>Ga0302114_10000203_pt1 | contig 44099 bp, 36 predicted proteins | sample AG5_Surface_MG_FD_203107 | JGI IMG/M metagenome (GOLD analysis project Ga0302114, IMG submission 203107) | Marine microbial communities from Western Arctic Ocean, Canada - AG5_Surface | ecosystem: Environmental > Aquatic > Marine > Oceanic | place: Canada: Western Arctic Ocean | collected... | reverse complement strand
GGCCGCCCGCGCCGCCGTCGCCGAAAAAACCCGCCTCGGGCCTTGGGTCTTTAGAGACGACGTACCTCGACGCGCGAGGCTTACCTATGGGTTTTTGTGTAGCCGCGGTGTGACCTGCCCTACCCGTACCCCTGGGTGGTGACGGGGGCTGGTCCAGCGAGGCGTCCGTGTGGCCCACCAGGGGTGGCGAGGAGGGCCGGTTAGTGTCTCTGTTAGTTTTTTGTGTGTCGAATACTTCGTCGTCGTCGAAGGTGATTGCCCCTACGGGCGTCCTGCCTGTGCGTGACTCGATCGTGGCGTCATCCTGGGTGGCGTACGGCGTCGTTGGCATGTTCGTGGTGTGCGGCACTGACACCACGGAGTCCGCGGAAGGTGTGGGGGGTATGGCCTTGTTCGTGGGTCCGTCGGCGGGCGGAGCGAGCGGGTCGATGTTTTTTGACTTTGATCCTTTCCCTTTGCCTCCGGAAGGATCGACGCCGCCGACGTGGTGCCACGTCACGTCCACGCCGGGCTTGGACGACAGGTGCATGTCCTTGGGTAAGGTATCCGCGTCGTACAGTTCGTCGGCCACGAAGACGTTGCGAACGGCGCACCCGCCGCCGAGTTGTATGCTCTTCACGCAGTCGAACCTCGGAGGTTCTTTTGACGAAGTCTTTGTGTTGGTACCTCCGGATCGTTTGGGTCCGTGTTCTGGTCCCTGACTTGACGCGCGCTTGACGAGGCCGTGGGTGTCGAAGACGAGGACGTGCCACTTCCGCGCGGGTGGCTCGTGCGGAAAGTTGACCGCGCTGCCGCTCAGCGTCGACGACGCCGCGCCCGATGGATCTGGACGCGAGGATTTACGCTTGTACAAGTTGGAGCAGGAGAGCCGGACGGTGGTGCGTCCTGGGGTGAACCCGGTGCTCGCGGAGCCTCCTGCTTTACCGGATGACGCGTTCGGGTCGACGCAGAGGCAGTCGACGTGCACGGCGAAGAACCGTTCGGGGTCCAGCTTGACCTGCGCGTACACGTATCGTCCGGTGAGACCGAGCGCGGGCTTGCCGATCTTCGGCACGCGCACGAAGTTCGCGGCTGGGACGTTGCCGGTGACGAGCACCACCTTGCGCCCGAGCCCTCGGTCGACGACGGTGGTGACGTCGCCCTCGCGCGTGGCGTTGGTCATCTGGTCCAGGCCGCACAGCTTGAACACGTTGATGAAGTCGGGGCTGTCGTCCACCGCGGACGCGCCCCGCCCGGGCGTCCCGACCGCCATCTCGTCTTTCCTCAGATGTGGACTCACTATCTCAGTGGGAAACCTCCAAATCGGGGGCGTGCCGAGTACTCGCGGGGGTGACGCGCGGCTGGTGCTCCTTCGGGGCGACGCTCGTATCGCCGCGTGCCGTCCGCTCTCGTCGCGCGGTGTGGCGCGAAGCGGAGAGTGACACGGTCCTTTGAGCCGGAGTTCCAAGGGACCGGCGCCTCGCCGTTGGAAGGTCCCGTCGTCGTTCTCTTCTTTGGAGGAGACGAGTTTTTGAAAAATCGATGCAAAACTTTTCGAGGACGATCTTGAATCGGCATCGTGCTGCGTAACGTTCGTAACGGTCAAAAAGTTTTCCGATTTGGAAAAAAGCAAAACAGCGCCCAACTGTTTGCCCGCTTGCCGAAAGTGCGCAATTCACGGTTTAGCCGAATGCTTTTTTAGTCGAATGAAAGTTACTCGGAGGTCTATCCCTCCCTACGTCTGTCTAGTCATAATGATCATTAGATGTTATGCCCCGTCTCTTCGCTTCGTGGCGTCGCCTTCCTCGGCGCCGCCACCCCACCCACTCACTCACCGGTTGCCGCCGCGTACATCCGTGTGCTCCGCGACGATCGAACCGATCGAATCGAATCCCGCATGATTGATTTAAATCCCGTAACCAAAACCAAAACCAAAACATGCATGTGTCCCACCCACCACTCATACCGGTTACCGGATCACGAATCGGAGGACCCTGGCCTTCTTGGCCGGGTCCGCCCTCGCTGCCACGGATCGCTTCAGACCGATCGCGGCGGGTTTCGCACCACCTGTCGGGTAAAACGGAGAGACGTTTTGGTCAGCGGACTGAAGTGTGACGGATGGAGAAATGTATTCATGTATTCGAGACGCGGGCCAGGTTGTGGGCCTACGCGCGTCGGTGACTCACCTACACCCCCGTTCTGCGGAGCGGCGTTCTCGTCCGTCGCCCGGATCAGCGCGATGCTCTTGAACTTGCCCTGTGGAGGTTGAATCGGGGTGGGGAGGAAAGGGTCAGATCGAAGGGTCAGATCGATCATGCGGCGACGTCGCTTTGAATCGGCTTCTGGAAAAAGTTTTGAAATCCAAAATGGCGCGCGATCGGTCTCGTTCGCGCGGCACCCACGGGCTCGTACCTGATCGTCAGCCGTGATCACAGCCTTGCCCGCTGAGAGACGTGCCTGTGTGGGTTGGTTCAGGGTTTTGATCAGCGATTGGAAGTGTCTTTCGGTGCGATCCGCGCGTTTTCACGCGCGCGCCCGACATCGGTTTTTGGTTTTCAAAAGGAGAAAAAAAAGGCGCGGGCGGCAAAACCACGAGTTGGTTGTTGTTGCCGTGGGGATATTTTTCCGTGGCCGGGAGTGGTCCTCACCGCCGGGGTGACGTATTTGGCGGTCACGTCGGCGAGGGGCTGGCGGCTCGGAGCCCCGACCGCCGCCTCCGCGCATCGCGCGGGGTCCCGTGGAACCCTGAACGCGACCTCGAACTCGTCTGCGGTGGAAGGAAGGGCGCGATACGGGTCAGTTGTGTGCGCGCGAGACGTTTGGCAAAACAGAGATTCGGAAAGGGGGTGAAAATCGTGTTCGGCGGGAAAGCATCGGCGGGGCGCGCACCTCTCGCGGATGTCGTCCCGGAGCTCGCCCTGGCGCTCACGCCGGTGCTCGGATCGATGTTCTCCTTGTCATCCTCGAAGATGAAGAAATCTGCGGACTCGTGCTCTGTGCCGGTATCGTTCGAGCCCGGCGCGTTTCCACCGCCTTGAGGGCTTCCCATCGAGCCACGCATCTTCTTGACCGCCATCCCGTGCGCGCACGCGATTTGCGCCGCCGCGACGGTGACAGCGGACGGGCACTTGAGCGGCATCATCCTCTCCTCGGCCAGGAGGTCGTTGACCTGGTTGAGGTGCGAGATCATCGTCATGAGATGCGGCTACGGGCACCGCGCGTGCGAGCGGGTGTGACCAACTTCGTGTGGTTTTGGCGACTCCTGCAGTGCATTCGTGAATTCGAAGCTGTTTTCCCGCCCGTCAACTCGACATTCAAACCGTCAATTCGAATAAAGGCGGGAGTACCGTTTGCGCGTGCGTCGGAGGTCAGAGATCTCAAAAAAAATCATCCATAAAAAGTTCGCGCGAAAATTAACTTTTTGGTGTTGCCAAAATGCCAGGTCAGACGGGTTGCCGCCGAGGCACTTCACAGCACGAAGCGCCTTGCCGACCGACGCGGTGTAACACATCCGGAACTCTCCTCGCGCTGATACTTAGCACTCGACATGCAGCAGGCTTCGGCTCTTCTCACGCCGGGCCACACGAACCCGTCCCTTAGGGGTCAAACGCGTCGCTTCCCCGGGAAAACCAAATGGGCCGCGGCGAGGTTGACAACGCGCGCAAAGCAGCCAAAGGACGCGCGCCGTGTCAGTCGCCTCTCACCGCACGCGAGCGTCGGGGGCGGGGCCGATACATCACCGAGCGATGATACTCACGACGACAAGACCGCGTTCACGATCCTGGCCCGCAACTCCCCGGGCGTCCTCCAGGTGCGTCGCCGCGTCACGCATTTCAAACGTCCTAAATATCTCCGCGGGAAAAGTCACGCTGACCGTCCCCCGCCCCGTCCCCGCCTTGCCCGAACACAGACCATATCGTCCGCGGTCGCCGACGCCGGTTTCAACATCGGCTCCCTCAACGCCGCCACGCACCCGATCGACGCCTCCCTGTCCTACGTCACCATGGTCGTCGCGCCTCTCGGGCGACCCGAGTTCACGTTGGACTTTGTGGACCTTCCCGAGGCGGGGTGAGTTTATTTTTCATCTCCATGTGGGCAATTAGACTGACGCGTGTTTAATTCACAGGCTCGTCACCGAGGACGGCGGCTTGGACGCGTTCACGTGGCCGGACTACGACTTCATGTCCAACAACGCCGTACCAAAAGCCCCGCCGACGAGCACGGAACGGAACAACGCGCTCATCGCCGACCTACGCAGAATACCGAGCGTGCAGGACGTGGAGATTGTGACCCCGTCTGAAGCCGAAGTCGCCGCGTCACTGACCGACTCCATGTGGCGCAAGTTCTTCGCGGACGAGGACGAGGCGGACGCGGGGATCAAGACCATGGTCAACAAGGACGCACTGGACGAGGGCGACGCGTTCGTGCCGAGCAACGAGGCGCCGGAGGATAGGAACGCGGTCACCGCGCTGGGCACACCGGACGCCGGTTTACTCTACCTCGTTCACGACTTTGCGTCTTACCCCGATTGGGACTTTAAGCCGCACTACGACGCACTCGCGCGGGATCCGTACGTCGCTAACATCGGTATCGGGCGGTTCAGGGCGTACAGCAAGTACCGCTACTTCTTCCCGTCGCCGTCCACGAACGTCCGGGCCATCGCGACCAACTACCGAGACGATCTCCGCATGAAGGCGAGTTTTTTTTTATATTTGTGTTTGTATGGCTAATTAGATTGACGGCGTGTTTTGTGCACAGGCGTTCAGCGGCCAAATCCCGGATGACTTCGACCCGGGGCCGGTGTACCGTGGATATCCCGGCGCGTACTCCATGGGGTGCGTGGTGGAGGTGCCGGACCCAAAGTTTAACCAGCCAGAGACGTACAAATTCAGTGGACGGTGAGTTTCTTTCAATGTGTTCACGTATGGGCAATTTGAATGACGTCGTGTTTTGTGTACTCAAGGGCCGATAACGTTCAAGCCGCGGAAACCGAGGCGTACTACGACAGCGCCAGATCCGGACGAAAGTTCGAGCGCGTCACGCAGGTATGTCAACGCCATGCCGTACACAGTCTACCCTCTCACTCACTCAAATACCCAATTACCACCCAATCACCACCCAATCGCTGACCAAACGTACATACCCGTCCATCCAGTCGCTCGCGTCCGAGCCGGCGTTTAACGAAATAATTCACCGCTTTTGCAACTACGTTCGCATGGACCCGCGGTTCCAACGCGCACCTTTCCTGGACGTCGGCGTGCACATCATTCGTATCAAGGCGGATGCGTCCGTCCCCGATATGCGCGGCCAGGTTGTGCCCGAGGGTATGCACCAGGACGGGTTCGGTGAGCTTCTTTTGTATTTCGAGTTTCTATTTATTTCCATATGGGTAATATGACTGACGACGTCGTAACAATTTGTTTACTCTTACAGACTACGTCGCGCTCGGGTGCGTGGGCAGCGTCAACGTGAATCCAGACTGGAGGACGTACGTGTACCAGGGCGGCGCTGACGGAGCCAAGCCGGACGTGGAGACGTCCACGCCGTTCTTCAGCCACAGCCTCGGGCCCGGGAGCATGATCTTCCTCGACGACGGCAAGTGCTGGCACGACGCCGACGACCTTCGACAGCTCGAGCCCACCGAGCCGGGGTGGATGGACTTCGTCGTCGTCACACTCGCCGCCGAGGGAAACACGCAGGAGAAGGGTGCGGGGATGTCGGTGCAGACCTTGTCGAGGTGAACGAGTCGGTGTGATGAGGTTGTGTACAAACAAGTTGGATTTATAAGTGTTACAACAAGTGCTACGATGTACAACAAGCGAATGCGAGTTTGAAGGGGAAAGAATTCTTTTCGGCGCGAATGAGGCGCCTTGTTTTTGTAATGTAAGTCAACCGAGTAAAACGTCGTTCAGGGCGGTGATCAGCGCCTCGACCTCCTCCTCGGTGTTGTAGTGCACCAAGGACACACGCACCACGCCCTGCTGCGGATCGATCTTCAAATCCTCGAGCAACCGAACGCCGTACATGTTACCCGACCTGAAACAAAACACGACGTCATTCAGTCTAATCGCCCATACGGAAACAAAAAAAGTAAACGTACCGAATGGCAATCTTGGCGGAGTGCGCCGCCGCGACCACGGACGCGACGGAGATACCGCCCGTCGTCGGCACGAACGAGAACGTGGGCACGCGCACGTTCGGGTCGTCGGTGAGTGGCCCGATGACTCGAATGAATCCCTGCCGGTGCATCCGCGATAGATAACCGATCAAGACGGTTTGAGGAGTCTGCTCCAACCGAGTCATGTAGTCGCACGCGGCGACGCACTCCTTGCGCGTCGGGTCGAAGTCTCCCGCGATGTTGAGGTCGTTCGGGGTCCTGTCCAGCGTCGGGTCGTTCGGGGTGACGCCGGTGACGAGCCGGCGGAGGTACCCGCCCTGTACACAAAACACGTAAAGGTCAGTCTCTAATTGCCCATTAGTGGAAATAACAAAAAACTCGATAAGAGAAAGAAGCTCACCATGGCGACCAGTCCCGCGCACGCCTCGTGGGAACACCCGCCGAGCTCAAACTTGTAAGGCACCTCCCGCGGGTCGATGAAGTAGTGGTTCGGCCCGGTGACCAGCTCGAGGGCCTTGGCGCTGCCGAACAACGCGCCCACGTGCGGCCCATACACCTTGTAAGGCGAGAAGGCGTACCTATACAAAAAACACACGGTCATCACTCCAATTGCCCGTACAGATATTAAAATAAACGTACCAGTCCACACCCCACTCGCTCACTTTGATTGGCCGGTGCGGCGCGTACGCCACGCCGTCGACGACGATCTGGCAGTCCCGTGACGCCCTCGAACGTACGAGCTTGACGATGGCGGGTAGGTCGATGATCTCGCCGAGCAGGTTGGACACGTGGCACAGCGCCACGATCTTCGTGTCCTTGGTGAGTATCTGTTCCAACTCGCTCAGTGAGCCCGCGGATCCGTCGGCGCCCGGGTACCACCAAGACAGTTTAGCCCCCGAACGTCTCGCAAGGTTAACCCACGGACCGATGTTAGCCTCGTGACCCGCGCGTTGCACCACGATCTCATCACCGACGGAGTGGAGCACGTCGAAGCACGAGCCAAGCGTCGCGAGCAGCTGCGTGGACGACGAACCTGTTATAGAATAAAACGGCGTCAGTCTAAGTTCCCATACGAAGATGTAAATAAACGCACCTAGGATCACTTCGCCCCCCGTGCCGCCTATATTACACGGCACCACCCCCGCGAACGTCTTGACGAGCTGGTGCGCGCGGTGCACCGTGGCGTCTGCTCTGTCGCTGTGCGGGTACCCTGCACCCAGTTGCACGTAGTTGTTGCACATGTAGTGACGCACAGCATCCGCCACCCTGCCTGGTACCTGAGATCCACCCTGTGTGATATAAAATAAACACGGCGTCGTCAGTCTGGTTTCCCATACGAAGATGATAATAAACTACGTACCGCGTTCTCCATGAATGCCCACCCGTGCACGTTACCGTCGCTCAGCGCGGGGAACTCGGCGCGTACGTCGTCGATGGGGAGGTAGTTCCATTGTCTATCCTGATTGGTGTCGTCCGCGGTGTTTGTGTCCTTGTGGTCGATACTTGTGGCCGGTATGGACGAACCGGGCGGGGTCTTGCCCTTGGCGTAGAGGGAGTAGAACCTCTGATTCATGGTCGCGTCCGCCGCGGTGGTGTTGCCGTACATGGCGTCGGAAGCGGCGTGTCCGCCGGGGTTGACGCCCGGGGGTGGTGCCATACCTGCGCAGTAGGCCGCGGGGTTCACGCGCGCGTTTAGGTCCGTGGGTGTGTCGCGGCGCGCCCCAAGAGTGTTGGCGCCAAAGGCTGACCTGGCAAACTTTGAAACGCGTCTCTCGGAAACAACAATGTGCTTTTCAAGAACGTGCGTCGTCGCCCCGAGGCACACACTTGGACGATGGAGGTGTGGCGAGCGGTGGAAAACCACAAGAGAGGCACTACCGCGATTGCGGTGAGATGTCCGGGGGATCCGGAGGGAGATGTCTGGTGTTACAATGCAATTCACAGTCAGGCGGTCACCTTTGCCGCCCGCTGGGCGACCGAGATGGGCTTCGAGTTGGGCGATAGCCTCGAGGCGAAAGGTAGAGGGCGAGCCGTGGGGATCATGGCGCACCCTGGCGCGGAATACTGCGCTGCGATGTTGGCCGCGTGGCGGCTCGGGTGGATAGCGGTTCCGCTATCTCCCTCGCATCCCATCGGGGAACTCCAGCACGCGGTAACAGAGGCGAAGGTGACAGAGGTGTTCGTGTCGAGGACTTTGTTTTACAAAGTGAGCTTAACAAACAAAGTCAGAGATAACCTAAGAGAGTTGAAGGGTTGCACGATTCATATCCTAGAAGGCAACCACGTTGGGGTGGATATACGCACACTGACGCGTACCCCGGAACCCGCGCCGGACGACGGCGCGCTCATCATCTTCACCAGCGGCACCACCGGAGCACCCAAGGCGGCGCTTCACACGCACGGATCACTCGACGCTCAGGTCAAGTCGCTGTCCGAGGCGTGGGGGTGGACCTCCGGGGACAAGATACGCCACTGCCTACCCCTGAACCACGTGCACGGCATCGTGAACGCGTGGATGTGCGCGTTCGCCAACGGCGCCGAGGTGACCTTCTGCCAAAAGTTCTCGGCGTCTGAGTGGTGGGACTCGGCGTTGAGTGGATCATCCGTAAGTACCGAGGATGACTCATTCACCGTGTTCATGGGGGTACCCACCATGTACGTCCGTCTGATCCAGGCGTACGACGGGCGGGACCCAGCGGAGCAGCGCGCCATGTCCGACGCGGCGTCTAAACTGAGACTATGCGTGAGCGGATCCGCGGTGAGTTTATTTCAATGCATGTACGGGCAATTAGAATGACGCCGTGTTTTGTTCACAGGCGTGTCCTGTGCCCGTCGCCAACCGGTGGAAAGAGATCACGGGAAGTGACTTATTGGAGAGGTACGGCATGACGGAAATCGGTATGGCGCTGTCCAACCCGCTTGTCGGCGTGCGTAAACCAGGGTGGGTCGGTTCGCCGTTACCCCGGGTTGTCGTCAAGGTGAGTTTATTTTAATCATCACGTGGGCAATTAGTATGACGTCGTGTTTGTTTACAGGTGGTGGACGGCGAGTTGCGGGTCAAAGGCCCGGCGGTGTTCAAAGAGTACGTTGGCAGGCCTGACGTGACGAAGGAGTGCTTCGACGACGACGGCTTCTTCAAGACGGGCGACTCGGTTCACGTCGACGACACTACCGACGCGTACAGGATCTTAGGCCGGACCTCGGTGGACATCATCAAGCACGGCGGGTACAAGTTGAGCGCGCTTGAGATCGAGTCTGCGGTGTTGGAGCACCCGGACGTGGGCGAGTGCGCGGTTTGCGGTGTCCCGGACGAGGTGTACGGGGAGACGGTCGGGTGCGTCTTGGCGCCAAAGTACGGCGACGGAGTGACTCCGACGGTGACCGGCCTGAACGAGTTTCTCCGGGACAGGCTGGCGAGTTATAAGCACCCCGGGGTGGTCGTGGCGGTGGGTAGTATACCGCGGAACGCGATGGGTAAGGTTAACAAGCGGGCCCTCGCGGGTTTGTTCGAAACGGATGATGTCAAGGCCGCCAAGAAGCCAAGGACAAAGTAGCGGTTCCGTTGTAAGAGTTAGGTACCGAAAGTAGTCGCGATGAAAAGGTGTACTAAGTACGTAGCCGCCGCTCCGTCTCGGTCCCGCCGTCCCCTACAGAAGGTTTCTTCAGCGTGGGTCCAGCCTTGCGCGGCGCACCTCCGGCCCCTTTCTCCTTATCAGACGATGCATCCTCCGTTGATTTATCTCCGTCGTCGTGTCCAGAGTACAGCCCCATGCCGGATACGTTGAGTTCAGCCGCATCCGCCGGGTGCCCCAGTTCCCTCAGCGTCGCCATCATGCCTATCGCCGCCACCTTTAGCTTACGATTCTCCGTCTCTAGCCGTTCGTTCGACGCGCTCAGATCTACGATTATCTGTAAGGGAGGTGGATGCGAGGGGGGGTGCGAGTGGTGAGTCTCGGGGCATGAATGGGCGCGCGAGATTTTCCGTTTTTGTCGTTAGGGTTGGGTCCGGGTTCGGCGTGGGCGCTGCTCACCTTCTCCTTGACGTCCTCCCTGTGTTTGCTAATCCCCTCGTGAATGCCTTTCGCGGCTTCGACCCTGTGCCGTCTCGCCGGGGGTGAGAAGTCCTGGCTGGAGAGGAAGAGCACCAGGAGGATGATGCCCAGGACGTATCCGCGGCTCTGCTGCTGCGCGCGCTCCGCGGCGCCCGCGTTCATCCCGGGCGGCGGGATGAACATCCTCCGTTCGGCACGGAGACGTGGGTCGGTGAGTTGACTGAGCGGAATGGGCGACGGAGGACCCGGGGCTCGAATGGGCGCGACGCGGGTGACACGCGCGGCGCTCGAATGCGTGGGGTCGGATTGACGAGATCTGTGTCGACGTCTCATCAGTGACGAATCTTTCCCACACCGGTCCACACCGCGGGTCATCACGGCCTAATCCGCCATGACAAAGTTCGACAACGTGCAGATCTCGCACCGGCGCGGTCGGAAGGTGGCGGACGACTACGGCGTGGACGACGTCAAGCTACCGGCGGGAGGGCTCGAGGTGGACGAAGATGGCTGGCTCAGGGTCGCGCAGGCGGACAACGTGGGGGTGTGCGGGGGGCAGTCCGCGGCGCGGCTCGGGGAACTGGACCCGCCGTGCGTGTTCTTCGAGCTCGAGCGTGCGGACGGGTCGGACGTGGGCGTCATCTGCGTGGAGGTGTGCAACGTCGAAGCCGCGCCCAAGTGCACACGCGCGTTCATCGATCGGTGCGAGGAACTGAAGCCATTCGACCCGCGCACGGGATCGGGCGGGTACGTCGGCGCGACGGTCTCATTCGACGGCATCGCCGCCGCGCACGTGGGCGCCGTGTCACCGAGTGTGAAAACATCAGGTGTCCACAACGCCATCGCCGATAAAAACTTGAACGTCGAACGTATGGGCGAGGAGACTCGAGTGTTCACGGCTTCGCACCGGTCATCCGCCGCCTCCATCGTCGCGTCCTTAGACTTGACCGATGGGTCGTTCGCGTTGATGTTCGGATCTGAACCTACGTGGGACGCACGCGCGCGGCAGGCGTTAGGGCGGGTCCACGGGGCATCCGACGGGTCATCGGAGAGCGAACGCGTGGCGGACGCGTTGAAGAAGACGGCGGCGGCGGCCATCTTAAATTCAAACGCAGACGGAAAGAACGGAGACGGCGACGGCGTTGATCCGACGAACCTGATCCGCGTGAGGACCTGCGGCAGCGTGCTCGACGACGTGGGCGGCAGGGCGTTCGGTGCCAACTTACAGTCGTCGATGAGGTCGGTGAGGGAGGCGCTGGATCGGATCACGGAACGGTTCGAAAGCCGCGAGACTACTCGGAGTCGGATCGTGGCTGAATCGGAGGCGGCGCAGTGCAAGGTTGAGGATGCGCTCCGTGTGGGGTTGAACTCGCACAAGCGCAAGGAAATGGCGCGTGATCCATCGGGCGACGACGGCGGGATCCATGGACGGAAGAAACCGGTGGCGGCGATGGGTGGCCAGTGGGACACGCTCGGCGACCTGCCCAGCGACTCTTCCGACTCGGAGGAGGAGTAGGACTTTTAGTGCTAGGTGAGACGCAGTGTCATAGGCCTATACGATGAGCTTATACGCTTATGTGTATATTATAGACGAGTAAAATGCTACTCGTGCCATGAATTCAATCACCCTCCATGCCTCCAGGCACCGGATACGGTCTATTACCGAGTCGGCCACCTCTCAGGCATCGCACAACGTTTAGTATCGGAATTGGCGCAAACTTAAAGCCAATTACCGCTTACTTCCACCAGGGCTCGAGGCCGGTGCGGAAGTCAGTCTCGGTCCAGCCGGAGAACACGACGACATCAGCCTCGTTGATGTTGGCGTGCGCGAGGGCGAGGGACAAGGGCGCGGGGCCGCGGATCACCTTACCCTCGTTGTTGTACTGGGAGCCGTGGCACGGGCACTTGAACTTGTTCTCAGCGCTGTTCCAGGGCACGACGCAGCCGAGGTGGGTGCACACGGCGTTGAGGCCGTAGTTCTCGATGCTGCCGTCATCCTTGACGATGATGTAGGTGGCGTCACCCTGTGTGTGTGAAGATCGGGGAAAAGGTGACGAGTCAGCGGCGGGTTCGAATGATGTGCGCTCACGATATTTCTTCTGATGAGACTGGGAGCCGTAGCGCTATCCGGGTCTGGGTAAATCCGGGGCGTGGTCCGCGGCGACTTATCCACGCGACGCGCGGGATGCGCGGACGCGATCGCGGGCTCAACGCGCGCGTGGGTGTTCATCGCGGTGTGAACTCGCGATCGCGGTTCGTTCACACCGTTCCGAGCACGCTCGGCGCGCGCGTCGACCCCGCGTTGGACACCGCGGCCCGACGATATTCACTTGCCAACTGTCATGGGACGCACCTTGAGGCCCTGGGAGAGGGTGCGGTCGCCGGCGAGGTGGGTCTTGAGCCACTCCTTGGACTTGACTTCGTTGCCGTTCTTGTCCTTGGCGGCCTGGCCAGCACCACCGCCACCCGCGCTGTTAGTCGGGAGGGAAGATGTGGGAACGGAAGGTCAGTTATATGTCCAGGGATGACGAGGGCAGCCCCCAAAGAAAGATCAGCGTGACGTTGCCAAGATTCAGCGATTTTCCCGGACCCTAGGCGCGCGGACTATGCGCGGTACGACGCGGCGCGATCGAGACTCACCTGGGGGGCACGAAGAAGTAGGCGTAGCCGCCGACGAGGGAGGTGGCGGGGAGGCCGATGGCGCCGACGAGAAGGAGGTTCATCACGTTGCGCTTGCCCATGTCGGGGACCTCGCCGGAAGCGGCAGCGGCCTTGACGGTGCGGGCCACAGCCTTGGGCGCGGTCGCGGCCTTCTTGTTGAGACCGCGGACGTTGCACCCGAGCTTGGCAGACATGGTCATGGAGGTCATGGAAGCCATGGTTGACTTTCCACTTATCTGTTGTGTGTAGTTATGCGCCCCAGACGCGTTCTCCGGTCGTACTTACCGCGCGATCATGGGCGGTCCTTGACGTGACGAGAGGATAGCGATTTCACCTGCAGGCTTGAATTCCCGGCCACCTGATTGGCTGAAATTCAGGGATTTTATGTGGAGCCAAAAATAGGTTCACAGACCTCCGATGGTGTTCACATTGGGCCGCGTGGTTATGGGTTTTTTTCTTCGTTCCGTCGTGAAAACGTGCCCGAAAAGCGAAACGTTGAATTAATTGCGACGGCACCCCACGATTGCGACGCGCGCGAACGCGGGACACTCGCGGTCACCCACGAACCCTTCGCGAACACACTCTTGAGACACTAATCGGCCGACATGGACACTCCGGTGTCAAAGAAGCCCAAGAAGTCCATGTACTACAAGATGATGCGCAAGGCGGGGATGAAGAAAAAGATGGAGACGGACCCGGCGCAATGGGCGCAGGAGACGCCCGGACCGGCCAAAACGGGCGCCAGGTCCATGGAGAACGGCGACGTCGTGAGACGCGCGGGCCACGGCGGCGGGGTCGTGTCCGATGGGCCGGTCGCCGCGGTGCAGCCCGCGCGCCGGAGGGACGGCGAGAATCGCAAGGCCGCAATCGCCAAGACGACGAACGCGCTGACGGGGATCGTGCTCGCCGCGCTCGTCGCCTTCGCCTCAATGGCGATGAAGGACCCGGCCGGGACCGCGGCGCTCGTTCACGCGGCGCTGGACAAGAGCAGGAACACCGCGGTGATGTGCGCGTTACTCGCCATCGCCACGCGGCCGCGCCTGGGCTTCACGATCTGCGTGTTGGTCGCGGGGTGGACAGTCGCGGCGCACGCGGCGCACCTGCCGGGTTTCAAGGACATGTCCATCGTGACCGGCCTCGTCCCGGGCGCGGTTTGGGCCAGCGCCCCGGTGGGCTTCCTCAAGCTCGCGCTACTCGGTGATCACAAGTGAGGTGCAGGCGTGAGGGTTAACGAGAAGAACACCGGTTTGGATGAACAGACGACACGACACTGATATTATGAAACGCTGCTGTGTACATTGCCCAACTAACATTAACATACGCTATATGTTCTTCTGCTTGTCGAGTTCAGCTATCGCTTCGTAACACTGCTCCTCCGTCAATTTGGGCGCGTCGTCGTGCTCCGGCTGCGTCTCCCAGTGCTTCGTCCACGCCACGTCCAACCGCCCCGTCGCAACCTCCAAGTACGCGGAAGACTCGAGCTGGTCCGCGTCGAAGAGGTTCGCGAGGTGGGCGGAATGCGGCGCCATGCCCTCGCTCGTGCACCCCCGCCCCGCCACGTTCCGTCCCAACACGGCCGCAAGGTCCTCCATCTCCAACACGTTGTACGCCACGTGCTTGCAAAACTTCCACGCGAACGAATCCTTCCGCCGCAGTAAACCGGCGGTGAAGTCAACTTTCTCCTCGTGGCTCAGAAAGGCGTACACCAACCCGTAGAACCGCCGCACCGTGTCCACGTCTTTACCCGACTCGCACATCTCCAGCTTGTACGTCATCAACTCGCACGCCCGGTCGTTGTTGCTGACGAACACTATGAGCAAAAGCCGGAGCGTGTTTGTCTTCCAAGCCTTGAACTCGTCGTCGCAGTCAACGCCCAAAAAGTAAGGACGCTCCGCGAGGTACTTCAGAAAGTCCCAGAGCTCTTGCGGGGTGGAGTACGCGATCCAACGCAAGATATCGACGCCGATCTTAAACACGTCGTCGTGGTGCGTCTCAAGCCGCGCGTGGTGCGGGATACCGTCCACGTGCGGGTCCGGCCACCGTCGTTCAAAGTCCCGCGGGTCGTGCCCGTAACCAAACGAAATCTGAAAAACACAAAGTTCACACACCATATGGCCAAACAGAGAGAGAACAAAAACACTCCACTCACCTTCTTGACGTCGTAACACAGCCGGTCGGCGAAGAGCTCGTAGAAAGGAAAGTTCTCCGTGAAGTTCTCCCCGTGGTCACGCCGGCCCCACTTGGTGTTGGATAAACTGGATTGTCGACGAAACATCCGAGCTCCGTGGCAGTGCGTCATGGACACGACGCACCGGTGTTTCTCCACCCGGCCGCACGCCGCGAATATCTTCCGCCGGCGGTACTGCGTCAGACCGCTTTCAAGTTCACCTTTCAACGCACCCATCAAGGCGTCGCACCGCTCGTTCAAGACGGCCGGCGGGAGGTCGAACGTGAGCAGCGGCTCCACCTTGGCGGCGAGGTCAATCGCGAACGGGCTCTCCCACCAGAAGTTCACCGCCATCGTCCCCGGGGTCGAGTCCACCCAGTGCCACCACCCTTCCGGAATGAAAAGGCAGTCACCCGGTGTCAACACGTACGTCTCGTCCGGGGGTATCTCGGTCCCGGTGCCCTCGTGGTTGAAAAACTCTGGAAATAAATCTTTCGTATCCGTCCCGGGTTCGTACGAAGCGCCGGTGACGTCCACGCCGCTGTGGTTCGCGGACTCACCCAGCGGATTCTCCGCGTAAAAGTCGAGGTACTTGCCGGGTCGCCACAGCCGCACCTGTTGTCGGGGAAATAAACACGGCGTCATTCTAATTGCCCGTACGGATACCAATAAAAAGAAGCGCACCGTCTTTGTCCCCGCGACGACGCAGAGGACGTTGTGGTAGTCGTCAAAGTGCAGACTGCTCTTACTGCCGTCGGGGCTGTACCACAGGTTAACGGCGAGCATCGGCGTGGACGGATCGACGTTCAACGGGTGGACGCAGTCGCCAGAGTCTGAATCCTCAGTCCCTGTAAGAGAAGAGCCGCCGCTGAAGCAAGGAGCCACGTCGCCGTACGTAAGCGAAGTTCCGTCGCCGCCGCACTTCCCCACTAACGGATCGAACAACGCCTCGATGACCGGTAAGTTAGGTCCCTCGCCATCCTGTGCGGTCCACGCGGGGCTCTGGGAGAGAAATATGTTCCACACGTACTTTGAACGCCGTCGGTTCACGCGCTCCACCAGCGCGTCGGTGCAAATCTCGGACGGCGTGTGCACCCTGATGTCTCCGATGAACGTGGTGTCTTCGCTGGTCATGACGTCGATCTTGCGTTCGGTCCACGTCGGGTGGGATGTTATGAGGTCCAGGAGGAACAACGCGCCGATCCGTCGGTCGGTAGCCTCCTCGTTTTCGTCCAGCCGCGCGGCGCCGCGTTCCGTGAACGTGTGCCTCGCGCGCATCGCTCCGCCTGGGATGAGAGTGGGCGCGCAAGGGGCGGTGTCCGCGTCGGGTCCGAGTCCACGTTGGTCGTCGCATGGACTCGAGCTGGCTGGGATATCGGACACGCCGCCGTTCTCATCCGCATCCCCGACCTTGGCCTTCTTCGGGTCCGGCCCGCCGCTGACCTCCATCGCGCGCGCGAAAGGAAGTGGGCGCTTGACAGATTTTGGTTGTTGCCAAAAGTGTGGGTAATTCAGTATTTCGAATATCGAGAGTACATGAGGGTATTCAGTCGGAGGGCATTAGAATAAACTATCATACGACTGTTTTCATACTGTTCCGCCATAAGAAACTGTCCGACGTGGCTCTGAGCCAAAAAGGAAAGCTCTGAGCCACAAAAAGAATTCTCGGAAACGGAAGTCGCCATCGGGGAGATCACTGCACGGCACACGACCGTCGCACGTCCACCGATCGACCCGCGAGGTTCACCCGTCTCGTATCGATGACCTCCGCGCTCGCGCCCGCGACCGCGCATCTCGCGCTCAGGCCGCGCGCCACCGCCACGGCCCGCACCGCCGTCCGCGGCAACCAGCCGTCGACCTCGCCACTTTTGGCGTCCTCGTCGCGAGTCTCCCTCGCGCCGCTCCGCGCGATCGCCGCCGACGCCAAGGAGGCCGGGGAGGCCGAGGCCGACGACGACGAGCCTCCCGCCGAGGTTCTCGAGGTTCCCGAATGGCACTCGCGGTGCCTGGTGCGCGACGGGCGCGTGTTCAGCGAGACGTTCCCGGTCCGCTTCGACGAGGTTGGCCCGGACAAGACAGCCACCATGAGGTCGTGCGCGGCGTTGATCCAGGAGTGCGCCTGCAACCACGCGCAGGGCATTTGGGGCCGCGCGCAGTCCATGCCCGCGGACATGCTCAAGGATAACCTCGTGTGGGTGTGCTCACGGCTCCACCTGCAGATCGACTCGTACCCGAAATGGGGCGACCAAGTTCAGGTCAACACCTGGTTCGAAGCGCAAGGCCGGCTGGCGGCGCGGCGCGACTGGAGCCTCTACTACGAAGACTCCCGGCCGGTAGACACCCAGCTGGAGTGCGACATCGAGCAGCCATGCGAGAGTGTGGGCAGGGCGACGTCCGTGTGGGTGGCGTTCAACCTGCAGAAGCGCAGGATGGCTCGCATACCGCAAAACGTGGTGGACCTCTTCCAAAACCAGCAGCTCTGCGACGAGCCCGTTATGGGTGCCGACTACTCGGTGACCAAGATCCCGGAGACGGGTTCTGACGCGCACGTCGCGGCGTTTCAGGTCCGGCGCAGGGACGTGGACATGAACGGTCACGTCAACAACGTCGTGTACACCGAGTGGCTCCTGGAAGGTGTCCCGGAGTCGGCGTGGGCGGAGTTCGAGCTGAAGGAGATTGAGATTGAGTTTCGCGCCGAGGCGACGTTCGGGGAGACGGTCGAGACCAGGTGCTCCAACGAGACGTACACGGAGCCGGACGACCCGCGCGCGACCGACGGTAAGATCCGCATGGTCCACCAGCTCATGAAGCAGGGCGAGGAGAACCCCAAGGCGGCCGAGGTTGTCAGGGCCAGGACCTACTGGGTCCCAAAAAAGTGAACGCGCCGGATACGGGTTTGGATGCCGATATTTTATCAGTCGTTGGCGGAAGCAAAGAAGAAGAAGGGAACGATAGGTAGAGCGCTAATCTCATCACAGTACGTCGTCCACGTTCACGTCCCACGTCACGTCCTCGCTCGTCCGTCGGGGCCGCGCCGGCGACCCGAGGGACTCGCGGCTTGAACTCCGCCTGTGCCCCCGCCGCCGATGTGAACCGCCTCCCGACCGTTCACCCCGGGTCGTCGGCGTGGACGCGGCGCTGCCCGTGGACTGGTCGGACCTCGAGTTGGTCAAACTGGCGGCGTACACCCGCTCGGCGCCGCCCAATCCTTTCCACGGATGCGGCGGCAGCGGCGTCGCGTCGTCGAACGAAAGTTCCAAGTTGGCGGCGACGTCGTCCGTCACGTTTTCTGTAACTGAGCCTCTGTTCATTCCGCCGCGTTCCTTCGAGTTGCTATAAGGAGCCTCCATGGCGACCCGCAGGGATTCAATCTCCGCCTGGAGCAACGCCATCCGCTCCGCCGCGTCCAGCCTACTCGCGGACGACCAAGGCGTCGGCGCTTGCGACGCCGCGGCGGTATCGTGTTTGTAATCGTGTTTGTTTCTGTCGTCGCCTTTCCCGCCGTGAAGATGGGCGTACCTGTCGTACATCAGCCTGCCCGCCGCGGTGGATGCCCGCTCGGTGTCCCGTCGTGCCCATCGTTTGGCCTCGGATTTGGTCGTGGCGAACGATTCCGCGGCTAACGAACGAGCGTCGTTGTCAGTCACGTTGCCCGTGTCAGTCTCCGTCTCTGAGTCGTTACCGATCCCGTCGCCCGGCCTCGACGGCATCTCTCCTCCCGTGTGACGGTACGAGTACCTGCTTCCCACAGACGCGGCGACGGCGCCGATCCTCGTCAGTGTCTCGTACCTCGGGGTCCTCGTACCGGGGGTGTCCACGCCGATCCATCGCGACGCGGATCGCGGCTGCGACGGGACGGATGCGCGCGGCGAACCGAGATCCGAGATCGAGTGCCGTGGCGGTCGCGGGGGCGTGCGTGAGCGCGACCGCGGAGCGCGCCTTCCGTGCGTGACCGCGTTGGACGAAGCCTTCGCGCGACGCAGCGCATCCTTCAGCGCATCCACCTCGTCGGTGAGCTCGTGCACCCGTCGGGTCAGGTACGCCCGGTCGTCCGTAAGTCGACGGTACTCAACCTCGTCGATCGTGACATTAGGCATCGGTCCGAGGTAAGTCGACGACGCTCGTCGCCTGTGTGTCAACACGCGGCGTCGCACCTCCCGCGTGCGATCACCGGTGCATACGATGCGGCTCAATACACTCGGGGGTGATGCTAGCTAGTCGCGGGACCACGTTGCGGTCCCTCGTCGCGGCGCGAAGTGCGCGAGTCTCCTGTCGGTGGTTACGATATCGTCTCTCCCGTCTGGCTGGGATATGATAAAAGTGGCTACAGTCAACTGAACAACACTCAACGATCAACTACCGATGTAGGTGTGCAGGATCTTGATCCGCGCCGAGTTCCCCTCGCCGCACGTCTCGTACGTCAGCCGGTACTCGCCCGTGATGAGTGCCGCCTGCATCCCGCGCAGCCGCTCGTCCCGCGGCAACAACTCCACGGGCTCCCGGTGCGGAATCACCAGCTGCTCCACCGCCATGCGAACCTCCTCCAGGGCATCCACCTCGTCCGCGGGGGTGACACCGGGCGTGGCACCGTCAATAGAAGATCCACCACCGGAAGGTAAACCCGGTGAACCCGTCACCGCGGCGTTGGTGGCGGTTGCCATGGACTTGTCGTCGTCGGTATCGTCACCTCCGGATTTGTTCAATCCGTTGAGCCCGAGCATAGCCTGCATGGCCCTCGCCAGCTGGGGCATACCCTCAACCTTGAGCGCGTAGATGGGCATACCCCGCGCGCGCGCAGCGTGTCTCAGCCACGTCGCACCCTTCACCCTCGCCTTCACCGCGAGCACCGCGGAGGCATCCTCCAGCTGGTCCGTCAGCTCGACCCGGTCCTCCAGCTCTAAACTTGCAATCACCTCCTCGAGAACGTCGCAGTCCAGCTCGTGCGGGTAGATGCGAAACACGGCGTTGTCTTCGTCCGTCCGCGCCGGTCTCTTCTTGACCACGCCGCCGCTCCTCGCCGCCGCCGCGTCCGCGATCTCCCGCGCGGCCAACGAGCTGCTCGAGACGATTTCACCCTTGGGCCGCTTCTCTCGCCTGGACTTCTCCACGGAATTGGGCGCAGCCTGGGGAAACGAGAAGCCCTGAGCGCTCACGTCGCCCCAGAAAGACTGGCCGTTCACGCCGAGGGTCTGGTCCACGCTCGCGCCGAAGCCGACACCGCCCGCGACGGGCCCGCCGGCGCCGAACTGGGCGGAGTAGCTCGACCCCGCCGGGGACATCTCGCCGCCGCCCAGGTAAGGCTGCACCCGAACCCGCCCGGTCTCCGCGTCCAAGGTCCTCAGCTCGACGTGAGGGGCGTACCCGGCCAGCAGGGTATCCACCGCCACGCCCACATCCAGGTGGACCCTCCAGTGCCCGATGTCCACCATCTCCACCGCGGCGCCGAACGTGGGCGGACCTTCGCGTTCCAACACCGACTTTTGCACCCGCCTGCGCCTAGCCTCGTCGTCGCCCAGCGTGACGCTCACCACCCCGCCCACCAGGTCGTTCAACAGCGGGTTCTTCAGAAGGTTCTCCAGCGTGTGCCCGTGCGCGGTGGCGATCATCTGCACTCCACGCTGCGAGATGGTCCTCGCCGCCTTGGCTTCCAAATCGGTCCCGATCTCGTCCACGATGACGCACTGCGGCGTGTGGTTCTGCACCGCCTCGATCAACACGTCGTGCTGCCTGTCCGGCACCGGGACCTGCATGCGCCGGGAGTTACCGATGCCGGGGTGGGGAATATCCCCGTCGCCGCCGATCTCGTTGCTGGTATCGACCACCACGACCCTTCGCCCAAACTCTCCGGAGAGGATGCGAGATATCTCTCGGATCGCCGTCGTCTTCCCGACACCCGGCCTCCCCAGGAGTAACACCGACACGCCGCTCAAGAGGAGATCCCGGACCAGATCGGCGCTTCCCTCGATGGCCCGTCCCACGCGCGCGGTGAGGCCCACCACGCCGCCCTTGCGGTTACGAATGACGGATATGCGGTGCAGCGTCCTGTTGATGCCGGCGCGGTTATCGCCGCCGACTTCGCCGACGGTGTCCATGGCGCGTTCGATGTCGTCGTAGTCTAACACGTCACCGGTGCCCAGCACCTCGTCGCCGTCCGCGAACCGCGCGATGGGTAGCCTGCCGAGATCGAGGACGACCTCGAGGAGCTGGAGCTTGCGTGGGTGGGATTCGAGCGCGCCTCGGACCCGCGGCGGGAGCAGGTCGATGAGCGCGTCGAGTTCCGCTTCGTTCGTGAGGGACGCGATGTGGGACGCCTTCGCGGAGACCGGTTTGGGTGCCACATCGTCGTTCTCATCCATGGACTCATCCATCGAGTCCATCGAGTCGGCCTCGAGCGTCGGCGTACTCACGGACGCGCGGACGGAGACGTCACGGGCCCGTAACACGCCCGGGAAACCTCCTTTGATTATGAGTTGGCATCTCTGTTGAAGGTGACGTGCCCGTCGGTTCACCCGTCTGTTTCCCGATCCGACGGTGATCGTCCCGAGCTTCCGTCCGCGGATCGGCCCTTCATGGGTCACCACGACGCAACGCGCGGCGGCGGATATCGTCGACATCGCGTCCTCGCGTCGGTCTGTGACCCATCGGGACGCGTCAGCACCGGAAACGAACCTCAGCCACGCGACAGCCTCGAGATTCGATCACACGCAAACGGAACGGAATGCCGTTAAAATCGCACAGTTTCCTTCACTCAACCCTAGATTTGCCCAACCAACGCACCACTCATCGCTCGCTCGGGTCACCCACCGGAGGATGCCGACCGAGTCGGCGGCGCCCTCCTCGGGCGCGGATGGGGTCAAGGAGGAGCCCGGCGCCGCTCCAGAAACCGACGCTGGGTCGACCGAACCCAAAACGGAGCCCGGGACGTCGGTCTCTCCCTCGATGGAGAACCTGACCGAGGAGCAGAAGCACGAGGCGGAGGCGGCCGAGTACCGGCGGCAGATGCTGGCGTACGAGCAGGAGAAGGCCAAGTACGACGCGGAGATGGCGGTGTACAACAAGAAGGTCAAGGAGGCGCACAAGTTCGTCGCCGAGAAGGTCACCGCGGCGAACAACGTCGCGTGCCGTCCAATGCCCGAGGTGCCCTTCAAAACTTACGACGACGCCATCACGAGGCTCCTGCCCTACCACGTGTTCGAGGCGCCCGACGAGGAAGAGGCGCACCACGGTCTGGTACCGCCGATCATGGAGAAGAAGAAGAGGGAGGACGCGAAAGGTGACGGGAAGAAGGCGAAGGATGGGGCGCAGGACGAAAAGAAGGCGAAGGATGGAGCCCCAAACGACTCATCGGCGGAGGACACGACCGAGGAGGTGGAGGTGTGCCCGGCGCGGTCCAGGACCCAGGCGTGGTCGGAGCTATGCGCGCAGTACACCAAGGACTTCAAGCGAGAGCTGGACGATAAACGACGGCGGGTGGACGCCTTCGACGCCGGCCTATATTTCACACGCGGGGAGACCAAACTGGAGACGCAGGAGACAAACGGCGGCGAACCCGGGTCGGTGAATACGTCGTTGAGGCCCGAGGAGTGGTACGTGGCGGAGATGTTGGCGTTCGAGGAGACGAAACGGCGGCACCAGAAGCTGCAGGCGGAGGTGCGGCACGCCGAGGCGGAGGTGAGACGGTTCAGGGATGAGCAGCTGGCGAAGCTCGCGGGGACTTCGGGGCCGAGTACTGAAGTGACGGGAGGGCAGGACGACGGTTCGGTGAAACAGACGGTGTTACCCCCGTCAGACGGTTGGCCCGGCGTGCCGGTCGCGGATCAATCGGGTGCCTTGCCGGGCGAGCCCGTGGCGAAGCGCCTGAAGACTTTGTGACGACACGGTTAGCCTAATTATGATAGCGGCGTTGACGAGCAAGAGACATTTGGTTTTCCGTCGTTTGGTCGGTTTCGCATTCTCGGTCTCCTTGACCAAGATTCTCTCTCCGTGCCGTGGGAGCGTTTCACCAGATTCGCTTTTGCCACCTGGAGATATTATTTCCCGCGAACAACGCGTCAAAACCGGGTCGCACGCGGCGAGTTGAACGGTTCCGAGCCACTTCGACGAGGCGTTCGTCCTATCATCCCACAACGCACCCACCGTTCGGTCGAGTCCACCCCACGGGTCACCCGCAGGACGCGTCACGTCCTCCGAGCGGATCTGTGAGTCGGGGAACTTTCCTTCGATCTTTTGGAATTATATACAAAGATGCTTTCTCACGCGCTCGTTTCGAGCGGCTCCGCGCGCGGGTCACCGTGGACCCAGACGCTGGCCAGAGGTCGTCGCTCGAAACATACGCATAAGAGATGCCAGACCACGGTCACCGCGCTCTTCGGCGGGCGCGCGTCCAACCCCGGCGAGGAGGGCCAAGCGGTTGGTACTAAGTGGACACCGTTTGGCGCCGGTTCTGTGGCCAATCCGACGCGGACGGCGAAGGCGACGTTCGCCGATTCCGTCACAGTTCCCCTTCCTCCCGACGAGATGATCGCCGCCCGCAGGCGGCGAGTGGCGACACGGAAGAACGCGGGTTCACCCACCTCCAAGGTACCGCCCGTGCGCCTGCTGACGTCCTACGACCAGACGGTGGCGACCATCGTGGAAGAGATCAACAGAACCGGCAGTGGCGACCGGGTGGAGTTCAGCGTGTACGTCCTTGAGCCCGGGGAGTCCACCGAACGGGTCCTGGATGCCATGCGCAGGGCGGCGAGGCGGGGCGTGCGGGTCGACGCGTCCCTCGACTGTTCCGCGGTGTCGTCGTTCACCAGGTGGTGCGAGGGAACCGCCACCCTGGCGTCGGAGCTGGTGGAGATGGAGAAGCGTTTCCCGGACACCGTGACGTTCACGCCGAGGAAGATACCGACGCACGCCAAGTACGTCATGTGCCACCGCGCGAACTCGGTGTCCACGGCGGTGTTCGGCGGGGTTAACATCGGCGACAGGTTCAAGCCGTGGAGGGATTTCGCGATACGAGCGGAGGGATCAGCGGCGGTTGGAGCGCTGTCCCTGGGCGTCAACGGCAGTCTTCAGACCATAGACTCCAAGGACACCAAAGGTTCGACGCCCAAGATCGACACCCGAATCGGTAATCCTTATTTTCTACGGAAGAAGCCGAGGACCGTGGCGTCGGCGGTATCGGGCGCCAAGGACATGCTGGGGGGGGGGGGGGCACTCACGGTGGGCAGCAGGCACAGAAACGCAGGTGCCGACGCCGAGGCGAGACGCGGCGGCGTCGGGTTCTTCACCAACCGACCAAACGGCTGGTCCGTCCTGGCGTGGGCGTTCCCGAGGTTCGCGAGGTTCCCCGGCCGGTTCGACGTCTACCCGGCGTTGATCGACCTGATGGACGACACGAGGTGGGACAGGTACACCGTCGCGGCGGCTTACGTTGACCGGTGCGGCGTCGACGTGCTCGCGCCGGCTTTGGCTCGCGGGGCGAAGATGACTCTGGTGATGCCCCGCAACCCGAACGTGTACCACGACGCCAACAGGAAGGCGCTCAAGCGGCTGATGGACATGTACGGTGGTGAGAATGGGCAGGTTCGCGCGTACATGTGCGACGACATGCTCCACGCCAAGGTGTTTTTGGCGGAGAGTTCCACCACGGGCGAGTCCGCGGCTATGATCGGGAGCTGCAACCTGAAACAGCGGAGCTTTGGTCAGTTCGCTGAGCTCAACGCGCTCATCGTGCAGCCAAGTTGCACACGGCAGCTGGAGAAGGAGCTCGCGAAGCTGGTGTCCGAGAGTGAACTTGTGGTGGAGTCGGACATGCGCTTCTCGGAACCCAAAGCCACCATCGAGGAGTGGCTGGGTTGACGGTTTCTTCTCTATATTCTAGAGCTAGCTAGTGCTAAATGTTTCTATGGTCTCACCATCTATAATGCGCGAACAGCACCGTCGCGCCGGTCTCGTGCACCGCCCTGGGCACGCTCAGCATCGGGTTGTTCCGGACGTTCAGCGTCCGCAGCCGCTTCATCCCGCCGAACTCCACCGGCACCTCCAACAACCAGTTTTTGCTCAGCACCAGCTCCCTCAGGTTCACGAGGGCACCCAGCTCCTTGGGCACCTCCTGCAGGTTGGTGTCGTGCAGGTTCAGGTACTCTAGGTTTACCAAACCCCCGAGCTCTTTGGGTATCCCAGTCAGCGTGTGCGCCATGTCACTCAGCGAGAGCCGCGTCAGAAGTGTCATCTGTTCAATCTCCGGCGGTATCGTCTCCACTCGGTTGCCGCTCATGTTCAGTTCCTGGAGCGAACCCTTGAGTTTCGTGGCGAGCTTACCCGGGAACTTGACGATGTAGTTGCGGTACAGACTCAACTTCTCCAGCTTGTCGAGCTGATACACCTCGGGGGGTACGAACACCAGCCTGCACCGCCCGATGGCCAGACTTTTCAGGCTTGACCTAAAGATTTGGCCAAACTCGTTGGGCAGGCCGGAGAGCTCGTTCGCCGTCAGGTCCAACGTCTCCAGCGCGTCCAGCCGCTTGAGGTTCGTCATGGGCACCTCCCTCAGCGTGCGATTGTCCAGGGACAGACCCACCACCCGCTTGACGCCGTCGATTTCCCTAAACTCGACGGAGGTCCACGAGTCCGGTTCGCTCGACGTGCTCGCCCCTGTCCTCTTCTCGTTTCCTCTCATCGGGTCTGTGTCGTCGGCGTCGTCGGGGTAGAAGAGCTGGGGTAGGTAGGGCAAACTGAGCTCCTCCCGCATGGCCCGGAGTATCGGGATATCCGGAGAGCCACCCTCCACCTCGCGCTTACGCTTCTTCTTCGACCCCATGGCGCAAGCGCGCGACGTTGTGGCGAAACCATGATGGTTTCCCAGCGAGCAGTCACCCGCACAAACAGACGTTCTAAATTATATTCCGCACAGAGCAAACAGTCTGATCATTTCGTGTAAACAAGAGTCCTGTCAGGTAGGTCCGGACTTCGGGTTTTTCGCTTTTAGAGTTGATAATTCGGGCGCCTCGGGCCACTGAGCGGCGCGGCGCCAGACGCGCATCGATCCCGCGGGTCCGAGTTCGATCGGAGACGTGTTCTGAAGTCGAAGGCGCCCCAGATGTCGTCCACCCGGCGTGGCGCGGGAAGATCCACGCGCCGAACGGCGACTGAATCGTCAGCCGATCCGGGCGCGGACCCCGAACCCGCGCACGTGAGCAGACCCGCGCGGGATCTGCCCTCGACGCGGCGAGCCGGTTCGCGCTCCGCGGGCGCGACCCGCTCGGCCGCGGCGCCGACGAACGACACGGGTACGACGTCGGTAGAGGCGGCCGCGACTCCCCTGGTGGATAACGCCGCGTCGATCGACGACCGCGACGACCGCGGCGCGCGGGATGTGCGCGACCCATCGTTCAACCCCGTTCCGGCGGAGGGTGCCCCCGTGAACGTGGCGGAGGATGGCGAGAAGGACGCTGACGGGCGGCCGATGTACGGAAAGGGTTCCGGGCACCAGATCGGGCGGAGGGTGCACAGCGAGCTGTTCTGCCCTCCCCCGCCGGTGCGCGCGGGTCCGTCCAAGCCCTTACCCGGATCCGCGATGGTGAGCACGGACGTGCCCACGCTCGGGGTCTCGCGCTCGGGCCGCGAGCGACGAAAGAATTCCAAGCTGCAGGATGACAACTGGGGCATCAGCGACAAGGAGCTGTGGGCGAAGAAGGAGGTGGAGGCGATCAAGGCGCAGCGGCAGCGTTTCGCCACCGAGGAGGATACCGAGGATGCCGAGTTTTACGTCGTGCGCACCGAGGACGTGGACCCGGGCGGGAGGCACCTGGTGGGTATCGAGAGTGGCCCGTATCCGGACCTCTACGCCGCGGTGACGCAGCTCGACAAGACCCCGGCGTACGGCCCGACGAGCATGTCGAATGAGCTGATACTCCTGTCGAACGACGCGAGGGCGTACCAGGACCACTCGGTGAGCAGCAGGTCCGGCGACGGGTGCCACCGGTTCGTCATCAAAGGCGCCGACAGGAAGAAGGCGGTCGCGCTTCACGGCGCGTGGAGCCTCTCGGACGTGGCGGTGGACGCGGTGAAACACGCCGAGCAGTACGGGCTCGAGTGTTTCGACCTGCAACGGCAGTTGGGGGCGGTCACCGACCTCTCCGCGTCGAACCCGCCGTTCTTTGGGTCGTTGACCAAGCCCAAGACGGAACCGAAACGGAAAGGGAAGGACAGGAAGGGTGGTGTCGTGGTCACCATGGACAGCTACCCGCCGGGGTGGTTCCCGCTCGAAGCGGTCAAGGTGCACGAGCCCGCGGCCAAGGTGGGGCAGGAGAACGCGGGCGAAACGGGGCACGAGAACGCCGCCGGTGCTCCGACTAACATTCACCCCGGATCGGAGAAGGAGGGCGCGGGGGGACCGATTCGTACAAGGGACGATCGGGAGAAGGAGGACCTCCTACCAGGTCCGTACACGCCGCCCCCGGTTCGGTCGACGTCGGCTGAACCCCCCGGGCCCGACCAGACCAACCCGCTCAACCGGGAGACAAACTCACCCAACATGGAGACAAACTTGGCCAACCAGACAAACTTGCCCGGGTTCAACGCGGTGACCATGGCGGTGCCCTCCGACGCGCTCAAGGAGCTTGAGAGACAGGCGGCGGTCGCGGCGGCGGAGGCTGCGAGGATGGAGTGGGAGCTGAGGGAGCGCGAACGTTTAGCGCGTGAGGAGTACGAACGATGGCACGCGCCGCCGCCCCCGCCCGTGGACCCGATGCCGGCGCCGCCGCCGAGGATGCCGAGGCCGCTCGTTCCAGGTCCGCTCATTCCCATCCCGGCGGAGATTTCGGACTTGGTCAGGACGAAGGTTCTGGAGTGTTTCGATTCCAGGGATGACGCCGGGCGTGTCGCCGAGCTGCACCAGATGGGTCAGAAGGTGCTCCAGGACCTGTTCCGGCTCGCCTTCGACAAGACCACCAAGTCGAACAACAACATGTGGCTCAGGAGGAAAATCGCCGGAGCCATGGGGATCAAGGTCGTCGACCCAGGAAACTACCCGACCACCCAGGAAGAACCCGTCGCCACGAGGAGGTCGAGCAGACAGTCCGTGGATGCGCCTGATGCCGTGAATGCGATCGATGCCGTGAATGCGATCGATGCCGTGAATGCGCTCGATGCCGCGGAGCGTCCTGAGACGACGGAGGTGCCCGCGGCGGACGAGCCGATGCCGCAGGCGGAGCCGGAGCCGGACGTCGTGAACGAACCTGCACCCGCAAACGTGGAGGCGCGCACCGAGATCGAACCAACCCCGGAGCCCGTGCCGGAACCCACGGAGGAGGTTGTCCGAGAGGAGGAGGCGCCGGATCCGCCGGCTGAGAAGGAAGAGGACGAAGAGAACGAGGCGGTGGACTCCAAGGCGGCGGAAGAATTCGCAAAGGACGGGGTTCCGTTCGTACCGGGCAAGTACTACGGCGGGTCCATCCACATCCCGCACGATGACGTGTCCAACGCGCGCGCCTCCCTGGAGGAGTACCACTCGTTACGCGGGCAGGTGATGGGAGGCGAGGAGGCGTCGAAGAAAAAGCCGAGCTTGCCGCCGCCGCCGCGCGGTAGGACGCAGTTCCAGCTGGCGACGATCGAGGCTGACTACCACGTGCTGGCGATTCGGTGCGGCGAAGGGGGCGTGGACTCGTTCTCCGTCAGGCTCAACGATCGAGGGTACGTGTACGTCGGTGCCAAGCGGAGGAGGAAATCAAAAAAGTCGCCAACACCCGACGCGGACGGGCAGGAACAGACGAGCGAGAGGGCGGCGGAGCCCGAGGAAGAAAAACCCGACACCGCGTCGCAGTCGTCCGAGGAGGAATCCCTCGGCGAGTTCGAGGTTATCATGAGGTTCCCGACGCTCATCGAGGAGAGCTCGGCGCAGAGCGTGTTCAAGGACGGAGTGTTGTTCGTCGTCGCCAACCCGAGGCGGGCGCACGTCGTTTCGACGTTGTTAGCTTGATTGTGATGAAGCAAATATGCTTAGTACGTAACATCTATGCGTGTTCATATCTATGTGTGTTCCCCGTACGCCTCGTGATCTCTGCCGTCGCCGTACACGTCCCCCATGAACCCGTCCGTCCAGATTGTATCGGTCTCGTGACGAGCCAAAACGCCGGCGTCAAACTCGAAAAAACCGACAACCAACTTTCTCTCGACCGCCCACCGCTTCTCACTCCTCGGTCGCCGGGGACACACCGCGCGGCTCATGAACCCGTCCGTCGCTTTAATTTCCCGCGTCGCCTCACGCACGATGTCTAGAACCTTCGGATACCAGTGTCTGTCGTCGGCGGGCATCAGGTGGTAAGGAATTTCATCCCACCGGAAAATCTCAATCTCGGGGAGACTCTTCCGAGTTTGCCGGGCGCTCGAAACCAGGTTCTTCACGTGATGCATGCTGGCGCGGCTGGCTGATACCGTAAATTCATGTTCGATGACGGGCACGTCTTTCCACCCCTTGAACCGTAGCTTCGCTCGCTCTGAGAGGTGCATGCCGTCATCATCATCCGCGCCGCCGACGGGAATCCCGAGTAATTCTCGCAACGAACCGGAAGACTCTCCCCGCAGCGCAGCCTCCCGCGGCGTCTCATCGCCGCGAACCTCCGTGATGAGACCCGTGTATAAACCTTCAAACTCACCGTTCGCGTGCTTAACCAACGCCATTTCTTCATTCTCGCAGTCGACGATCAGAACCTGCGCGAATCGCCCCGGCGTCGGCGTCAGCGCAACCTTCGGGTACCGGTCGAGCATAGCCTCCAGGTTGTCCGCGGCTTTCGTGACGGACTCCGCCATGTGCTCCCCCTGGGTCACGGGCGTGTATTTAGCGCCGTTCACCTTACCTCGCCGCGTGTTAGATCCGCCGACGGGGTTCACGCCGCTCGCCCCCGTCCCCGTGAACCTCGGAAGAGGCGCGACGATCGCCTCCGGGTCGAGGCCGTTAAATCTCACGAGCGAAAACCTCTCGTGGCCGGCGAGTCCCACCCTGTGCGGCGTGGCCCGAAGCCACCCGTTCGTCCATCGCTCCATCATGTCGGCGATGATTATCGTAAACTTGGACCGGTCCTGGTACACCTCCGCGAGCCTCCAGTTCCCCGCCAGATCCTTGAGCTCCAGGCCGGGAGCTGTTTGGTGCAGGATGGTGAAGCACTCAAAGTCCGTGTGCTCGGAAATCCCGACCGCGACGACGTTGCCACCTTTAGACCGCCTCGGGGGCGGGGGCGTCCGCACCCTCTTACCCGCACGTGCATATGGGTCCAGTAGCTCCCCCGCGTGAGCCTTGAACTCGTCTGAATCCGCGCCCGGGTACCTCATGGCCCGCATCGAGCAGTGACTGGTCGGCCCGAAACTCTCCAGGAAAAAACTCGCGAGCTCGTCGCCGGCTGCGAGCTCCACACACTCGGTCTGTTCCCGTGGCTCCGCCGCCGACCTCTGCCCTGCTTCCGTCACATCACGCGCGTGTTCTCGCACCTCCTCCGTATCGTCCATGCAACACACCCTCGCGAGTGCCCGGAAGAGATCCACCGCGACCTCGTCGCATCGATTATAAAACTCACTCGACGCGTTCCGTAGCCCCGGTGCCTCCGCGGGCCAGTCCACGGGTCCAACGCCCGTAGCACCCTTCGGAATATCGCGCACGGAAAGATCACGAACCGTGTCGAACGACTCCACCATCGCGGCGGTGTTGGGCTGATACGCGTACTCCTCCAACAGCGGCACGTACCTGCGCGATGGGGAAGGGTCGGCACGTGAGCGTCTTATGCGTTTTGATGGTTGTTGGAGGGAGGGAACGAAGGCATGGGTTTGCGGGTACGCGTTTGAGTGAGTACTCACCCGCCAGTCTCGCGCTCGTACTGCGTGTGTACGTAACACGTCTTGACATCGAGCGGTAGGGCGAAGAAACTCCTGGCGCGGTCGTAGCACTCGGTAACCAAGGACGAGGGAATGGCAACCTCGGCGTCGAGAGTGAAGTAACCCGGGCCGTCTCGGAGGGCGCTGCGAAGGGTCTTGAGGGTCGCGATATCGCCCTCCCGGAGCGCCGCGAGTGAGACGACAGGCGGCTCCGTGGTCAACATATCGCGTCGCGAGCCATCTCTGGTGCCGACGCCCGCACCCCCCGTCCCCATCTCGTCTCGCGTGCGACCGCGACTGGCGAAAGGATCTGCGTGATTTCCGAGAAGAGCCCCGCGAGTCCAACTCAGCAAGCCTCATTCTCCTTCACGCGCTTAACATGACCGCGGCGCGTAAACGGAAGCAGCCCGAAGAACCCAAGGCGTGTCTGTTCCCTTCCGGGGACCTCCTGCGCGAGGTGTTCGCCCATCTACCCGCGTTGGATCTGTGTGTAGCGAGAGGGGTGTGCCGTGAATGGCGAGATGCCGCCTCGGACGAGTCGCTCTGGAAGGAGCACTGCGATGTGTGCTGGTTTGAACCCGTGCCGGACTACCCGGGGAACATCTGCCGCGCTCACGCCGGTGGGGTTCCGTATCACGCGCAGGACCTTTACCTTTACAAAATGTACAGGTTGGCGTACGCGGAGGCGTTCAGCGAGAGGGAGCGCGCCTGGATCACGACAGAAGAACTGTGCAGAAGGAGAAGACTCGCTTTGGTTGGCACTCCCGTCTTGCCTCGGAAGTGGTGGTTCAGGTTCAAGGAGGACGCGGGCGAGGAATGGCAGGCTTGGGACGGTTGGTGGAGCGCCGGCGGTCACGGCAGGCCAAGCATATTCGATCGATTCGGGACGGTAACTTCCGGAGGATGGGTGGACAACAAGGACGACGAAGAGCCGATGGAACATAATTGGGGATACGCTCGGGACATCTACGAGATCGACACGGAGCTGACGCGAGAGGGCTGGAAGCACTATTTACTCGACCCCGACGACCCAAACAGAGACGAGAACAAGGTGTCGGCGTTCAAGGAGATGGGATACTTTGCGAATCTCGGGGACTATGCGCACTTACCGGTCATCCCTAAACCCAAGAGCCCACATAAACCCAAGAAATACGCGAAGGAGCTTCGCGCCGCGGGGCGCAACGGCACCAAGTATCACGTCGGGTGTGCGCTCGTACTGTGGCCCCCTAAAGACGAACCGGACGAACCGGACGATCCGGACGAATGGGTATCGCCCGAGTGTTACCCGCAGTGCGTCGTGCGGAGACACCCGGAGACGTGGGGATGGATCCTGGAGAGCTGCTGGACGCTTCAAACATCGTGGCCGATGCCGACCCGAGAAGAAGAAGAACTTCGCGAGGATCTGGCGGATGAGTTCCTCAAGTACGACGCGACGGAGCAAAAGCTCGAGGTGAAGAATTACAACCGCGATATCCCGCCGGACCAAGATGAGTGGGTCGACGATGAGAAGGTCGAATACACCCAACAAGACGTCGTCGTGGAAGTCAGGGACGTCGACGGCACTGTTCAACTCGTCATGCCATCGATATTGGCACTTCGCGTCTGCGCCAAGCCGCATAATCGCGGTTCGATGAAAATCCTTACTGGCGCGGATCCCGACGACGCGGAGACGAGGAAGGTACCTTTGTAAATGGCAAGCTTGATCAATTCGCGCTACGTACTGTAATCACATCTTCTCAGCCTTCGTGTCCTCCGACTCGCCCTCGTCTACCGAGTCATTCGCTTCCTTTTTCTCGGAAAGGCACTGCGGCATCATATCCGAGTCGAAGCTCATGTCGATCCTAGACTTGACCTCGACTATCTCCTGCTGAACGGCGAGCAGTTCGGTGTTGAGACCCTTCAGAGTTCCGATCCGATTCGCCTTCTCCTCCGCGCTCGGGGACCTCGATCCAACCCTCTTCCGCACCTTCTCCGGCAGCTTGGGCAGAACCTTCTGCTCGAACGCGCTCTCCAACGTCTCCAGTCGCTGCCTGTATTTATCGGGTACGACCTCGCCGAGACGCCGCTCAATCATCGGCAAAATCGGTGGCGCGGCGTCGTTTGCGGCGTCGCGAAGGGCCTCAAGGCGTCGCTTGAGAGCTTGAAGATCATTGATTTCGTTCTGCAGGCTTCGCATCCACTCCAGCTCCTTCCGCATCGTCTGTACCCGGGTCACACCGTCGTCTTCGGGTGATTTCATCGGCACCGGCGGGGGCTGCGCTTTCGCCTCCACCGTCGACTCAACCTCGCCGGTTCCGCTCTTCGCGCCGACCATCGAACCCTCCGCCTGCGGCACCACCACCGTCATCTTCCCCCTCGCCTGCTGCTCCACCGCGGTCGCCCCGTGCCTTTTCCCTCTCGCGTTCCCTCTCGGGGGTGGACGCCACACCTTCTTCGGCGCCGCCAGCGCCACCTCACACGTCGGCGTCTGAAGGTTTTGCCGCCGCCGCAACTCCCCTCGCACGGCCCGGCTCAGATTGCCCACCGCCGGTGAACCGCAAAAGTACACCCACGCGATCCACGAAGGGATCCCAAAGAAATCCGGGTCGGCGTAGTGGTACAGGTGCAACACGTTGATGAGGAATATCTCCGTCACCGGACCCGCCACGCCCGTCAGCACCGCCATCGCCAACCCTTGTTTCGTGTAGTCAAACACCGCCCACTGTCCAACCGCCCACGCCGCCAGTATCCCGTCGATGGCGTGAGTCGGCATGTCCGGAAACGGCGGGGTAACCCGTGTGGCCAGTATCCCCGAGGTGGCGTACTGCATGGCGAACAGACCGATGCACGAGTACACGACGCTCCACTCCGGCTCCCACCCGAGCCTCGGTTTCCCAGGGCACTCCTCCAGGAACCTCGGCAACGGCGCGTTCCCTTCGATGAACCGATCCTCCTTCGCGCCCTGCTTCAGCCTGAACGTGTCGCCCAGCGTGTGCCCCACCCCGATCACAACCCCGGCTCCTCCAAAGAGCAGCGGTACCCACAACGCCGTCTCCAACACGCCATTCTCCCGCACGAACGCCGCGGCCAAGACGTCGTCGATTGGAGAGCCGTGTCTTAACCACTCCGGGACCGCCGAGTGTAACCTGTGGAACCAGTCCACCACGGACGCGGGTGGAACGCCGTTCGGGCCCCACAGCGTCTTGGCCGCCATATCTGGGAGGTTCAGGACGACCCTCCCCGCTCCGCTGTCCGCGTAGTGCAGCACATCGAAGCGCGAGTGCTGGTGATCGAGGAGCGGCCCGAGGATCCCGGAGGCGAGATACATGGATATCACCTCGTAGGATAGCGCCGTGGTCTCGCCCCTCTTCTTCCGTTCCGCGTCGGGGTCGGCCCAATCCTTCGCGAACTTGTCCGTGTACGGGTTGTAGTCCTTATTCTTCACGCCCTCGCTTCCGGCGACGAAGTTGGTGCCCACGAGCACGGACGGCGGTGGCTTCTTCTTGGGGGCGGAGGACTTGCCCGACTTCTGCGGACTCGAAGACGCCGCTTCCACCCTCACGCGGCGGACGTGCGCGACGCGGATGTACCGGCGCACTCTCCGACTCCCGATCCCTCCCTCCGACTCGCTCACCGCGAGCCCACGCGCCCCGAGGGCCGGTGCGACCGCCCACATCGGCGCCGCGTACTCTGCGAATTCGACAGAACATTCCATGAGAGCTGAGTCACGTTATTGGCTCCCCCGACCGACAGAAGAACGCGCGCGGGGGGATTGCGAAACCGTCACCTCCCCTCTCCTTAACCGCTCGGGGACGATGTCTATGGCCGTTTCGTCACCAGCTTCTCTCGTGGGCGCCAAAGTCGCGCCCGGAACGCTCAAGGTCGGCGCACGGTCCAGGGTAAGCGCCAGGGTAATCCAGGTCGGCAAAAGGCATCCAACGAGACGAGATGCGAGACCGGGCGCTTATACGAACGGGCGCTTCACGGCGTCTCTCTCCGCCAAAATCGGCGGTGACGACCATCACGCCCGTGATGAAAGGGCGTACGTCAATCCTGCGATGGTTCGTACGTCGTCCGAGCCCTTCACCCGGGACGTGACCGATTCAACACCGAATCAGCCGAGGGCAATCGCCAAAATAATCGGTGCCCTCACGCTCGCACTCACGGCCCTCGCCGCACCGCTCGCGTTCCCTCGCGCCGCGCACGCCGCCAAGTCCAGCACGTCCGCCGCGGCTGCGGCGCCGGAACAGAAGTACTCCTTCAACCCCAACCTCATCAAGCTCCCACCCGCGGTGACGGACAAATTCGACGCCGCTCTGGACGCAATCTCCAACGAGGCGACGGCCCTCGGCGAGGGTATCAAGGCGCAGATGAACGACCCGTGGTCCGTCGAGGACGTTTGGCTCCTACTCGCGTGGTCATGGGCCAGGAACAAAGGGCGACGCAAGCTCTGGGACAAAATGAACGGCGACAAGACGGAAGACGACGCCGCGTTCGACGAGTCGTTCCTCGGTTGGCTCGCCGGGCCGATGAAGGCTGTCTGGTTCTGCTGGACGGTGCTGTACGTGCACGACGTGTTCAGTAAGATCCTTGTCATTCCCATCGACGACCTGGGCTTCGACATCGGGGTCTACATCCTCACCAGCGGGGCACTCGCGATCATGACCACCAGCCGGTTCCTCCCAAATTTCCTCGAGACCCGCTTCAAAATCATGGAGGTGGCGCTGAAGACGGTCATCACACGCCTCACGACGATCGCGATCGGCGTGGTGTCGGTGCTCAACGCCGGTGTGTGCTTCGGTCTGCCGGCATCCTCGATCCTCGGAGTATCCGGCGTCGGCGGTCTGACCTTCGGCCTCGCCGCCAAGGACATCCTCTCGAATTTTATGGGCGGGACCATCCTCGCCATCCTCCGTCCGTTCAACGTCGGTGAGGAGATTTACATCACGGGAGGAGCAAACTTCCGCGGTAGTAGCAACCCGTCAGTCAGCGACTACGAGGTCAAGGAGATCGGTTGGTACCAGACCACCCTGCTCGCGAAGGATACTAAACCCACGACTGTTCCGAACGGTTTTTTCCTCGGCGCAAACGTGATCAACGTCACGCGCGCCACCGCCAGGGTTCTCATCATCGATTTCCGTGTGCTGTACCAGGACCGTGACAAGATATACACCATATGCGACGAGCTCGATGCGTATCTGCGAGGCAGCAGCGTCATCGACAGCGATAAATTTCCCGTCCGCGTAAACCTGACGAGCGCCATGCCCGACTGCTTGAACGTCCAGGTGGAATGTCACGTCTATAAAATGCCGTTGAACGATCATAACAAGGCTAAGATGAAGACGATGATGGATATGATGGACATCGTGGATAGCCACGCATCCGGCGTCGCGTATCCAACGGAGGTTCAACTCGAGACCCTCCCCTCTTTGCCCGCGAGAAAATAAGGCGCTCGTAATTTGTCCGACGCACTCGTCGTAATATTTATCATATGCGGCGCGACGAGTAGAGTGTAATATTTACAACGCGATGTATTGTCAAACTACGTTCGTTCAGACCAGCCCGACGACGCCCGTGAAGGTCCCGTCCTCCGCCCGCGTGATGTCGAACTCCTGCACGACGACACCCTCCGTGGGAATGCCGCCGAAGATGTGAGGGAACCTTTCGCCGCCGCTCTGCTCCGCGTTCATCTCCTTTGTGGCGCCCACGGGTGAGGGTGCCTCGAACTTGAGGTCGAGCTTCTTCGACTCCAAGGTGTGCCTGGTCATCTTCAGCAGCTTCCACTCCGACGGTTTGCCGCTGCCGTCGGGAGCCTTGGTGTCCTTGTAGAAGTGGTTTCCGACGGTGAGGAGGTATTTCGGATCTGCGGTGGCGTGCGTGAACCCGTCGTTGGCGTAGGTGGGCGGGTAGTACACCTTCTGCTCGCCCGCCTTGGCAGCTTCCCAGTTATGCGTCTGAACCATGTGGTAGATGTCCACGTGCTTGTCGTGGGGCGGGGGGTTCGGTCCGTCGTCCTCCCTGTGCACGTTATCGGGGGTGAACCCGGGGAGGCAGATTGGGATGTACTCGCATCCACCCTCGGGGAACACCCAGCGAACCCGCTCACCTTTGGCCAGGTACACGCACTGTCCAGCCTTGACCACCACGGTATCGCCGTGGGAGTGCTCGATGTGAACCTCGCCCTTCTGGATGAGCACCCACTCGTCGAACTCGGGGCACTGCCACGGCTCGGCCCACCCGCCGTTCGCCTTGACGTGAGCCAAAGAGATGGCGGGCTGGCCGGACGATCCGTTGCCGGCGTACTCGGTGATGTCCACCTCGGGGGTCTTGACGACGGTCACGGGCTCTAGGATGCGGGGCATGTTGGTCTGTGTGTTTCCGTGGGTATACAGTATAGGTGCGCTGATGGAAGTGATGGATGGATGAGCGCGGATAGATCGGATGTACTTTTCGACCACCTGAGACACGTGGCCGGCTCCTGTCACAGGTGCCGAGTGCGACTCGAGTCCGAAGCGGCGGTCCGCTCGCGCCAGACGCGAGGGCGCACGAAGTGCGGGTTCGAGCATCTCAACTGGTCCGCGGACATGGAGCACGTGCCACTTCCGCAGCGTCCACCTAAACGCCGGCGCCACCGCGAGGGCGTCGCGCCCGCGGTGCGTGCGCCCAACGACGGAGCGTCGGCGGCGCCGGTGCCGAACCGTGAGAAATCCCCCGAGCCCGACTGGGCGCCCAAGACCGCGGTGCCCACGTTCGTTCCCGACGTCAAGGTGGTGCGTTGGGTCCCTGGAAAGTGCGAGTACGAGTACAAGGACCACACGGCGGACATACAGATCCACTCATGGGGCGACAGCGTCGAGGAGTGCTTCGCCTGGGCCGCGCTCGCCATGTATAATTACATGACACCTCTGAAGAGGCTCGCGAAGATGAACGCGAAGGGATCCGCGACGGGGGCCAGGGTACCGGGCAACGCCAACATGGGCTCATTTTGTGAGGATGACGACGATACCGACGAAGAGGCCGACGCACCCGCGGCGGAACCCACGGTCGGGCACACGTTCGAGGTCGAGGCGCACGACGCGCACTCGCTGCTGTTTGCGTTTCTGGACGAGTTGCTCTTTAACTTTCACACCACCATGACGGTGTGCAACGCGGTGCAGGTGATGCCCATCGAGCGCGGTGATACGACGTGGAGGGTGAAAGGGACGGGTGTCGGCGAGAGGTTCGTGGACGGGGTTCACGAGCAAGGAACGGAGGTCAAGGCCATCACGTACTCGGCGATGCAGATCGTCGAGAGGAGCGAAGCCGAGGCGGAGGCGGCGGTCGCGGATGACTCCAACCCCGGCGCGAGGAGACGGGCGGAGCTGTTCGTCATCGTTGATATCTAGCTAGCTAGCAGTCGATGAAAATAGAATAGTAGAGGTAGCACCACGAATTAACCCGTGCGAGACCAGGGCGGCCGCGGGGGATTTCTCGCGAGGAGTCCAGGCAGCGACACTGCCGGTCCCGACGACTTACATCGGACGCGACGGGGGAACGAAGGCTTCGTGAGCCGTCGCCGCGCGTCTGTGTCCTAATCGTCGAAGGGTGCACTCTTCCCGTCGCCGCTCACACCGACATCAAGTTCACATAAATGTTCACATATTAACATCGCAGCCCGCCGCTCTGAGCTCGCGTATCGCAGCGGTCAATGTCGTCGGCTGATTGCCTGCGAGGTCCAACCCCTCAAGCGATCTCAGCTGCACTATATTCACGAATGTCTATGGGAATTCGCCAATGGGAATTCGCGTGTCGCGATCTCCGCCGGCAAGCTCGTCAGCTGGTTGCCGTTGATGTACAACACCGTCAGCGAGGTGAGCTGCCCGATCTCCGCCGGCACGCTCGTCAGCTTGTTGTTGTTGAGGTTCAACTCCCTCAGCGCCGTGAGCTGCCCAATCTCCGCCGACACGCTCGTCAGCTGATTTCCGTTGAGGTTCAACTCTGTCAGCGCCGTGAGCTGCCAGATCTCCGCCGGCAAGCTCGTCAGCTGGTTGCCGCCGAGGGATAATCCCTGCAGCGAGGTGAGCCGCCCGACCTCCACCGGCAAGGTCGTGAACCGATTGCCGCAGAGCCACAACCCCTTCAGCGACGCGAGCTGCCCGATCTCCGCCGGCAAGCTCGTCAGCTGATTGTCGCTGAGGTCCAAGCTCACTAGCGACGTGAGCTGCCAGATCTCCGCCGGCAAACTTGTCAGCTGGTTGCGGCTGAGGATCAACCGCTCCAGCGTGGTGATGTGCCCGATCTCCGCCGGCACGCTCGTCAGCTGATTGACGCCGAGGCTCAACTGCCTCAGCGCACTCAAGCGCCCGATCTCAGCCGGCACGGCTCCGGTCAGGCCAAACTCTTCCAACTCGAGCTCCACCACCCGGCCGTTTTCAATCGTCACCCCTTCCCAATCCTTCGGTTGCTCGTCCTCCGGCCACCACTCCTGCAGTTCAGGGCACATCGCACGCCAAGTCTGGAGCACGCCCTCATCGTCGGATGTCCCGTCATCCTTCGACGGCTCAAGAAGCTCGCGACTGTCCCACCCGTCGGGCGTCACGCCAGGGTGCTTGTCCAGCCAATCACGAACCACGTTTCGCATCGACCAGTTCGTCATCACCTTCGTGCTGCTCAACTTGCGACGCGTGAGCGGGTCCTTGGCTCCATTGCGCCCGAAGTGCGCCAAGATGGCGCTCCTCTCGTACGTGTGCCCAGAGTCGACCGCAATCACCGGATCGCGGAACACCGCTCGCGTGATGGGGCACATGAGCATCTCGGGCTCGGGCTCGGGGTTAGGGTTGGGGGCATCGGGCGGGTCGCCCCGTGCGCTCGCGGAACGCAGGGTTTGCACACCGGCGCTCGCATTTCCGGATGCAGGTTGCGACGCGGCAGACGTCTTGCGCTGCTTGGAGGGCGCCATCGAACGAACCTCCGGGGTTGCCCCCGGCTGCGCGCTCTACTTTGTGATCAAGTACCGAAGTGTCGAACACGGGTTTTTGAACGGTCGAACCAAAATCCGCGGCGACCTTGAACGGGCAAAAAGAATGAATTCTGGTGCTTCATCGTGTGCGTCGCAAAGGATTGTCCGCCAATGGTTGTCCACTACAAACTACAGGTTGGCAACTCTGTCTCGAAGGTACTCGTCTCTCTTCTCCTCGTCTAACCACTCGAACCACGGAACCGTGATCACTCCGCCCTCGCAAGTCTTGGCGAGGAGCAAATCTCTGAGCTCCGTCAACGCCGTCTTGGTGCACGCCTCTCCACCCCTGAACCGCCGGAGCTGCTCGCGTTCCGTCCCGAGGAAGTGCTGAGCGCCGTCGTACTCGACGGCGATCTCCTTATCCGGCAGGTAGACGTCGACCGAGAAGTACCCGCCGTCCGTCACCTGCTCAACCTCGCAGTTTGTGTTTAGGTCGTCCCTGAAGACCCCAGCGATTTCGCTCTGGTACGCGCTGGCTGTGACCCGCTCCCGCACCTGCATCATCCACGCGTCTTTGGCTTGGTTGATGATCCACACGGGGTACTCGCCTTTATCGCCGACGGACAACCCGTGCTTGCGCATGAGGTAGGCGTGGAACAGCTTGCACAGGCCCGTGTTATGGAACTGACCCGGCTGCATGTCTCTCGCGATCTTCCATACGTCGTCGTAGCACCGCGGTAGGGGCATCCCACGCAGGGAAGAGAGCGCGGCGAGCGACCATATCGTAGTTGCCACGTCTTGAGCGTTGAACGCTTCTCTCGCGCTTCTCTCCGTCGCACCACACAGCGCGCTTAACGCTGGACCATCCGGCAGCCTCCCCGAAGTCGCGTGCGCCCACCACATTGTCGACGCCGCGTGCGCATCCATCTCCCCCGCGCCTTTCACGATTGCGTCCTGTACGATCGCCCACAGGTCTTCGTCGATGATCCGCCGCGTCGTCGCGAGCGACCATGCCACGTTGGCCAGCTCCTGCGACCGCATACCCTTCACCGCCTCCCGCTCGGCCGCCTCGATCAGACCCCGCCACATCGCGTCGTCGTTGTGTAAGTCCCATCGTTGTTGTTGAGGCAAGATCTCGCCGCCGGTGAGGGACCCGAGAGCCCACCAAGTGTTCCCCACGTGCTGCGAGGACATCCGACGAGCCTCCCTCGCAGTCACCGATGCGAGCGCCGCCGACGCGTCTTGGCTGGGCGCCCTGCCCATTATCGCGTATGCCCACCACACGTTCGACACGCCCTGCGGCTCGAGTTCGCCCGCGCACTTCACCAGCGCCGCGTCGAGCGCCTGGATGACCTCGACCGTCGTCGACTCCCTCGCGTTCAGGGCACCGTTCGCGCAAAGCTTGGCGATACCGTGCATCGAGTTGGCCAGGTTTCTCGCCGGGAACTCCGTCGCGAACCTCTTCGTGAGCTTCAGAAGGCTCGCGAACGCACCATCTACTCGCATGAGATCGCGAAGCTGGCCCTTCCGGCTTCTCGACGAATCCTTCCCGAGCAGGTTGAGGGCGAAGCTGACGTGAATAGGGTTGAGGGACTCGAGGTGGTCTCCGACGTTGGCGAGGATCGCGCGAGCCCCTTGCGCGTGCTTCAGCCGCGCGGTGATCTGCCGAGGATCGAGTACAGAAGGGGCGTCCGACCACGTGCCGTTGCTCGCCCATCGCGTTGTTATCTCCGAGGTGTGCCCTATTAACCGGGAGGAACGCGACGCGTCGACGCCCGACAGCGCGCGCACGGCGATCGCAGGCGTTGTTATCTCCGAGGTGTGCCCTATTAACCGGGAGGAACGCGACGCGTCGACGCCCGACAGCGCGCGCACGGCGATCGCATATGGCACGTTAATGCCATCATCCTTCCTCCACGACCCCGCGATACACGAATACCCGCGCGCGGCGGTGGCGCGCGAACCTCGCCTCAGCGCCGCGACCAACATGACTGGTGGCGCGCCATCCGCCCCGCGTGTCTTTTGTGCACCGAGAGATTTGACGAGATTCTTCGGTCCAGACGAAACCGCGCGGACTCCGCGCCGCGACTGGTGGGGTCGGGTCGATGCGCGCGGATTTGCGCAATGCCCCCCAGGACGTCGTTGAAGAAGCCCGCCGCCAAGAAACCCGCTCCCGCGGCGGCGGTGAGGGACGACCTCGTCGCACCGCCCGTTTTTGCTCGCATCCTCCCCAAGAATGTGGGCGGTCACCGTGACGATGGTAAGGCGGTGGCCAAGCGGCTCAAGTCATGGTCGGAGGAAAAAGACGATGCGAGGGTGACGCTCTCGGATGGACACGGCGAGACTCACTACACGTTCCCGACGCGTGTTTTTGGACCGGATGCATCTCAAGAGGAGTTGTTCAACGAGGTGGCCGGGCCCCTTTTGGAAAAGTTCCTCCACGCGTCCGATCCTCAGTCTGCGTTCCTGTTTGCGTACGGTCAGACGGGCACGGGCAAGACTCACACCATCATGGGACCGGAGGAGAGCTGGGACGAGGTCCGGCACAGTAAGTGGGGCCTGTTCCCCCGGATAGTGGACGCGGTACTGACCACGATGCGAGGACGGGATGCGTCGCACGCGTTCAGTTGCACGCTCAGCGCGGTTGAGTTTTACTTCTGCCAAGGGTTCGACCTGCTTGACGACCACGCGCAGGTGGACGTGCGGGACGGGGATTTATTAGGGAGGAAGCAGGTAGAGGTGAAGACGCTGGCGGATGTTCTGAAAGTGTTGGCTGCCGTGAGGGAACATAGGACCACGGCTTCGACCAAGATGAACCCAGCGCTGAAAGCCGCGGGGGGTAAGGAAAAGGACAACAAGGCGCACGGTGGATCGTCAAGGTCGCACTGCGTCTTACACTGCATCCTACGAATCGTGGATAGATCCACGCGAGACGTGAAGACTGTGAGTTTCGGCACGATGGACCTCGCCGGCGCAGAGCGGCCCAAGTCCAACGACAACGGGTTTGCCAGCGTGATGGACGCGGTGTTGACGTACTGGAGGGATCCATCGCAGGTCAAGCCGTGCGCGCAGGCGGCGATCATCAACATGGAGCTCGCCGCGCTGAGGTCCTCGGTGGTGCAGGCGGCGGAGGCGCATCGCAGGGGCCGGCGGGTCGGTGCTCCCACGCAGCTGGGCACGGCGGCGGTGAACTACATGACGGATGTTTTCGACGGAAGGTGCCACGTGGCCAACATCGTGACGCTGTCGCAGGCGCCAAAGTGCGGGTGGGAGACGTGGTTCGCGTGCACCTACGCGGAAGACGTCGCGAAGCTTCGCATGCCCGACGACTTGCGGTCGGCGAAGGGTAAGAACATAGGAAAGTGGAATATGCAGTGCGCGGCGATGAACGAGTCCGCGAAGGCTGCGTTGGAGCGCACACCGCCGAAAGGGCACCCCAGCTCCAAGTTTTACATGAGGCGGAAGGTGGAAGCGAGACATTGGGCGCAAGAGGCGAAGTTTGTCGCGGCGTTGGCAGCCAAGGTTGCCCCCGGCTAACGTGCTTGTACCTCCACGGCAATCAGCTGACGAGTGTGCCGGCGGAGGTCGGGCAGCTCGCGTCGCTGGTGGAGTTGAACCTTGGCAGCAACAAGCTGAAGAGCTTGCCGGCGGAGATCGGGCAGCTCACGTCGCTGAGGGTGTTGCACCTCGACGGCAATCGGCTGATGAGCGTGCCGGCGGATATCGGGCAGCTCACCTCGCTGAGGCAGTTGTCCCTCCGCGGCAACAAGCTGACGAGCTTGCCGGCGGAGATCGGGCAGCTCACGTCGCTGAGGGAGTTGTACCTCAGACGCAACAAGCTGACGAGCGTGCCCGCAGCGATACGCGAGCTCAGAGCGGCGGGCGGCATCGTGCAGCTGGATGACGGCGTGACGTTTGACGAATAGAAACGGCTCTTGTATGCGCGATAGTGGCTTGTAACATGTGAACGACGGCTCCGTGAACGCACTAGCTAGAGTTGATCTGGGGTACATCGACGCACGTGCACGCGCACCTAAAGCCGCCCCGCTGCAGGCGTGTTCGGCTTATCTCGTGACGCGCATGCTCCCTAAACCGAGGTTTATGTGGCGTGATCCAGGTTTAGGGTTAGGGTTTGTGGGTTTATGTGGGTGGGTCCACCTGGGTCGGGTTTCCTCTTCGCGGCGCCGTATGGGCAATTAGAGTAAAGTCTTAACTATAGTTGGGGTAATAGGGTTTAGGGTTTAGGGTTTAGGGTTTAGGGTTTAGGGTTTAGGGTTTAGGGTTTAGGGTTTAGGGTTTAGGGTTTAGGGTTTAGGGTTTAGGGTTTAGGGTTTAGGGTTTAGGGTTTAGGGT
>Ga0302114_10000196_pt1 | contig 45407 bp, 54 predicted proteins | sample AG5_Surface_MG_FD_203107 | JGI IMG/M metagenome (GOLD analysis project Ga0302114, IMG submission 203107) | Marine microbial communities from Western Arctic Ocean, Canada - AG5_Surface | ecosystem: Environmental > Aquatic > Marine > Oceanic | place: Canada: Western Arctic Ocean | collected... | reverse complement strand
AAAAAATACTCTCACCGGATGAACATGAAAACCGTCTCCGGGATGGTCTCGATCTTCACCAACCGCATCTCGGGCGGGATGTCGGCATCCAGTGGGCTCAAGTGCGCCTCCTCGATGTCCATGCGGGTGTCGAACAGGATGTACGCGCACGTCATCGCGAAATCGTCACTCGCGTTCGTAAGATTCAAACCCAGGTTACTGAGATGAAACCAAACACGACGTCAGTTAAACTAATTGCCCGTACGTAAATAAAAATAAGCTCACCTGATCTCGGACAACGCGGCGTCGCGCTCGTCCGCGGCCAAGGCTAAGATGACCCGGGCTAACCCGAGCCGCGTGTCCGTGTCGAGCTCCTTGGTCTGCCCGAAGTCGATGACGGACAGCGTCCGGCCGTCGGGGCCGACCAACAAGTTTCCGGGATGCGGGTCGCTGTGAAACTTGCCTGTGAATGAATAAAACACACGTGTCAATCGAATTGCCCATATGAGTTTCAATCGAATTGCCCATGTGAGTTACGAGAATTGGAATAAGAACGCACCGAGCGTGAAGATTTGAACCCCGAACGTCTCTATGAGTTTGCCGATGAGCTCCGTTCCGTCCACGGTACTGCCCGTGTGTGTCTTCATCGCGGACGCCGCCTTCTGGGAGAAGCCGGACGCGGAGGACGTGCCGGACGCGGTCAACGCGCGCTGGATGATCGTCCCGAGCGACTCCCCCTCCACAAACGACATCTGCAAGAGGAGTTAACCACAAACAAAACACGCCGTCAGTCACGTCGCCCACACGGAAGTAAAAATATTCTCAAATAGACTCACCGTCACCACGCGCTTCGTGCAAAGCCCCGGGATCACCCGCGGTGTTTCCACGTCCGGGACCTTGCCGTGGATCGCGTCGCCGATGAGCGTGAGCATCGCGGATTCTCTTTTAAAGTCAAACTCCAGCGGTACCTGCGTCCTGTACTCCTTTAAGATGGACGTGTGATCGAACGGAAGCGACACTCGGAGCGAATCCATGAAAGTGGAAACGAATAACATGTTGGCCATGTCCATTCGCATTAAGCGTTCACTTCCGGGGTTCTGGACCTTCACCGCCACCTTGGTGTCCTTGCCGTCGACGTCCACGTGTGCGACGTGGACCTGCGCGATCGTCGCGGACGCCAGCGCGTTGGTGTCGAACGATTTGAACACGGCGCTCACCGGCTTATTCCCAAACTCTTTTCGCAAGATCGAATCAATCTTGGAAGCCGGCACGGGTGGGCAATCGTCAAAGACCGACTTCAACGCGGCGACGTACTGCGGCGGGAGTAAGTCCGATTTCGTGGCGAACACCTGCCCAACCTTGAGGTAAAACCCGCCGAGCTCCAAGATCATTCGCTTCACCTTTTGCGCGCCCCACTCGTGCCGCTCGTCCCACAGTCGCTGTACACAAAACACGTCGTCAGTCTAATTGCCCGTACGACAATTACCAAAAGTAATCAAAAATAACCAAAAATAATCTCACCTGAACCTCGTCGTCGAGCGCCAGCTGTGCATCGTGCTCATTCATTTGCTCCCCTCCTTCCGTCCCACCATCACCATCCGCGTCGTCGTTTGATACGTCGCCGTTCTGTCCTCCGTCGCCTTCTTCCGTTTTCTTCTGGACGTTTCTAGACGTGTCCGGTAAGGTGACCCGCTTACTGTCCCACGCCAGGCACTTGACGTACCCGCCGACGATCGGAACTAAATGCCCGTAGAACCGAAGGGTCCTCAGGACGCCCGGGGCGACGATTCGTAGGACCACGGGTGCGATGTGAATCGTCACGAACGGCGTGAAGAACACCCGGGGAACCGGCGCGAGCTTGAACACGAACGGCGCGATGGACTCGAGCTCTCGGAGCACCGAGAGCGCGTCCGCGATGTCGGCGACTTCTCCATCTTGGATTTCCCTGTCCTTCGGGATGAGCGGAGGTGGGCTCGAGCGGCCGACGCATCGCTTGACGACGTTCACGACGTCGCTGACCCTGCGCGCGTTGAGCGCGAGGACGACCGCGGACGCCGCCGCGAACGCGCCGTCTCCCACGGCGGTCTTGGCGCCCAACGCGAGCGTCCACGGTAGGATCTTCCCGCACCCTATTTTCAAGATCGCGCCCGCGACGACCGCGGTCGCCTTTGCCGTGATGACCGCCGGCTTGAGCGCGGGATGTGCCGTCAGCGGGCGGCGTTGGGGTGGGGCTTCGGTTATCCCGTAGGCGGCGTCAGCCTCGGCTTTGCGCACGGCGCGCTCGTGTTCCCGCTCGCGCCTCACACGCGCCTTCCGTTCATCTTTCGTCTCGCCGACTGGGACGTCCTCGCGCTGCTTGAAGAGGTACCTGAGCTCCGGCGGGGTTCGGCGCTGCGAGGCGTATCGGTGGACGGTGCCAACCTGACTGCCACCGCGCCGCACCGGCCGTGGCGTATCGTCGCCGCTGCCCTTCGCGCCCATAGCGGCTGCCAGGCGTCGCTGGCCCATAGCGGCTGCCCGGCGTCGCTGGACTGCACTAATGACGTCGCACTGACGTCGGTTTTCGGTCTCTTATCTAACGTATTTTTCCTGAGATCGACGAAGACTTCCGCGAACTTTTACTTGTACACCTCGGTTTTGAATTACACTCACTAATGTAGATAATGACCGAGGCACTTACTTCATCACGCAAGACAGGGTAATAATGAAAAGAAATCAGCGAACTCTCCCTCCTCCCGTCGACAACACGTCCGTGGTGTCGTCGACTTCCTTCTTGTAAAGCTACGCGGCGCGGCGGGCGGCGTGTGACTTGCAAGCAGTCACACTAAACTCACATTCGCATCGCTCCTTTAGAACGCCTCTTCGCAGTCGTCGGGGTCGCACTCTCCGCCGGCGAACGCGGGCGCCTTGCCGGGGAAGATGGAACGGAAAACCTTCGCGAAACCGGACACGATGTTGGACGTGAGCTTACGGGGCATCGCGGCGATGACCTGCCCTTGCCCGACGTCCATGTACTTGACGTAGCGCTTGTTGGTGAGGTACTTGAAGATGTCCAGCTCCTGGGGCGCGATGGTCATGTGGCCGAGGACTCCGTCCGCGCTGACGTAGGACTCCTCCACGGCGTACATGACGTTGCCGGTCTTGGTGGAGTTGGGGTCCATGGGATCGACGTGTTCGTACGCTTTGGTGACGGTGTAGTTGGTGATGCGCGGCTTGGCGAGGTCGTCGAATTTGCCGTGAACGCCTTCTCCGAAATCGTGAGTCTTGCGCATCCACTGCTCGTGCTGCCTCCACGCGGCGTCGACGTCGCGCTCGAGCTTGGCGGGGACGACGAGGCCGAGGGACACGGTGGTGTCGCCCTTGCGCGCGGTGCAGGGTTCGGAGCAGTCGTTGTAGTTGGCGACGATCTTACCGTGGCCGGAGATCATGAAGTGGCCGTTGGTCTTGACGAGCTTGAGGAGCTTCGGGAAGTCTTCCCACTTGGCGTCGCCGACCTTCATGTGCTCGTCGACGTCGGCGGGGGAGACGTACTTCTCGTTCCAGGAGTACAGGAGGTGGCCGGTGGGGGTGGACACTGCGGATTGTCATGGGTGAATTGTGAAGGGGTCAGTCGAGAGTCGGTTGGGAAAATCCAGTGGGGGTTATTTTATTTACTCGAAAAAATAAACCTCGAAATAGACCGGCGAAAAATGCGCCGCCGTGTGCACAGTCAGCCAGCGCCAATTTTCTCGCCGACGTGGATTGGATTGGAATCCGAAAAAGGGCTTTTTGGGTTTGTAATTCGCAACGGGCAATCGGGGGACGGCGCGCACCGGTGGCGTCGAGGGGATCCTCCACCTCGTTGATCTTCGTGACGTAGTACTCGAGGAACCGAGGCCTGCCCTCTTCGGGCTCTTGGCCGTTGTACACGACGTGGGTGTCGTGCATGTGCGCCTCGTGCGAGACGACGAGCGCGTCCATCTCGTTTTCGAAATGCTTTGGAACTTTAACGACGCCGACGAGCGAGGGCTTTCCTTTGGACTTCTTGTCGTAGGCGAAGGCGCGCATCGCGACGCGGCCGCGGGGCTTGGAGGCGACGGGCGCGCGAAGCGGCGCGGTGCGCGTGAGGGAGGCGGCGAGTGAGGCTTGCATCGTGGTGATTGTCGTGCGGGCGTCGGTGTGCGGCGCGCGGATTGTGTGAGGCGATTACGACTCTTCGAATGGCGAAAAGTAACAAACCCGGGGAGTAAAACCCAGAGATTCTTGGAGATACGAATTGCGAATTGCGCGGCTTTTACGGGTGAGCAATTAGTCAGCGTTGCCACTTGTCACTCATCAAACGACGTTTTGGCAATTTCGCGGTCGAGAACCTCGAAACGGGTCCGAAACGTCGGCAACCCAGATCGATTCGCATTTCTTGGTTCGCAAACAGGCGGTCGGAACGCCGACGGTTCGCAAATTGGATAATGTTGGGACCGAAAATGTTGTCGTGTCATCAAACCGCAAATGTCATCCGGGCATAAAAGAAATCCTCCCGGGTCTAATACCCACGCGAAGGAGGCGCCTCCGTGTCCTCCGTGTCATCCTTGGACGTCTTGATCGCGCTATCGGATCTGGCCTCATCGACCTCCGTGTCGTCCTCGTCGCCGTCCGTCTCGATGGGCGCGACGCGCTTGTCGTCGTCAGCCTCGGCGACGACCAGAACCTTCTCATCCTTGTCCTCGTCCTCCTCCTCATCATCATCAGTTTTTTTGGTTATTTCGTCGGCGGCGTCGTAGGAGTCGGCGTCACTCTCACCGTCTTCCTCCTCTTCACCCTTGACCGCGCCGCCCTTCTTCAAGGATGTGATGGCGTCGTCGGAGTAACCCCCGCGGACGTCCTCGTCCTCGTCCTCGTCCTCGTCGTCCTTCTCCTTCGCGTTCTGTTTCGAGAACCCCGGCGGGGAAGAAGAGGAAGAGCCTCCGTCCGCCGCGGAAGTCGAAGAGTCCTCCTTCGTTCGCGCGTCCTCGTCGAGCCGCTTCGCGTCGGCGACCACCTCTTTCGCGACGGCGTCCGCGGCGGCGTCTTCCCCGTCGGCGTTGGACGCGTTGCCCGCGGACGGAGGACCCGAGGGCGTCGCGACCTGTGCGAGAGACGAGCTCGAGCTCGAGTTCTTCGGCGCGGGAAGTTCTTTGGAAAGTTCCGTATCCGTCTTCGTCCCCGTTCCCTCAGCTTCGTCGTCGAGCGGCGGGGCTTTAATGGACCCTGCATCGTCGCGTTTCGTTCGCGTCGTGTTGGTGTTCTCATCGGTGTTCTCATCGTCGTCGTCGATTTGGGTGACGTCGGCGGGCGGCGAGTTCACGTCGGCGTCTTCAGAGTCTTCAGAGTCTTCAGAGTCTTCAGAGTCTTCGCGTTTGGACTTTGACTTTGGCTCGGACTTTGCGGACGGGGGCACGTCCGCGTGATCTTCGCCGTCCTCCACCGAGACGATGAGCGGCGTCTTCTCCTCCTTCGTGGCGTTCGTCTTCGCCGTCGGGGACGCCGAGTCGGCACCCGAGTCGGCACCCGAGTCCCCGTCCCCGTCCTTCGAGTCCTTCGGGTCCTTCGGTTCCTCGTCCTGCGTTTTCGTCGCGGGCCTCTTCTTATCATCGGACTTGTTCTTATCGTCGGACTCCTCCGGCTCGAAGACGTCGTCGCCGTCCGCCTTTGTGTCGGAGGCGGGGGGCTTGCCGGACGCGTGTTGAGGCGACGATGACTTCGGGTTGGAAGTCTTCGAAGGTTTGGAAGTCTTCGTCTCGTCGTCAGAGTCTGGGGCTCGGGGCTCGTCCTCTATCTTCGACTTGTCCTTCGTTTGGTCACCCGCGGCTTCTTCTCGAACCTCCTCGTCCTCGTCATCGGATGGGCGCGCGCGTGCGTCCACGTCGTCGTCGTCGCCGCCGCCGCCGGGAACGGGCGTCGGTGCGTTGGATCCGCGCAGACCCTTGAGGTCGCCGTCGAGGTCGGTCTCTTCGTCGAGGTTTGGTGCTTTCGGTACCCGAGTGTTTTTCTCCTCCTTGGACGAGGCCTCCGCGATCTTGGGCGAGGGGGCGCGGATCGGCGTGGGGTCGTCGCGATCCGCTTCCTCGACGACGACGGCGTCTCGATCCGCGGGTGATCGATAGCCGTCGACGCCGGCACCCGCGTTTGGATGCGCCAGCCTCGAGAGCGACGCGCCCCCCGACAGACGCTCGCTCGGCGACTGCGAGCCGAAGCTCGATGATCTTACGGCTTGGTCGTCGAGCTCGAACTCGACGTCTAGGTGCTTGGAATGGAGCCCGTCGCCGCCGTCGGCGATGTACCGGTACGCCGCGGCGCCCATGACGACGATCGCGAGCACGCCGCCGCAGATGATCCCGCGGCGTAAGTACCGCGAGGTGCGCAAGCATGCCGCGCCGCTGCGCGATCCTTTGGAACCCATACCCTCGATCCGCCGACCGCCCGCCGACACAGCTGTGCGCGATGGCTTCGGTGGGTTGGGCGTGGACGGCCCGGGCTGCCAGCTGTCGCCCTCGTCCCATCCCGCGTCCTCATCGTCCTCCTCGTCGTCCCATCCACCCGAGCCGGACTTGGTGGCGTGCGTGCCTTGTGAGTTGTCGCCGTGGTGGGTGGAGCCGTGCGATCCGGCCGATCCCTGCGAGCCGCGCGAGGACGACCGCCCGAGGGACATCGGCCCGGACGCCGCGTGGGATCCGGTGGAGCCGTGAGAGACGCGCGGGGCGATGGGCTTGGCGTCCTCGGCCTCCCAGCCGTCGGTCGCCGCCGCCATGGTGCTCAGTTATCTGACGATAACACGCGCGGCTCGAAAAATAACTTGGAAAAAATAGAGGCGCACTCCTCGCGCGACGTCATCACTTCGAGCGAGGCGCGAAGGGCCGCGAAGGACACGGCGATGACGACGATGCCGATATCGGCGACGGCGTGGACGAGCCGCCCAATGGAGGCGGGAGCACGCGGGCGGGCGCCGCCGTCCTCGTCGTCGTCGTCGCGCCGCGCGGTCGTCAGGCGCCACGGGGGCCGCGACGGTGCCGGGGCGATGAAGATGACATCACAGCTGTGTCCGAGAAGATCCGCGCGGGTCCGCGCGTCGTCCCCAGAGGACGACGACAATGAATCCGCGTCGGCGAGCAGCACCATCTCCGCGCTGGACGCCCTCCTGGGATCCACGGACGAACCCGAACCCGAACCCACGCCGCCGCCGCTCGCGAAGGACGCGAAGGACGAAGAGACGAGGAGTAAAGTAATCACGTCAGACGATGCGCAGGCTTCCGGGTGGCCGTCCCTCTCGCTCCCGAACCTCCCGTGGGGCGCCTCGCGAGACGACGACGACGGCGAGGACGAGGAAGAGCGCGCGATCGTGAAGCGCGCGCTGGCCAACGCGCGCGCCGACGCGGCCAAGACCGAGCCATCGATGAAGTCCAAAGGCGGTCTAGACTACGCCGTCGACGCTGCTTATGACCCCGAATTCGACCCCCTCGGTTTAGGCCCGCGGTGGGAAGTACCCTGGGGCGCGACCACGCTCATCGCCACCCTCGTCGCCGTCGAGGCGTCCTTCTACCTCGCGGGAGCCATCGCACCCGCCATCGTGTACAGCGGCGCTAGGAACCCAGACGAGGTGAGTTTTTTAATTTCTCGTGTGGGGGCAATTGTACTGACGGCGTGTTTTATTTACTGTATAGATTCCGTTTGACGATCAAGCCGCCTTTGCCAAAGATTTAGCCGCGCTCTTCGAAGAACCCGGCGCGTTTGCCGACATCGTCATCACCGCGGAGGTGATCCAGACGGTGCTCGCGCTCGGCGTGGTCACCGCCGTCGCGGCGTCCGCGTCGCCGTTGCCCCCGGGGTGGTTTCAGATCAGCCTGACGGGCGACGACGTGTCGATATCAGACGGGCCGAAAGTGATTGAAGGTAACTCTGAAGCGTCGGGGATGAGTTCGAATGTGGAACGGAGCTTGAAGGGCTCCGTGGATGAGTCACCGGACTTCGATGCGAAGCGTCGGGCGACGAAGATCCGCGCGGAACGCAAGGCGCGGTCGGAGGATTGGGGGGGCGAAGCTGCTCGAGCGAGGTGATTATTTTTATTTCCGTATTGGAAATTAGTCTGACGCCGTGTTTTTCTTTCACAGTCTCCTCGTGTGGGGCGCGGTTATACTGATAACCGCTTTGTCCTACGCCACCGGACTTAGGGGCGACGAGAGCGGGACGGCGTCTAATTCGACGATTGAAAAAGCGTTCGACGCGGGGCCGGGCGGGGCGTTGTCGCTGTTCCTCACCACCGTGGTGCTCGCGCCGTTGCTGGAGGAGACGGTGTTCCGGGGGTTCATGTGAGTTTCCTTTTATTTCTATTTCTATTTCTACCTTTGAAGGTATTTCCGTGTGGGCGATTAGACTGACGTCGTGTTTTGTCAACAGGTTGCCGACGCTGACCCGATGGGTGGACACGAAGTGGGCGCTGGCCATCACCACCGTGGCGTTCGCGCTGGTGAGTTCATCTTAATTCTCGTACACGTATGGGCGATTGGACTGACGTCGTGTGTTTTGTTCATCGCAGGTTCACGAGCACAACACGGGGGATACGGTGCAGCTGTTGGCGGTTGGCGCGGTGGCGGGCGTGGCGTACTGCAGGACTCGTAATTTGTTGGCGTCCATGGCGGTGCACGCGAGTTTTAACCTCGGGGTCCTGGTTCTCTTCGCGCTCTGGACCCACTCGTGATTAGTGAGTGCCTATCACCGATGAAGATTAAGATTTCGTATTTGATTATTTAATGAGTCTACCCGTGCTACTGTGCACGGTGGAGTTAACCCTTAACTCGTGTGCACTCTACCGCGGCTTGTCGTCGGGGTACCGCGGCTTGGGCGCGCCCGGGGCCATCGCGGTCAGCGGCTTATCGGAGTCGGCGACGAGATTTGATTTATTCGTCCGAGTGGCGAGATTCGCCACCGTGCCCGTCGCGCCCGCGGCGGTGTTGCCTGTGAATAAAACACTTACCCGTCAGTCTAATTGCACGTACGAGAATAAAAAGTAGACTCACCGTAATTGGCGTTCGACGGCTTGGGACCCAACGCGAGATCCTGGAGCCGTTTCTCCTCCTTCAGCCGCGCCGCCTCTTCAGCCTCGAACTTCAAGCGCAAGGCTTCCTCCGCGGAGGCGGCGCCCGCGGCCGCCTTGGGCGGAGCCTTACGTTTCGATTGCGAAAATTGGGGCGCTTCTTCGATCCATCCGTACGCCTTCCCGCCGTCGATTGGACCCCACGTTCGCTTGGGCTCCGGCGGCGGTGTATACGCCGGCGGTTCTTCATCTTGCCGGATGCCTTTGGTCTTGAACTGGAGCACCGCGCGGTCGTGCCCACCCGCCGTGAACACACGTCGATCGTCGCAAGAAAATCGAATCGACATGGCGTGACTCGCGTGCCCTTTGTACTCGCGATACGGCGCGTCGTTGTACACGCACGGGTAGTTGAAGAGCTTCACCTTGCCAAAGTCGTCGGCGGTGACGAGGTACCCCGCGCGTTCAAGCCCCCCGGCGCAACGTTCAGCCTCCACCACCGAGTTTTTGTTGGCGTCGAATGTATCCTGGCCGGATTTGGCTCGCGCCACCGCGTTGATATCGGTGCGGTCGCTTCCGTCTTCCCAGACGCCCATGACTGGGAACCCCTGTGAACAAAACAATGAATGTCAATCTAATTGCCTACATACGGGAATTGAAATAAACTAACCTGCGTGCACGTCCAGCTCTCCCACCGCGCGTCCCGTTGGTTCTCCAGCACCTGCTCGCCGCTGACGGGGTCCCAGTACAGCAGCTCGCACGCCGCGCACGTCGCCTGCAGGATGCGTTGCCCGGGCACATCTGGAAACATCGGAAGCGACCAATCGAGATGCGTCACCGAGGCCATGTGACCGCGACACCGCGAGAGATGTACGTATCCCTTGTGAACGTCGTAGACATCGACGACGATGTCGTGCGACGCCGCCGCGAGCATGGCGCGAGGTCCGCCGCAGTACTTGAGGTCATCCACCGCGGACGTCACGTCCTTGAGCTTGACCAGCGGCTGAAGCGTGACGCCGTCGAGGATTGCGATTTTGCCAAACTTGCCGCCAACCGCGACGTGGTGGCCGCTGTTGCTCCTCGTGCCGTCCTTGCGGTTCACCGGCGCCCAGTTGGGAAAGTACCGGTCGTCCGCTGGGATGGGTTCGGCGCTGAAGCAGATGCTACGACCGACCAAACCCACGGGCGCGGTCCTCGTCAAAGTTCTCTCACCGGAGTTCCATAAAAACACGCGATCGGCTTCGGCGCAGCTCGCAAAGACGTCTGGGTCGGACGGGTGCGTCGCCACCTGTAACCAAAACACGACATCAGTACAATTGCCCATACATACGGTTATTCAAATAGGGAATTAAAATAAACTTACCGCGTACAGGTCAGCGGTGTGACCGTACACCTGAACCCCAATCGTGGGCGGGTGCTCGATGCCTCGCTTGTATTCAACCTCCCAGACGTCGCACTTGTTAGTACCGACGACGAACTCGTACGGAACCTCCCGGCTCCGTCGCTGAGACGAATCCTGTCAAGAGTTGACAAAACACGCCGTCAGCACTCTAGTCGCCCGTACGGAAATAAAAAGAGACTCCAAATAGAAATAAACTCACCTGCGGTCTGCAGTCGATGGCGCGAAACGCGGGCGGAGGCTCGTTGGGATACGGCGACGTGATGCGAAACGAGTGCGGGCCTTGCGTCTGTGTTTTATCCCCAAGCTTCGTGAGTAGCACCGCGCGTTTTTTGTCCACCGGGGGTTTACCGGGCCCGTCCGTCTTGGGCCTGCAAACAAAACACGACGTCAGCATCTAATTGCCCATACGAGAATCAAAATAAACTTACCGTCCGACGACGGCGATTGATCCATCCTTGACTTGCCACGTGTGCACCCACCCATCCGCGCCGCCCGTGAGCAACGTCGCGCCGTCCGCGCGCATGGTCATCGCCCGTATCCCTCCGTACGTCGTGGTACCGTCGTTCAGGTTAACCTTCGGCCCGGTGCCGTGCGCGTTGGCGATTCGCTGCGCCATTGACACGGTCCACCTGGCGACGACGTCATCCCGAGGATGGCATTTCTTGCCGTCGACGCCGAAGTGTTGGACGGTCCACACGCCGAGGGCGCCGGAGGGAAAGCCGGTGACGATGACGTCGCGGCGGACGTACACCGCGGACACGATGTTCTCGCCGCCGATCGTCACCTGGTTGCCTTGTTCGCCAGTCTCGCCGACGCCCGGAGTAGCCGCCTTGGGAATCGAATTCATCGATTTGCGCACCGCAGACGAGGGCCGGCTCGGGGGCTTCCCTTGCTTCCCTTTGGCGCTCAGCTTGGAGAGCGGGGTCATGGACTTGGAGAGGATCTTACCGCCGATGTTCTTTGCACTTGAAGAGACCGCGGATCCAGGGCGGGATGACGATTTGGACGCGTTGGCCAGCGCCGCGGCGATCGAGATCTTCCCTTCGCCGGTGTTGGGATCGCCCGCGTTGGCTTGGGCGCAGTCGGCGATGCGTAGACCGTCGTTCCTGAGTCCCATCTCGCCGACCCAACGAACTTCTGATCCCACCTTGACCTTACGCCACACCTTGATGTGCTTGGCGCCGTACGTGATGAATTCTTCCATCCCCGGGAAAGGGTTCCATACCGTTCCGTAAACCATCGGCGGAAGTCCGTTTATTCCCTGGCCTTCGCCGACTAAAGTGTATGATCCGTCGCCGTGTCGCCACGCCTCGGACGCGGCGCTGCCGGCGGCGGCACCTTCAGCCTTCTCGACGGCACCCTCGGCACCCCCGAGAGAGAGCCCGCCCACGCCGTTCGCGGCGATGGACGCGAGCACCGCCTGGCTCGGAGCCGACGTCGCCGATCTCTTCCCTCCTTTGGTACTACCCTCGGCGCTCTCCTCGTAAAACTCGAGCCGATCCAGCCGTTTCTCCGGGCCGAAACGCCACCCCGAAACGGTTCGCGCGCGGTCAATCGCCGCGTCGTCCCCGCCCTTGCTCCACCGCCACACCATCACGGTGTGCGCGTTGTCCGAGTTGACCGCGACGAGATGATCGCCGCCTGTTGAATGTTGAACAAAACACGACGTCATCATACTAATTGCCCGTACGGAGATGAAAAGAAACGTACCGTCGGATTGCGAAAACGTCAACGCGATTATACCCCGCATGCCGGCTGGATGCACGATGCGCTGGAGCTGCTGGCACGTGATGGCGTCCCACACGCACACGAAAGGCCGCCTGCCTAATTGCCCGGTGGCGACCCACTCGCGGTTAGGGTGGATCGCGAGGCACTTGATGTCGTCGTCGTGCCCGTGGAAAAATCGCTGTTAACGGTAAACAAAACACGGCGTCAGTAACCAATTGCCCATACGGAAATTGCCAAAAATAACCAAAAATAACCAAAAATAACCAAAAATAACCAAAAATAACCAAATAAACTCACCTGGCACGGCTTCTTCTTCTCCAGCTTGTCCTTGTCCAGCACCACGCCCAGCGCGGCGGTGTAGTAGACAACCTCGCCGCTGGTCAGGTAGAACAAATTCGGCGCGGTGTTCTCCAGCCCCGCGTAGCCGTACACGTGCTCCAGCTCGAGCGTCGCGGACGGAGCCTTGGACGAACGAACCACGTTTTTGGGGTCAAACTCCGACGGGGGGAACACGGTGGATCTGCATTTTGGATAGATGATCTTGCCGTCGTGAGTGAAATCATCCCCGACATCGAACCCGTGCTTCCCAGCCTCAGCCGCGTCGAAGATGGGCTCCATGCCCAGCAGCCTGGACGGCGCGCTCAACAGCGCGTTGATGAAAACATCGTACGGCATGTACCCTGTAAACAAAACATGCCGATGCCGTCAGTCTAATTGCCCGTATGATGATGAAAATAAACTCACCGTCTCTGTCGTAACCGTACTTTACGAATATCGCCGCCGCCGCGGCTTGCGTGACGACTCCTGATGCTGACGTGGCATCCGACGTGGCATCCGGGAGCAAAGCGATGGACGCGAACTTGGTGTTTTCGCGCCTTCGTTCCAGACGCTGCGAGAGGGAGAGGCCCGCGGTGGACTGCGACACGCGCTGCGACTCGGCAATCTTCAGAAGATGTTTGGAATTGGAATCGATGTTTGGAGCGGAACCGATTTGCTTCTTGCCAATCTTCTTCCTGGGAGATTGTGAAACCTCCGGGGCGGCGCCCGTGCCCGAGTCATGGACATCCTCGTCGTGCTCGATGATCGCCTCTTCCTCGATGTCATCCTCCACCGAGATCTTCGTACTCTTAGTAGCGGGAACAACGGTAGCGTTACTGGGGGGAGGTACCGGCGCGTTTCCCCACGCCTGCATGAACATGGAGAGGTCGCAGTCGCCCGTGAGCTTACCGTGCCGTTCCTTATCCACGCGTTGGAACACTGTGTTGAGAAAGTCGCGTTCGCGCCACGCGGGTGACAGCGACGCGCGGTTCTCTGTTTCCACCACGTGCGTCACGGAGGCTCGCATTCGACTTTCCATTCGAGACGTAAATCTGCGAATGCATTTTTCTGGATCCATGAGCCACGCGTCTTTGGAGTCGCCGGTCCACGGCGGCGTGAGGTGCGGGTCGCGGTCGAGCCCGCGGACGAGCGAGATGATGTGCTCGTGCGGCGGGAGCTGCGCGATGGCACGCACGCGCTCGGTTTCCTTCAGCGCGGAGCCGCCCTCTAGGGATTGGCGTATGGAGGCGAGTTTTTCCTGCGCGGGGCCCATCTGCGGTCGGCGGGTTCTGCCTCCGGTGGCGCCTGCCCCTGAGGCGTACATGGAGGGCATGGATCCCGCGCCGCCCTTACCGGTTTTCTTACCGGTCATGGACTTGCTCATCGTGGACTTGGTGGCGGAGGCTGGGGATGGGACGTGGGGGAGGTGGCGGGGTGGTCAGCGAGACGTGGGTCCGGATTGGGGGCGATTTTGGTTGGATTCGTTCCGGGGGGTGACGAGGGTAAATGCGCACCTCGGACGTTGGCGCTCGAGCGTATGGCGTTGTCCAGCGGGTCCCCCGCGTTGAACGGCACGCCGTGCGTGGACGTGGACCAGAACGGCGGCAGGTCCCCAGCCTGTTTCTGCGTCTCGCGGCCGAGGAACTGCGCGTCGCTCGTTCGCTTCTTCTCCGCTGCCCGGAGCATCGCGGTTCGGTGGTGGGGCTTCTGCGGGGCGGCCGCGACGGACGACGCGGCGGCGCTGGAGCGGCCGGAGCCCTTAGCCCCGGGACGCGTGTTGTTGCCGTTCAGGGCGCCATCAGGGGAGTTTCGTCCGCTGGCGTCCTTGGAACTCGCGGCAGTCATCTCGGCCCTTCCGACGAATGAATGCGCAAGTGAACCAAAACGGCTCTTTTTGGAGACCTCTCATTAAAAAAGAATTGTTAATTTAAGCTCGGATGACTGAGCGCCTCCTCCAACGTCATCCGTCGCGTCGGATCCCACTGCGTCAACCCCTCCACCAACGACCACGCGCCTAACTTATCTAACAGACCAAAGTCGCACGATTCACTCCCGGGGCCACTGGCCCATTCGTCTAGAACACTTCCGGAAGACCCGTCTTCTTGAATTCTTTCCGCCGCTTCGTCCATGGCGCTCCTCGCGAGTTTCATGGCACCCGGCGGATGCAACGCAGGCACCGCCAGCCTTAACAGCGTCAGCCCCACGCCGAAGGCATCGAACGCCGCGGTCGGGGCCGCGCCCGTCGCCTCTAGCTCCCCGGCGCCCTCGTTTTTTTTCGAACTGAACATCCCCATGATGCCGGCGGCGCGGACCCTGCGGAATTGCTCGGGTGCGCCGTAGGTTGGATCGAATATAGCCTCCGATCCGTCGGTGCCCTGCCCGGTGTCGTAGTCCGCGGCGCCCCCGAGGTCCACCATCAACACTCGCGCGCCGCTCGGCGACCCTTTCGCAGCACACGTCAGCAACGCGTTGTCTGGCTTGACGTCCCTGTGAACGACGTTCGCCGCGTTGACGTGGGCCACCGCGTCGATGAGCCCGCGGGCGACGGCGACGAAGGCGTCGGCGTCCGACGTGGCATCCGGGTCGAGTCCCATCTCTTCCGCCGCGAGCGCCAGCGCGGATGCCCTTCCAGAAGATTCTGGAAGGCCTTCCATTGCGTCCGCCAGCGTTTTCTTCCCGACGTCGCGCCACACGAGGTAAAGATCGGACCCGGCGACTCCGACGAACGGCGCGACCCCTGGGCATTCCACGAGCCGTCTGCACATGGCGCGTTCGTCCGCGTAGAAGCTGAACCAGTCCCGGCCGCGGACGTCGCGCCTGTACTCCTTCAACACCGCGTTCCCGACCCCTTCCACCGTCCCGGCGTACACCACCGCGAACGAACCTTCGCCGATCTGGGATCCTTTGGTCACGTCGGCGATGGATACCTCGGGGGGTTCGTAGCCGTCCATCTCCGGGTCGTACGAGCCCATGTCGAACGAGTCCTCGCGCATCGCCCTAAACCCTAAACCCGATCTAGCGGCGCGGGTGCATCGGGTGAGACGCGCGCACGGACGGGGATGACGTGGGATATTGTTAACGCGGAGTGCGCGATGACCGTGGCGCTCGAACGACGCGGCGCTCGATGCGGTGACGCGGCGGTCGTGCGGGGTTGGATGCGAGGTGGATGTCGCCATCGCGGCCATCGCGACGAGCGCGGACATCGCGTGCGTCGGATCGTCGTCCGCGCGGCGAACTACTGCCGCCGCGGTGGACTCTGTCTGGGTTATTCCTTGTTTGATTGATTGTCTCACTCACAATTTTTGGCTTCGCCTCGAAATGCAACAGGTTACAGGTCATGAGAACCAACGATAAATACGCGAGAATTTCGCACAGGCGAGCGGGGACAAATTCGGGTTTGCACGCGTGGCAATTTTCACCACTGTTACGTCCGCTCGTCGTCTATGTCATTTTGCCCCGCCCCCGAATTGGCGCAGCATTACGCGCCGACCCCGGCCGCGACGCATCCCGACCGGACGTTTTCAAATCCGAAAAGGCATTCGCGTTCGTCGCCGAAGTACCCGCGAGCAAGACCGAGCCTATAATCGCGCCGCCGACCTAATCCTCGAAGAGAGCCCGAAGGGAATCGGCACTCGACCCATCCCGGAAAAAGCCCATCGATATGGCCACCCCGGTGAAGGGCGGCATTCCCCCGATGTCTCCCGGCGCGGGCAACGCCGTGCACCCGGTGACGCTCAACACCGGAACCATGCCCCGCGACGTCCTCGTCGCCATACGCCAGCGTCGCAGGCACGACCTCCCGAACAAGGTGTCCGTCTGTTGCTTCCCAATCACGTGGGACGAAGCGTACGAGTTTACCGCGCCTAAACCACGGCAGTGGTGGCGACGGTGGCTCCTGTGGCTGGGATGCTCAGTCAACGACTACGGCGGCACGATGTTCGAAGTCATCGACGGTCTGTACGAAGAGGGCAAGATCAACCGGACGCAGATGAGCCAGCTCGAGGCGCTCGTCAGGTGAGCTTCTTTTTATTTCCGTGCTGTGTGGGCAATTCGACTGATGAGGTCGTGTTTTTTTATCAACAGGGTCGCCATGGGAGCGCAGTTCAAAGCCGAACAGGACATCGCCAAACACATCATACTCGGCATGGTCTCCGCCATCTGCGGCGCCGTCGTCCCGGTCGTCGTGGGGATCCAGACCACCATGCAGGACGCGCAAACCGCGCACTACCTCTCCTACTTCGCCATCGTCCTGTCCTTAGTGCAAACCGTCGCAAACACGCTGGCGCAGGTGAGTTCATCTTTATTTCCGTACGGGCAATTAGAATGACGTCGTGTTTTGTTTACAGGTCGGCAACTATTCGCAGTCCGCCATGACGCGCCGAATGACCGCCGCGGAGATCAAAGCTGAGATTTACAAGTACGAAGCGCTCTCGGGGGAGTACTCCGACCCGCCCAAGCACGACGCGCAGTTTGGGAAATTGATGTACCACCTGGCGGAGTTTCGGCAAAAAGCGGTTGAGGTTCAGTACGCGGCTCGGAGCGGCGGGGGCGGCGGGAAAGATAAAGGTAAAGGCGGCGAAGAGGCGGAGCGGAAGAAGGCGGATAACGCGATGAAGGCTTCGGGGAACCGCGGGGTGTGATGAGACGCGCATGGATGCGACGGATGCGCGTAGATATTGATTTTTTACAAGTTTGCACGAAGGTGAAATGAAATGCGAAACAGCGGGCTCGATGACTTTGTAGTGTAGTAGCGACAACCTCAGACAGCGGCAGCGCCGGCCTCCGGTTTCTTCGTGCGTCGGTTACGGACATAGCGTTCAATAATTCGAAAGATTTGGTTATTTGGTTATTTGGTTATTTGGTTATTTGGTTATTTGGTTATTTGGTTATTTGGTTGGTTTTTGGTCCGCGGATGCGAAGAGTTTCTCCCACGCGGCGGCGTCGTTACCCGGCCCCGCACCCTCCCTCGTCCCGAGGCAGAACGCCCGTCCCTCCGCGTCCATGGCACCGAGCGATGCGACCGCGCAGTCCGCCACGACGATCCGGCTGGTCTCCTCCGGCAGCAGCGAATCTCCCTCTTTCATCTCAACCGACCTTCGCGTTCCGCTCGTGGCTTTCAATAACTGTGAACAAAACACGACGTCATACTAATTGCCCATACGTAAATAAAAAGAAACGCACCGTGTTGACGTCGTACGACGTGTACGGTCCGTCCGTCAGCCGCCCGGGCCTTAACACGGTGTACGGCAGCCCGGATGTCATCAACGTCTGTTCGCCCTTGCGTTTGAACTTGAGGACGCCGAAGAGGTTCAAGATGAGAAACGGCATCTGATCGGTGCGTTCGACGCCGATGCTGGAAACCAACACGAACCTCTGCGCGGTCATACGTAACGTGTGGATTGGGTTGGTTTAAGACGGGTCAGTGAGGTGCGTGTGGGTGCCTGGCTGGGTGAGACGCGCGTGTGTTTGGGGTATGCCGGTCGTAATTCGGGTCAGGGAATATCACGTTCAGCTCACCTTGCAGGACGGGGATTGCGCTTTGACGGCGCTCACGAGGTTTGATGTTCCGACGAAATCGGTGTTTTCCGGTCCGTTGCCATCCTTCCACCTGGCGCTCGGGAACGCTGTGGTGCCCGTGCACGACACCACGGCGTCGATGCCGTCGCATATCCCCGACGCGGTGAGCGCGGCGGCGTCGCGTAGGTCCGCAGTGCACAGCTCGAGATCGTCGTTGGCGCCGAAGAGCGCACGCGCGGATTCGGGATTGCGCGACGTCGCGCGGACGACGTAGCCAGCCTCGAGGAGTTTGGCGACGACGAGCTGGCCGACGCCGCCGGTGCTGCCGACGACGAGGACCTTCGATCCCTGGTGAGATGACGATGCGTTGGATACGTAGGATACGTCAGGGCCGGGGGTACACACGAACACGGTCGATCGGGCTGAGCAAAGGAGGGGGCAGTCCGAGTGCGGATGAAGGAGTGGGCACGCGTAGATTACCTTTGGGACCGCGGACGCGACGCACGGGGAACACGCGGCGCTTCGGCGAGGCGCCGCGCGGGATGCGACGCGGCGATCGGCGACGGACGCGCGGGACGCTAGTCGACCCACGTGGGCCCGGGCGACGGCGGACGAACAGGTCATCGGCGACGTCGAAGAGTGGACGACGGGCAGTCGAGGAAGAAACTTCACAATCGAGCACAGAGGAAACAACGAACGCCGGCGCTTCACTCTGTTTGCGCGTACAGGGGCGATATTTTCAGTTTTACGAAGCTTTGATTGGAGCCCGCGTGACTTTTTTTGCCAGGTCATCAATTCGGATGTGGAGCTCGGTCGTATATGAGCAATTAGACTGAGGCATCGCTCTAAAACGACGTTCCGAGGTCACCTGATCAGGTGGTGGGGCAGGGCAGCTGCCGATTTGCGTAGCCGAAGGGACCCGCGGGGCACAGTGCACGCACACGCGCACGCGGACCAGCAGACCGGTGCGTCCCCACGATCGCACCGTACTCGCGCGTCGGCGAATCGACGGCGCCTCATCGCCGCGCCCGTCCTTCCACTCTGCGCGCCCCTTCGACGGCCCCTCATCGCCGCCCCCGTCGTTCCACTGCGCACCTCGATTTTTAGTTTTAGCGCGCTAACGATCCCTCTCCCTCGCTTCCCCCCACGCAGTCGTCCACCCGACGCACGTGCTCACCCGCCACGGCCAATGTCGGCCTTCTCCGCCCGTGTTAACATCGCGCCGAGTGAGTCACCCGCCCGCGAATGCCCGGACGGCCCGTCGCCTTCGGCCCGGCCCGGCCCCCCCCCCCTCGAAGCGATATATCACTCCCCCTTCACCAGAGTCACTCGTTTGTTGGAGGGGCGAGTGTGTGATCGATCGACCCGCGTGTGCGGTTACACCGAGACTCGACTTTTTTTTCCTTCCCGATCGGTGAGCTCGGTCGGCGGCACAACACGCGACGGCGCCGTCGAAGGCCCAGTTCGATCCGCCTCTCGCGCGGTCGATCGATCGTTTCGAACACGAACCGACGCCGATCGCGGACGCCCCGAACCACCGGGCGCCGAGACAGACACCGATCCCTCGGACTCTCAGATTTTCACGGAACGAGCCGATAAAGAGCGCCCCGCGGCCTTTTTACTGATCCGCCCGTTCCCCCTCCCTCCCACCCCGCCCCATCGCTCCAGAGCTCGCGAGGCGTGCGTCCAAGGCCAACACCGGCCGCAGCTCCAAGGTCACCACCGCGCCCACCAGGATGACCGTCGCGCAGGGCGTCCCCGACGTCTCATGCGACGACGCACCAGCGCTCATCTCAACCACCGACGCGTGGAAAGACCTCGCCGCGCATAAACAAGAGATCGATAAAACACACCTCCGCGACCTCATCGAAGACCAGAAGCGATGCGAAGCCCTAACCGTCGAGTACAACGGCGTGTACTGCGACTACGCCAGGCAGCGCGTCACCGAGGAGACCATGTCCAAGCTCTACGAACTCGCGGACGAGGCGAACCTCCGCGGTAAGATCAACGCCATGTTCTCTGGCGAACACATCAATTCAACCGAGGACCGCGCGGTGCTCCACGTCGCCACACGCGCGCCCCGCAACAAGGTCATCAACGTCGACGGCAAGAACATCGTCCCCGACGTCTGGGACGTCCTGGACAAGATCAAGGATTTCACCGAGAAGGTTCGCAACGGCGAATGGCTCGGGCACACGGGCAAGCCGCTGACGTCCGTCGTCGCCATCGGCATCGGCGGGTCTTTCCTCGGCCCTCTCTTCGTGCACACCGCGCTGCGCACGTGCGGTGAAGCCGCGGACGGTGCGCGAGGGCGTCAGCTCCGGTTCCTCGCGAACGTCGACCCCGTCGACGTCGCGAGGTCTCTCAACGGCCTCGACCCGGAGACGACTTTGGTGGTTGTAGTGTCCAAGGTGAGTTTTTATTTCTTCATTTCTTCATCTCTTCATTTACGTGTGGGCGATTGGACTGATTTGGTCATGTTTTGTTGTGTACAGACGTTCACCACCGCGGAGACGATGCTCAACGCGCGCACCGTGCGCCAGTGGATCATCGCGTCCCTCGGCGCGGAGGCGGTCAAGAAGCACATGGTGGCCGTGTCCACCAACCTCAAGCTCGTGCAGGAGTTTGGCATCGGTGAGCTTCTTTTTATTCATTTTGGTTATTTTGGTTATTTTGGTTATTTTGGTTATCGTACGTATGGGCAATTGAACTGACGTCGTGTCTTGTGTACAGACCCCGACAACGCCTTTGCCTTTTGGGACTGGGTCGGCGGCCGATACTCCGTGTGCTCCGCCGTGGGTATGCTCCCGCTGTCGCTCCAGTACGGCTTCGATACCATGGAGAAGTTTCTGGAAGGCGCCTGGAACATGGACGAACACTTCGCCACCGCGCCGTTTGAAGAGAACGTCCCGGTCACCCTCGGGCTGCTCTCCGTGTGGAACGTGTCTTTCCTCGACTGCCCGGCTCGCGCGATTTTGCCGTACACGCAGGCGCTCGCGAAACTGGCGCCGCACATCCAGCAGGTGGCGATGGAGTCCAACGGCAAGGGTGTCAGCATCGACGGCCAGCCCCTGCCGTACGACACCGGCGAGATCGACTTCGGCGAACCAGGTAAGCAGTCTCCCTCACATACTCAAACACCCAATTACCACCCAATTACCACCCGATTACTGACCGATCGCCCCACATCCACATACAGGCACCAACGGCCAGCACTCTTTTTACCAACTCATCCACCAAGGTCGGACGATCCCTTGCGACTTCATCGGCATCATCAAGTCGCAGCAGAGCGTGTACCTCAAGGGGGAGATCGTGTCGAACCACGACGAGCTGATGTGCAACTTCTTCGCGCAGGCGGATGCCCTCGCGGTGGGCAAAACCGCGGTGCAGCTCCGCAGCGAGGTGAGTTTCTTTCTATTTACGTATTCTTTTTATTTCCGTATAGGCAATTGGTCTGACGCCGTGTTTTGTTTACGTTTACAGAATTGCCCGGATTCATTGATCCCGCACAAGACGTTCACCGGCAACCGCCCGAGCCTCTCCATCATGCTCCCCGCGCTCAACGCGTACACCACCGGGCAGATCCTCGCCATCTACGAGCACCGCGTGGCGACCCAGGGTTTCATCTGGGGGCTGAACTCCTTCGACCAGTGGGGCGTCGAGCTCGGCAAGGTTCTCGCCAGCAAGGTTAGTTTATTTCAATCTCTGTATGGGCAATTCGACTGACGATGTGTTTTATTTCTTATCAAGGTGCGAACCACGATGAACGAGAAACGGACCAAGGGTGACAAGATGAGCGACAAAGACGGGTTCAACCCGTCCACCACCGCGATGCTGAACAGGTACCTGGAGGGTAAGGCGCAGCTGAAGTACGCCGAGCCGGAGGATGTGTTCCCGTGCGATCTCATCGACAGCGACGAGTGCCGCCCGCCGACGTCTTACGCCTAATGCGGCGGAGTTTGGTACGGCGGCGTAGGGGATGATTCATCGCGAGGGAAGGTATTTGGTATTTGGTATTTCATCGCGAGGAGGTGTTTGGTTTTGAGGAGGTATTGGGTTGATACGTGACGAGGGTACTCGAGCCGGCGGGCGCCGCTCGAGGCTGTACTAGTAAAGGTCTTTAAAAACGTGAGGTTACCGACTGATCACAACAAGTCTTCGCATAGAATTTTTTTCTTTTCTCTCTCTTAGAGACTCTCTTCTCTCTCTAGAGACTCTCTTCTCTCTCTTAGAGACTCTCTTCTCTCTTAGAGACTCTCTTCTCTCTCTTAGAGACTCTCTTCTCTATCTAGAGACTCTCTCTTCTCTCTCTTCTCTCTTCTCTCTCTAGAGACTCTCATCTCTCTCTCTATCAACCCCCCGCGCACTTGCTCAACGGCGCGGCCGCGGGCTCCGCCTTGAGATACCCGTTCGCCACCAACACCCTCAGATGCGTCGGACAGTTCCTGCACACAAAACACGCCGTCAGTCTAATTGCCCGTACGGAAATGATAAGAAACTCACCGGCGAATGTACGTCTCGAGCTTCCCGCCGCTGTCGCTCAACGGCGTCAGCCCCAGCCTCTGTGCCACGTACGCGATCTTAGCCTCCGCGTCCGGCACCTGCGACTCGTACGCGCACAGCACCTCGACCTCGCACACGCCGTGACCGAACGACGCGGCGTCGACGTCCACGTTGGCTCCGTCCAGCGCGAACTTGGCCCGCTCCGTCGTGAACTTTGCGAATGGATGCACGTCCAGCGTCTTCATCGCGGCGATGAGCGCCGCCTCGGCATCTTCGTTTGCCAGCTGTGTCGGCACCCTCGGCACCCCGAGCGCCGCGTTGAGCTCTTGAAGGCACGCGCCGGGTCCCTCCACCTCTCGGAACACCGAGCGCTCGCCTCCCGAACGACGCGCGGTGTCGTCGCCCTGGCTGAGCGGCACTTTGATTTCCCACGCGCCGTCCCTGGCGCGCAGCCACGTGTCTTTAGCCGCGAGTGACGCGTCCGGGGTGTCGTAGTAGACGTCCGTGAACGTCACGACGCCCTTCGTCTCGCCGCCCAAGGACTCCACGGTTTTTGTGAGTGCGTCGATGGAGACGACGGAGGCGTCGTACTTGCGCTCAACCTCGATGGCAAAGTTTGCATTGTTGCCACTCGAGGCCATCACGGCGACTCGTCGCGACTCTCGGATCCGACGGGACGGCGGTCGTAAGTGAGCCGCGGGGCGCGAGGAGGACGTCGACGCGCGCGCGGGTGATGTGCCGGCGCGGTGGTGTGCCGGCGCGTGTCGCGCGGGGGCGAAAGCGAGCGACGCGAGCGCCATGCGCGGGGCGCGGTCCGCAGTGTTCGCTTCCACGGACAAAATCTTCACGCGGATGAGGAAGAAGCTGACGAGGCAGTCCTCGGATCATGCTCGGAGATCCTCGTTCACTCCGCGCTCGCGCCCAAGGGTTGATCGCCAACCTCGATACCGCTCGTCAGTGTTCGAAGATGAGCGCGGTGGTCACGAGCGCCGCCGCGGTTCCCACGCGGGCCCGCGCGCGCATCGTCTGCGAGCGCCGCCGCGCCTCCCCGTCCAGCCTGGGCGGCGGGAAAAATCGCACACAGATCGTCGCGCGCTCCGAGAGGCGTAACGGGATTCAACTCCATGAGCGTGGTGCCACGATGCGCCGGCGCGCCAACCCGCTCCGATCGTTCGACCCGGAGGAGGAGACCATCCCGGGACTTGTACCGCTGGACCGAATCTGCGACGACTTCGTGTGCAAATCATCCCCGGCGGTCGAGGGCTCGCTCCGGCAGATCGCCACCGACATCTGCGCCCTTCGAGAGGACAAGCGCTCCGTCACCCCGTTCGCGATGGACGTCAAGTACGACGACGGCGAACGAAAGTTCGAGGGCAGGGACGGCTTCGGTGACCACGCTTACATCAGAGATAACGTGCAGGACGCCAAGGCGGCGGTGACGACGATGCGAATGGGCGAGCTCGACGACGCGACCATCGTGTGGAGGCTGCGGGGGCGAAATTCGGGGGGCGATCTGGACGTCGAGGTGACGACAAACTTGCGACTTAACCTCATCACGGGCAGGGCGACGGAGGTGACGGAGGTGTGGGATACATCCGCGAGCGACGCGGGCGCCGCGGCGGTGCTGGCGTCATCGCGCAAAGCGTCGGCGTTGCCCAAGAACATCGCCGACGCGGCGGCCAAGTTGGGACGATCAATTTCCGATCAATTCGGGTCTGGCGACGGCGACGAGATGAAGGACGTGCAGGTCGATCCCAACGACCCGATGAAGTTCTTCACCGAAAACAACACGCCGCAGGACGATTATTTGCAGATCGCGCTGTTCATCGCCGCGATTTACCTGGTGGTGAAGCTGCTCGAGGCGGCGCAGACGATTTCATGAAGCATTCGACGAGGAGGAGTCGAAAGGATGGGATCATTCGATTCGTGTTTGGATTTAATACCCGAGTAAGAAGAAGCGGGGCGCCGTGAAGAGCACCCGGCGCCCCTAATTAACGTTTGTTTGTTTTCACTTCTTCTTCTTGTTCTTCTTCTGTTCCCGGTTCGCAGCCTTGGCGGCGGCGGCGGCTTTCGCCTTGGCCGCCTTCGCCGCTTCTTTCTTTGCGCGTTTCTCCGCCTCAGCCGCGACGAGTTCCTCATCCTCCGCGGCGTTGTACCCGCTGGTACCCTCCTGGTCGTTCGTGTTCGATGAAATAGGCTCCTTAACCGCGTATAGGTCATCCTCCGTCTCTGTTTGCGCCTCTGTGACGGTGTCCGTCGCCGTGATTGCCTCCGAATCATCGTCGCTGGGTGGCGCTGCGTATTCGCCGAAGAGCTCATCCTCGACGGCGGCGTCGAGTCTCTCCTGCTCCAGTCTCTGCGCCTCGGCTCGCGCGGCCCTGTCGTCCACGGCGGCGCGTTCGATGCACTCGTCGAACATATCCGCGAAGTGGCGTTCCTCGACGATCGCGGCGCACATGTCCTCGTCGTTCCGCGTGGGTACCCCCGCGTGAGTCAGGTACTCCCTGGCGCGATCTGACAGCGCGTTTGCGTCCCCGGCTCTGATCTTCTCGATGAGCCGCACGCGGACCTGCCGCTTGCGTTCCACTCGCATCTCCTCCTCCGCCGCGCGTTGCCTGAGCCGCTGCGCCTCGAGCTCTGCCTGTTTCCGCGCGCGTTCCTCCGGCGTGATTTCCTTTTTCGCTTTTTTCGTCTTCCCGCCTCGCTTTAAAATCTCGAGCCTCGCCTCCTTCGCCGCCTTCTCCGCGGCGATGTCGTCGATTTCTTTCTGAATCGCATCTTCGCGTTCGCGGTCGATACGTGCCTGCGTACCGGTGACGTACTCGTACGGCCACCACAGGATCTTACCGAAGAACGTCCACTTGAACCCTTCGCGGTACACGATCCTTTCGTCCCAGAGAAACTGTTGGAACCTGTGAACAAAACCGGTGACGTCAGACACATTGCCCATACGGAAATAACCAAATATAACCAAAAATAACCAAAAATAACCAAAAAATAACCAAAAAAATAACCAAAACATGACGTCATACTAATTGCCAATACGAGGATTAAAATAATAAACTTACCACTCTGCCGGTTCCATGGTGCTCATGCTCTTGTCGCGTTTCTTCTCCAGCGCCTTGCGCTTCTGCTTGAACGCGTTCTGGTAGTACTCGCTCCTGATGATGGACTCTTTATCGCTCTTTTGGTTGGCGTACTGCGCCACGGAGACGAACGCCGCGATGACGGTGAAGAAGGAGAATAAGACCGTGCCGACGCCGAACTTTATCTCCTCCTTGTCAAACACCGATCGGCGGCCCCATCGCGGCCGCGCGAACGACGGGAGCCCGCCGATGACCCTGTCGTACTCCTCGCGCTTCCCCGGGTCACCCAAGATCTCCTTTCCCTCCGCGATGATCTTGAAGTTCTCCTCCGCCTTGCGCTTCTGGGACTTTGGGAGGTGCTGGAGCTTGTCGGGGTGGTACTGGAGCGCGAGCCGGCGGTACTTGCCGCGGATCTCAGTCGCGTTGGACGACGCGGTGACGTTCAGGGCGCCGTAGTAGTCGACGCGGATCCAGCGGGCGTAGGTGGACACGCCGGTGGCGTCGACGCCCTCCGGCGCGAGGAGCGCGAGGAGGAGCGTCACCGCCCAGACGAGCACCGCGCGCGCCCTCATCCTCACCACCGCGCGCCGTAGATGAATGAATGATTTCAGTGCTCCCGGCGCCGCCTCGATTGAGCCGACTCGCGTGCCTACTCGTAGGGACAAAAATTACATTCACAGCTGTCGCGTCGCGACCTCTCACTAATCTCGTCAGTACTCTATGCCGTCCAGCAGGTTGTTGAGGTCGACGCCCCTGAGCTCCGGCGGTAAGTTCGCCGCCGCCGCCGCGACCGGGACCGGCCGGCTCGGCGCGGGTGCCTTCCCTTTCCGCCTCTTAGACCCTACCCGAGTGTCCAAATTGTTCGACGATTGATTATTTCCCGTCGTCGTCGTCGTCGTCGCGGGCGGAGGGGGATCCGCGAAGGCGTCGACGTCCGCCCGTCGCCTCGCCCCCAACGGCGACGGCCCGACGGACGGGGCAGCACCATCCCCGATGCCCACACCACCCTTGCCCCGCGCGCCGCCATGCGCGCCGGTCCCCAACGGCGACTTTCCCTGTTTCCCATCCGTCCCGCCTCCGAGGAGCAACGGGCCGAGTAACCGCCCTGTCATCAACAAAACACGTACCCGTCAGTCTAATTGCACATACGTAAATAAAAATAAACGTACCGAGCTCCTCGTCGTCCCACAGCTGGCACGTCAACTCCTCGACGTCGGCGTCGGTGAGATGCACGCCGCGCTCCGCAGCGTTGGCGCGCGCGTGCGCCTGTGCGCGGTTAGGCGACCCGCCCGTGCCGTCGACCGCGTCGACGCCCCCGCGCGTCGTCGGGCTCGCCGGCTTACTCCCGCCGGCACCCGTGAATCCTGTACACAAAACAAGACGTCAGTCTGTTTAATTGCCCGTACAGGCATTAAAATAAACTTACCCGTGAATCCTACGATGTACTCGGCCAATCTCTCCTGAATTCGCTGATCCGCCAGCTCCGCGGGTAACTCGTACTGCCGCCACCCGCGCTCCCCCGGTGCGTCGTCCATGAGCGAGCCCATGGGTGGCGGCGGCGGCGCGGGTAAGGTCCCGCCGCCCGGGGACCGAGGATTCCGGCGGGGCGGCGCGGGGCCTTTTCGCTTGTGCGGGCTTTTGATCGGGGGCGGCGGCGGCGGCGGCCGCGTTCCGCGCGCGGCGGCGGTGGATCCGGGGCCGGGGCCCGCGGCGTCGGCGCGCGCGGCCGCGGCGGCTGCGGCGGCGGCGGCCATGCGCTCGCGTTCCTCCGGCGTGGGTGCCGGGAGGATCGGTCGCACAGCCGTGGATGCGCGAGGACGACGCACAGCTGTGTCGTTGGCCATCGAGTGTCGCCCTCCTCCCGCCGTCGCGCTCGGCGTCATGCCCGGCCCGGGGCGCATCGCGGCACCGCCGCCGCCGACGCCGCCCGCTCCTCCGTGCATGGCGTAGTCGTCGAGCTGCTCGTACATGCGCCGCGCGAGCGGGTTTGCGTCCATGGCGAGTCGCCGTGCGTCGTCCCTCGCGCGGATGGCGACGTACTCGCCCACGATGCGTTCCAAGCCGACGACGCCGGTGGGCACGCGGTTGCGGAAGGGCGCCAGCAGGGCGTCCGCGTCCGTTCTGAACTGCTTCGCCGCCTGCGCGTGGATGACGAGGGGAGAGTCAGGGAGGTCGGATGGAGGATCCGCGCGCTTTTTTTAATTCAAATGGGCACCTCGAAGGGGCGCGCGGGGGGGGATGCGCGGCGACGACGACGCGGTGGACATGGACGTACCTTCGCGAAACCGTTGGATCTGAGGTAGTTGTACACTAACGCGGCGATGTCCCGGCGCGATACCCCGTCGGCGCCGGCGTGCGCCGACGGGGCCGCGCTTCCGGCCGCGGAGCTCATCGAGCGGCGCCACGAGTTGTGTCGCGCGCGTGGGCGAAATATATCGAAATGGCTAATTGCGTGGATTCGTCCATGAACGCGACAAGGCAAACAGTTCTGAACGAAATCATTTCATTCGATTATTACAAAGTCCCAGGGTGCGACGCGTTGCAGTCGCTTATTCGAATAAAGAAAAAGAAAACAGGATTTCAGTCGGTCAAAAAGACAGACTGTCAGTCCACACGAAAAAACGTGGTGGAGCTCGGCTCGGTGTAGAATTCTTGTGGTTTTGTCGATCACGCGACGAGGGCGAGCGCGGCGACGAGCGCGGAGAGGATGACGGCGCCGGAGGAGAAGCCCGCGGCGCCGGAGGCGGTCGCGGCGGTCGCGGCGGCGACGGTGGTCCCCCTCTTTGTCGCCATGGCTTCGGCCTGGGTGGTGCACCCGGCAGCGTTGAGGTTGGCGATGTGGAAGTTCACGGAGGCATCGCAAGCCAATTCGACTGCCCTGTAGGCGCAAAGCGGGTTGGCGTTGCAGGTGGCCGCGTCCTTGTAAAGCGGTTTGCACGTTTGAGAAATGAAATTGTACTTCGCGAACTCGATCATAATTGTGGTGGCGCCGCTCGTCCCGGTGAGGGTCGCGATCGCGGCGTCGGCGTTTTGCTGGCACCGCCCGCTGCTGGCACCGGTCTTGATCCAAGTGCAGGTGGTGGTGGGCAAGCAGGTCGCCTCCGTCGTCTTGCCAGATTCGCCGCAGGTCTGCTGTTCAGCGGTCATCCATGACGCTTCGGCGAGATCAGCCGCGCTGCTCGAGCTGCAGGTTCCACCGCCACTGTACCACGAGCACGTCGCGGAGAGATCATCCGAAGCAAGAGGGCACATGGCGCTGCCAGTGGCGGAGGTCGTGGCCACAGCATTGATGCTATCGCAGTAGGTTGCTGCAGCGTAATTCGCGCAAGTGACGTCCGTGGGCAAGGCCTGCGCGCTCGCGATGAGCGCGACGAAGACGGCGAGGAAGGTGGTGGTGCGGAACATGTCGGCGAAGGTGCGTGCGGAAGGTTCGGAGGGTGCGTTCGTGCGACGGGCGCAGTGGTGGTACCCCTCGCCGATCCAAAAAACGTGTTTGCGTTCAACACGGGCAGAGACAATTTTCGCAAAACGGAAACACGTGGGAGACGCCGATATTAATCTTGAGGTTTCTCGGCAAATCAGAAACCCGGAATCGACATCTTCAGCCATCAAAACTCTCGTATCCGCCAGCCAACGCGGTCTGACGTCAGCTCCAGCTGGACCAACGGCTTAACCAGATTTCGGAGACTCGAGCTTTCGGACGCTTTCGCTCATCAACTTAGGGTTGGTCGGCACCTCGCGTCGCCGATCTTTACCCGTCAGAGGAGGACGCGAGGAGGACGCGCGGCGCCCCGCCTTCGCCCCTCCCAGAGCATCGCGCGGACGGCGGCGAGGTCCCGCGACATGTCCACGATCGCCCCGCCGCGGCCGACGAACGCGCTGCCGACGTCAGTGCCGTACCTCCCGCGCGACGACCACGGCGGCGGTTCGTCGCAGTTCGACCCGATCTCCGCGGCGGTCGTGGCGTCGCTGGACGCCAACCTGGGCGCGCTGCTGCGCATGGAGTGTGGGGAGTTCTGGCGGCACATCGCGCACGACGTCTCCATCGCGCGGGCGCTGGACACGTACCTCCGGTACCGTCGCAGGCCCTACGACGACGGCGCAGTTTGCGCCGTCGCACCGCCGACGACGACGAACGATGACGACGACGACGCGCACGAGGACCTCGACGATCGACTGGCGAGGCGCGTGTTCATGACCATTCGCCGGCTCGCGACGATCGAGCGCGACGACCCGCTCGTACCCACGCTCGCGTCCCGCGCGACCGCGCTGACGAAACTCCGGCTCGTCGACGCCGCGAAAATCCTCGACGTCTGCGCGCTCTTCGGCCCGGACAACCCACGCGCCACCGCCGCGCTCGTCGCCGACCTCATCGCCATGTTCGGCGAACCGTTAATGAACGACCTCGCCGCCGCGGGCGCCGCCGCCGCGGTGGACATGGACGCACGCGCGGACGCACTCATCGAGGACATGTTCGCAGACGACGGGCTCGACCCGACGACGCGCGACGAGGCGCTCGGCTACTTCCGCGACGTCGGAGCCACGCTCACCGAACTCATCCGCGCGGCGCCGGCGATCGCCAACCGACTCGACGAAGGCCGCGAAGTGTCGGACAAGTGTCGGACAATCCATGAAACCTCGCGTACCTTCGGCGAGATGACCGTACATGAGCGCGGAAGTGGAGGCGCGGGCGCGGGAGGGAAAGGGAAAGGGGGGAACGACGTCGCCGTGGCGCCCGGCGCGTTGGCCGCGGCGATCGACAGGGTGGTTCACGAAACCGCGCCGACGCTCGAACAGATGGCGCTCTCGTGTTCGAATGATGAATCCGGCACAGGGAACGCGGAGTCTTCCCGTGTGCGGGTCAAGTGCGCGGCCGCGACGTCCGCGCTGACGACGCTGCTGAGGGTCATGCGTGATCCGCCGGTGGAGTGCGGCGTTCCCGGTGGTGTTCCGGGGGCAGCCGCCGGCGTCTCCGGTTCTGGCGGCGAAAGTTTTGACGAAGAAGAAAAAGAATTAGAAAAGATCGAAGCGCTGCGGGGTTTGTTACCGGACCACGGCGACGGGTACCTCGCCGCGGTGCTGGACGCGTTCGATGGGAACCCGGAGACCGCGGCCGGGCACGTGTTCGAGGGAAGCCTACCTTCGCATCTCCAAAAGATGGACACCAAGACGACGCTGGAGGCGTACTTTTCGAAAAAGAAAAAAACGGCACCCGCGCCGGTGAGCGCGGGTGGGAAGACCGCCGCGCTGAAGGGCACGTGGGCGACGCGCGCGCCCGTGCGACCGAACGCACCGCCGTCCCCCGCGGGCGGGTTTATCCGCCGCAAGGGAGATAACCGCGATCGCGCCGGGAATCGAACCTGGGACCTTCGGATGGACTCGGCGGATCAGAAAACCACTCTCGCGCTCGCGTCCGCGCTGGAGTACGACGACGAGTACGACGATTCCTTCGACGAGCTCGCGGAGGTCAAGGGATTGGGTTCAGCCGCGGGGGAGGTGTCGGAAGGGATCCCAATGGTACCCGGTTCGAACCCTCGAGGCGCCACTAATAATACCACTAAGGAAAAAACCGGTGGTCCACCCAATAAGTCGTACTGGATCTCCGACGGTAAGGTGTACCATTCCCGGAAAGACGGCGCGACTAAAGTTCAGGCGGGTTCAAACGAAGAGGCGGCGGCGATCGCGGCTCGCATGTCCGCGGTGGAGAAGGACAGGGTGCACGGGCTGGGCGCGGGTGGGAACAGGGCGGCGTTCGACGCGGGCGCAGCGCCGTTCGTGCCCGGGGGAGGTGGGAGAGGCGGGAACGGTGGTAGAGGCGGCGGCGGCGGTGGAGGCGCGGGGGGTGGTAGAGGCCCGCCGCCGCCGTCCACCGGCGGCAGGCACAACCGCGGCGGCGGCGCGGCGGATCACCAGCGCAAGAAACACTTCCGCAAGGACGCCGCGGCGAAGAAGATGAGCAAGGGCGTGGGCCCGCCCCAGTGAGAGACGATACGTACGAGTGTAAGAGTCGACCGTTTTAGAAAAGTAAGTTACCACTTCGAAGCTTTACTTGTATTTCAGCGCCCGCGTCCGTATTATATGATACCGACGCGGCTCTCTACTCCTCCGCGGCGGTGAGATCGCGCCAGAGACGGTCGTGGAAGTGAAACATCGCCGCCTCCATCGCGGGCGCGTATCTCCCGCTACCGTACCCTGGCGACTCCATCCCGCCCTGAACCTTCTCGCACAGCCACGTTGTCTCCGTCTGCACCCGACCCGACGCCGCGAGCGATTCCTCGACGAATTTGTCATCCACCCGGGGAAGTAAGTCTGTGAACAAAACACGACGTCATACTAATTGCCCATACGGAAATAAAAAGAAACTCACCTGCTTCGAGGAAGTAATCGAAGTGAACGACGCAGGTGTTGGGGCCGGTGGGTGTCACCACGTTGGTGTCCATCCACGGCCCGTACCGGTTGATCATGAGGTTGGGGTAGACTGAAAAACACACAGAGTCAGTACGGGCAAACAGTCAGGTTGGAGAAAGAAAACGCTCACTCACCAAACGCATACAACGCTGAGTCTCCGAGTCTCGTCAACTGAGTCAACGAGGAGTCGCCGTTATTCTCGTTGTTAGTCCCGTCAGTCCCGGTCGCGTTCGCAGCCTTGCGACGCGCCGTCTTGTTCATCGCCGCCTTCTTACGCTTCGCCTCGCTCCGCCTGCTTCGCTTACCCTGCCTCTCCGCGGGCGCGACGACTGACGACGATGGGATTATGTTTTCATCGACGGTGTTTTTGTTTTTATCGCGCGTGAACTCTCCGCCGTTGACTGTCTGAATCGACACGTACTCGCCGTAAATCGTCGTCTCGTACTTCTTCATGTCCACGCCGTCGGCGACGAGCGTTGGGTGGGCGAACGGCACGTGGTACCCGCCGTCCAGGTAGTTGTCCGCGAATACTTTCCAGTTGCAATTCAGCGAGTACGTTCGCCGAGTTACGAATTTCATCGAGCTGTTAAACACAAAGTTCATATGGGCAAACAGTTAGAGAATAAAAAAAGTACTCACCTCGGATCGTCGAACCACGAGGTTGAGATCCTGGCGGACACGTCATTTCCCATCCACTCACCCGGACCAGGGATCGATGACACGTCGTCGTCGTCGTCGTCGTCGTCGCCCGCGTTCAAGTTGAGCATGACGAACGGGCCCCACGTCGCGACTCGTATGGGCTTTAGGCCGTTGTCGGCGACTACAAAATTCTCGACACCGCCTGTAAACGTAAACAAAACACGACGTCAATCTAATTGCCCGTATGATGATCAAAATAAACGTACCGATCTTCGTCGCCCGGATCAGCGAACCCTCCAGGTCGTAGGTCCACCCGTGGTACGGACACTGGAAGCACGTCGCGCTCGGCGTGGACTCGCATTTAGTTGACATATCGGCGGACGAAGGATTCGAACCCGGGACGTCCCAAGGCGCGGACGCCACCTCCATCGCGTGATGCCTGTACGAGTTGAACAAAACACACACGCCGTCATTCTAATTGCCCATTCGGATTAACTCTTGAAATAAAAAGAAGTGCACGCACCGACACGCGTTGTGAAACGCTCGTAAAACGCCATCCTCGCCCCTGACCACGACGTATTTGACCGTGCCCGTGGCGCCGACGAGGTAGTTTCCGTTGTTTGCAACCTGGTCGACCCGGCCGGCCCAGGTCCACCCGCGTCCAAACACGTTTCGTTGCTCCGCCGTCTGTACACAAAACACGCCATCATCATACTAATTGCCCATACGCGTACGAAAATACAAATTTACTCACCGGCACTGTACCGCTCGAGTCGTTGTACCAAGACGCGGGGGGCGTGTTCGCGGCGGCGACGCCGAGGGAAGCGGAGGTCCACGGTTCGATTCCCGCGCGGGTCGCAACGTCGATCCTTTTGGTCTCCTCGTCCTCCTCATCCTCGTTCACGGCCGTCGCGACCTCCGCCTTTGATTTTTTGGAATTGTCGTCGGCGGCGGCTTCACCGTTCGCCTCACCCTTCGCCTTCGCACTCTCGGCACCCCCCTCGGCACCCTTGAAGAAAGGGCACCTGCCCCCGCTCGGCACCGCGGAGTTCGCCGGGTCCTTCAGGCTAAGCCCTTCGTACACCGTCTCGTCCTGGTTATTAGCGGGGTCAGTCTCAGTCTCAGTCTGCGTCTCCATAGGCAAACCGGCTCTCTCGGCCAAAAACTCAGTCACGACGGCGGCCAACTTGTCATCCCCGAGGCTCTTGTACTCCAGCTCGTCCGGATCCGTGCCGCGAATCGCGTCGTGCAGCGCCTCGGCGGTGGACGCGTCGAACGAATCGATCCGGTCGAGGTGCGTCCTGACCGTGAACAGTATCCACCGGTTAACATCCCGGTCCTCCCCTGGAAGCCTGTTGAAACAAAAACACGACGTCAATCGATTTGCCCATACGGAAGTAACTCTTACTTGTAAAAGGAAACTCACCTCCGGATCGTCTCGTACTCCACCCTCAGGTGCATGCGCGATCCAGCCTCCTCCGCCGTACGCGGCAGCTCGCGAAGCGGGTCCATGTAACCGGTGTGTCGCTCGTCCCGGAACGTTGAGGTGTCCGGATCGATACCCGTCGTCGCCGCGCGCGTCGCCGCGGCCTCGGCGCGATTAGCGACGCCGCCGATCGCCACGTTGGTGGGGTGCCACTCCAGGTCGGTTGACACGACTTCGCCTGAATTTTGCAAAACCCAGTTTGCGCGCCACAGCGGTTTGTCGGTTTTCAGTTTGGTGAAGACGCGCGCCACCGCGTCGCGCATCTTGCGTTCGTACCCCGGCACCGGCGCGTGTACCTCCGCGAGGGTCTTACGATGACGTTTCCGGGGATCGAAGGAGAAGCACACGACGCCGGCTTCGAACGTGTGCCTGATTGTTAGGGGAGGATCGGTCAGTATTTGGGTGGCATTTGGGTATTTGAGTATGGGAGGGAGACTGTTTGTCGATACGCACCTCGCCGTCTCGCCTCCCGCGCCGTCGTGCTCGCCGTAGTCGCACCAGCGCGTGATGGCGTCGTCCGGGCCGTCGTCCACGTCCCCGTCGTCCCCGCACGACAACCACAGATCCTCCAAAGTCTCCTCACGCACCAGACAAAGTTCCTCCTGTACGAGCTTGGCGCAAGTCTTCATCGCGTCGATTCCCTCGAGCCGATCGAGCGGGCCGGTGCTCCAGCCGTCGAGGCTCGGGACGGTGACGCCGCCGTCGGGGGCACGCACGTATCGCGTCGGTTGACGCGCGCACAGCCAATCGCACATCATGGGAAGAAGCGTCTCCGCCGCGGCGGACGCGGATGGGTCCCAGACGACGCAGCCGCGTTCGGAGTCGATGAGTTCGTGCCGCCGGCGCATCTCCTGGATCCACGTGTTGTTACCATCGTCGGCACCCTCGGCACCGTCGTCCGTGTACCCGTCCTGCTCGAGCCAGTTCTGTGAGACGTCCAGTGGTTTCAGTCCGGTGCCCTGCGTGAGGCCTCGCGATGCCCACAGGAAACGCGCGGCGGTCGGGAAGGATGCGCGTTCGAAGTCCTCGATGGGGAACGGCGATCGGGAACGCGCGGACGTTTCGTCGTCCTTCGCGCGGACATCCTCGTCGGCGGCGGCGGGGGATGGCTTGGAAGATGACGAGTCCGCGCGCGGGTCCGTCGCCGTCGCCGTCCATCGCCCCGGCCTGACGACGGTCCGAGATCTCGAGCCAGTAGAGCCGTCCACCATGCCGCGTCTGGGGAGTCGCGTCGTCAGGCGGACGGGCGCGCGCGCGCGTAGCGAAGCGCGCTCGATCCCGCGGATGGATCCCGAGAGCGCCGCGTGAGTCGTCATGGATGTGCCCGCCATGGTCGCGGCGCGGCTTCCGACGGGCTCGGTTCAAAAGTGTCGAGGTGGCTGGCTTTTTTGGCGCCAAATTTTGTCATCGAAAAAGAAAAGAGAGGTTGGGGAGGAAGCGCGACACACAGGGCCATGAAGTGCCGCGCCCCGATACGCGTCGCCCTCGCGCTCGTCGCCGCGTTGGCGCTCGTGAACGGCCACCCGGCACGAGCGCAGCCGCTGGGAGAGGCGGCGCCTCGCGTCTCCGCCGCCGCCCCGAGGTCTCACGCGGAACGGAGGGCGGTGCGCCTGAGGGCTGCGAGTGAAGAAAGTTTGGCGGGTCCGAGGGGGGTCGTCGAGGACGCGGCCGCCGGTCCCAGCAGCGACACCGCGCGGATGACCGCGACGACGACGCCCGCGTCGTTCGACCCTCCCGATACCGACGACGACGACGTCACGATCGGCGATACGCAACGAAGGACCCCCGATGACCCCCCCAACAAAGAGCGCCGCCGTCCTTGGGCCTCAACTGACGAACAAACTCCTCTTCCGACACGCACGAAGGCTGCGCCACCGATCTCGACCCCGCTCATCGTCCAACAGGACGACGCCGCGACATTATCACGCGTCGCGCGTGAGACCGGCGTCGTCGATGCGCCTTCAGAACCCACCGACCCGGAGTCCACGGCGCTCGCCGCGGAAGCCTTCGGACCCTCCCGCGACTCTTACCAGCACTACTACGACAGCGGCGGCGGCGCCAAACACCACAGTTCCACCAAACCTCCGCCAACCATCGGATTCGGGTCGCCGTTACAGTACCCGAGCTCAGTGCGCGGGGTCTGGGCGCCGTGGTGCCTGTGGGGTGGACCGGATCAGGCCACGTGCACGTGCTACGGGCCGTTCTCGCACACCAGGCCGTGGGGATACTACTGCGTCCTAATGGTAGATCCGTGGACGCCAAGCCCGCCGCCGCCTGGCGCCACGCCCGGTGACGCACCGCCCTCGCCGCCGCCGCCCGGTACGCCCGGGACGCCCGGTACGCCCGGTGACGCACCGTCGCCGCCGCCGCCCGTCCCTCCTTCGCCCCCCTCGCCGCCCGTGACCGCCTGCGGCGACCTATTCCCCGGAGCATCTTGCGGCCCTGATCCCGCCGGGCCCGCGTGCGGCTTCTGCGTCTTCGAGGTCCCGCAAGACGTGTTCCTGTGTTGCTGCGACGATCTGTGCGAGTCCGTCGGCGACTGCTGCAGCGACTACGCCACGTGCTGCGCGGTCGCCGTGAGCTCCGCTTCGAACGGCACAGAAGTCACGAATGGCACGGATGGCACGAATGCCACGAATGCCACGAAGGGTATCTCGTGGTTCGCCGCGGCGCGCGAGAGGGACGATGACGAAGTGATGAAGAGGAAGACGACGAACACGGACGAGTGCGGGGCGTTGAAACCGGGAAGCGCCAAGATTCGATCGGAGGATGGCGGCTTACTCCTGACCCGCCGAGTCGCGGCCGACGCGATCGAGACGCTCAAACGCCGAACACGAGCCGCGCTGGACCGAAAGGCGGCGTCCGCGGAGGGGGTGGAATACACGCGTCGTACGACTATGTTTCGTGACACGTGCGTCGAGGCGTTTAAAGACGGCGACGTGCGAGAGGCGCTGCGACGCTTCGGGTCGGGACGAACGCGTTGATAAATAAAAACGGTTTTTACCTTCGATGAATACGACAAACAGTAATTGAACACTTGCGAAACGCGAATACCCCCCGCGAATACCCGCGAATTCCCCATCCTTCTAACCCAAATCAGAGTTTAGAAGTGTATGGGCTTGCCCCCGGTGGCGAGCGCGGCTTCCTTGACGGCTTCGCTCAGCGTCGGGTGCCCGTGGCAAGTCCTGGCGATATCCTCGGTGGACCCTCCGTATTCCATGGCGAGGACGCACTCGCCGAGCAGCTCGCCCGCGTTGGGTCCCACGATGTGCGCGCCGAGGATCTTATCCGTGTGCTTGCACGAGATGAACTTGACCAGGCCCTCCGAGTCGTCGTTCGTGCGCGCGCGGGAGTTGGCGGCGAACGGGAAGGTTCCCACGTTGTATTCCGCGCCAGACGCCTTCACCTGTGAACGTGACACGACGTCAGCATCTAATTGCCGTAAGAACTGATATATAAAATAAACGAACCTCCTCCTCGGTCTTGCCGCACCACGCAACCTCCGGGTGGGTGTAGATGATGGACGGGATGACGTCGTAGTTGACGTGGCCAGCCTTACCGGCGAGCTGCTCCACGCACGAGATGCCTTCCTCCTCAGCTTTGTGCGCGAGCATCGGGCCTGTACACAAAACACACACGCCGTCAGTCGAATTTCCCATACGTGCGATAACCAAAATAACCAAAATAACCAAAATAACCAAAATAACCAAAATAACCAAAATAACCAAAAGAAACTAACCTTCCACGATGTCGCCGATGGCGAACACTCCGGGCCTGGAGGTGGCGTAGGTGTGCATGTCGACGACGACCTGGCCGCGTTTGTTGGTCTCGACGCCCGCGGCGTCCAGACCCAGTTTGTCGGTGAATGGTTTACGTCCGGTGGCGACCAGAACGACGTCAGCCTCAACCTCGGTGGCCTCGCCCTGTAAACAATACACGACGTCAGCCTAATTAGGGTTAACACACGATAATTAAGATTAACTCACCCCCGCGGAGGGTTCCACTGTGAGCTTCACCCCAGTCGCGGTCTTGACGGCGCCGACGACTTTCTTCTCCATCTGGAATTTAAACTTTTGCTTCTTGAGCGCGCGTTCGAACGTCTTGCGCATCTGCGCGTCCATCGGGGGGCAGATGTCTTTAGCGAACTCGATCACGGTCACCTGGGATCCGAGTCGGCTCCACACGCTGCCGAGCTCGAGACCGATGACGCCGCCGCCGATGACAACCATCCGCTTGGGAACCTGAAAACACACAAAGTTCGTATAGGCAAACAGTTAGAGAAGAAAAAAGAAACTTGCCTCCTTCAGGTCCAGGGCACCGGTGGACGTCACGATGGTTTCCTCGTCCACGTCGACGCCGGGTAAGGCGGCGGGTTCGGACCCTGTGGCGAGGATGACGTTCTTGGTGCTGATCGTCTCGGTGGTTCCGTCTTCTTTGGCCACGACGACTTCGCCAGGGTTGGCGGTGAGCGAGCCCTGTGAACAAAACACGACATCAATCTAATTGCGCATATAAAGATATAAAAAGAAAAACTTACCCAGCCCTTTGCGTACGTCACTTTGTTCTTCTTGAAGAGTCCTTCGATGCCTTTGGTGAGGCCGTCGACGGACTTTGACTTTTGCTCCATCATCTTACCGACGTCGATGGACACCTCGCTGTTGGTGGTGTGGGTGTGGGTTCAGGTGTGGGGATGGTTAGCGTGTGGGAGACGTGGGGGTGGGATTTCAATTCAAATCTTTGCAAATGTTTGGAAAGTGAGAGCTCAGATCGGGGCGTGTGGGTCGAGGGTGCCCTATGGTGAACGCCGTCTCGTGAGTGACGCGGGTGGCACGTACCCTACGGAGATGCCGTGCTTGGCCATGGTGTGGTTCGCATCGTGGAACAGGTGCGACGCGTGGAGAAGCGCCTTGGAAGGGATGCACCCCACGTTGAGGCAGGTCCCTCCGAGGGTGCCGCGCCCCTCGACGCAGGTCACCTTGAGGCCGAGTTGGGCGCCCTTGATGGCGGCGACGTAGCCGCCCGGCCCGCCGCCGATGACGACGACATCCTGCTGCTCGTGAGCGACGGTGGACGCGGAGAACGTGCGGAACGAGCCGAGGGTGCGCAGCGCGGTGGAGGAGGCGAGCGCGCGGCGGCCGTGGGGCGCGAGCGCGAGGAGAGCTTGCTGCATGATGATGATGCCCGAAAGTGCGATCGGAAAACTCAACAACGGCTTTGTGCGGTTGGCACTACGTGGAGTCCGTTTCTACGCGGAGACCTTAGGGTTGCGTATCGAGCTCGATGTGGTCGATGGGTAGACCGCGTGTGCGTTCGTGCGCGATGGTTCGGCGCGGTGGCGTGTGCGATCTCAAGGCGCCCCGACCTCGGCACCCCTGAGAAAGACGAAGAGACGCGATATTTTTTTGACATCGAACACGGAAATCTGCAACGCGCTTTATCAAACGCGTGACGGTTATGCTGAGACCTGGCCGAGAGGCATAGACGGCGGCGCGCGCGCTTCTGGCGACGTCATGATGTCCATCTCGGTGCCCCTGAAGCTCACCGCGCATCCGTGCGGCGTTCGTCCCCGTGCGATTCGCGCGCGCGCCGTATCCATCACGGCGGCGCCCCGGTCCCATCACAGCTGTGCTTTCCACGTGGGATCTCACGCCGACGAGAAAAACGTGCGGGAAAGACTTCGAACGGGCGTGAAGACCGCCGCGCTTCCCCAGATCGCGTTCCCGGCGTCGATCGCCGACGCGCTGTCGGTGTCGAGGAACAGCCAGACGGAGCTGGCGCTCGGCGCGACGCTCGTCGCGTTCGCGCTCTGGGTCCTCCCGGCCATCATGAAATCGTCATGGGAAAACCTGCGAGCCAACGGCGGGGCGGAGAGTTTGATGGAAGGGGCGTCCTCGCTCGTCCTGCCCACCAGGGCGTTCTCCCCGAAAGACGCGCAGCTCGGCGCGAAGCTACGACGAAAGGCGAGGGAGATGGCCACGTGGGAAACATCCATCGCGCAGGTGAGAACACGCACAGTCAATCTAACTCTCACCGAGTGTTAACTGTCACGCCGACCCACTCTCACGCCAACTGACTCTCACCCATCCGACCCACCCATCCGGCGATTCACAGGCGGCGGTGTTCCCAATTCAGTTCATGATCCTCGTCACCGTCTGCACCCGCCTGCTCGTCGTCACCGGCGTTTCCGTCACGCTGTACAAACTGCTGTACAACAAAGTTGGATGCTTTGTGCACCAGTGGAGGTGAGTAATGTTTGTACTCGTACTTGTGTGGGCAGTTTGACTGATGACGTCGTGTTTTTTTAACCCTCACAGACTACCGTGGCCGGCTTACACTGCGTCCGCGTGGATGATCATCGACGCCGCGACCCGCCGGGCACGATCGCAGCTCCTCGCCGCCATCGACGCCGTGGGCGGCACGGACGCGCGTAACCTCGAACCGAGGCTCGTCACCGGCACCAACGCCGCGCGATCCGCGCTAGGCGTACCGATGTTGATTGTGTTTCTAGGTGCGTTTATTTTTCCAATTCTCGTGCGTGTACGGGCAATTGAACTGAGCAATTTGTGTTTTGTGTAACTCTTAGACTCGCTCGGCGTGACGTTCTCTGCGGTTTGGGGTTTACTGGGATTCGGCGGCGTCGCAGTCTCGCTGGGGCTGAAAGACGTGGTGTCCGACTTCATCGCCGGGGTTATACTGATGGTCAACCCGACGTTCAAAGTCGGGGACACGGTGAGTGTTTGCCCTGTCTCTCCCCGCTCATTTACCTTTACAATTACCAATTACACATATCAGATTCGCGCGGGGAGCGTGCAAGGCACGGTGATGGGCATCGGCGCCACCAGCACAACCTTGCTCACGCGCACCGGCATCAGCAAGACCCCGCACACCGTGAGTAACCGGGTGGTCATGGGTGGCTCCGCCGGCCTGGTGAACATGTCCATGTCTCGCGCGAGGTACTTTGACCACAAGCTATGCGTATCGTTCGACGCGATCGGTGCGTTTATTTCTATTTCCGTAATTGTAATGACACTCAGAGGGCAATTAGACTGACGTCGTGTTTTGTTTTTCATCACAGCGAACCTCACGGCGTTCACGGAGTCGGTGCAGGTGTACTTGGACGGACATCCGCGGGTGATACACGACCCGATGGACTCCGGGGACACCGCGGTGTGCGCACTGGCGAGCTTGGGTCCGCACGGGGTTCAGGTGACGGTTAAAGCGTTACTGGTGAAGATGGGAAGCGGCGCGTTCGCGGTTGAGCAAGGGCGGATGTTGAGCGAGATTGGGCGTTTGTTGGAGAATGCCGACGGGGTTAAGCTGGACAGGATGGTGGACCTGTAGCGTGTATACGTGTTCATCGTTGTTCATCGTTGTTCAACGCATCGTAGTAATGTAGCGGCGCGTTGACGTACAAGTATCGTCGTTTGAATGCGAGTCATGGTACTACATACGTGTCTTCCGTGCCCACTTGCGGTCGGTTTTTTTTCCGGCCGCGATTGCGATGACAACGCAGTTTCCGAGAGGTATTCGATCAGTGTCGTGCCGCGCCCCGCGGGTGTCGAGGACGATGACGATGAACGACTTCGAGCTGGAGCGCCAGCAGCGCATCGAGACTAACCGCAAGCGGATGCTCGAGATGGGCATCCAGGCCATGGCGTCTAAGATCCAGGCGCCCGCCACGGTTCCCGCCCCGCCGGTGCGCGCCCGTCCCTTCCAAACACATCAATCCAACCCTTTTCTTTTTCCCGCCCGATTACATCCGGAACGTCGCGCGGCGTCGCTGGACGACGACACGCGCGGCGTCGCGGCGTCGCGCGCCCCGATTCGATCCGGATTACATCGCGCGACATCGCTCATCATCGTTCAATCCGGTTTTTTGTACTTTATCCACATCGCCCGCGCGCGCATTACGCCGATGACTGCCGGCGCGCGCCACCGACGTTTTCCCGCGCACCGAGGATTGGCCCCGTCGCGACGTCCCCCGCCTCACCCTCTCCCCGCCTCACCCCGCCTCCCCCAACAGCGCAAGCGATGCGTCAAGGCGTTCGTCCCGGAAGAAGCCCGCCGCCGGAGCACCCGCGAGCGCGTCGAGGTCAACTACGCCGAGCGCTACGGCCTCGAACACGGCGACGACGACGACCTGAACGCCGCCCGCGTTCGCAACCGAGCCATCAACAAGTCGAAGCCCAGGGCGCGGCTCGTGTCCATGTCCGACGGAGATCACGCGCGCGTCCGGTACAGCGTAGGCCGCAGGGTGTACGACTCCGAGCTGGGCACCACGTGCCACTGGTGCCGCCAGAAGACCGTCGAGACCCACGTCACGGTACGCCCCCACACCCGCGCACACATCCCAGTCACCTCATCACTGCAAACATACACCACCGCAGACTAAATCTTTCCGTCAAAACCCGCCCTTCACTGATGACTGACACCTCGACCCCGCGTTCCCTCCTCTCCCCCGCAGTGCACCGCGGACGGATGCGGCCGTGGACGGATGCCGGTCTCCTTCTGCGGCATGTGCCTCCGCAACCGCCACGGCGAGGACATCGACGCCGCCGTCGCGTCGAACGAGTGGGTCTGTCCCAAATGCCGAGGGTCCTGCGGCGACGGTAAGAGTTTATTTTAATTACATTCGTGCCGTATGGGCAATTGTACTGACGTCGTGTTTTATTTATTCACAGGATGCGTCACGTGCTGCAACTGCGGACCGTGCCGCAAGGCTAACGGACTGGCGCCGACGCACCAGGTCATCAACCTCGCGCGCGCCGCCGGGTTCGACAACGTCCACGACTACCTCGTGCACGGCCGCACGGGCGAAACGCCCGATCAGTTGCTCCAGCGTAAGCGTTCGTTCGACTGGGGTCGATGGTGAGTTTCTTTTAATTATTCGCGTATGGCCAATTGGACTGACGTCGTGTTTATTGAACAGGCTCCTCTGCGATTTCGTCCCGGCGACGCCCGCGGATTCCGAGACGGACGTCCACCAATCGGAAGATGACACGTCAGCGACATGCGACGATACGGACCCCTTCGACGACACCCCGTGCCTCACCTGCGGCGGTTTGGATCGCCCGGCGGACTTTGTGCTCTGCGACGGGTGCGACGAGGGCGGACACTTCGACTGCGTCGGTACGTCTATTTTTTAATTCTCGTATAGGTAATTGGACTGACGCTCGTCGTGTTTTGTGTACAGGCCTCGCCGGCGTACCCGACGGCGACTGGTTCTGCGCCCGCTGCGACGATTCATCTTCCAACGCGGCCAAGGCGTCGACGACAGCCGAGAAGGCTCACGTGAACGCGAATGAGTTGAACACGACGCCCGTGAAGCGGGGCCCGGGACGCCCGAGGAAGCGACCCCTCGAGGAGCCTTCTTCCCCGGCGCCGTCGACGCCGTCGCCCACGAAGCGAGGTCCCGGCCGCCCCCGCTCCTCGCCCAACCCTTCCACGCCCCCTTCCACCGTGCAGAAGAACGTGAGGCCGGTCAAGGTCGTCAACCAGAAGGTGGTCCAGCAGGATATTCGTGACGCGTTCGCGACGGCTAAGCGATCGGCGCGGTCCGCGGCGCCGAAGCCCGGCGCTATGGCTCTTCCCGTCAGGGCTTACAAGCGCCGCGACGGCGTCGGCGCGTGAAGCGAAACACGGCTGGCTGCGTACCGAGACGACGATGCGACGATAGAGGAGGACGATGACGAGGAGGAGGAGGAGAAGGAGACGGAAGAGGATGACGACGAGGAGGATGCCGATAGAGACCGTAATATAGTTTGTGTTATGCGATGAATGCCGCGATGTATGGACGTAATCAGGCCATCTCCATGGAGCCGGCCGCGGCGTTGGCGATGAACGCGTCCACCTTCGCGTGGTCCTTCTTCACCCCCGAGTCGTCCGCCACCCCGCTGGCGACGTCCACCGCGGTGGGATGGCACACGCCGATGGCCTCCTTAACGTTTTGCGGGTCCAGTCCGCCCGCCAGGATCCACCCCTTGCGACTGCACCCTCTCGGCACGCGAAGGTTCTTCCAGTCGTACGTCTCACCCGATCCCGCGTCCACGCCGTCCACGAGGAGCCAGTCGATGGTCCGTCTCGGTCCGTTCACCCAGTCCACCGCGGCGAGCCATCCTTGCGCGCCCGCGAGTTTCTCCTGTCGATCTTTGCACAGCTTTTCCTCGTCGCCCGGCATCGGCGTGACGATCGCGCCGTCCTTGTCCGCGGACACGACGTACACCGCCTTGATCTTCATTGGAAGGTCGGTGAGCGCGGCGCGGGCGTTGTCGCCGTGGAGTTGCGCGTGGTCGATGCCGACTTTCTCGCACGCGGCGATGATCTCCTCGGCGGTTTCGTCGACGAAGACTCCGATGGGGATGGCGCCCGCGGCTTTGGCGGCGTCCGCGACTGACTTGGCGACGTCCAGGTCGATGGATCGCTTGGACTTGGGCCAGAGGATCATGCCGATGAAGTGCGCGCCCGCGCTCGCGGCCTGCGTCGCGTCCTCCGGGGTAGTCACGCCGCACACCTTGACGAGTGTCTTCTTGCCGTCGTCCTTTGGCGCCATGGCGCGGACTGCGATGGATCGCGCGGACCGGTGGGCGCGGGTGGACGCGCGGGATGTGGATCGGCGCGTGGACGCGGCGACGCGGGTGGGCGCGAGCGCCGCGCGCTGGTGCATCGCGAGAGATGCCTGCATCGTCGACGTGTGCGTGCGAGTTGTGGGGCGGCGGGGGGGGTCCCGATGTTTGTTAGTCCTATCTTCCCCGCCGCGTCGAGCAGAGATCTTTTTGAGACTCGGGATCAGCAGGAAGACACGTCACGTACGCGTATTTCGTCATACCCGCATTTTATGGTAATTACCAAGCAAATGAGAGGATCTTCACATCGCATTTGGTGAGACATTTCCTCCAAAGTGGGGTCCGAAAAGCACTCGTTATCCAAAACGTGGGCACTTTTCACAAACCATCCATCGAGCTCGAGCCGCCGACACACTCTCCAAGCACCGATACGACAACGATGTCCTTCGCCGTCTCCGCCTCCGCCTCCCGCGCCGTCGCCTCCGTGCGCGCGCCCGTCAAGGCCCAGCGCGCCTCCGCCGCCGCCGCCTTCGTCGCCCCCGCCGCCAAGGCCAACTCCGCCGCCCGCCTCTCGATGCGCCGCTCCAACGCCACCGGCGTCGCGCTCAAGGCCGCCAAGTCCACCGTCGCCGCCAAGGCTGCGCGCGGTAACATGGCCGTCTTCGCCGGCAGGTTCGAGACTGAGCGCACGTACATCATGATCAAGCCCGACGGTGTCCAGCGCGGCTACGTGAGTACT
>Ga0302114_10000194_pt1 | contig 45681 bp, 47 predicted proteins | sample AG5_Surface_MG_FD_203107 | JGI IMG/M metagenome (GOLD analysis project Ga0302114, IMG submission 203107) | Marine microbial communities from Western Arctic Ocean, Canada - AG5_Surface | ecosystem: Environmental > Aquatic > Marine > Oceanic | place: Canada: Western Arctic Ocean | collected... | reverse complement strand
CATCAGCCCCAGCATCGGCCCCAGCATCGGCCCCGGCCCCAGCCCCAGCATCGGCCCCGGCCCCAGCCCCAGCATCGGCCCCGGCCTCGGCCCCGGCCTCGGCATCAGCCTCGGCATCAGCCTCGGCATCAGCCTTGGCCCCGATCCCGGTCCCGGCCTTGGCCCCCCCAACAACGCCCAAGAAACTGTGGGCGTTCTTGGTTGCAGTGATTGCAGTGTTCGAGATGGCGATCAAGGGCGGTCACGACCCCAAAGCGACTCGGAAATCGGTCGTGGATGAGATGCTCGCCGGCTTTGGACTGACGAGGGAGGCGGTCGCCTCTTTCTTCAAGTGCGGAGTTGTGGAGAACTTCCACGCGGGGACCGTTCCCCACACCTGGGAACAGCTCATGAAGCTCCCCTCTATTGAGGAATACGCTGCCAAGGGGAGGCGGGTTGTGGAGATGCCGTACGAGCTCGTGAGGTCCGCGGTTGCGATGCCCGTCATCGACTTCTTGTCGTTGGTGTTTGAGGGTATTGTAACGGTCGAACCTGCTGGCAACCAGACTCCATGCTTTGTCATGGATTCTGGTCCCTTCCAGGATTACTGCCGTCTCCATGAATTGAAATCGAAGACCTCCTTCGTCGCATTCAATCCCAGCAAGCCGGAACACGCGGCGTATTCCTTCAGCCCCAGCGCAGGAACGGCCATCATGCCGGCGACGCTCCGCCGATTTGTCGCTATCACCGCAGCGTACGGCAACCTGGACATCAACGCGCTGTCCAAGGACGACGAGGAAGCGAACGCCGACGCGAACGCTCGCTTCTCCACGCGGTGCGTGATCGTCAAGGTGCGCCCCGCCCCGCAGTGAGCCGCGCGCCCCGCCCCGCAGTGAGCCGCGCGCCCCGCCCCGCAGTGAGCCGCGCGCCCCGCCCCGCAGTGAGCCGCGCGCCCCGCCCCGCAGTGAGCCGCGCGCCCCGCCCCGTTTACTTTTTTCGCAACTCGGGCGAACGCGAAAAAAGCGAAAAACACAAAACGCCAAGCGCAGACAACACGAAACGCCAAGCGCGAAAAACACAAAACGCCAAGCATGGAAAACACGAAACGCCGCGTCCTCAAACGGCGCGTCGGGCTCGCTTGTTCGGGGGCAAGCTGTCGAACTCGCACGCGCGGGATTGGCCGTCTGGGACAGCAACGTGGAGCTGGGTCATGACATCCTCGAGCGAATTCCCGCGAAGGATCCCCCGAGCGTTGATCCTCTCAGCGAAGAGGAGGGGGCCACGCGCCGACAGGGCAAGCACCAGCTGCACCATTCGGTTGATGGGAATCCCGCTGCTCCGCACGAGCCATTTGGCAACGTTCTCCGCAGTCCTCCCCTCTTCCTCGGGGTCGAGCTGGGGGCCATCGGCCACCAACTGATTGATCGCCCCCCACCCGGCAAGCATGACCAGAATCAGGCAGTGCACGAGGCGCTCCAGCGCCTGCTCACGCGCAGACTCATCAGCAGCCGTGACGGCCGCGGCTCCCGCCCCGACGAGCATCTCTGTGACGGAGGCGTGCATCAAGGATTCTGCAAATGCAGGGGGTTGTCCGCGGGTGAGGGCCCCGAACGAGACTCCCACATTCGAGGGAAGCCTTGGGCCGCCGAATTTGACGATGTCGGAAACCGTTCCGTGGGCGTCGATTGTTGGTTCTCTGTGTGTTTCTCCCATTGTCGTACCCGTGGACGTGTCCATGGTGTAATCGGCCATCGCGGTGTGTAGCTGTTTGTGCGGCTGTGTTTGCGTTTGCGTGGGAATAACACCAAAAGCCTCATTAAAAAATAACAAGCGACCGGTTTAATATGAGCAATCGACACGGCCAGGATCGCAATAAATTAGTGGGCCGCCGCGAGTCGCTTTAAAAACAGGCAAAAATGAGCCATGTCAGTTCTCAAGCCTTGCACTCTTCGATAATTTTTTTGATGGCTTTGGCCCTGCGCGGCGACTCGATCGAGTAGGGAAAGGCGCACACGCCGCACCCCCGGCCGTTCTTTCCTGCCTTGTACCTCTTCGCGACAAATAGGGTTCCGCATTGGGGGCAATCGTGTCCAACGTACTGCCTGACGTTTTTGGGAGGGCATCCGTGCCAGCGAACCAGATAGTACCCACCGGGGAGGGGATGGGGCTCGACCTCGAGCGGGGCCCACTCGGTGCGAGTGGTGAGGCCGGCCGGGTAATCACCGGCCGCGATGCAGCACATCATCGACTGACGCTTCCCACCCCCGTCCGCCCGCTGGTAGCCATAAGCGTGCGACATTCCCAGGGGCGACGCCCACTTGCTCAGGCTGCCGACTCGTTTGAGAACCGGGTTTTTTCCCGTCTCAGCTTTAAGGTTCGTGCGACTGGAAAATGTGACCATGAGCGCGCCGACCTCCACGCGCGGGATCTTAATCAGATTGTTCGTGCATTTGTTTCCGCAGAAGTCAAGAATCAGGGCCGTCTTATTGGTCAGCTCGCGTCGGTGTGACGCGATCCAATCAACAACATCGCCCTGCTCCACAACAATGCCGCGATTGGGAAATTCCCGCCACACAGCTGCGCGAATGTCCCTTACGGTGGATGTGTGTTCTGTTGACCTCTCGGTGTTTGTCTCAACGATTGTTATTTGCATGGGCTCGGATCCGAACTCCCGCAAGAGCGCCCTCGTTGTTCCAAGGTGCTTTGTGTCCAGGATCACGGCGCGGTTGCAACCGCGCCGCAGTGCTGTTTCCGCGATCTTTTTGTTGAGATATTTCTTAGTGGACCCGCCGTAGAAATGATCCTCGGCGTCTGACTCCGCCGCGGCCAAGTCTATCACGTCCGAGAATTCCGAGGGGTATTTCGAGGGGTATTCCGAGAGCGCCATTGGTCTGGGTGGCCGATAATTACCGGCTCGGCCTTAAAAAATAATGAGCCCCTCAGTCCTCGACGGTGAACACGCTCGTCAGGGCGTCGTAGACAAAGGTGTTGCACTCGCCGACGCGCAGGGCCGCCGCGTCAATTGCGTTCCTGGCGGTTTTCACAAAAGTGTCGACGTTGACGACCGGCGTCCAGTTGACCCCGTCGAAGGTCACCGACAGGACGCCGCCGCGCATGTCGAGCACCGCGCCGACCCGGCGAACGCTCTGCGCCATGTTGAGGCCGGGCTCGATTATTGTGTTGAGACCGCCCGCCGCCGCCGTCTTCCAGAAACTGACCAGGTTGATCGGATCGGTCCCCGGCGGCGGGGCCCGGCGCTTGAACGCTCGCTGTGGTAATTTGCCGCCATTTACCGTGCGGGTGAGTTTTTCGGCCATACCGTCGCGGGTGAGTTTTTCTGCCATACTGACGCGGGCGATTTTTTCGGCCGTGTTGACGCGGGCGAGTTTTTCGGCCGTGTTGACGCTTTTTTCGGACATGTCGACGGGAGCGTTGCCAATATGAGTACGAAAACACCATTAAATTTTAGCGAACTCGCGGCATTAATTTGTTCGTCGTTAATATTCGCTGCCATTGCAATGGCATCGACGAGGAGCCTCGTTAACAGCACCACGGGGATTCTCGCCAGTGGCGGCACGTTTGATGGAGCCGCTGTGGACGTGTCGAATTATTCCAGCGTCTTCGTGTCTGCGTATTCGGTTGGAACCAACGGAACCCTGCAACTCGAGCAGTCGAGCAACGGCACCGACTGGGACATTGTGGACACCGCCGTAGTAACTGCCGCGGCGAGCGTGACAAATGCAACCAACCTGTTTTCGAGGTTCTACCGCACTCAGTTCGTTAACGGAGCGGGAACCCAGACCGCACTCAGGATTCAGACTCGGTTCAACACCGGAACCGTGAGCGACCACTCCACGGGGGGCAGCACAGTCATCTGGAGCGGGGGGGCGACCAACGCAAATGATAACGGAGCGACCCACAACATCAACAACGGGCCGCACTTGTCGTTCATCGGAAATGTCTCGGCGCTCACCACCCTCACTGTTTACCTATCAAACGACGGCGTTGTCTGGTACAAGGATATAAATAGCTACGGCGCTTCTGGAAGTGAGGACATTGCGATCCATTTGACCACTGGCGCCGGCTTCGCGACCCTTCAGAGCTCGGTGAACGTCACTGCGACAATTATTGCCGCCAGTAAGTAAGTGTGGGAATTGTGCGCAATGTCTGGCGGCCAGGCAACCAGGTTGACGGGATCGACCACCGGCCAGACGGCCCGCTTGGCGTTTTCGCCGCAGTCCGTCGGCGCAGGCATATAGATGACGGGATCGAACCCGATTAACTTCAACGACGACGGGACGTTTATCAGGTCCTCAGTGGACGGCCAGCTTGATCTGTCGTCCGACGGCGCGGACGCGTCCGCGATAAACATTGCGGCGCCGGCCGGGGGAGTCGCGATATCGGCCGAGGGAGTTGCGATATCGGCCGAGGGAGTTGCGATATCGGCCGCCCAAATAAAGCTTGGCGGTGTTGTTTTTCTAACTGAAACGACCAGCGTGGCGATGACCGGCGACGATGAAACCCTGGACACGTCTTGCGCGGCGCTGTTCGTGACGGCGGGCGCGCCGAGAACCGGCGCTGCGCTGGGGCCCGGAGTCGCACCCGGGCAGCTTTTCTATTTGGTCCTCGTTGACGGGGACGACAACGGCGTCGAGTTCGCGGCCTCGGGCGTCTCCCGGGTCGCCGGCAAGTCTTCCGCGAGTATTAGCGAAACCGCTGCAGTCCTCTTCATCTGGAGCGGCTCCCTGTGGTACGTCACATCGCCGGGATCGAGCGAGAAAGCCGACAAGAAAGCCGACAAGTGACGAAAAAGACTCGAGTCCTACTCTGCGCGCGAGTACAGGTTCGTCATCGCACCCCCGCCGTCGGTCATCGCACCCGACAACAAGCTGGTGAGGGCCGCCGCGAATACGGGGGTCCATCCTGGAGGTTAGCGGCGCCGTATCTTTAGCTGCGCCCGCCCCCAATTGGCGGGCCAAAAAAACAAACACAAACACACACACTCATCATTACCACCCCGGGCACCCATTGTTGTGTGCCCACTCGAGTAATTCTGGTTGGTCTCTCGTTTCCGACAGCCTCCAGTTCCACGGGCACGGCCCGCCCGGCAGGTTGGCCTGTCGCGCCCACTGGAGTACTTCCAGGTGACCGTGCTTGGCCGCGGCCAAGCACGTCGTCTCGTCCCACGGGCATTTTTCTCTGCGCGCCCACCGGAGCATAAACAGATCGCCGCGCGTGGCCGCGTTGCGACAAACGCGTGTGTCCCACAGGCAGCCGTTCGCGCGGGCCCACTTGAGAACGGGCAGATGGCCTTTCTCGGCCGCTTCGGCGCACACGTCCTCGTTCCACGGGCAGCCTACCCCCCTCGCCCACTGGAGCATCAGCAGATCGCCGCTCGCGGCCGCGTTGGAACACACGCATTCGCCCAAGGGGAAGCCGTCCCCGTGCAGCTGTTTGAGCAAGTCCAGGTGTCTGCCCCAGGCCGCGCCGGCGCACGCACTGACGTTAGGCTGCAGGCCGGCGGCCTTGATCATGTCGTAGCGATTGGCATACCCTGCCGCATACGCAGCACTGTGATTGAACTGACAGCCCGCTGCCATCACCCACATCAACAAGTCAATTCTCCCATCCTGGACTGCCCAACAGCACGCCCAATGGTGGTTGACATTGTCAGTCCGAAAGCACCAATCCAACGCTTTCCAATCACTGGCGTCGATACAATGTTGGGCGTACGGCCTACCGCCTATGTTCTTCCAACGGTAGTCCATCCATTTTTTGCGGTAGGCGTCATCGTCATCGGTCTTGCTCTTGGGATCGGCCATGTAGCGGGCCATGTGAGCGGTTATGCTCGTGGGATCGGCGGGATTGGCCATGCTTTTGGAATCGGCGGGGTTGGACATGCTCTTGGGGCGTGCGGGGATAATTGACAAAAAGCTATTAAAAAAGCCCGCTCAATGAAGCAAGAAGCATCAATAATTGACGAATCTCGGCAGCCTCAGTCGTCGAAAACGAGGGTGGGGACGCGGGCGATCTCGGGCGACTCGAAGGTTTCAGATCCATCGGGAAGCCCAAGATCGGAGTCGCTGGCGCTCTGAACCGACCTCGCGAGAGGGGAAAGAGTGCGCGTCTGAGTTGCGGGCCGGAACTCCGGGAACGCCGGGAACCCCGCGAACACGGCAGCGGGGGTCGCGGCGGCAGCGGGGGTCGCGGCAGCGGGGGTCGCGGCAGCGGGGGTCGCTGCTGCAGCGGGGGTTGCTGCTGCAGCGGGGGTTGCTGCTGCAGCGGGGGTTGCGGCGGTCGCGGTCGCGGGCTGCCGCGCGAGGCGCACGCGCTTTCGGTCGCCGGTGACCGCGTCAGCAAGATGGTCCCGGTCGCACCGCGGGAGCATTGCGACTTCGCTGATGAGATTTTGCCGTTTGATTATGATGGCGGCCAGCTCTCGTTCAATACCGTCTACCAGGCGACCGGGTGTTATTGCTGTCCCGGGAACTAGTTGGAACGACTCGGCCACGCGCTTGGGCTCGTCTTCCCAGTTCCGACTGGCCGCCCGCTCGCTGAGACCGGGAGGCAATCTGATAACGGGCGGCCCGCCGAAGACGCTTTGTTCCATGCTGGCCACATAATCGACGATCGCCCGGGGACTGGGCACATCATTAGCTGGCTTGACCCGCTTGATCTCCTCGCACACCAGAAGGACGTACGCAATAAGGCCGTGTTCCGTGTTCATGGTGCCGGGAAGGTAATACATACGCGACGGCTGCTTAAAAAGTCGCGGCGCTCGCTATTCATACGAGTTCCGAATTGCCGAGCAGAGTCGCCTCGCGCTGGCTTCGACCGCGGTCGCTGACGTCTTGGAGGGCCCGACCGCCATCTTGATGAGAATGCCCGCGATGGCCACCTTCGTCGCGAGGCTGTCGCCCACCGCCTTGTCGATGACTGCCGCGTTGGTGACTGCCGCGGAATGCTGGCGCGCGTCCTCCACCGCCCGCGCAACGATGAGCTCGGGGGTCAGCCGACGCGGAAAGGGCGCGCGGGGGCGCGCGCTCAGCAGGCCCCGGAACCGAAAGGCGATCATGGCGAACTCGGCGAGCGCTTCCTCGAAGTCGGCGTCCATTTTCCTTGGTTCGGTTCGAGGTACTGATTGGCTAAAAAAGCCTTCAATTGTTTTGCGTTGCTCATGCATTGCGTGTGCAACGCCTCACGTGCAACGCCTCACATGATCGACCGGAGGCGCTCCTCGGCGTCAGTGAGCGCGCTCGCGAAGCGCGGCCAGAGCGCGAGCTTCCCGAGCAGGCTCCGCAGCTTCCCGATGTCTCCCTCCTGAAAGAAGTAATCGCCGGAGGTGACGTCATCGCCGAGCACGCAAAACATGACCACCGGGTCGACTTCGACGGACTTGGCGGCCGAGAGAACCTCAATACACGTCGTTTTTGCGTGCGCCGGGTAGTCGAGCATCCACTTAATGGGGGACGTCTTCCCCATGCTTGCCCAGGAAGAGCAGCGGCACGCAGCTGCTCCGTTGCTCTCGTTTAAGATCTTCCTGATCGCATCTGGTCCGTTGCTAATCACTACCTGCGACGCTGCGATCGAGTGCGCCAGGAGCATCGTGTTGCTGAGCAAGTTGGCAGCCTTTGTCAGCTCGCCGGTGACGAAATAGTTCGCGGCGCGCGGCGAGTAGTGCTGAAGGAGCCCCGCCATCACGCCGCACGGCTGCGATTTGAGCGCGCCCTCGTACATGAGCAGCACTTTTGCTGAGAGCTTGTCGGGCACTTCAAACTTGTCGGAGAAGTGGGCCTCCGCGAGCAGGTAGGACGTGTCGAGCCTGGGATCGTATTCAGCTTCGAGCTGGGGGTGCTCTCGCGCGGCCATTGGGTCTTCGTACACTTTCGCGGCCATTGCGTTGAGTGTTGCGGTGCGTTTAATTACAGGCCGGCGCCTCTAATTAAGACCCAAATAATTGAACGACCGAGCGGCTGAGATACACTCCCCAACATGGCGCGCGAATTCAGCAGCGGTCCCCCGGAGCTGGCGGTCCTGCGGTCCTCGCTGCTCGCGAGCCCCCTTCTCGCGGAGGCCCACCTCTTCGTTGCGGCCAAGACGTCCGGGTCGCTTTCCCGGGACCGCTTCATCGCCCTGATTGAGGAGAACGCCAGCATCGACCATGAGGACCTCGAGGTCGAGAGCGTTCTGTGCGTGCGCTACGGGCCCGACGAGGGAAAGCAGCGGTCCCACTTCGCGGTTCGCTTCCGGGCGGCCGGCGGCCTCGAGCTGCCCGACGGCCTCGACGGGTGCGTGGCGTGCGGGGGCGCGCGCGCCGACGGCCTGCCGACCTGCGCGGAGCACGCTGACGGAATCGCGGAGCGCCCGGACGGAATCGCGGAGCACGCTGACGGAATCGCGGAGCGCCCGGACGGAATCGCGGAGCACGCTGACGGAATCGCGGAGCACGCGGACGGAATCGCGGGGCGCCCGGACGGCATCGCGGAGCACGTAAAAACCCGCGAGGATCAGGTCGCCAGTGCCTCGCGCGAGCTGTGCGAGCGAATGGCCGAGCTGATGTTCGTCGAAGTCCCCGAGTTCGTGAGCGCCATGTTCGACGAGGGGGGGAAGTTCCGCAACTTCAAGATGATGCGGCGGGGGCTGGACGTGAGCGCGGACGACGAGTAGCGCCAGTTTTTCGCTACGCTAGGCGGCGCCAGTTTTTCGCTACATTAAGCGGCGCCAGTTTTTCGCTACATTAAGCGGCGCCAGTTTTTCGCTACGTTGAGTAGCGCAAGCCGTTTGTTCCGAAGTAATCGCCGCACGCTATCGCAGTTGTGTAATAGCCTTTTATTACGTTTAAGCAGTGGGGGCGGCCCGACGCGACTATTTCGGCCCTCAGCTTCTCGCTGGCGGCCGTCAGTTTTTCTCTGGCGGTTTTTTCGAAGCACGTTGCTCTCGTCCAATAGTTGCCCTTGTTGGGGTCTTCGAATTGTATGAGGACCTCACCCTCACTATCCTCAGTTTGGTATATATTAATTTTGGCGATAAACGGCCATGCGCCCGAGCCGAGCCAGGCGCCGATGCCGCGGTACGGGACCGCGATTTCCGCCCGCGTCAAGTCGGCAACCGAGTGCGCCAGTCGGTACATGTTGCGGGACGTCGCCGCCAGCGCCACCAGCGCCGCCGCCCGGTCGCGCTCGCTCAGGAACTCGACAATGTGGACCCACAGCTCCAGCGCATTCCCGCACTCTCGTCGCAGAGGAGCAGAAAGTTTAGCGCGACCGCTTCCAACATTACGGACACATCATCAACAACGACGTAGGGCCGTTTCAACAAGGCAATCTTTTTTTTCAGCTTTTTGGACAGGCGGGATTTGCAAATGCTTCCAACGAACGGCCAGGTTCTTTGTGTGAGCCAGGAGCGTCCGTTTCCGACCGGGACTTTGATCGTGATCGGCCGCACCAGGCCGGCCACCGAGTGCGCCAGTCGGTACATGTTGCGGAGCACATGTGCTTCGCCGACAGCGCCACCAGCGCCGTCGCCCGGTCGCGCTAGCTCAGGAATTCAACAATGAGGGCCCACAGCTCCAGCGGGAGCGCGGTCCGCCGCGCTCTCGGAATCGCCAGCGCGCTCATTTCGGCCACGCCGTCGCCGCAGTTCTCGGCCGCGCTATCGCAACCAGCGCCGGGCCTCTAATTACAGTAACTCCGCGACTCTTTCGCGACTCTTTCGCGACTCTTTCGCGGCGCTCAGGGAAACAGCAGGCGGTCCACCGTCGTTCGGACGCAGAAGGCCCGGTGCGCCACGATCCCCGCCCCGAACCAGGCGACCAGCGCGACGGGGAAGCTGAGTCCCGAGACGACCGCCGTGATGATGGCCAGGATTATCGTGAGTCCGACGTCGATCGCCGCCGGGCCCCCGAGGAGCCGAATGCCGTGCGCGCCCTCCCCCGGCCTGCCGAGGGAGTCGCGGTACTTGCAAAGCGGTCTCTCGCGTACTGCTGGCATGCCGCTTGTGTACTGCTGGTATGCCGCTTGTGTGCCGCTTGTGTGCCGCTTGCGTGCCGCTTGCGTGCCGCAAGTATGTAATGGGTTTTTAAATCCGGCGCCCCAATTGGCGGCCGCTTTGTTAGGGGTATTATACCGCCATGCTGTCGCTCCTGCTCGAGCTGTGCTGCCTGGTAATACCCTACGCGGGGGTGGTGTACGTCCACGACCTCGCGGTGCGATGGTGCAAGGGCGCGGCCCATCGGGAGGGCGTAAACCTCCGCGGACCGCTCCCCGATGTCATTCACAACTCGGTCGCGCTGAGCCCTCCCGTTATTAAGGCGCTGTTCTTCGTGCCGGATTACTGGCTGATCGGCTGGGCCGCGGTGACGGCGCTTCCGCTGGCGCTGTCGCCCGCGGGGCTGCTGCTGCCGGCCCTCAACTGGTTCGTGCGCGTCCACGCTCCCATCCTTGCGCTCAGGGCCCTGTGCGTCTTCAGCACCCTCATTCCGACGTCGGTCCCGGCCCCGCTGGTCCGGGACCTCAACAGCAGCGGAAACTGGTACGTAAAAACAATATCGTCCACCGCCAACGACATGGTGTTCAGCGGGCACAGCGTGCTGTTCGTGCTGCTGGCGCGAACGTGGACGCTCTTCATCAACCCGGGCGGCGGGGCGCTCTTCGTCGGCCTGGCGTGGGCCTGCGCGCTGGGGGGCGCGACGTCGCTCGCGGTCGTTCGCCAACACTACACGATCGACGTCGTGCTCGGCGTCGCGATCGCGATCCTGGCCGACCGGGCCGCCTGAAAAAGGACCCCGCGAGCGGGAATCGCAAAAGATCAAATGGAGGACCGCCCAACGGCTTCCAAGTGGGAGACGAGCGCGTCGGTGTTTTTGGGGCCGATGAGGCTCTCGACTTTGACGTGCTCGGGGTTTTCACTCTCCAGGTACATCAGCACGTTTCTGATGAGAGGGGGGTCTGCGCTCACTCTGGGATCGCTTCCCGCGTGCTGGCCCGCGTTGAAGTACCACTGGAGTAATTTGACGAGGGACAGCTTACCCGCCGGGATTCTCCGCATTTGGTTGATGAAGTGCGCCGCTTCGCACTTGATCGTTTTTTTGCCCTCGAGGTGCTCGCCGGGTTCGAGGTCCTCGAAGTACTCGCCGGGGACGGGGTCCTCGATCAGGTCCGTATTCCACCAGCACCCGGGAAGGTCCTCCGTGTTTGCGCTGGCGGGAGTCTTCACGCCCTGCCATACCTCCCATCCGGGGAAGGAACTCCCCCGAGTTTGGCGGCCATCTCTGGCCACCGAGAACACCTGTAGGATCAACGTAATGAGCAGCATGGCGGCGAGAGTGGGTCAACTCAATACTCAACAATACCCGATTAAAAAGTGAAGCCCCCAGTATAAAAGACCGCAATGGAGTCCCTGCCGTCCCACCTCTGGAGGGAGTTCGTGCTGCCCCACCTGTCCGGCGGGGACATCGCCGCGCTGGCCGGCTGCTCCCGCCGCGTCCGGCGCGCGGTGCGCGAGTTCCTGGGGATCGCGGCGGCGTGGGCCGGACCGCGCGAGATGCTGGGGATTGCCGAATCCGCGTATTACATCCCGTGGAGCGCAACGAACCGCGCGACGAACCGCGCAACGAACCGCGCGCGGCGCTGGGCGGCGCGGCCGGTCAGCGCGGTCGCGATCAGGTACCGACTGGCGTACATTGACCCCCTCCGCCCCGAGTGCGAGCGCCTGAGCCACTCGCAAGTGATGGCGTGGGCCGCCAGCGCGGGCGAGCGGCAGCTGATGGCACTCATGCGGGACCGCCACGGCGTGCTCCTGACGGGGGACGTCGTCGCTCAGTGCCTCGCCAGGTGCTCTCGCGCCGGAAACTTGAACGCCCTGGAAAATCTCATTGACATGTACAAAGAGGTGTCTGACAGCGCCAAGGTCGGCGCGCTGGTGGGAGTCCTCACCGTTTCAAAAAGCGGCCCGAGACTCGCCTTGCGGCTCAACGAGCTCGTGGGCTTCGAGGACCGGCACTTCAGCGCGCTCAAGGCGGGCGAGGTGGTGTGGGGGCGGCGCTACTCCGCGGCGCCCGCGGTGAGCGGCGGGCTGATGTGGCTGCTGCGGCGGGCGGGCGCCGCGGGCGCGCTCACTGCGCGGGGGTGCGCGACCGCGCTGATGACCGCGTGCCGGAGCCACATGACGGCCGCGGCGCTCGAGATCGCGGAGATCGAGTCGTTCGACCCGCTGGTGGCGAGGGCGGACTTCTCCCTGGAGGGAGTGGTGAGCGACCTCCTGGAGGAGGGCAGGATCCCCGTGGTTGAGCTGCTCGACAATCTGGTGGGCGGCTTCCCCGAGCGGATATCTGGCGCAGTGTTCGCGAGCGCGTGCCGCGGCTCGCGGCTGGACGCGGTCGAGTGGGCCGTCGCCCGGTGGAGCCTGCGCGAGGACGAGCTCGGCGAGCTGCTCGGGGGCCTCGGGCCGGGGCCAATCACCGAGCCGGCTATCGACCAGTGGATCGCCGACGAGCTCAGCTGGCGGGACTTTTCTGCCTATTGAACATTTAGCTTCCCCAGTTATGGGAGCAAACCGGGGCGACCAAAGATGGCAAATTCTGCGCAGCTCTGGCGTCCGACACAGCGCGTCCCGGCGGGGGTGGGGTAGTCGGGGCCGGGCTCCTCTCAATTCACGAGGGTGCGAGCCCTCAATATAAAAACAAAAAAACAAAAAAATATTCCCGGACAGCACCAGCTGCCGGTCCGCTTCGGGGTAATTGATGGTTTCGCCGATGGCCCCGTCATTGCCTCGAATAAAAGTGGAAATGGGCTGCGTGTGTTCTTCACCGGACATTCGCGGCAACTTGCGTTGCGCTGGGCGCGGCGCGCCTTGCGGGATATTCAGCAAGTGAAATATCCCGCAAGGCGCGGCGCGCCCAAATAACTGGATGTTTAGCGCGCGAGTTTTTTTGCGCAGTGCCCGAAAAAACTGAACGCAGTTATTGTGATCATACCGGCAGCGGCCAGCGAATTCCGGCATGTGATCCATAATGTGAAACCAACCAAGAATCCCAACAAGAATCCCAACAAGAATCCCAACAAGAATCCCAACAAGAATCTCAACAAGAATCCCAACAAGAATCCCAACAAGAATCCCAACAAGAATCCCAAAATGGAATCCCCGGCAATGCTGACGGCCAATGCGGAACGGCCCGACTCGCCCGCCTCGCGCGCCTCGCCCGCGTGCCTGGGACCGGACTCGCCCCAGGACCGCCCCGCTTCGGCGACGCTGGAGGAGGCCGCCGCGGCGCAGCTCCAGAGCGCAATCGATTACGTGAGCGGCGCGTACGACTGCGCCGGCGCGCCGGACTGCGCGCCAGACTGCGCGCCGGACTGCGCGCCGGACTGCGCGCAGTCGTACGCGGTCCGCATTGCGGTGTCGCCGGAGGTTGCCGACATCCGGGCGGCGGTCGCGCCGTTCAAGGTGCGCCTTCCCTACGGCGACCCGCGGCTGACGACCAGGCACGCGGCCGCGGCGGCGGGCCTTGCGCCGCACTTCGCCGCGGCGCTCCAGGCCGAGGCGGTCGGCCGGTTCCGGCAGTCGGTTTCGCCCAGCGCGATCCTCGGGTTCGTTCGCAAGCACTGCCCCGCGCGAGGCGGCGCACTTGCGGGCTCCCGCAAGTGCCGCGAGGTGACGCCCGAGATTATGAGGAAGATGTGCGTCTACCTGTGCGAGTGGCCGGTGAAGGTCCTGTCGGCCCTCGCGGCGGCATTCCTCCCGAACATCCACGCCGCCCGGGCCCACCTCAAGAAGCAGTTCAAGCTCGGGCTGGACGTTTTCCTGGAGTCGGCGGACCGGATCCACCCCGATGTTTTCATCAGCATTGAGACCCTGCGCACCGCCAACGAAATGGACTGGAGGGCTCCCCTGGATCCCGCGCACGTCCAGATACTCGACGACGGCTGGGCCGCGATCGAGGCGGAGGTGTGCGCGCAGCTGGCGCGAGCCGGCGTCCCGATCGCGACGCGGGCGGAGGCGCTGCGACAGATCGACGCCGAGATCTCGGCGCTGCGCAAGTCGGCCGCGGGCGACGTGCCCGCGGAGGAGCGGCGGCAGGCCCTGGCGGGCGTGGCCGCCCTGCGGGCCAAGCGGCCCGGCCTGCCCACCGCCGCGTTCCTCCAATCCACGGAGGTGTCCCTGGATTTCGGCGGCCGCGTCCTGGTCGTTGAGGAGTGCGGGTGGATCGACGTCTCGCCGCGGTGCATGCGGAGCGACAAGTTCTGCCTGGACAAGCAGCAGGAGAGCGTCCGACTGCTCAACAAGCACGTCCCGACCGGGCGCTCGGGCGTCAGGCTCTTCGCCGGCGGCGTTGACAAGAGCGCCGCCCTGGAAAACTGCTCCCTGGGGGGGATTCAGCAGTGGGACCTGAGCTCGCAGATCGTCTTCGCCGACTAGGCGGTCTCCCGGGGATAAAACAGCCGGGCCCCGTGGTACGCCAGCGCGGCGCCCCCCATCGCGGCCACCACTGGGAACACTTTTTTGTTCGCCCGCCCGCCCCGGACTCCGACGTAGAGCAGCGCGGGCGCGACCACGAGGACGTGGAACAAGTACACCTTCTTCAAGTACTCCCGCTCCTGGTCGGGCGCGAGCTCGGGGACGCCCGCTTTGGGGACGCCCGCAATGGGGGCGCCCCTTCGCTGGGGCTTGAACACCGCGTCGATGCTGGGGCCGACGCCGGTGCCGGAGTACATGTGGGGGCTGCAGTCATAGTAGAGATCGTACCAGGCCATCAGCACGTACACCACGATGAAGATCACCGGAAGCATCAGCTCGTTGCTTCCCTTTATCCAGTAGAGGGCCATGGCGGCCGCCCCCCCGATGACGCATTTCGCGTTGGGCTCGAAGGGCCGCGTGGTGAAGATCCCGCCGGCCATCGCGAACTGGTATACCCCGCGTTAAAATTCGCGCGGAAATACGTTCGCGCGAACGTCCCGCGCGAGCGTCCCGCGCGAACGTCCCGCGCGAGCGTCCCGCGCGAACGTCCCGCGCGAACGCCCCGCGCGAATTGAAACAACAATTCGTTACCATACTGAACCGCCCGTCCTTGTACAACCGCAGGCATGGCTCATTCCGGAGCGCGCACCAAGCGGGCGAGCCACGCGCGCCCGGCAGCACGCCCAGCGCCCAGCGGCGCGGGAACGCCCGTGTCCGGGGACTGGCTGCGCCTCATTGGCGGCGAGTGGACCCAGATGGACATCACCGGGTGGGCCCTCACCCAGCTCAGGAGGATCGCGGCCAACGTGTCCAACAAGTGGAAGGACAAGCTGACCCGGGAGGGCTCCAACGCGCTGGAGCGCTGGATGCTGTCGGCCGCCAACAACTCCACCAGCGCTCGAGTCCCCACCAAGGAAAAGCCCCTGGTGCTGTACGACGCCCTGGAGGCCGACAAGAACTCCCGCGACAAGTTCGCCTCCGAGCTCCACGACAAGGGCCTGACCTCCAGCAAGATGGGGGGCGAGCGGATCGCGAACATGATCATCGCGGAGTCCCTGAAGCGAATGTCCGAGCCGGCGCCCGCCGCAATCGAGATCGCGGTCGCCGGCAGCGAGATCGTGTGCGCGGCGCTGGACAGGAAGGGCGCCCAGTTCAAGCGGTTCGTGTTCCCCATCTCCCCGCGGATCGCGATCCTCCTCCAGCTCGTCGACCGGGACCCCGCGGAGTCGGTGGCGTGGGCCATGATGCGCTACACGGCGGTGGTGTCGGGGGGGCAGCAGTGGGGCCTGGTCCAGGCGCACCACCGCAAGCTGTACGACAGCGGCTTCTGCAACGAGGGCTTCTCGTCGCCGTTCAACTCGCGAATGCTCATGGCGGCGGCCTCGCAGGGCGCGGCGCCCGCGGACGAGCGCCGGGTCCGCTTCTGCAGCCTGTTCAAGGACACCGACGAGGCGTTCGGGAGCCTCGGCAGCATCTTCAACGTGGACCTGAACCGGGACAGCTGCGTCGTCGACGGGCACATCAAGTGGGGCGTCAACCCGCCCTACATCGAGAGCGTCATGAGCCGGATGGCCGCGCACCTCGACGCGGCGCTCGAGGCCGCGGACCCGGCGCGTCCGCTGCTCATCTTCTGCCTCCTGCCCGGGTGGGCGGACTGCCCGGGGGTTGTGGGGGTCACCGGCAGCAAGTTCGTCGTGGGGCTCAACCACATGAAGAAGGGCGAGCACCAGATGGAGGAGCCGGGGGGCGGACACTTGCGCGCGTTCTTCGAGAACTTCTACGTGGCCCTTCGCTCGTCCCCTCCCAGCGACCTGGAGAAGGGCGAGATCATGCGCCTCCTCCGGGCGATTTGATCGCGCGCGATCTTTTTTCGCGGCAATTATATTCGCGGCAGTTTCACGCGCGTCATGGCGACGGTTCGCAACAACGAAAACAGCACGACGCTGGAGCTGGCAGGCGGGGCCCAGTTCACCGGAACCGCCGTCGACGTCAGCAACTACTCCAGCGTCCGGGTTTATGTTTACGCCGTGGGGGGGGGCGGAACTCTCAACATTCAGCAGTCGGCCGACGGAACCACTTTCAACATATCCGACACGTACGCGATATCCGACGGGGTGGTTTTCCGCCGGAGCCTCATTCTGTACGCGCGGTTCGTTCGCTGCGTCTACACCAACGGCGGGGTCACCCAGACAACCTTCGAGCTCCAGACCCGGTTCTCCACTGACCCGGCCACCGACTCGGCCAACGGCACTGGGGCAGTCGCCGGAACCGACGTCTACGTCGACGACGCCGACTGGACAGCTGCCACCTCGTCGCACAGCCTGGTGGGCGGGGTCTACCAGAGCACTCCCGGCGCGATCACCGACGGCGACACGGGCCCCCTGCGAGTGAACGCCAACGGCGCAGCGCACATTGAGCAAACCAATGTCGGAATCGACTCGGCCGTCAACACCAACATCGCGCTGGCTGAGGTCGCTTATTCCTTTCACACCGGAACTGCCGAGGGCGGAGGCCCGAGTGCAATAACCCTCGCGTCCGGGGCGTCAACTACGAACGATAGATCCAACTTCGTCGTAGAGATAGTCGGCGGTACCGGTCTTGGGCAGGTCAGGCTGATCACCTACTACGCAATGAATCTTGGCCCTACCGCAACTGTCGGTGATCCATGGGCTACCATTCCCGACGCCACTTCCATCTACATTATACACCGCTCGAGCGGCATCGCGCAGTCCTCTACGATAAACACCATCACCCTGTCCGCCGCCACCGCAAAAAGCAACGACGACTTCTACAACAGGTGCTACATAAAGATACTCGGTGGGAGCGGTGCCGGTCAGCTCAGAGAAATAATCGACTACACCGGAGCCACCAAAGTGGCGGCCCTCAATCAGCCATGGGACTCTCTTCCAGATAGTACGTCACTGTACGCGGTATTCATGGAGGGTGGTACTGCGGGCTCCGGTTCCAGCACCACTATAGTTCTCGACGGCTTCCAGACAATCGTCGCGGCTGACGCGCCCGGCTTGTACGTCGAGATATACGGCGGAACCGGGACCGGTCAGATTCGGAAGATAGACTCGCTCTCAACCAACACCCTGACCGTCACGGCGGCGTGGAGTACCGCCCCCGACAGCACGTCGAAGTACCTCATATGGGGTGGGTGGGGCGGCTCATATGAGACCTCTGTGGACTATTCGATGGTTACCACCAGCGCCTTCCTGAACTCCGATCTCGGAGAGCGCGGGATCGTCTCAATGCAGCTGAGCGTGGACGCAACCGGCACGATAACCAGGGAAAAATTTGTTGAGACCGGGTTCGCGAGATCGGCGGTTCACTCTTTGACTATAACGGCTCCGTACTACCGGTCCAGATTCATATCGATGGGCACCGCGCTGGGAATAGCGGGAAAGTCAGCGGGTGTTGTGACAACCCTACACAAGTCCAAGAGCAAGCATTTAACCTCGTACGCTGGCGAGGCAGTTACCGCCAACAACGACGTCGAGGCCGTCAAGGCCATCGTGGCGGGGGTCGACGGGTCCGGAGTGTTCCACAACGTGGGGATATCGACCGACAGAAAGCTCAAGGTGGACATAAATCAGGCCACGTATGGCGAGTCTGTGATGGCCAACCTCACGCCAGTTGTTCAGCTCAGCTACAAATACGGCATCGGCTTCCAGGTAAGCACGTTCGAGATTGGAGCCACCGCAGCCGTGACAGCCGGCACATCGATGATCTTGGTGTCAACTGGGTCAACCGCCGGGACCACTGCTATACTGGGGTCGAAGCAATTGATTCGGAGCGGGGTTGGTCAGGGGGTGGACGTGCGCTTCGACGCTATTTTCGCCGCGGGGGTCGCCGGCACCACTCAGATTATCGGAGCCGGGGACGAAGAGAACGGCTTCTTCTTCGGGTACAATGGCGCGGCGTTCGGCACGCTCCGCCGAAACTCCGGGAAGGCCGAGGTCCAAACCCTGACGATCACCGCGGGCGCAGGATCAGGTTCTGGGAACATCACCATCACGCTGAACGGCGTGGGTAAAACAGTGGCGGTCGCTCAGAACGACACTGTCGGCAGGGTGGGAAGACTCATCGCTGATACTGATTGGGCTGATACGGGGGGCGGATGGCGGGCTCTGTACGTCGGGAACACGGTAGTGTTCATCGCACTGACGGCCGAAACTCGGAGCGGCACCTATTCGTACGCGGACGCGGGCACCGCCACGGGGGTGGCGGCGACGATCGCTCAGAGCGTTACCGCGGCCGCTCCCACCGACACGTGGACCGCGCAGTCCCAGTGGAATCTCGATCGCGCCGACGGGCTCAAGAACCTGCCGGGGCTGGTACACCGAAACGGCAACGTGTACAAAATTCAGTATAAGACAGGCTTCGGGAGTATTGATTATCTCATTGAGAACCAGTTCACCGGCGAGTTTACGATAGTTCATCGCGAGCACTACGCTAACGAATACACGGCTCCCAATCTGTTAAACTCGTCTCTTCCCCTATACATCAGGGCCTACAATGACGGTTCAGCAGGTGACATTATTATTAAGTCATCCAGCCAGTCCGCATTCGTTCAGGGAACCATTGCCGAGCTGGGTGAACGGTGGGGCACCTTGAAAACACTAGGATCGGTAACCACAGAGAAGCCGATTCTGACAATACACCCCCGTGCAATATTCGGAAGCATTCGCAACCGAGGACAAGTTCTGGTAAACGAAATCTTCTTTAATGTCGATGGGGCGGTGGACGCGATATTCAAGGTGTATTTGAATACTGAGCTGGTTGGGACCCCAAGCTTCAGCAACATCAACGCAAACTCGATAACTGAAGTGGACACCGCGTCCACCGGAGTAACCGCGGCGGTGGGGTCGCTGACATACACCACGATTGTGCAGAAAAACTCCAAGAAGGAAAAAGTTTACGCCCCGGGCTACGAAATCGTACTCCGCGAGGACCAGATCCTCACCATAACCGGCACGTCATTGTCGGGTACATCTCTCTCCCTCACGGCCGGTCTCAACTGGACCGAGGAGCTGTAGCCTCCACTGACAACGCCCGTTCGCTGGATAGCCTTATGCGCAGGCGCATAAAAAGAGGGAACCGTCCAGTCTGGCCGTTATTGGCGCGCGGCGCGGGCGGCCGCGCGCGTCGCGTTCAGGGAACGCGCCGCGAGGGCCCGGCCCATGTCGTACCAGAATGGATCGCCCTTGTCTCCGCCGGTCCGGTGAGGCGCCCGTCCCACGGGCAGCGACTCGGAAAATCCGAGGTAGAATCCGGCAATGATGGCTTCCGCGCTTGGGCGATCGTACGACTGATTGGAGCACGATATCAGAAACCGATGAACGATCTCGTCGAGCTGCTTCTTGATGCCATCGCCCACCGCCGGATCGGTGCTCGAGGACTTCAGCTCGCTACCGACGAGGGCCCACTGACTCAAGTCTGGGCGACCGTCAATGCCGTAGAATGACGCGAACGCGTCCTCGATGCTGAGGACCGGCGGGGCGATCGGGCCGAACGTCGCCATACCGAACAGCGTGTGGACCGCTATATTATTCGCGAGGCTCATATTAAACAGCGGGAGGGCCTCGGCGCTCGCCGGCGCGGACTCCGACTCGTTCGCCGGCGCGGGCTCCGACTCGTTCGGCGCGCCGTACACCAGAGGGGGCAGGTCGTCCGACCCGGTGTCCGACCCAGATACCGGGGAGGGTATGTCGTCGAGGTCGTCAGTCTCCGGGGAGGGCGATCCGATCGATGTTCCCTCCCCGAGGTCGACCGTCGCCATGGGCGTCCCTGAGTCGGGCGCGTTCAGGCCCGGCGCCTCTGAGTCGGGCGCGACGCTCGCCGAAAACCACGACATGATGTTAATGGGCTGTTACTGAACCGAATTCGCTCACTCTGTATGTTACATGCTTAACGGCCTTAAATTAAATTTTTTAAGGCGGTTTCCTCAAACACGCACCGTAGACTCAAACACAGGCAGTTTACAGTATGGAGGGGGGTTATGATTACATGTTGTCCGGAAAGTTTCTGGACCACACCGTGTGTATAAGCGTCCTTCAGGCCGCCTGCGCTACCAACCAGCAGCACGGCGTCCCGGACCCAAATGCCTTCACCGATTGCCAGCTGCGGGGCTTCCGTACGCTAGCCGGACGGAACCCGAAAAACAGCAAGCCGGGTATCGAAACGCGGTACTCGTTCAAGTACCCGGGAACCCGGGATTCCAATCCCCAAAAGGGAAACAAGGACTCCCGTACCGACCGCAACGGCCGCACTCGCGTTGCGGGCACGTTGCTGCTGTACAACCCAGAGGGGGAGCAGTGGGCGGTTGAGTTCTCCGGAGCCCTCAGTCGCCCGCCGGGCGACGATCGGGTGGGTCAGGTCGTGACAACCGACATGCACACTCACGGCCGGGAAATGTTCCACAAGCGCGCGGCGCAGATCCTCATCCGGGTGGGCGATCTCGCGGCCCTGGAGGTAACGTTCGCCAACGGAGAAAGCGTCACTTTCGGGGACGATCCGGAGCTGTGGGACACGATGTGCCAGATACTCGTCGCGGGACTGGAGTCCATCATCGAGCACCACTGGCGCGGAACCCTCGACGACTGGTTCTCGGGAAAGACTGAGGAGCCGGCACCATGCAAAATGCCGGCACCATGCGGAATGCCGTACGAGATTCCGTATGGAATGCCGCATGGGATGTCGTATGGAATGCCGTGCGGCATTCCGTGGCAGTCCGGCGGGGTTCTCCCGCCCGGCGTGATTTACATGCCTGAGTACGCTCTCTGCGGCAGTGAGCCCTCCCAACAGGGATCCCCCGCCACGTTTTCCGATGAGCGGTCGCTGAAGTCTCCGGAATTCGCCGCCCCCCAGGATGTCTCAGTGGATGTCTCAGTGGATGTCTCAGTGGATGTCTCGGTGGATGCCTCGGCGAATGTTTTGGAGGATGTCCCGGTGGATGCCCCGGTGGATGCCCCGGTGGAGGTCTCAGTGGATGCCCCGGTGGATGTCTCTCAGAATGTCCCGGGGGTTGTCATGAACCTCAACCGCCCCTTCGTGCGGCTGATTGTTTGAAAGGCAATTGCCCGATTTTTTGTTTGTTCTGCAAACAATTGAACCTCGTTGAAACAGATATTACCGACAAGCTCCCTCTCCTCGAGCACCGCCAGCGCGATGGAAGTGATCATCGGGTACCCGCTCGACCGGGAATTTCTTGAGGGCATTCTCCTGGGGCCCGGCGGCCCGTTCCGAATCGCGGTCGAGTTCGATGAGGACGGCGACCACGGGTATGTGGACGGCGACGAGGACGGCAACGATGTCAAGTACGAGGCAGCGCGCAGAACTCGTTCTGCGTGGGAGGCCGCGGACCCGTGGGAAACGATCGGGGGAGCGCTCGTCGATTTCGACGACCTCGAGTTCGTCCTAAAGAGGCTGCTCGAGGGGACTGAACTATGCGCCCGCCGCATTGGGAAGGAGCGGTACGCATTCGGCTACTCGATGAGTGACTGCGATTTCCAGATGGATATTACTGAGCATGAGAGGAGCCAGGAGATACTGTTCGGCCTCAATGACGGGTCTGACTTGTTCGTTCGGGACGTTTACAAAAACCTAAAGCCGTCGGATATCGCGAAAAAGCGCGGCCCGCCCGGTTTCGCGGACTGGTCCGTCAAGTCCGACCTCGACCAGGCCCTCCGGGAGCGGCGCGATACCGACGAGGGACGCTCCGCGTCCCGCGATGCTTCGCATCGCCCGGCGATCTTCGTGATGAAATAAGGCCCGGCCAACGTTTTTTTACGAAGCAAAAAAACAACAACTCGCGGTTTTCAGCAATCGGAGTTTCCCTAATCCACGTCGGAGTCCACGTCGGAGTCCACGCCGCAGCACTCGCTGCAATTGCTCTCGTTACAGCCACAGCAGCCATCACAGTCCTCGGCGCAGTCATCGTCGTAGTCAATGATCCGCCCGTGCCTTCCCGGGTCGATCAGCGCGCAGTCGTCGGGGGACCCGCCAGTCACGCGGACCGCGAACAGGTAATCGCCCACCCAGGCCGGATCACAGTTCTTTATAGCGCTCACTGGAATGCTGTCAATGTCGATCAGCGCGGCTCCAGATTCGTCGCCGGGGCCTTTTTCCGGCGCGGCGGGGTAGCTGCCCACCGGTTTGCCGCCGTCCGTTCCGGTGACGACGTACGGCAGGCGGGAGCACAGCGCCACGTGCAGCTCGCTCATCTCCTTCGAGTGCTGGTCGCCGGACCCCGCTCCGCTGGGCATTGCCTCGGGCACCCCGATGTACTTGACGTCGCAGCGCCTAACCGGGTTTCGGACCCCGCTGTAGGCCAGGAACAGCAGCAGCTTAGTTCCATCGCAGTCGCTTTCGGAGAGTTTCACTCGAGTAATTGGGCGCGCGCCCCGGGGCGCGGAGTCGTCGGGGCCGGCCGGCTCGATCCAGATCTCGTAGCCGGAGCGGAAGTCGCCGTCCACGAACACGTCGAGCTCGGCCATCTTGACGCGCTTGGGTGATATCTCCTCAAATCGGATTCAAAAAAGGCGCGGCGTCGACGCCCACCCGAACGCGCCGCCGATTGGAAAACACCCCACTCTGTCAAGCCTTCGGAATGGGCTTCTTCGTCTCAATTACCGCGAGGTCCCGCCACTCCGCGACCTCGGCCACGGAAATTGCCTCGGGCAGCGTGGCGAGGGCCGCGAACTGGGGGATCTCGAACAGCTCCATCGAGATGAGGCCGCGGGACGGCCCGCTCCCGAAATTCCCGCGCATCGCGAACACCGACTCAGAGGGGTCTCGCGGCGCCGCCATGACTCGCGCGTACATTGTTTTGAGAACCTCGGGAGTGAAAATGACAAATTTGTCAGACTCGGCATGAAATATCTGGACCGGCGTAACTTGTCACAAGTGACGACGGATCCCCGGGTATTGTACACCACGACGGTGGACTGGGGGTCGGTAACTCGCCCGTCGTGTATCATTGCGTTGTAGATCGATCCGCACGCGTCCACGATCGACGAATCCGGGATGGCGTCGTCGTGTTGGGCGTGAAAGTAGAAGAACGCGTTGTGCGCCTCCGGCGTGTGCGCCATCAGGACGAAGATCTCGCCGGCGGTGCTGGCCATGTCTCCGGGTGGGTTGGTGGTTATTTCGTGTTCGGTCTTCAATATTGAAGGCGACCGCCTTCAATAATACGGCAACGCAGCAACGCACAATGGGGGGCGCGCGCGAAAAACTCAAGGCCCGCCTGGCCGAGCTCAGGGCGGCGCGCGGAAAGGGCGTCCCGCGGCCCGCGCCCGCGCGCACGACCGTCGTCGCGGCCGCGGTCGCGGAGGAGCCGCCCGAGCCCGAGCTGTTCTACGTGGAGGACCGGTACCGCGGGCGGGTCAACATTTGGGAGCGCCCGCCCGGCGCGCTCGCCTCGGCGGACTGGCTGAAGGCGGCGCCCGACTGCTGCGCCGGCGCGCTCGCGGGCCCCGGCGCGCTCGTGGGTCGCGACGCGCTCGCGGGCCTGCTGCTCGACGCCGGCCTCGAGGAGGCGTCGAGCTGCCACCCCGGCGCAGCCCAAGCCCAGCAACACGACGCCATCCAGGAGAAGCTCTACGCCGCGCAGGAAGTGATGGTTTTGAAGATGTGAATACTCAACCCAAACGGCGCGAAAAAACTGCCCGGCCGCCGGGCCGGTGCGGAGCCGTCATTTGTCACAAGTGACTTGTCACAAGTGACTTGTCACAAGTGACTTGTCACAAGTGACTTGTCACAAGTGACTTGTCACAAGTGACTTGTCACAAGTGACTTGTCACAAGTGACTTGTCACAAGTGACTTGTGAAGCGCCGCGCCGGCCCGGCGGCCGGGCAGCCGTTGTCGATCGCCCAGCCCAGGACCGCGGCGCGCACGCCGCGGTCGCGAACGGCTGAGATGTAGTCGAGCGCGCGGCCCCACGGCGCGCCAGCCGCCCTCAGTTTTTTGAGCATCGGCAGGTCGCCCCGGCCGGCGGCCTCGGGGCACGCCAGGGCATTGCGCCCGATCGCGGCCGCGACCCGCGGGTCCTCGAGCAGCCACTCAAGCATGTGGAGGTCGCCGTACCTGGCCACGCAGCACAGGACGGCCGGGGGGGGGCGCACGCGCCGCTCCCGGAGCCACTCGAGGAGGCGCATGTTTCCGCTGAACACGGCCGAGAGGTAGGCCTCGCCCCACCGCAGGGCCGGCTCGGCCGCGAACATGCGGCCGAGGAGGCGCACGTTTCCGGCGGCGGCCGCCGCGGCGAGCAGCTCATGAGTCGCGGCGGCGCCCCCGTCCAGCGCCCACTCCGCGATGTCGAAGCGCCCCGCGCAGGCCGCGACGCTGATTATGCGGGAGTCCATTGCCCGGCGGTTGGCGCCGCTCTCGCGCCACTTGTCGTAAAGCCACCTGAGCGCGCTCAGGTTCCCGGCGGCCGCGGCGGAGTTGATGGCCAGGGGCAGGGCGCTGATCCACTGCGCCGATCGGGCGCTCTCGGGCGTGACGAGCTCGAGCTGCTCGCCCGTGAGGCGGCGCGCGGCGATCCAGGTCAGATCGGCGGAGTTCCACGAGTGGCGGCGGGCCGCCAGCCAGCGTATTATCTCGAACGACCTCCCGGCGGCGTGCGTCGACATCAGCGAGTCCCACCGGCACCGCGCGCCGCGCGGCAGGGCCCGGGTGGCCCACTCGAGGACCGGCACGCCGCCGAAGCGCGCGAGCAGGACCCGGGCGTCGGCGCTCCACAGGGCGCCGACCGCCGGCCGGAGGCGCGCGGCGCCCTCGACCGCGCGCGCGCGCGAGACGACGGTCCACACCAGCTCGATCAGGCCGCGGTCATTGCTCTGGAGAATCGCGGGCCAGGCCTCGCCGAACCGGAACCAGTTTTTGTAGCACATCCAGTGTATCAGGTCGGTGTACCCGCCCGAGGCCACCGCGGCCGACATTCCGACAAACGTGTGCCCGATTCTCTCCGAGCACCACAGCACCACGCGCCGACTGCCGTAGATGGCCGCGATCTTCATGAGCTGAATGATTTCGGCGCGGCCGAACCAGCCCATCTCCATCACCCAATCGAATATCTCGGCCCGGTCGCGGGTCGCGGCCTCCTTGGCGATCGCGTAGGGCGGCGACCGCAGGCAGTCGGCGCGCGCCGCGCCCGCGGGGGCGGCGCGCCCGACAAGCCCCCGGCCCTCCATTTTCTTCAGCACGTCGATCCGGTTGTCGCGGGTGACCAGGGAGACGACCTCGGCCGTGTCCGCCGGACACGCGGCGGACCAGCGGGGCGGCTCGCCCCGCTGGTCGGTCGCGTACGAGTCAATCAGGAGATCGTAGTTCCCCCAGTCGATCATTTCGATCCGAATTGAGTGCTCGGCGCTCGGGGGAAAGGACCGCTCGCCGGGGCTCGCGTCCGCGGTCACCCAGCGCAGGAGGGCGGCGCTCTCGCCGGCGAGCCGCGTCGGGGTCCTGGTGTGCGGGGACAGTCCGCGCGCGACGAGGTAGGACTTGGTGAACTTGGCCAGCCGCCGCCCCGACCTGGCCATCAAATAGTGGCGGTCCCGGTCGGTGTAGCCGAGAACCACGTACAAAAGGGTGTCTGGGAGGGCCATGGCGGCGCCTTACCCGACGGGAAAAATAGGAGCGGGCCTCTAATTAGAATAACGCTCGGGTGAGCGGCGCACTGTCCCGACTCGAGCCATGGTTGCTGACAACCAGCCCCCGGGCGACGACCCGAGGATTAACGCCATCAGCGTCTACGCGGCAATCGTTCGGTTGATGGACGGGGCGACCCCGGATGAGGTCGGCAATCCGCTGGCACCCGGACTCGTCAGCGGCGACCTCGACGAGCTGAACCAGTTCCTGGAGGCCAGCGGCGTGTCCGGGTACCAGCGCTGGCACCCCGCCCGCGTGTTGGCCGTGGGAAATTGGACACTCAGCGACGAAATCCTGATGGCGCCGGTCGTCGAAGTGGGAATCCTCCCGGAGCACATCGGTCCCAGTCGGACGGCGATCGGCGACATGTTTCCGCCCGTGAATGGCGGGGATCGGTTTAACAACCTGATTATGATGACCTGCCACGGGAGCGTCTTGTTTCGCTTATCGCATTAGGTCAGATCTTGTTAAGCTTGTCGCATTAGGTCAGATCTTGTTCAGCTTGTCGCATTAGGTCAGATCTTGTTCAGCTTGGGCGCCACCACCGGCTCCAGGCTCGCTGCCGCGACCCACTCCCGGCGGAAGTCGAAGGAGCACGAGTGAGCGGCCGCGGGCCGGTGGCCCGCGCAGAAGCCCCCGCCGCAGCGGCACCGGAGCTCCTTGTCCACGAGGCCGAGACGCTTTTTACATCCCTCCAGCGAGCACCTTGTCATGTCGGCGCGCGTTGCCGGGTCATGTCTCGCGGGAAAATATTGAAGGCCGTATTTGCAATCCACCACCGCGACAAGTTGCGCCAGTCATTCGAGATGTCCGCGAGAAGCCCCCCGCACGCCCTCGCCCGCTCGGGCTGCTGGGCGCGCCTGCTGCCCGCTGCGCGCGGACCGACCCGCGGGCCGGCAAGCGAGTCCGCCAAATTTGGGGACGCCGACGTCGATGAGCTCGAGCTCCTGCGGGCCGCCCGAGAGGATCAGCTCGAGTCGCGGCCCCGGGAGGACTGCCCCCTGATCGGCCTCGACGAGTTCAGCTCGCGGACCGCCAGGGGGCAGCACGAGTTCCCGGTGTTCACCGAGTTCGAGTCGAAGATTCCGACCGGACGAACGACGCAGAATCGGTTCGACGATCGGTTTGCGAGGCTCGAGGGCGGAAAGGAGGTCAGCAAGCTGCTGAGTCGCCACTGGCCCAGCGTCATCTGCGCCGGCGGCGCGGTGACGCGGTGCCTGACCGGGCACCAGTGGGACTCCGCGGGCGAGGCCGACATCGACCTCTTCCTCGTTGGGCCGTTCGCCAACGAGGACACGATCATCAAGGACCTGATTGACGAACTGTGCCGGGGCTCGTCGGCGATGGTCCAGGTGAGCAACCGCACCATCACAATCCGCAAGAGGAGCCAGTTGGGCTTCAAGGTGCAGTTGATAATCAAGCGGTTTCACGGAATGAGTCATTGCCTGAAATCGTTTGACCTGGGGTCGTGCCAGGCCGCGTACGACGGCCGGGACGTGTACCTGACCGAGATGGGCCTGTACTGCGTGAAAAACCAGATCAACCTGGTTGATCCGGGGAACCGCCCCGCGGTGTACTTCAGGCGCCTGATCAAGTACCTGGCCCGCGGGTTCGATCTGGGGCTGGTGGGGATGAGCAACAAGTGGGACCGCCGCATGACATTTCCCGGCGGCCTGGAGCTGATCGTCCGGAAGGAGCTAAACGAGTTCACTCGCTTCGGGCGGGCGGCGATCGAGGCGGGCGAGGAGTCGACCGAGTGCCATTTCTCGGGGGGGGGAGACCCCTGGCCGGGCGTCCAGCTCGCGACCCTGAACCCCATCCAGCTGACCAGAGTCAGCATCGCGGCCATTATCAACGACGAGCCGATTTCCTATTATTACACGGGCAATAAGCGCGTGGCTCTGGACTACGCCACCGGGAAGGACCTGAAGACTCGGCAGTTCGTTTCGGAGGCGGATTTCACCAAGGCCATTCTGACGAGCCTCGAATATATCAATTCGGTCACCACGGAGGGGTACGACACTCTGATCAAACTGTTGAGGGACCTCGGGGTCCCCGCCAGCGAGGCGCTGGCGCTGGCGGTCAAAATTAGGCGAACGCTGGACGCTTACCGGGGCCGCAAGGTGAGTGTGGACTTCGGGCCGCTGCTGTTGAAGCACACCCACTCTCTTCACGCCAAGTACTTGGCGCGCGAAGACGACGCCATCAACGTCGTCAAGCAGTTCCGCTCTCCCGCGGGCGCCTCGCCCATGGTGGTCCTCGATCCCGCCGCGCCCGCCGAGGCCGAGTGGTACGGCGCGCGCCGCGCAACGGCGCCCGTTGCGCGGCGCCGCGAGCCGCGGGCCGCGCGCGCCATCTGCCTCGAGTGTCCGCTGTGTATCGAGGAGATTTCCCCGACGAACCTGGTGGTCACCAGGTGCGGCCACGCGTTCCACCTCCGGCGGGTCGGACCGGGGGACTGCGCCGGGTTCGTCGAGTACCTCAGGCAGTTCTCGAAGTGCCCCGTGTGTCGCGAGAGCCTCGCCGGCAGCCCCCCCGCCTACAACCAGGGGGAAGTGGTCGTCTACGCCGAATAAACAATTGAATCCCTTTTTTTGTGACACCGCCGCCATGTCGATCTCCTCAGAAGACATTTCGGACGTTTTGGGCTCGCTCGGCTCGCCCGGCTCGCTCGGCTCGCCCGGCTCGCCTGAAGCGCCCGGCTCGCCGGCCTCAGCAGGCTCGCCTGAAGCGCCCGGCTCGCCGGCCTCAGCAGGCATGGAGGGCAGTCAACCCGCCGAAGAGGCGTGGATAAACTACTCCCCGGTGAGGATTCTGGAGAGAGCTCGGGAGCGCCTGAGCGATTCGGCGAGCGACGACCTCCTCGTCACGGCCGACCAATTCAACGCCGCGCTCGGCCAGCGCGAGCCAGTGAGGAACTGTCCCGTGTTCACGCTGTTCGAATCGAAGGCGGAAACCCCGGAACTCGATGAGGCCGATTTCAGCCTTCGATTCGGCGCCTGCTTTCCGGTGAGCAGCCACCTCCTGAGTCGCTTCCCGTTCCTCATTGCGGCCGGCGGCAGCGTCAGCGCCGTGGCCAGCGGCGCCCACATTGAACGGACTCTCATCGACGTGGACATGTTCTTCGTGGGGCTCGACGGGTACAGCGCCGGAGAGCTCGAGGCTAAAGTGCGGGAGGTGATCGCCGAGGCCCTCATCGGAATCAAGCAGATTAACACGATCAACAATAGGCGCTTTAGGGGGTCCTACATCAAGGTCAACATTCAGAGCGGAGTGATAACCATTGTTGACGACGCCAGCCATGAGAAGATTCAGCTCATTCTACGAACTTACAAGACGCGCAGCGCGTGCGTCCACGCGTTCGACATCGGGCCGTCCCAGGCGATGTTCGACGGCGACCGCGTGTTCCTGACGGAACTGGGGGCGTACTCTTACATTCATCGCATCACTCTGGTGGATCCCGCCCGCCGGTCCCCCAGCATGACGCACCGGCTCCTCAAGTACGCGCAGCGCGGGTTCGACCTGGGGCTGGTGTACGCCGACGACGACAAGCTCGCTTCCGCCGCGGGCGGCTGCGTGGAGTTTCCCCAGATGAGCCTGTTAATTGTCAAGAAAAGGGAGCACGACGGGTGCAAAACCTACATAGGTTTGATAACGTACCCGAGTATCAATAAGTCCGATTACGAGGAAACGGTCGGCGTCACGCGTCTCAATAGGCTCGATCCGGTCCTGTGCGGGGATTTCATCAGGTGCGCGCAATCGCTCAACAACGGCACGAAAAACTACGCTCGCGGGCGAGTCATGAGCATTCGCACCCCCGCGAGAGACGACATTGCCGCGGAGGTACCACTCAACGGTTCCTTCTTCATTGACAACGCCGACATTGAGATCGCGGTCAACGAGCTCCAGCTCGGCGTCCGCCTCTGCGACGTGATGCCGCGGACCGTCATGACAACTATTACCCACACGATAATTAAGTCAAGGTCTTCGTGGGCCGCCTGCAGCACGTTTCAACTGCTGGGTGCCACCCCGGTGGAGATGAAGCGAATCAAACTCATGGTTCATGCAATCGGCGGCCTCGCAGACAACAACCCCTTCAGGGACGTCATGCTCGCCCTGGAGGGCCGTCTCATGGCGAAGTACGACAGGCTCGCGGACGAGCCCAATCCCCTGTGGATCACCGAGAACGTGGGAGCTCAGTTCACCGCGTCGCGCGCGCCCACCGCGATGAGTCCGGAGGAGTGGTACGGGAGCCTGTTCAAAACTCCCGACCGGGCCGCGGGGCCTCCGCCGGCCGCCGCCCCGTTCCGGAGCCCGACTCACTGCGGAATTTGCCTGGAGGTCCTGGGCCCGACCAACCTCGGGGTCATTTCGTGCGGCCACGGGTTCCACATGTTCCCGGTCCCCGGCTGCGACGGGCTGGCCCGCGAGCTGGAGCGGAACTGCGAGTGCCCCGACTGCGGCGCCCGCGCCGCGAGCTGCTCGGACGTTCTGCTCTTCCGCGCTCCCGGGGTCCTGGCCGCGCGGGACGTCCTCGAAGGCCCCGAGGCCTAAAAAAAAGACGCTTTTTTTCAGGCCTCCTTTAATGGCGGAACTCCGTAAGGCCTTGGATCTCGGCCAAGATCTTCGGATTCGCGACCTTGATGGCCGCGTCAAACAGCGCCTGCCTGTCGGCCTCGGGCGCCAGGGCGAGGTTGGTGCCCCACTTCAAACACGACTCCACCGTCAAGCGCAGTGCCCTGGAGCGATCAATCTTCGTCTGCTTGGTTTGGTAGACCTCCGCGTCATAGTCGAAGCTCGCAAGCATCGCCAATGTCAATGCCAAGCACAAGATTTGACCCTTAACCACTGGGTCGTCCTCCCCTTGTAAAGCAAGGGGAATTTTATCGCAAAGTGGCGAGTCAACTCCTCTCAGCTTCATAGGCTCGGCCTTAATAATTGCCAACAGCGGGTTCGTAATGCACATCCAGGCGGGCGTCACGTCCCTTGTCGCAGGCCCGAACTTAATCGGGTCCCCGTTTAAAATGGATTTGAGGACAACACTCTTGCCAAATTCTTTGGCAAGGAATTTGGGCGCGAGGTCTGTGACTGGATTCATGCCGGCGGGGTGCTTGCTCAATACCCCCAAAAAGGCTATTAAAAAATGGCGTCCGCCATCCGCGAGGCCGGAAACAAGGCTTTTCATAGGCCTTCTTATCCAAACTTATCAAAACCTGTATAAGTAAGCAAGACTGATTTATTAGCAACCAAGAGCGCCGCCTCGTACAGGGCCCGCCTGACGGCCTCGTACAGGGCCCGCCTGACGGACTCGTCCGCGTCGGCAATGCTGAACATCTTTGTCTTTTCGCCGAATTGCCACACTTCCACCAGGTTCAAGGCAGTGGCTTTGCCGATGTCGGCCCGGTCGGGGAATTCTTCGTCGTATTTCACGCACGCGTCAATCACGGAAATTATCAGGATGCAGAGCAGGGTGCTCCGATTTTTGGCGGAATTCATGTCCCCGACGACGCTGGCGAATCTCAATACGATGTTTGACGCGGAATCGCGGTTGCGGCACACCGTTCCAACCATTGCAACCATGCGTTGTATGACGTGCTCGTATTTGTGTTCGCTTGTGAAAGGAGCGCCGCCCGCGTTATTTACAACAATCCTTACGATATCACCCATATTGATGGAACGAGGCAACACAGCGCCGATCAATATGTAGAGGAGGGCCATTAAAAATGACGGAGGTCACGAGTGACAAGTCGCAAGTCACTCACGAGTCACACCACTCCTCCGCGAGCTCCGGGACTGCCAGCAGGCCCGGACGGAGCTCGCGGAGGTGGTCCGAGCAGTAGAAATCGAGGGACCCGAGCGCCTGGACCAGAACCAGGGCGGCCTGCGCCCCGCAGGCGCGGCACGCGGGCCGCTCCAGGCAGTGGGCCTCCCCCGGGAGGAGGCCGCAAGTGGGCTGGAGGCGGTACGCCAATCCGCTGGGGTCCGGCGTGAGCCGGCGCGGGTGCGGGCCGCAGGCCCCGGCGGGGCAGTCGCCGGGCGGGCACCGGCCCGAGTAGCTGGAGAACTTCTCCGCGCACTCCAGGACCGGCGGGTACGGGTGGTACGGGGGCGGCGCCTCCGAGACGGGCGGCGCCTCCGAGACGGCCGGAGCCGCCGACGCGCCGCACCCCATCAGTTGTCCCTGACGAGTTCCAGGGGCGCCAGTCGCTGGCACGCCATCATAAGCCACCACAGGCCGTCCTCGGCGCCCGACAGGCGGGTCAGGCGCTCGAGGTTGGCGCGCCAGTCGGGCGAGTCGGCCAGTCCGCGCCGAGCCAGCTCCCGGTTTCGGCCGCGCGCGCCGGCGGTTGCCCGCAATATGCGCTCGTGGGCTTTCTTTGCGCACTCAATAGAGCACAGGAGACTCGTTGGGTACGGGTAGGGATTCTGAAGCGGAGTCTTGCAGCTCGCGCACTCGACTGACTGCTCTGTACCGGCGGAGTAAAAGCGCGGCCGCCCGGCTGGCGGCGCAAAGCGGAACACCGAATCCCCCACCATGGCTGACGCCGAGTTTTATTGGAGCCTCCCGGCTGTTCGCGGCGTAAATTGCGCAGCAAATTGCGCGGCAAAGACCCCTCTGCCGAAGGCGGCTGGCTCGTGCGACAAGTGCGGACTCGGCGCCAAGAACTCCGGAAAATCGGGGCAGGCCGCAACTGAGGAAGTTCCTGGTTAGTAGTTGTGGGCGTTTCTCTCTAATGAGCCGGGAAAGAACGCGACAAGTCACACGCGAGACACGACACACGACACGCGACACGCGAGACACGACACACAGTGACTTGTCACTCGCAGAGCTTGGCGATGCTCCTCAGAATGTCCCCGTTCACCGGGTGCGCAACCGGGAGGCACGTTCTCAGCACGCTGCCGTCCTTGGTCGCGCACGTCACCTCGAGCCCGCCCCCCTCGAGAGTCAGCGCGCCGCCCCCCCGGGCGTCCTCGATTATGCTTATTGGCTCCCCGTCGCCGCGCTCTAGCGCCGCGATCCCCTTCGCGACCTGAGCGGCCACGTCCCGGCGGTCGCCGGCGGTCGCCAGGCCCTCGACGCAGAACTCCGCGCACACGTTGATTCCCGCGGGCCAGAACCGGACGAACCACGCGGCCCGAACGCCGATCGCGTCCTCAGTGGTGACCGTCTGAGTGAGGGAGTACTCGTCGCAGTCCGTGAGGCATTTTGTTACGCAGGTGGAAGTCATGGCGGCAGTGGCGCCTCTGTGTATTCACTACGTAAAGGACGCTTCAATTTGCGGCGAAAAAAGACTATATCTACCTATGGGCGCCGTTATTCCTGCGCGTGGTAGCCGGTCTCCTCAATTGTCCCACAAACGGCTTCGTAGCGGTCGCTGCATCCACAGGCCTCGTAATCGCTCGTGTCTGCGGTATACGTACTTCCTCCGCAGGACACGTCCATTGCCGTGCCATAGTCGCCCTCGCTCTCTCTATCCGCCATTTTCAACTATATGTAGTATATATGATGGATGTACAGGGTATGATGGATGTACAGGGTATGATAGTATATGTAGTATATATGATGGATGTACAGGGTATGATAGTATATACAGGGTATGATAGTATATACAGGGTATGATAGTATATACAGGGTATGGTAGTATATACAGGGTATCGCGGAGTATCACGGATCAATCAATATGAGCTATTAAATTTTTTCGGGCCCGCGAGTCTGGTCCGGAATCTTGCCGTAGGCGTCCAGGACGCGGGCCGACGGGTCGTCCACGTCGTTCCAGTTCGGCATCCAGCGGTAGGGGATCTGGAGCGCCTGCCCCGGGCCGCTGATCTCGAACAGGTAGCGGTAGAGGTCGGCCTCCCTCGTGGGCGAGGGAAGGTGCTGGTGCCTTGGCGAAAGAAGCTCCGGGGGGCGCTGAGTGGTCGCGACGTCCTTGAGGCAGGCGACCCACTCCGACCCGACCGAGTCGCTGAAGGCCTCCTTGCGGCGGTGAACGATCTCGCTCACAACTGCGCGCGCGCCGCCCGGCTTCTCGTCGGCCGCGAGGCTCGCGGCGAACTGCCGACGCAGGAACGCCTTCTCGGTGCGCCCCGAGCCCACGCCGTTGAAACGCTGGGCGGCCGGGATGCCGAGGAAGGCCGCGGCGAACGCGGTGTCGAGGAACGGGAGGCGCAGCTCCATCGCGACCGACGCCACCGTGCGGTCGGCGCGCAGGCCGTCGAACAAGTGGACGTCGGCCAGGCGCTCGCGCGAGTGCGCGTCCGCCGCGGCCGGATCGGGGGCCGACAGGAACTCGAGATAGCCCTGCGCCAGCTCGTCCGCGCCCTCGCCGCTCAGGACGATCTTGACGAGGGGGAACTTCGCACTCACTGCGCGCATCATGACCAGCTGGGGCGTGGAGGCGCGCACGGTGGTCACGTCGTACGACTGGATGGTCTCGATCGCGCGCCCGACGTCCTCCAGAACTGTCTCCGGGTCGGATATGTCGTAGTCGACCACGAAGTGCTGAATGCCGTAGGCCTCGCACAGCCGCCTGGCGTACTTGATGTCGTCGGTGTCCTCGCGCGGCGCTGCGGTGTCCTCGCGCGGCGCTGCGGTGTCCGGCGCTGCGGTGTCCGGCGCTGCGGTGTCCGGCGCTGCGGTGTCCGGCGCTGCGGTGTCCGGCGCCGCGGTGTTCGGCGCCGCGGACACCACCTGAACTGACGCGGCAATCACTTCCTCGGGGGGAACGAACTTCATCACCGAGCGCAGAACCATGGAGCTGTCGAAGCCGCCGCTCAAAAGAACGATCAGCTTCTCTCCCGGCTGGCGCTGCTCCACGCGGACCCGAACCGCTTCGTCGAAGCGGTCAACGACGCTCCCCGTGACGGGAGTTTGGGCGCTCGCTGCGGGAGTCCGGAGGAACGGGGTGAAGCGGGTGATGCTTTGGGCGCCCGTCTGGGTGTTGAAAACGAGGAAGTGCCCGGGCGGGAACTGCCGAAAGTCGGGAACCAGGTGGGCGCACTCCCGAGGGAGGCAGCGCGCCTCGCTCGCGACCACCAGCGAGCCGTCCGCGATCGAGTGCCCAAAGAACAGCGGCCGAACGCCGTAGTGGTCCCGGGCGAGGATCACGAGGGGCCCCGCCTCAATCAGCACGGCGAACTCGCCGTGGAGCATGCTGAAGGCCCGCTCGACTCCGTAGTACAGGACCAGTTTGGAAATTATGTCGCAGTCCGGCCCGTCCAGTGCGCCGACCTCGAAGGCTTCACTGAATTCGTGCTTGAGGGCCGCGTACGCCGAGTCCCGAACGCGGCTCGCGGCGATTCCGCACTCCGCGAGGCAGGGACGCGGCGCGGGCGGGGCCCCGCCGCGGACCGCGTCCCGCAGCTGGCTCCGCAGCTGGCGGTGGTTGTAGATCTCTCCGTTGGTCATCTGATGAACGACACCGCCCGCTCCGCCGGTGCACCACCTGAAGGGCTGCGCACCAGCCTCGCCACCAACAACGTCCAGGCGGCAAAAGACGCCATTGTATCCGTTGGAACCCCCGAACCGGACCTCCCTGCGGTTTCCTCGCCACGTCGGGGGGCGCGGGGGGCGGAGGAGCCCGCGCGGGTTGTAGTAAGTGAAGCCGCACATCGTCTGCGCGATTTTGATTCGCGTATTACGGCTTGGTCCGCAACTTCAATACGCCGAAAAAATGGCGCGGGTTGCTCGCGCTCAAGCGCACGTGTAGCAGATCTTCCCGGTGGTGTTACAGTTGACGGTCTTGACCACGGGGTTCGAGCAGTTCCACCCGACTGAGTCCGACTTGCTCCACTTGCCGCGCATCGTCGCGCCCGTTGCGGTGGCATAGGGGATGCTCGACCCAGCCATGGAGCTTTGGCCGCTAGTCAGGCCGGCCGGAAGGGGAACGCCGGCCGGCGCGGAGGCCGGCGCGGAGGCCGGCTTGGCGGCCGGCGCGGAGGCCGGCACGGAGGCCGGCTTCGCGCGCGCGCACAGCCCAGTGTTGCAATTGGGGCGCAGGTACTGGCCGTGACAATCGGCGGAGCTGGAGCACTTGACCTTCTTCAGGATGAACTGCCACACCGCGAAGGCGAGGAGCACAATCACGACGGCGATCAGAATGTTTTCGTTTGTGGAACTCATGGCGGCGGACGGCGCGGGCAATTAGCGCGGGGTATACGGAACGAGCAAAAAGGGACGCAAAAAAAACCAGGACCAATGCTAAAATTTGCTCGCCAGCATACCGGCGGGAAATCGTGCCCGGAGCTTTTAAGCCAATGGCGAGAACTCCCCGCCTCGCGATGGCCTCCGGCCCGCTGCGCGGCGGGTGGACCTCCGATCTGGAGGAGCTGGTCGGGGACTGGGCGGTTCAGTGCCAGGGCATCTCGGTGCGGCAGCGGGAAGTCTACGTGTCGCTGCGGCGCCAGGTCTTCGTCCTTAAATTCATCGGCCTGGTGTCGTCCGTGATACTGACCACCTTTATCTCCACCGAGAAAAAGGACCAGAACACCGATGCCGCGCGATATGCCGTGACGGTTCTGATGAGCATCATTGCGTCGGTGGCGGCCGGCGTCCAAATGCTGGGCGACTACGAAAAAAGGTGCTCGGCCGCGACCAAGCGGGTCGAGACCTCCAACCGGCTGGCGGGGGAGATTGAGCAGACCCTCGCCCTCCCGGTGCTGATGCGGGGAAAGGCTCCCGGGGTCACTCGGGGCTGGCTGGAGCGACTGGTAAAGGCCCGCAAGGTGGATTCGGACGGCGAGGACGCCGGAACGACCGCGGCCCTGCGCCAGTCGGCGGGGTCCATAAGCGCCTACGCGATCAGCGAATACTCGCTCGCCGAGCGCACTAACGAGGCGCGTGCCGAGCGCCCGGACAACGTGACGATAGTCGTGGACCCCGTGGCGAGGGGGCGCGTCAACTCGGAGCTGTAGGGTCGGCTCGAAACTGTAGTGTCAACTCGGAATCCCATTGACCGAGGGCCGGGCCAGAATTTTGGCGTGGCCGTTTTTGCGGCGTGGCCGTTTTTGCGGCGTGGCCGTTTTTGCGGCGTGGCCGTTTTTGCGGCGTGGCCGTTTTTGCGGCGTGGCCGTTTTTGCGGCGTGGCCCAAATACAGTGGAACCCGAGCCCGCCCCGCAAAAACGCACCTGGCTGCCGTGTAAAGAGGGTTAATGGGGAAGGCGAAAAAAGACCGGACTGCGGTCAGGGGACCCTCTGCAGAAAGTTCCGCACCCGCTCGTTGCCCAGGCGGCCGGCCGCCTGGGCGCACTTCCCGCCAATGCCGTGGGTTTTGGAGAACAGGTCGTCCCCGACTATCCCGAACCGCTCGACCATCCGCTTGACCAGGGCGACGCTGTCAATCATGCACGCCTGGCTGAGCATCTGGAACCCGTTCCGCCAGACGTCGCGCCGCTCGATCCCGCAGTTCGTGATCATCCAGATGGCCGCTCGGGCGTCGCCCCGCTCGCAGGCCAGGGCGAACAGCGAGTGTTGGGCCCGGGGGTCTCCGGTGTCAGTGGCGGTGTCAGTGGCGGTGCCAGCGGCGGTGATGGTCTTCCACGTTCGGAAGGTGAAGATGGTCGCGCCCGAGGACACCGACGTCACGTCCTTGGCGCGTATCGCAAGGCGGCGCGCCATGCGCGCGGCCATTGAAACCATTCCGAGCGCGCAGAACGACCTGAACAGCCTGAGGCGCTCGGATTCGGACGGGTCCCACCCCAGCTCGGCCAGGGCCCGCATCCGGCGAGCGGTGACTTGCGGCAGCCGCGTCGCCAGGAGGGACATGAACTTGGGCGCAACAAATTTCTCGTGCGCCAGCCGTTGGAAGTTCCGGTCCGCGCTCAGCGAACCGTTTTTGAGCTTGAGCATGAGGGCAATGATGGCGTCGAGGTGCGCGCTCTCGCTCAGGAACAGTCCGTTGAGCAGCGCGGCGACGTCCCTCGCGTCGAGGGCCATGAGTCGCGCGAGCTCGGCCAGTGCCCCCGGCGCGCCCGCCCTGATTCGGCGAATTGCGGCGCGCCGTGCCGGCGCCGGAGCGTCCGCGCTCCCGAGAAGTTTGTGCCGCCAGAACCGGGGCGAGCGGCCGCCAGCCAGGCGGTCGAGGCGCCCGGACGCGAGGCGCGCGTCCGCCAGCTCGCGCGCAGTCATGTAGGCGGTCACCTGCCACAGCAGGCTCTCGGGAATGGGGTCGCCGCTCATCGCGGAAGTGGGCCCAGTATCCTAAAAAATCATGCCTTAAATTACATTTGTTTTTGAAAAGTGCCTCGACGCCTCGCGTTTGCGTTGCCGCGCTCAATGCTTGCCCCGGCTGAAGACCGGAGCGGACGGAACCCGGGGCGGGACGCCGCTGACGCGCCGGGCAACGCGAGGGGCCACCCCGGACTCGCTGGCGGCGCGGCGGTCCGCCCTGGGCCGCAGCGGGCCGCCGCCAGGGCGGACCTCGGTCTTGCCATAAGTCACTTCGTGCTTGTTGGCGGCGGCAAAGATCTCTTCGTACTCTCTGACGACGCAGCTGCTGAGCTTTGAGAGCTTGTCAGTTGTGTGCGACCCGGGCGCCGGGGCGGGACCGCCATCAGAGTCGGGAACGTCATCAGAGTCGGAATCGTCATCAGAGTCGCCAGGTACTGGGGTCCTGGTCAGGTCTCCAATGAACGCCGCGAGGGTCAAGGCGTTGTGGACATCGGCCATCGCCATCAAGTCCGCCAAGTTGTACTTGACACTCCCAGTGTCGCTGATCTGGCGACACAGGCTCCGGCACAAGCTGGCGCCGTGCTTTGCCCAGAAGTCCGTGCCCACAACGCCCCCCTCCTTCACGACCTCGACGAACTCCCTTGCTGTCACCGTCGCGATGAAGTCCTCCATTGACATGGCGGCTTCGATGGCATGTCGGTACATGTCAAGCATACCGTAGGGATGGATAGCCATCGCGATGGCCCTTTTGGTCCTGGCGCAGTACTGCGCCAGAGTCACTGCGCTGTAATTCCCTCCGGAGGGACTGTAGTATTCCCCCATGTACGCAAGTTGAAAGCATGTTGCTTCCAAAATGCGGAGGATTGCGATTATCACCATGCCATCTGTCATTGTCGCGGGTTGCAACGTTAAGCGCGGTAACACGGGGACGTGGAATACACAGTAAAACGCTCTTAAAAAATCCTTTCGGTGCTCAAAGGTCTGAAATCAGGTCAACTCCGCCCATTTCGGCGGAGGCCGCCTTGCTCTTGCCGGTTATGAAGACGGCCCCGCCAGTCATGAGGAGCATAACGAGCCCGAAGCCCACCAGGCCGAACCCCTCCTCCTTTCGGGACCCGGGCGATCCCTGCTCCACCTGGGAGCTGTTGTTCCTGCTGACGCTCAGGGCGACGCTGTCGCCCTTGCTGAGGGGGCGGTCGGACTTCAGGGCCAGCGAGGGCGCCGTGTGGCTCACGCCGTTCACTGAGTACGACACGTCGGCGATGCAGGAGTACTTGTTCCCGCCGTTCCCGGTTGGCGGCCGGCACGGAACTGAGGTCAGAACAGTTCCCGTGGCCGATATCGAGTACTTGGACGTGATCAGTTTGTCGGCCGCGAAGAAGAGCGCCAGCGCGATGATCACGGCAATGAGGAACCCGACGATGGCCTGGACTCGCCCCGCGACGGCGAGTCCGCTGTAGGCCTCGGACCCGATCCCGCCTCCGCAGTTACAGGGCATGATGACGCGGCGAAACAAGTTGCGCATTATTCTGGCCGGGGAAATTAAGCCAGGCCCGCTTTTTTCCGGTGCCTGATGGACTTGTCGTGCCGGGTCCGACTCGACTCCCTTATTGTTGAGTCGCAGCTGGGGCACCGGTAGTGTCCGGGCGGGACCGGCGGCTCTGCGCCGAGCTCGCGAGCGGCCGCGACCATCGCGAGCGGGCCGCGCGGCGGGGCGTCCGCGTTGGCGTCCGCGTCGGCGTCCGCGTTGGCGTCCGCGTTGGCGTCCGCGTTGGCGTCCGCGTTGGCGTTGGCGTCCGCGTCGGCGCAAGTTCGGCGGTGCTTCTCCGACTCCAGGTGCTTGTCCCGGTAGCGCTCCAGCATCGACTGGTCGCACGCCGCGCAATGAAACTGGCGAGAGTTTTGCTCGATGGCGGGCGCGGCGGGCCCGCTCCCGCCGAAGTTGTCGATCCGGCTCGACCGCCCGGAGGAGTCGATTCCGAGGGTGTAGCTCAGGTGGACCTTCATCGAGTCGACGTGCGTGACGAGCAGGAGCATCGACACGTGCTTGCTGGCCAGCTTGAGGGCCTTGACCACGTGCTCCATGTTGCTGCTGTCCAGGGCCCCGAAGCCCTCGTCAATTATCAGGGCGTCGAGCAGGGGGACCTCCGCGACGCCCATCAGGGCGATTCGGGACGCGATGTCGAGGACGAAGCGCTGCTCGGCACTCCCCAGCGACACCGGCATGCAACGATTTGCGCGCGGGCCGGCTCGGCTGATGTTGTCCCGCAGCATCAGGTCCCAGCCCGGCGTGACGACGACTCGGAACGAGGACTCGCAGTCCTCCAGCCAGGAGTTGATCCGCTCCTGGACGTCCTCCCTGGCGGTCTCGAGCAGGCGGAAGCCCAGGCCCTTGCGCGGGTCGAGGACCGCGCGGTAGGTCAGCGCAATCTCGAGCGCCCGCGTTCGCTCGCCCAGGCGCTCAATCTTCTCCGAGCTGGACCGGAGGCTCTCCTCGAGGACCGCGCGCTGGACCTCCATCAGGTGCCGCGCACTGGCGAGGGCCCGGAGGCGGGCCTCGTGCCCGGCCCCAACGCCCTCGAGCCGGGCCGCCTCGCGCAGGTTGGCGCGGTGCTGGGCGAGCAGGGGGCGCGCCGCCGCCGCGAGCTCGGCCGCGGTCGCCGCGAGGCCCGCGGCCGCGGCGGCGAGCTCGGCCCGAACCGCGTCCCCGCGCTGCCGCCGGTCGCCGTTGGTCTCGGCCTCGACCCGGAGGGCCCGGATCCGCTCGCTCAGCTCGCCCTGGCGCTTCCGCCGGTTGACCATGGCGGCCGCGTTCGCGTACTTGGTGTTGAGCTCGGAAAGCAGCGCGGCGAGCGCCCGCCCGCTGCTCGCGAGCTCGGCCTCGAGCCGGTCGGCCTCGTCGCGCCGCGCGAGCGCGGCCGCGAGCTCGCCGAGCTCGGCGCGGGCCCGCGCCACCGCCGCCCGGCGGGCCTCGAGGGCGCGGACGTGCTCCTCGTAGTTCGCCAGCTTGCGCATTCGCCCGGCGAGTCCGCCCCACTTTTTCGCCCGCGCCGGCGCGTTGCGCGCCAGCACCGCCCGCTTGACTTCCTTGAACTGAACGGCCACGCCGTGAACGGCCCCGCACTTGCTGCCCGCCTCGAGGAGGCCGGACAGGACCGCCGCGATGTCCTCCGGGTGGCGGATTCCGCCGATCGCCTTGGAGTTGCAGAAGGCGGTCGCCAGCTCGCCGAGCTTGGCCGCGGGCGCGGCGGGCCTCTCAATCTCGGGGCCCGCGGCCGCCGCGTCCGCCACCAGGCTCGCAACGAAGTCGGCGACGGACGCGGGCTGGCCCGGCGCGCCCGGCGCCTCCTGCGGATTGGTCTCGTGGAAGGAGATGGTTGCGAGGACCTCCTCGGCCGCGGCCTTCCGGCGGAGGAGGGCGTCCCGCCGGTCGGCGAACACCTCGCCCGCGGCCCGGCGGATCTCCGCGTCCGCGGCCGCCTGCTTCGCGTGCGCCGCGACGAGCGCGGCCGCTCCCTCCCGGCTCGCGGTTCCCGGGACGGCGACTGCCGGATTGACCAGGCCCGTCTTCACGAGCGCGACCGCGACCTCCTTCGCGGCGGCCAGCTGCTCGTCCGAAACCACCTCGACGGCGGCCAGCTCGGCCCCCAGGGCCTCGATCTTTTCGTTGGACGACTGGGCGTCGCAGCTCGTTGTTCCGCACAGGTCGGTGAGCTTCCTGGTGAGGAACTCGACGGACCCGGCCAGCTCGGTCCGGGCGTCGTGCAGTGCGCGCAGTCGCTGCTCGTACTCGACGTCCCGCGGGTTGAACCGGCGGGCGTCGTACGGCTCGCTCGCGTTGTCGGAGTCGCTCGCGTTGCGCGGCTCGTTAATCAGATCGATGCACTTGTCGTACACCTCGGTTTCCCTGAGGTCGGCCTCGTCGGCCTTCACTTCCTCGATCTCGTCGGTCGTCGCGCTCGCCAGCGCGCCCACGGCGGCGATCTCCTTGTCCGCCCTCGCCAGGTTGGCGAGCACCTCGTCGCGCTCGGATGCGACCCGCTTGTGCTCGGCCAGGGCCTTGGCCGCGCCCTCCTGAGCAATCCCCCTGATTTCGGCGCGAAGGCCCTTTATTTCGCCGGCGAGGGCCTTCTCAGTCTCCTCGTAGTCGCTCAGGCGCAGGAGCCTCGCCAGCGTCGTCCGGCGCTCGTCCGGCTTCTGCTGAACGAAATTCTTCCAGCCGTCGGCGTACCGGAGGAAGCACACGGTCGACGAGTCCCGGAAGCAGCCAATTATCTTCCGTATCTCGGCGTCGGTCGACGTGATGTTGTGCCCAGTGAGGACTTCGGGATCCGCGGCGCTATTGGGATCCGCGCTCTTTTCGGGGCCTTTTTCGGGGCCTTTCTCGGGCTCCACGGAGTAGTCGCACGAGCTGACCGTCACCTTTCCCGACTTCACGCCGCGGGTGATCGTGTAGCGCCGGCCGTCCGACCGGAACACCAGGCGCCCGGCCGCCTCGCCGCTGGCCGCCTCGCAATTGATCAGCTTGTCCTTGTTGCAGCGGGGGGTCTCGTTGTACAGCATCCAGATCAGAATGTCGATCAGGGAGGACTTCCCCGACTCGTTGTCGGCCACCACCCCTGTCAGGATCCCGCTGCTCCGGGTCGAGCGCATCTTGTCGAAGTCGACCCGATTGTCCTTGCCGAAGCAGTAGAGGTTGTGGAACGCGAGGCTCTCGAGCGTCGGCCGCGCCCCCCGGCCGACGCTCTGCCCGGCGCGCCGCCGGAACACCTCGTGGTGGCGCGCGAGGACGGCCATGATGACCGAGTCGTCCTTGGGCCCAATGATCTCCCGGATGAGTCCGGTCTGGTACTCCCAGTTGTTGGAGTTGTCCACTGCGGCGGCAATGGCCGCGCTGCCGCCCGGGCCGTCCAGGGCGAGCGGCGCGGCGGCTTGCGGCGCGCCAATCGAGAGCAGCGGCAGGCGCGCGGTTCGCCGGCCCTCGTCGTCGAACATGACCGAGCGCGGGCACTTGCCGTACCGCTCCTCCAGCTGGACGACGTAGTCGTCGATCTCGCGCTGAAATCCCCGCAGGCGGGCGCTGACCTTCACCCGGTAGGCGGCCGGCCGGCTCGGCAGGGGGCGCTTGGTGGTGTCGACGACCACCTGCTCGGCGATCACCCGCATCATGTCGCCGGCCAGGTTCTCGGACGTGGGAACGTCGAGCGTGATGGTCAGCGGCGCGAAGTCGTTGCCGACCTCGATTGGGCGGACCGCGACGCGGTCGGGGGCGACGCTCCACACGATCGGGCCGTGCTCCAGGTGGTGCTCGCCAAAGTTCTGGCACACGAGGGAGCCGGGGTAGTGGCACTGGGCGCGCTCGCCGGAGCCGGGGAAGGTGACTCGCTGGCGGTTGTGGACGTCCCCCATGAACACGCACAGGGGGGCCCCCGCCCCCCCGTTGAGGGACTCCGCCATCTCGCGGAGGTTGGAGAGGTACGCGGGGTTGACGCACGCCGAGTTGGTCGCGGCCTCAATGGTCTCGCCGTTGGGGTAGGTGGAGCCCGAAATGGATTCGTGGAACACCGCCCCGACCATGAGGCACGGACCCCCGCCGAGCGTGCTCAGCTGCGCCTCGATGGCCGCGCGCGCGGCCGCGACGTCGGGCGGCTTCTCGTCCGGCGGGGCGGTTATCCACGCGCACAGGCCGGCCGCCGCCTTCTCCACGAACACCGCGGTCTTGCGGTTGAATCTCACTCCCTGGAGGTCCTGGGCGCCCCCGGCCGCCGACAGCATGGGGCTGATGAGGTCGGGGTTCCCGGGGGCGCGGCAGTTCAGGTCGTGGTTCCCGGGAATCACGATCAGGGTCCCGAACTTGGACAGCATCGCGAACAGCTCCGCGACGTCGGTCCAGTTGTTGGACGAGGCCTTGGTCATGGTGTGGTAGATGTCCCCCGCGACCACCACGAAGTCGTGGGGGCCGTGGTGGTCGCGGTCCTCGCCCAGCTTCCTCGCCAGCTCGGCAAACACCTGGCGGTACTCGGCGCGCCGGTCGTCCTTGACGTGGATGTCCGCCAGGTGGATTATTCGCAGGGCGCTTCGCGGAGCGCTTCGCGGAGCGCCCTGCGCCGCGCCCGGGCGCCGGACCTCAATTGCGGAGTCGCTCGCCATGCCGTTTAGGTGTGCCGTTTAGGTGTTGGCGCTATACGTTGGGCGCTCCCGCCTCTAATATTAGAGAAAGAGTTTGAAGATCGATATACTTACCACCACGACCCCGCGCATGATGGAGGGACAAAAGACGTCCTTTGCGCAGCGAATGCGGGAGAGGGCCGCCGCGTCGAAGAAGGCCGCGACGGAGCTGGCGCTGGAGCGGGCCCGGCATCCGCTGGTCGAGTTCGGCGCGGCGCCCGATTTCGCCGGCGCCGCGTGCGCGCTGATCAAGCTCCGGGCCGCGGTCCCCTACCGCCCGCTCAAGTGGGGCGCCCGGTTCAATCCGGTGTCGTTCTCTCCGGCGGGATTTCGCGAGTGCCTGCCGCAGTACGTGATGCACTGGCGAGTCGTCCGGGCGGACGGGCACCCCCTCAAGTTCCGGCTGTTCGCCGCGCTTGCCGAGGGTGCGCCCGCAGCAAGCGCGGCGGGCGGCGCCTGGGGCGCCCGAGAAGATCCGGGGCTCGCTTGCGGCGCTCCCGGCGCTCCCGGCGCATGCGACGAATGGGACGGGGAGGACTTTCCAGTCGCGCGCGACGGGCTCGCGTCGCGCCGCCCCGCGGCCCGATCGCCCAAAATGGTCGCCGACCTGGACCGGGCCGCGGGGCAGCGCAAGTGGGCGCGCGTCGGCCGCGACGCGCCGGCGATTGAGTCCGGCGCGGACGGCTGGATGAACGCCGACGCCTTCCTGACGGCGGTCGACGCCCTCGGCGACTCGCGCGTTGACGTCCGGGCCCTGAACAACGTTCCCGAGAGCCTCGCCGGGCAGGCCGTGAACCTGATGAGCGCCGGCCTGATCTTCGTCGTGAGCGAAAAAATGTCGTTCGATGACTCGCGGCGCGAGATGGTCATCGAGTGGCGCGGCGTGAGCGAGGTGTGCGGCGGGGGGGGAAGCAAGGGCGTCATGTTCCCGTGCTCGCGCGCCGGGTTCGACATCGCGCGCGACCTTCCCGAGAGCGCGCGTGACTGCTCCCGGATCGTCAACGACCGCGGCTCGGAGTAGCGCAAAATTGAAGGGCGTTTTCGCATTCATACGAGAGTCCAGCACGATGCCCAGCGCCTGCTTTGATCGACGGGACGCGCGGGGAAAGGTGTTCGCCCTCATAGACAAGCCCGCCGACCTCATATTCGGGCTCCGAATTGCGGACGTTTACGGGCAGGGGATTGAAGGGGCCCGCCTCGATCTCGATGGACTGGGAAGCGTAAGTTTCGTTGCCGGCGTGGGGGGGGAGGGCGGGG
>Ga0302114_10000193_pt1 | contig 45806 bp, 25 predicted proteins | sample AG5_Surface_MG_FD_203107 | JGI IMG/M metagenome (GOLD analysis project Ga0302114, IMG submission 203107) | Marine microbial communities from Western Arctic Ocean, Canada - AG5_Surface | ecosystem: Environmental > Aquatic > Marine > Oceanic | place: Canada: Western Arctic Ocean | collected... | reverse complement strand
AGGACGGCATCGGCCCTGCGTTTCTCCAGCTCCAACTCCGCCCGCTTCTTATCCTCACCCGACGACGCCATCTACCTTTCCCGCCGCGCCCGCGCGCCTCGGAGAACTGGCCCGCCTCGAGGTCGACGAAAAGTAATGAGCATCAGAAAAGCGCGTGCTGTGAGTGATTTCGCCGTACGCGTCGTCACTGTGAGTGGCGCTGGAGAGCAGCCTGGGACGTACATCGGCGTGACGCTGCTCGCTCGTGCCCATTCAGAGGTCGAGAGATTAGCGATCGTCCGCTGACGGGAGGGCACCCCGCGGGCCAGTAGCAGGGTCACAAGTAGGCGCGGATCAACCGGAGGGCCAATCGGCTCGTCGATCCCCCGCGATGGCGACCGATGACCACATGAAGATAGAGGCCCTGGGGCTACCCCCGGGCGGTGAGATCATGAACTTCGGCAAATTCAACCTGGAGAACGGCTTCAGCATCGACGAAGTCGTGGTCGGCTACACGACGTACGGCACGCTCAACGAGGTGCGTCGCGACCGCCCCGCCCAAGTTCCCGCCGATATTTTCTTCACTTTTTACCCCCCCGCCCGCCGACGCCGACGCTGACGCGCCCGCATCCCTCGCCCCTCTCCCAGGCTGGCGACAACGCCATCATCGTCGGACACAGTTTAACGTCCAACAGCAACGTGAACGAGTGGTGGGGCGAACTCTTGGGAGCCGGCGACGAGTGCAGTCTGGACACCGAGAGCGATTTCATCGTGTGCTGCAACTACCTGGGGAGCCCGTACGGATCGTCCTCGCCGGTCACCCCGGACCCCGCCAAGCCCGACGGTAAGTGGTACGCCGCGGACTTCCCAACCCCAGTCACGATACGTGATAACGTCCGGTTGCAGCGTAAGCTGCTGGACCACCTCGGCGTGAAGCACCTGCGGATGGCCATCGGCGGAAGCATGGGCAGCATGCTCGCGTTGGAGTGGTGCGCGACGTACCCGGACTTTGTCACGGAGCTGGTCCTCATCGCCGGGTGCGGGAGGCACACGGATTGGGCGATCGGCATAGGCGAGGCGCAGCGGTTCAGCATCATGGCGGACGCCAAGTACAAAGGCGGGGATTACGACCCGGACGATCAGCCGAAAGCCGGGCTCGCGACGAGCCGGATGATGGCGATGTTGAGCTACCGCGCGCCGGCTTCGGTGGACGAGAGGTTCTCGCGGTCCGTCATGGGCCTCGGGCCCGGCGAGGGCAGCGCGAAGCACACGCACATGAGGAAGCCGTCGTCGCACGTCGACCTCGACGCGGTGGCTCACGCCAACGAGGGCGCGCAATCCCTCCCGTACTTCGCCGTCGAGTCGTACCTGCAGTACCAGGGCAAGAAGTTCATCAGGCGGTTCGACGCGAACTGCTACATCCAGCTCACGTACACCCTGGACTCGCACGACATCGCGAGGGACCGCGGCGAGTACCTCGAGGTGCTTCGACGGCTCACGCACCGGACACTTGTCGTGGGAATAACCTCCGACGTGCTGTACCCGTTCAAGTTGCAGACTGAGTTGGCGCTGAACATGCCAAACGCGGAGATGTACGCCATCGACTCACCGCACGGCCACGACGCCTTTCTCATCGAGATCAACGAGCTCAACAAGGCGATCGTGCGATTCAGGCGGGGCGAACGTGCGGACCCTAACGTGGCACACGCGCTCGGGACCATCAACGAGGCGGCGGCAAATTTGTACGAGGAGAAACTCGCGAGCGGTCTGGAGTCCGTCGCCGAGCTTCGCGGCGCGGTTCGCGCGTTGGAGGCGGAACTGGCGAAGAGCAAGGCGCGTGAGGAGTTGGAGGCGAGGCGTGGCGACGCGCTGTTGGCGCAGGTGGTGCAGCTCAAGCACGAGCTGCAGGAGATTCGTGAGGCGGCGGTGTTGGAGGGGGGTAACTACCGTCCCTCGACGGATGGGTCGGGGACATTGGCGCACGGGTTGCGGGTGTTGCGGGACCCGGGCGTCGGACCGGCGCGACGGTTCCAGCCGGTGTTCGGCAGGGTGAAGTCCGAGGGGGGTGGGGACGCGCCGGCGGCGGCGTTGGGCGCGTTCTGAGCGTTTAGGAAAGTCGATTGTAGTCGCATCGCGCAGGAAATGAAACGTCCTGTCCGTGCACAGCTCGCTGTCGTCCAACTAAAAGTGCACTTTTGGTTATCCGAATCGGCCACTCGATCGGGCACGACGGCACGGTCATGGCCGCTCTCGCGATGATGCCCGGCGGCGTGGTGCGCCGAGGGGCGCCCCCGGTATCGCCCGCGCGTTCGTCACGGGCGATCGTGCGTCTCTCCACCCCGCGCATGCCCAACCCTACCCATCGCAATCGCAGGGTTTCGCAAACCGTCGCCATGGCGGCCTCCGCGGTGGACGGACAGCAGCTGGAGTACGCCAAGTGGAGGAAGGAGCGCGGGGTCCAGGCCAAGAACGTCGAGGTGGCGTTCTTCGGCGACGTGGACGACACCGTGATGCGGTACCGCGGCGTGAAGGCGATGGGTCGGGTGGGCGAGGGCGACGTGCTCTGCGAGCTGCCGAGGGAATCGTGCCTCGTGCTCGCCGACGACGCCGAGCTCCCGTTCCCCGACTTTTGCACCAACGAGCTCTGGGCCAAGCTCATGGAGAAGAACAAGTGGGCCATCCGCGTCGCTCTCAACTTACTTCACGAGGTGGACAAGGGCACCGACTCTGACTTTTACCTCTACATCTCCCAACTCCCCAAGGATTTCGACCTCCTCTCCGAGTGGACCGACGAGGAGCTCAAGCGGCTCCAGTACCCTCCCGCGGTGCGCGCGGCGACGATGCAACGTAAGGAGAACGACGAGGCCATGGATCTCCTGCGGCGACACTCCAGTGGTACGCTGAAGTCCGTCACCCCCGAGCGGATGGCGTGGGCGCTCAACATGGTCCGGTCGCGGGTCTTCTCGGGCCGGCTCAGCGACAACGATAAGACGAGGGCGAACTTACTGCCCCGCGCGCTCGCCGCCGGGACAGCCTTCGCGGCTTTCCTCACATCGCAGACCGCCGAGGGCAGGTGGCTCGCGGTCTTCGCCATGCTCACGCTCGTCGTCTTCGACGCGAACAATGAGGAGCCCGCGGAGGGTCAGGAAGGCGGACCCAAGCTCGCTTACGTCCTCATGCCCTTCATCGACGGCTTCAACCACAAGACGATGCCCAAGACGGAATTCGAGTTCTCCTCCGACGCCTTCAGGCTACGGTCCCCGGCGACGTACGCGCAGAACGAGGAGGTTTTCATATCCTACGGGCTACTGGGCAACGACGAGCTCGCGGTGCGCTACGGATTCGTCGACCCGGGTAACCCGCAAGACACGTGCGTATACGAGGGCCTACTCTCGTGGCTCCAGGCGAACCACGAGCCCATGAAGAAGGCGGCGGGCGCGGCTCCGGACAGGGCGAAAGCCGTGCGCGACGCCAGGCTCGAGACGTACGTGTCCATGGGGGTCATCAAGGCGAACGGCGAGGCTGACTCTAACCTCACGTGGGCGCTTCGATGCATGCTGGCGACGCCGGAGGAGTGGGCCGCGGCCGGGGGAACGACGGAGGGGATGAAGCTGGGCGGGGGCGCGCCGGAGAAGGCGGCGTGCACCGCCCTCGCGGCGGCGTGCAAGGCGAAGCTGGGCAGCATGGGGACCACGCTCGAGGAGGACCGGGAGGCGTTGAACGGTGGAGTCAGCGGCCGAGAGAGGATCGCCATCCAGTACCGCCTCCGGAAGAAGGAGATCCTGGCGGCGTGCGTGGATAGATACGACGTCAACTAGTGAGCGTCGTCGAGTGACCTTATTATCGTATTGTGCTACTACGTGTGATTGTCAACTCCGCGTCGATGCGCCGTCGTCTAAGGGTCTTCGCTCTACTGATTCAACCGCCGTAGAGATCCGACTGCTCGTTATAGCGTGACCTGGGCGAGCAGCTGGCTAAGTTCGTCGTTCTCGTTGGAGGTTCGCATGGGCGGTTCCCTGTCCAGGATCGCCAGCGCCTTCATGATGATCTCTATCTGCTGCTGGGCGTACCTCGAAGCCCTCGGCAGTCGACGCATCGCCTCCATCCTGCGCGCCAGCCTGTCGCGCTTGGTGAGATCGTCCACCGCGTCGTTCAGGGTGAACCCCGGCGAGCTGTGCCTGCGCGCCCGTCTCCTCCGCTCTTTCACCCCCGATCCAGCCCCTCTGGATCTACCGTCGTCGGAACCCCCCATCTCGACATCCGCCGCGACGGACGCCCGGCGCGAGCGGTGCGACCCCGACCCGTCTCTCGACCCGCCCGGTGTGCCCACGCCGAGCCTGGACGGGCCGTGTCGCTTCGAGATTGAGCGCTTATCGCGGTTCGCGCGTCGTCGGCTGAGCTGCTCGCCCACAGTCATCTCATCCGACGTATCCAGCACACCCTCGATGTCCGCATCGAACCCGCGTTCAGAGTCCGACATCCTTCCGTCGCCCCACTCTTTGGCGCGGCGCGGGTGGGAAAATTCGATTCACTTGGTCTGTACTTGGTCTGGAAGCAGCTGTGAATGATTTAAATGCTTCGCTATCGCTATTCGGTGTTCACGTGGATGTTGATGCACCTGTATCCCCTCATGATGTCCTCCACCATGTCCCGTATGGTCTCCATCGGCACGAAATCGTCCAGCTCGTCGTCGTCCAGGGGCATCAAGCCCTTCGCCTCGCCGTCGTCCTGCAGCCAACACAAAAAGTCCTGAAAGTTTCGTTTGCCAAACGTTCCCCACGTCATGTTCACCTGAAACATCGTGTACAGGTCGTGCACCGTGTCCCGTTCCACAAACACCGTCCCGGGGAAGTCATCGTGGTCGAACGTCCGCGGGCTGTTCTCCTCGATGACCATCTCCACCCACTTCTGGAACGCGGGCACGCCCAGCCCGGCCGCGGGATTGCTCGGATCATCCGGCGCCGGCGGCCTCGTCGCCTCGAGGTCCTTCAGCCACTGCGGGGCCATCGTCGCGTTCTGCACCGAGTCACCGCCCTTCCCGTCGTTACTCAGGATCCTGTCGTAGAGCTGCATGTAGCAGAATCCCTTGATCTGGTCTCTCCACTGCGCGGGTAGGGGACGCGGGTTGGTTAACAACTTGATTATTTGTCAGGGGTTTGGCGGATCTCGAACGAGTGGGCGGGTATCGGCTCTCACCTGGTACTGCTCCCAATCCTTGGTGTACTCTCCCATCATCCACGCGAACGAGTGTATGTCCTCCTCGCCGAACATCCCGTCCTTGTCCGCGTCGAGCACCCAGAGCACCGCCGGGTGATTGATCTCCAGGTATTGGTCCAGTTCGCCGGGCGCGGTGTAGTTGAGAACCTCGGTGAGCTTCAGCGCGGGGGACTCGCCGGGCTTGCGCTCCACCGTCCGCACCCTGTTCATCTCCTCGGTGAGCATCTCCCTCAGGCGGGAGGATCCGCCCCCCATGACGTCCGAATACCAGGGCCACCCTCGCGTGCACTCGAAGTGGTTCAAAAGTGATGAGCCGGGCGGACTTCACACGTGTGAGCCAAAAGCGTTTCTCCAAAGATGGCTGCGAACCAACGCCCCGATCGAGACGAGCTCACCGCGAGGCTTCGCAAGTTTGGCATATCCGATGCCCTCTGCGATCGCATCCACGATGAAGGCGTCGAGGCTGTTCTCAAAGCTCCAAAAGGCCCGAAGAAGAAGGACCCCGTCGCCAGAGCTCTCGAGGATGAGGCGGCCAAAAACGTCCAGCCCAAGCATCGCAAGTCCGCGCTCGACGCTCTCTCGCGACCGAAGATGGCCAGGGGCCTGCTCGAGAGCTACAGCGGCACCGACCCGACGGAATTCAGGTACTGGAAAGGCGTCGAGCTCAAGCGGCGGAGCGCGAAAGAGACCGCCAAGAGGGCGTCGAACGAGAGTTGGACCTTAAAGAAGCGAAAGGAGCTCCGCGCTTGGAAAGCCGAGAGGGATGCGCTCGAGCGTCAATGGAAGATCGAGAAGGCCGCGATGGAGAAGAAGACGAAGGCTTACAGACGAGAGATGGACAGGCACGTGAAGGTTAAGGGCGAGGAGGACATCAAAGAGCGCATGCTGTCGGAGTCGCTCAGGCGGAAGCCAAACGAGTCGCGCCGGTGATCGTAAGAGTCTTATACGTGAATCCTTTGTTTCGTGATGACGACAAACTCTACTCCTTCTTAGAGGCGTAGTATCGATCGTAGAGGGACACCGCCGCCACGGTGAGTCCCGCGTACCCCGCGATCACCGCCCATCCCTCCGCTGACATCGGCGAGGGCAGCAGCAGCCTCTGCCACAGCGGCCGCCGCGGTCGGAGCACCACCACGACCCGGTTCTTCAGGTTCACGCACCGAAGCAAGTGCTCCCGCACCATCTCCGGCGTCAGCCCCTCCATCAGCTCCTTCCGCGTCTGTTCACTCACCTGGTACAGCGCGTCCAAATCGCCGTCCAGTAAGGGCGACAGCCTGCTGTTGTGCAACGCCTCGAAGTACTCGCGCCAGTACGCGTTCTCCTGCACCCGAACCTCCAGCGCTCGCGTCTCCACCTCGACGGCGGTGGTCACCTCCTCTATAGTCGGTCCCTCGCGCTGCATAGCGCCCACGTCCTCCATGGCGAGCTGCGCCAGGCGGTGCCCCGCGCCCGGGTCGCAACTGAAGTTGATCATAATATCGCCGCGGAAGTACGGCCCGCGCGCCTGCGGGTCCTGGTACGCGAAACTGGTGGACGCCGCGCAGGTGTAAATCTCGCCAAACTTGAACCGGAGCAGCGCCAGCAACCTGCGCTCGATGATGCTGGACGCGAAGACGCACGTGAGCTTCTCGCGGGTCAGCCCTATGGACCCTTCGAGACTAGGGGTGGCCTGGCCCGTCTTGTGGTCGTAGTCGGGGTTCGGGATGTTCACCGGGAACGTGATGGAGGCCTGCGCCATGGGCTCCACCATGCGCACCCGCAGGTCTTTGTTGACGACACCGCGGGGGAACTTGAACGGCGCCGGGGTGACCCGCGGCGTCCTGCCCTTGGGCGTTGGCAGCGGCTGGATCGACCCGAGGTACTTCTCGATCATGGGGCGGACCCTCTTTTCGTCAAAGGCGCCGACGAGCATCATGGTAAACTCGGAGGGATCGCGGAAGCTGTCGTTGAAGTGCTCGCAAGCTTTGGCGGGTTTCATCCTGCGAACGTCCTTGACCCGTAGCGGCCGGCTCTGGAACGATTTACCGTACACCAGGTGCCGTATGGTTTGGTTATAGATGGACACTGGGTCCCTGCTTCGGTTGCGGATGGCTTCCTCCTGCATGCGAAGCACAGCCTCGAGCTCCTCGGGGACGAGCATGTCCTTCACGTCCGAGGTGAAGAGCATGTGGATGAGCTGCAGGGTGCTCTCGATATCCGTGGGGCTCGCCTCGCCGTCAACCTTGCGGTAGTAAGTGCCAGTCTTGGCCGCGACGTCGCACCGCTTACCCGCGAGTATGTCCGCGAGCACCTCGGGCTTGACGCCGTAGCTGCCGAGCTCGGACGCGATCGTGTTCGCGTAGAGCGCGTCGAGGTAGTCCTTCTGCTCAACCTCGCTCAAGCCGTCCCGAGCGAAACACCGCACCAGCACCTGGTCGTCCAAAAAGTCCGTCTGCTTCATCGCCACCTGCATGCCGTTGGACAGCTGCACGAGCTTGAAACCCAGCTTTGGGAACTTACGTTCGCCCTCGAGCTTCCCGGCCGGCGGGAGGGATTCTTCCTCGATGAGCCGCTCCGGGACGTTGAACATCTTGTTCTCGGTGACGGCCCCGGCGTGTTCCTCGCGTTGCACCTTGTCTATGGCGCCCGAGATGTCCTTCTCCGTGGTCCGCGCCCGTCCCTCCATGGCACGAATGACGCACGAGTTGTTGACGTTGAGCCGCTTGGCGAACTCTTTCAGGTCGGACGTCTTGACGCGCTCGACGCAGGCGCGGGTGATTCGCGCCTCCTCCTCGGCGCCGACGACGAATTCGCCCCTGAGGAAGTGACCGACGAGCTCGTCCCTGAGGGAGGTGCAGTAGGTCTGATCGCGCTCGATGAAGAGCTGCTCCGCGTCCGCGAGCTGCTTAGCGCTCGCGATGCGCAACTCCTGCTCGCTGAAGCCGTGCAGCCTGGCGCGGGTGATCTCGCGCAGGCCCGCCTCGAGGCCCGTTCTCGCCTTGCCCTCCTCGCAGACGATTTGCAGGCTGAATATCGTCGTGGTCCTGGTCGCCTCCTCGATGGAGCACGCCGCGGAGAAGAACGGGGGATCAGCCCGGCGCATGATCTTGTACAGCCTGTTGTCCAGCGCCAGCTTGAATGAGTCCTCGATCGTCTTGGTGAAGAAACCCGACGGGGTGGCGCACTCGGAAGCCTCGTACTTGAACGTCACCGTCACTGAAGTCTTTGTCGCCTCCCTGTCCACCATGCACGTGATCCTGGGCTCCACGTGCGGCGCGATGAGGGGACGCTCCACGATTGGGTTAACTCTCGGCTGACCCTCCGATGGAACGCACTTGGCGAACGCCTGTTTGATGAGCTTCTCCACCGCGCCGAGGTTGTCAAAATCACCGGCGCAGACCAAAGCCATGCGCTCGGGCCTGTACCACTTCTTGTAAAACCTCCTAAACACCTCGGGGTCACCTTCCCGAATCACCTTCTCCAAGCCGATGGGCAAACGCGTGGCGTACAGCGAGCCGGCCATGAGCATCTTCCAGTACGCCTCGGAGGCTCGGCCCCGGGCGTCGCGGCCCATTCGAAGCTCCTCCATCACCGCGCCGCGCTCGTCGTTGACGTCGGCGTCGCTGATGCGAACCTTCGTCGCAAACTCTGCAAACACGTCCAGGGACTGTTCCAGGACGTTCGGTTTATCGATTGGAACCAAGAGCTCGTACACGGTCTCGTCCATGGAGGTGTACGCGTTCTGGCAGGCTCCGAATTCGGCTCCGATGGATTCGAGGAATTTGACGATGGCGAAGTTGTCGTTCGACTCGGTGGCCCTGAAGGCGAGGTGTTCCACGAGGTGGGCCACGCCTCGCTCCTCCTCGGTCTCCGCGATGGATCCGACGTCGACGGCCAGGGCGAGCGCGGCTCTGTCCTTGGGCTTGTGCGTCTTCTGCACGTAGTATCGCATGCCGTTCGGCAGAGTCCCGTGCCGGTGCCGATCCTTTGGGCCCAGCGGCAGCTGCTCGTTCCACTTCCGTTCCAGTGGGTAGGGCTTCAGGTTCTTCCACCCGCTGGATTTGACCGCGCCGCCTGTGGATACGAGGTGATGGGATATCGTGGCGTCTGGTCAGCGAATGGGTCGTCCGATGTCTCGGACGACGAGGCGGTGTCGTCGCGGATCTGAGAGATTATGTCTTACCGATCTTACTGGGGGTGTTGGGCTGGGACGTGGCCGGCGTGCCCCCGTTCGACCCGGGGGAGAAGGGACCCGGGGTCGATTTTGGGCTCAACGGAGGGCTGAGGGTCCCATTGGTATCCTCCGGGCTCTGCAGATGGGTTAGGTTGTCCATCGCCGCGTGTTGTGGGCGCCCGCGCAGATCTGTTTCGCGCCTAAAATTTAACCGCTCTTGTCAAGCAGAAACCGAGGCGACTCTCCTGAGAGACGCGACGCGTTTTTCTCGCAGCCATTGTTAGACGGCGGCGGCGGGGCTGCGCGATGATGGCGACGTGCGCACAACTGGCGGCGATGAGGATCTCTCCGGTCCCTCATCGTCGCCCACGGGCGGATCGGGCGACGATCCCTCGCGCCGCGGGCGCGGGTGAGACCCCGCCTCAGAAGGGCACACGCCCTCCGAGACGAACATTGCCCCCGAGGGAGGGCCGCCCGCCCTCCGCATCCTCCCCGCCGAGTCCCGCATCCACCAGCGATGCGGCCGAGGAAAGGACCGGGGGACGCGGTAGGGACGATCGAGGCGGTCGCGGGGCGGCTACCCGCGGCCGCGGCGGTCGAGGCCGCGGCGCTCGAGGCGGTCGAGGGGGACGGGGCGGACGGGGAAGGGGCCGGGGACGCGAGGGAGATCCAAACATGAGCGCCGAGATTGCCAAGCGCATCGGCGTCAACCAGGACCTCTCGAAGGCGACCAAGATCGACGACATCAAGCTCGTGGTCGAGAAGAACGGCAACGCCGAGGCGTTCAACGCCATCAACGTCGCCACCGCCTACAGCCGACTCGGCAGGTCGGTGAGAGAATGGGAGAGGGGCACCCTCGACGGCGTCGAGTGGTACCTCGGGCTGGAGCGCAAAGCCCAGTCGCTCTTACCGGAGATGTCGTCGTGGGCGGTATCCTCGCTGACGTGGGCGCTCGGTCGAACGGGACGCGACCCGGACGCCTCGTTCTGGACGTCCCTAGAGGCCAAGCTCCTGGACGTCGCGGATGAACTCGAGCCGCAGGGAGTGGCAAACGTGCTGTGGGGGTTCGCGGCGCTCGAGCACCGCGCGTCGCCGCGGCTGCGCGACGCGCTCGAAGCCGCGGCGGTGAAACACTGCAGGTTCGCGTCCAAGACGGGCGGCCGGGATTCCAAGCGGGGATACGGGCAACGGAGGGATCGGGGACGGGGACGGCTGAACGACGCCGACGCGTCGCCGGGGTTCAAGCCTTACGAGCTCACCATGATGTTCTGGGCGCTGACCCGGCTCGGGGACGAACCGGGGCTGGAGCTCCGCGGGTTGTTCGAAGCGCAGTGCGGGCGGCAGCTGCGTCTGCTCAAGCCGCAGGAGCTGTCCATGGTGGCGAGCGCCTATGGGCGGGTGGAGAGGGTGGCGCCGCTCCTCGCCGCCGTCGCAGAGGAGAGCGTGACTCGCGCGGGTTTGAACAACTTCAAGCCCAACGAAATCGCCAACCTCATGTGGGGCCTCGCCAAGGTTCACGCCAAACAACAAGCGGACGGTGTGAACATCGGCGACTTACCCGGGTTACCCGTCAGCTCCCTGGACGACTCTGGCGACGAGGGGTTCAGCGCGCTGGCCAGGCTCTTAGCGCCGGGCGTCAGCGGCAAGGCGTTGGTGCGACAGGACTTACTCGACGTCTTCGTGGATGAGTTCTCCGCCAGGGCGCATGAGTTCTCCTCTGGGGACATGGCGTTGAGTGCCTGGGCGATCGCCACCTTGACCGCCAAGCCAACGCGGTACGAGACTAGGTTCGAGCTGGACGGCGACGTGGTGGAGGTTGCGAGGGCGAATCAACGCCCCCCGAGCAAGGTGGCCGCGCTGGAGCCCGTGGAGGCTGCGGCGGTGGTCAGGATCAAGGATTTCACCCCGCTGGACTTCGCCAACCTACTTTGGGCCTTCGCCAAGCTGAACCACACCCCAGGGGATCGGTTCCAGGCGGACTTTGAGGAGGCGGTGATTGAGAAGATGTCGAGGTTCGACTCGCAGGTGCTCGCAAACACCGTCTACGCGTACGCCGCGCTTCAGCTCCCGGGCGCCACGAACGTCCTCCCGCTGATACAACTCCACTTCAAGGACAGGCTCGGTGAGTTCAAGCCGAAGGAGCTGCTGATGGTGCTGTGGGCGTTCACGCGGTGCGGGTACGATCCGGGCGCCGACGCCATGGCGAGATTTGAAAAAGCGATGCGCCCGAAGACGGAACACCTCGCCCCGGACGAGGTCACCCAGTACCTGTGGGCGACAGCCGTGCTCAAGTACCGACCGAGCGAGGGCGCCCTGCGCGAGTTCCAATCGCGGATCGTCGACTGCCCCTCGCGGTTCAGCGGCACGCCCATCGCGCTGACGCTGTGGGCGTACGCCACCCTGGCGCTTCCGCCGCCGTTCGCGGTGATGGACCGGTTCGGCGACGAGCTCGAGTTGTCGCGAGCCGACGAGTTCTATCCCCAGGACCTGTCCTTGGGTTTCTGGTCCGCGGCCGTGATCATGACCCAACTGAGGGACGACGACGTGCCGGTGGTGAACGCGCTGGACATTCGCGCCAGGGAGCGCGTGCTGAGGCAGATGAGCAAGCACCTCGCGTCGCTGGGCGCGACTTCGGTTTCCCCCGAGGGCCTCTCCGCCATCTACATGGCCATACTGGCGGTGGAGATGCACTCGCCGTCGCTGTTCGCGGAGCTCAAAGGCAACTGGGAGCACCTCGCAGCCTCCGCGGAGTCGTCGTGGAGGGCAACCAAGGGCAAGGGCCCGACCGTGAGCAAGCTGCAGAAGGCTGTGGGCGCCACTTTGGACGAGATGGGCGTCCCGTACGAGTCCGAGAAGCTCGTGCGCGGTGGTTTGATTCGACCGGATTTCGTCGTCAAGGGCAAGACGAAGATCGTCGTGGAGGTGGACGGGCCGTACCACTTCAGCGTGGAGCCCGCGGCGGCGTCGGACGCGGGCGAGGAGCTGGAGGATTGGTTCGGCGGCGGCGGCGGCGGCGAGACGAACGCGCTCGAGAAGGATCGGTTCGGGTTCGGGTCGGTGCTCAGGCCCCTCGGCGGTACGATCCTGCGTAACCAGCTGCTCAGCTCGTGGGGCTGGAAGGTGGTGACGGTGTCGTACAGGGACTGGGTCAAGGCTGACAACGACACGTCGGGTGAAGCGAAGAGGGAGTACCTCGAGGGCATGTTAAAGCGAGCCGGGTATCCCGTCGACGCGTAAACTAGTTTTGTGACTAAGTGTAGTGGTCTCAGCCGAGAGTGATGCCGCCGTCCTTCTTCTTGGTCTTCGCCAACGGCGACGTGAGCCCGTACCCAGCCTTCTGCAGCGAGTGGTTGCTCCTGGACTCGTGCAGCTGCTTGCCAAAGGACGATCGGGGCGCCGGGCTGGCCCACACCGGCCGCTTGGGCGATCTATGCTTGGGCGACCTCGGCGCCTTCTTCGCAGTCGCCGGCGAGTTTGTCCTCTCCTCTCCAAACCTCGTGCTCGGCGAGGTGTTCGGCGACGGGCCCGGCGAGCTCGTGTCGCTCCCGCTGTCCGACCCGACCTCGTTCATGGTCACCTGGTTGTAGTGGTGGTTCGCGCTGAGATCCGCTCGCATCAGCGCGTTTTCCTCCCGAAGCTCCTTGAGCTCCGCCATCGCCGCCTCGTATTCCTTCTCCAGCTCCGACTTTGAGTGCTCCGAGTCCACGCGCGTAGCCTCCGCACGCCTCACGTTCGCCTCCGACGCCGCGGACGCCACCGCATCGCGCAAAAAAGCAGCCTCGTCCGTCGCCTCGTCGAGCAAACTGGAAACCTCCTCCGGGATGCGCTCCCACTCGCCCCTCTCCTCCAGGTTGGTCCTCAGCTGCAGCATGGCGCGCTCCGCGATCGCCAGAGCCCTGTCCGTCTCCTGCTGCACCCCCGCGAGTAACTCCTCGGCGATGGACGCCTTCCTGGCCATGTCCACCAGCTCGTTCTGAAGCCGACTCGTTTTTTGGACCAGCGCCATGGCCTCCGTTGCGGACTGCGACTCGATGTCCCGCATGCGCTCGAGCTCAAGCGCGAGCTGCTCCGCGGCTGCCTCGTGCGCCGCAGCCTCCCCGCGCAGAGACCCTTCCCGCGTCTTGGTCTCGGCTTGGCTCTTGCGCGTGGCCTGGACCTTCTCGTAGTGCTCGCCGCACTCCTCCTCCAGCTCCTTCACCCTCCTTCGCAGAAAGTCATTCTCCTTGGCCTGCTCCCTGGCGTTCCTCGCCACCAGCAGCACGTCCCTGCTGTTGCTCCTGCCCAAACCCCGCGACGCGAGGCCGCCGAGGGGAGGACGCCCGCCGCCGCTGCCCGCCAGCCTCGCGAAATGCGAGTCGAGAGTGCCCGTGGACTCGGAGTCTGATCCGTCACTCCCGGCGGAGTCCGTCGCGGTCCGCATGTCACCCAGATGCGATCTCGGTTTGGGCTGAGGCTGAACCGGGGGCTTCGCCTTCGCCCGAGCTTTGCTCTGCTGCCCGGGAGTATCGTCACCGTCGGAGGAGTCGCTGGGATACGACCTGGGGATGGGACGGGCGAGGGAAAGGGAAGGTCAGCGGGTGGAACGGGAAATAAAGGGCACCTTTTTTTTCCGTATCTTCGCTCGTCCCCCTATGTTCCGGCCCGTCTGGCGAAGCCGGGAGGATCCGATAACGATATCGCGAGCGCGGGAGCGAGGTAGACGGGACAGGATGGACGCTCACCATCCGGGGCTATTCTTTGCCATCGCGAGATGCTCCCACCGCAGGGCGGTGTCAGCGCGAAGTGGAGAGATCCCAACCGGCTATAACGGAAAAGCTCACACGGGATTGGCTCGATTTCAAAATGAATATTCCCGACTGGGCAGCTATAGGCCGGGCTCTCAGCGAGGCGGCGTGCGTTTCTTCTCCGGCGAGGGCGGCAACGGCTGCTTCTGCTTCCTCTGCTTCTTGGAGCCCCCGCGCCTCTCCGCATCCGGCGACCGCGCGCGCACCGGCGACCGAACCTTGGGCGGCGAAGCGCCTCGAGCCTTCGCCGGCGACCGAACCTTTCGAGGCGACGCCGGCTTTGTTGCAACCGGCGGCGACCTCCGCCTGGGCTCGTCTATACCCCGGTACCCGTCGTCCGCCGACCGTTCGCGTGAGCCTTGGCGCCGTATGGGATCGCCCCACTTGTCGAACTCCACCTTGGGCTCCCGCTTATTCCCGGAATCCCTCGACCGCCGCCGGTCCCTGCTCCGGTCCCTCTCGCGCCCGCCGCCTTTTTTGGCGCCGGCTCCTCCCTTGCCCCCGCCGCCCCTCCCGCGAGCGTCCGTGTTCGACTCGGGCGGGGAACGCTGCCTGGGCGGGGACGAGTTGGACGCCACGCGTGCGGGCGGCGCGCTGGACGGCCCGGGCGCGTCCCTGGGTCCCCTGGGCGGCGGCGGATTAGAAGCCGGGTTCATCGCGATGGCTTCCGACGGAGGCGGTGGGTTCCACGCGTCGGCCTCGGGTTCCGTCGCCTTTGTTCCCCCGCCGACCGGCGCGCTGTCCACCCCCGCGGGCTTCTCCGGCTCGGGCCTCTTCGGCGCCGCGCCCCACGCGCGAACCTTCTTCACCTCCGGCACTTTCGCGGGCACCGCGTGCGTCTGCTCGGAGTCGTCGTCTCCACCGTCGGGTCCGCCTTCTCCGTCCATCTTCGCGTTTTCATCCGACCGATCGACGCCGTCCGTGTCCGCGTTCTCGTCGTCGGAGTTCTCGTCGGACGACGGCGCGTAGTCGTCCACGTCGTTATCGGTGTCCTTATCGGTGTCCTTATCCCCTGAACCGTCGATGAGTGACGGGTCCCAGCCCTCGTACCGGTCCGCGAGCGCGAGGGCCGCGGCGACCACTTGTTGCTCAAACGCCTTTCGTCTCCTCCACTTGGCCAGGCACCGCCTCAGGCCGGCGAGGTGCTGCGGCGGGCACTTGAGCGCCGCCTCGACGCACTTCAGGATATCCCGGGAGAAGCGGGATGCGAACAGTTTCCGGACCTCGTCGTCGTCCCCGCCCACGCACAGCGAATTGATCGCGTAGAGCACCGGCACCCGCTGCCTCGGCTTCTTGACCTGGATCTGCTTCACCAGGATGGCGACCGAGTGCTTGTAGTACTTCCTCGCATCCTTGCGCGCCAACGTCACGAGCTCATCGAGCTTAGACTTGGACGCGCCGCGGAGGTTGCGGAGCACCTCGATGAACCGCGCCTGGTCCGGCCAATCGAGCGGCATCCTCTCACGTGTTGGATTTGCCCAGTTGCCGACTCAAACTGGGCCCGGTCTGTCGATCGCCCTTCCCGACGTCGCCTCCTCGACGCGACGCGATCCTGGCTCCGCGTAGGATCCCTGCGGAGTATGCAAACACGCGCTCGCGTCTGACGATACCCTGGCCTGCTGCCGTCCGCAAGGCCTGCGCGCGGTATTCAAATGATCTTGGACTGTGACTGAACACAGACTTTTGTCACCTGAGAAAGTGTACTGTGTTGACAGTGTCGGCGGTCGCACGAAGCCTCGGTCGATGGGCAAGAGGAGGCTCCAGGAGGGTTTAGGGAAAGTATCCCGTCCACGTCTGGGAGACGACGACGGCTGCCAGAATGATTACGACGGATGGAAGCCCCCGGCTGGTGCGGGACCGGCGCCCCATCCGGTGGCTCGCGTCGCGCTGAGCTCCATCACGCCCCGAGACTTCTTCGACCGATACGTCGCGCGTCGACGGCCGGTGGTGCTCACCGGGGGGCTCGCCGGGACCTGCTGGGAGGCGGCGAGAAAAGCATGGACCGATGATGCCCTGGCAACGTGCGCCGCGCGCGACGATGTGGTCAGGGTGGAGACCCGGAGCGCGGCGGGCGGCGCGTACGGGGTTGGCAAATACGAGATGATGAGGTTCGGGGACTTCGTCGAGCGCTTCCGACGCGGCGACGAGACGTGCTACCTCACCGCATCGCCCGCGGCGGTGGACGCACACGGACGCCCGCAGGTCGCCGCGCCGCCCGCGTCCAGGCTCCTCGGCGACGCCAACGGAGGCCCGCCGTTCAGGCCGCCCATCGCCGGCGAGTTGATCCCGGCCAACGTCAACGTGTGGATGGGCGCATCCGGCGCATCCGGCGCCTCCTCGGGGCTCCACCACGACCACCACGACAACATGTACGTGCTGATGCGAGGTACCAAGACGTTCGAGCTGTACGCACCAAACGAGATCGGTTCCATGTACACCGTCGGTACCCCGCGTCGGGTCCACCGCAACGGCCGCGTCAACTACGAGGAATCGGGTCCGACCCGCGCGGACGGCGACGCCGGGGACGTCGCCGCGAGGGTGGCGTCCGGCGCGGTGCGCGCCGCGGAGGAACAGCTGGATGCGGCTGAGGCGGCGATGGAGGCGGGGGAGGAGGGCGCGGCGGGCAGGGTGGCGGACGCGGAGAGGGCGCTGGATGACGCGATGGACGCCGCGGCGGATGGGGGCGGCGCCGGCGGGGATGGGGACGATTTCGACGGGGATGGGGACGATTTCGACGGCGACGCGTTCTTCGGGGGGCACGACGACTTCGACGACGTGGTGGACTCGGACCTGGACGATGACGATGACGATGACGATGACGATGAAGATGACGATGACGATGACGAGCCCGGGCGGGAAATAACACCAGAGGCGGATGTCACGGATCCCCCCAGCTTCAGCCGGGTGGACCGCGATCGGCTGCACGAGTTCCCGCGGTTCGCCAGGGCGCACGCCACCGTGCGGGTCGAGACGGAGGTTCACGCCGGTGAGGTCCTGTACCTCCCCGCGGGCTGGTTCCACGAGGTGACGTCGAGGGGCGAAGGGGAGATGCGCTGCCACCTGGCGCTGAACTACTGGTTTCACCCGCCCGTGTCCGGGGGGGCGGACGGGTGCACGTACGCGTTCGAGACCCCGTACGGCACCAAAGCCCGGCAGGCGATGTGGGAGAGGGACTGGGCGATGTGGGAAAAACTCCACGCGTCGAACGTAGCAAAGTAGGCGGCGTCGAACGTAGCAAAGGTGGGAAAAATAAGAGTTTCCGCGGTGATTCGACACCGGAGACGCGTTAGAAGATGGTTTTCTTCTTCGATTACAACCGACGGCTAAGACTGCCGGCAGCATTCAAACCCCGAGCCGACGTCCGAGAATACCCCGGGCGCCGACCAACACCAAAGTCAGCTAAACGGGTACGCGCCGGGCACCCTGCCCGAGCGCGCCTCCTGGCGGATCCGTTTTTACTTCATCTTGGCGGTCTTGGCCTCCTCCTCAGCCTTCTTCACCGCCTCCTCAGCCCGCCTGATGCGGGGTCCGACCTGCCAGACGTTCATGCGCTCCACGCGAAGCTTGTTGTAGGCCTTGAACGCCTTCATCTCCTCGGTCACCTTCACCATCTCGAGGGGCTTGTCCTCCTTGGTGATGGGCATGAGCGCACCCTTGAACTGCTTAGCCATGGCGAGCTCGCCCGCGTCGGAGTCGCCAGCCTTGGGCTTGGCGGTGCGGCGGGGGAAGAGGATGAGGGAAGCCTTGTACGCCTTGAGGCGCTTGAGGTTGAGCTGTTGAGGGGAAGGTGAGGGGGTCGGCGGGTCAGCACGGCGCGCACGAAAAAAAGGGTTATTTCCCAGTCTGGAAAACCCTAAAAAAAGACGGAGCTCGACGGGCGGATCCGCGGGCTCGACGCGACGCGCGAGCCGTGACGACGTCGTTGAAGCGTCTCGATAGTCACACAGACACATAGAGAACTCCCGGACGCGTCGTCGGCGCCACGTTTCGCGTCGAACCCTCGACGCGGACCCCGCCTTCGTCTGCGGCGATCCGCCATCTCTCTCCAACTACACACACAGGGAAAAAGCCGCTTGGACGCGAGAACTTACCGCAAGGGACTCCTCGGAGCGGTTGCGACGACGGTGGTCGACGGCGATGCCGATGGTGGGCGCGAGCTTCTTGGGGATGCCGGCAGCCTTGAGCTCCTCCAGGGTGAAACCACGACCGAGACGGGTCTTGAAGTTGTACCTCTGGGTGGGAGGGCGCACGACGGGGCGAAGGGCACCGGCGGTCGGGCGAGGGAAGATGGCCTTGGCCTTCTTCTCGCGCGCGATGCGACGGGACTTCTTGCGACCAGCCTGGTTGAACCAGGTCTTCACGCGGCAGGCACCGGCGTTACCCTGATGGTAAAGGAGACGAGTGGAGAGGTCAGCGCGTGTTCATGGGGCGGTGGGCGGCGCCTGAGGGGCGCCCAACGGCGTCCTCCGCGGTCCGATTTCCATCACGGGGAAGATTTAGCTAGGGTTTGTTCCGTCCGCGAGCGGACGGGGTCGCGTCGCGACGTCGACGCACCTGCCAGTCCTTCTTGAAGTGCGCATTGGGGAGCTGGTTGTTGTGCGCGGGCATCTTGCTACCGTGCTACGAACAACGCTGCGTGCTGTAAAGAGGGCTACGGTTCGAAGGGAAGGGCGGCTTTTGCTCATTTTTCCCTCTCAACTTACCTCGCTCTCACCTCTCTCTTCTTCTTTTTGTACATGTGTACATGTGGTGATCAGTGTAAAAATCAACGTGTTAACGGTTAAAATTTCGTATTTAGATATGTCACATATGAGCAAATAGTTAGGAGAATTGCTCGTCCACGAAAATGAGGACTGAAACTTGAGCTCAGCCCACACACTCACCGTCGCACCGCACAGCATGCAACCCAACGGAGAGGTGGTGAACAAGAAGGCGATAAACTACTCAAACCTGTGGCCCATCGCGCTCGCGCCCGTCATCCCCGCGGTCGGCATAGCCCTCAGGTGAGTCCCGAACCGCGCTCCCACGCTCGCGGATCTTAAAATAAACGCCCCCACCTGTTGCGTCCTACTAGGCCGTATCCCCAGTACCGTTGGCCAGTCATCGGCGCCATCGGAACAGCGATCCTGCTCGGCGCTCACAACGCCGTGGTCGCGACGGGTATCAGCACGAAATAGAGAGATGAGCGGGCTCAGGGAAGAACTGGAGGCTCTGCTCAAGGCCCGGCTTGGAACGAAAGCATCGCTGCGAGATGCACAGCTGGACGCCGTCCGAGCGTTGGTGGAGCAGAAGCGCGATTGCCTCGCGACGCTCCCGACGGGTTTCGGCAAGAGCATGGTGTACCAGCTTCCAGCAATGTGGAGAGCGGAGAAGGACACACCTGGCGTCACCGTCGTCGTGGCGCCCCTGCTCTCGCTCCTTAGAGACCAGCTTCGCGGCTGCGACGACTTGGACATCGACGCCGCCGCGTGGTGCGGGACCGTGGACAAGGCTAAGATGGAACGGATCGAATCTGACCTTCACATCGATTACTACGATAGTGGACCGGGGATCAAGCTCCTGTACACAACCCCGGAGAGCCTCGGGTCCCAACGGCTCAAGGACGCCCTGCGAGTCTGCGCAACAAACGGGTGCCTTTCGTCAATCGCCGTCGACGAGGCGCACTGCGTCGCCAGCTGGGGCCACGACTTCAGGCCCTCGTACCTCGCGCTGAAGGACTTCAGGGACGACGTCGCACCCGGCGTGCCCTTCCAGGCGCTCACCGCGACGGCCACGCCGAGGGTCAAGGACCAGATTGTCGAATCGCTCGGGTTGAAAGATCCCGTCTTCGTCGCGGCTTCCCTCAACCGACCCAACCTGCGGTACGAGGTCATACGTCGCGAGAGCATGCGACACGGGGACGACGTCGGCACCGATGCCGGGGACGACGTCGGCACCGAGACCGGGGACGACGTCGGTACCGAGGCTGTCGCGCTGGCGCACCTCGCGGCGATGGCGAAGGAGACCAAGGAACGAGATCCCGAGTCCGTCGGCGTGGTTTACGCCCGGACCCGTCACGAGTGCGAACGACTCGCGGCGGCACTTCAGGATCTGGAGCTCGACGTCGAGGTGTACCACGCGGGACGTGACAAGGAGGCGCTGAAGCGGACCCAGGGGAACTGGCGGGAGGGTGACTTGCACTGCGTCGTGGCCACCGTCGCGTTTGGGATGGGCGTGGACAAGCCGGACGTTCGTTTCGTCGCGCACTGGGGCCCGCCTTCGACCCTCGAGGGCCTGTACCAAGAGAGCGGAAGGGCCGGGCGGGACTCTTTGCCCGCGCGATGCGTCCTGTACTGCAGTTCGGACGAGCTGGACGAGCTCAGGAAGGTGGATCGCGGTAACTGCGGCGCGGTCGACGCGTACGCTCGGGGGGTTGGGACGTGTAGGCGGGCGGTTCTGCTGGGGCACTTCGGCGAGAAGAGATCCGCGGGTGGATGCGGCGGGGGCGAGGAGAGGTGCGACGTGTGCGCCGACCCCGAGGCGGTCCGTCGCGCGGCGGCGGCGGCGGACAGGACCGCGGACCGCGCCGCGGAACGGAAGGTGGACGACGCGAGGGCGGCGGCTGAGGAGGGGGAGGACGTCGCGCGGGTCGGCGGCGGCGGCGAAGGGGTGAAGAGGCGGCGGGTGGAGGTTGCGGCCACGGCGCCGAGGGTGCCGCTGGTGCCGACGCAGCACCGGCGAGTGCCCGCCGGGCCGGCGCGTAAACCTTTCGTGCCCCCGATGAAGGGAACCGAGTACCGACTGAAGCAGTAGACGACGTAGCACCCACGAGAACAAAAATAACGCACTGTGCCCAAAGCAGACTGGAGATCAGCGTTCAACCGCCTCATGACAATCGTAATTATGCCGGGAGAGCATAGCGGAGAGCGCGCGCGCTCTGGAGGGGAAGGGCCGACGGCGAACGAGAAGGCGGAGGTCCGTGTCAGCGCATAGTTCGGCGAGGACATCCAGGCGGCGCCACCGTTCCTCCGCGATACTGCGGCGGGCGGCTTGTTCCCAGGGACGATTTTGGGGTGTCGCTTGACGATTCAGTCTCGGCGGAACTATGAGTCTGCTCGACTACGGCCGACAGGATGACCTGTATCGTGGGGATGATTATTTGTTCCACCACGATCGTCCGGAGAGCGTCCAGGGTCAGTACGCCTCGCTGCACGAGGGCGAGACCTTGCTGAGGCAGGCTCGCGACCGGATGTCTCGGCCTGGTCGCGCCCCCGAGATTATCTCTCGGCCGGGGCGCGACAGCTACGTGCGGTGGCAGGCGGCGGTGACGATCCAAAAGATGTGGCGCGGGGCATTGGCGCGAGAGAGGGCGATGGACAAGTGGGTCGCCATATGGCAGATCCAACGCTTCTGGCGAGGCGCGCTGGTCCGGTACAGGATGGCGAGGTGGCGGGGACGCCCGATCGGGCCGGTGCGTAAGCAGAGAGCCGCGTCCAAACGGGCCCACGAACGGGAGCTCGCGAGGCAAAAGCGGGCGGAGGAGCGGGAACAGAGACGCCAGGAATCGGAGAGGCAGAACGCGGAGGTCCAGAAGCTCCTCGCGCGCGTGGAGAGCGTCAGGCGCGGGGTCATCCGGACGCCGTCGGCGAGCGGCACCCCGAGGTCATCCTTCACGGGATACGCGTACTCGCCCGACTCCACGTTCGGCTCGGCGCCCACGGAGGTCGGCGAGCCGGTCACGCCGACGGCGTTGATGATGACGCCGACATCCACGATGCGGTCCGTCGACGCGCCGGCGATCGATCCGATGCCCGGTCAGACGATGGAGGTCCCGATACAGATGCGCGACGGCTCGGTGCAGATGCTCCCGGTGATGGTGATGCCGCAGGACTCGCCGAATCGGAAGCAGCGCAACGCCTCGGTCGAGGAGACGGCGGACTTTCTCATGAGCCTCGCCAGCGACAAGGCGGCGAGCAAAGGGGAGGTGGAGTCCACGAAGTTCCTGATGGAGCTCGCGGATCAGACCCTCCGGTTGCCGACGCCGAATGTGGACCCGAATTCAACCGTCGCGTCCACTTACATCGCGTTGGAGTCGCCGGCCAAAAACGCCGAGCTCGGGGCGACGCTGTCGACACCTGCCAAGCCCACGCCGCCCCCCGCGAGCGTGCGTAAGTCGCACCCGGGGAGCCTGCGGGGCGTGTACCAGAGGGTGAAGGAGAAAGGGTTGGTCGAGCCGAGATCGTCGGAGAACGACGCGGGCGCGGAGGAGAGAGGACGCGATTCGTTCCTGTCGGTACCGGCGGGTCCCGCGAGCGCACCGCCGAGCGCGAGCAAACGCGGCAACTTACCACCCGACATGGACGATTACGCCAGTTACGTATCGCCCAAACCGCCTCCTCGACCTCAGGAACGATTCGCGAAGGTGGTGGAAGACGCGGTGACGGCGGTGAAAGTCGGCGATGCGGTGCGGGGGAGCGGCGGCGCGGCGCCCAAGCCGGCGGTCGTGGGGTCAAAGCCGGCGGCGGCACCATCGCCCGAGGCGGAGAAGATCGCGGGGCTCCAGGGCCTGATCGACGAGCTCAACACGGTGCAGCGCAAGCTCCTCGACGAGATCCACGCCGAGTTCCCTGAGGTGGCCGCCGCTCGACAGCGGCCGTCGCGCAGGATCGCGGAGGGCGCGTCGGCACCGGCGGCGGCGGCTTCGACGGCTTCACGGCATCGGGAGATCTCCTTCGCGCCCACTCCCAGCCCGGTTCGCATGATGCGGCGGGAGCGAGAGACGCGCGGCGGGGAGGATGACGCCATGGAGAGATACGCCGCCATGCTCGCGGGGACGATCGAGAAGGAACGCGAGGGCGGCGTGAAGGAGCGCGAGCCGGTGTCCTCCCATCAAGACGCGACGCCGACGCGGGCGAGGACGTCCGCGAGGTTCACGCCCGCGTCGTCGAGCCGAAGGTCGAGCCACGGTAGCGTGCGCGGCTCCGCAGGATTCACCCCAGCGAGGCGGCCGGGTTCGCGCGGCGCGCCGGACACCGCCGCGGCTGCCGCGAGGCGACGCGCGATCGAGGTGGAGGATGAGGAGGAGGAGCGCATATCGCGCAGGCTTGGGCAGGTTTACCTGGCGGGCGAGAGCAGGACGCGGCACGCCAACGCGCTGGTGTCGCGGTATTCCACCGACGCTCGCGTCGATGAAGCCATGGATGCTTCGAGGAGGGCGACTTCTTACGCCGTGGATGCATCGGTTCCTCGGGGGACTGCCACGCGGTTCACGCGCACGGGCAGCCGTGGTTCGCCCGCGTCCATCCTGGACACGCTCAGGTCGGACGCGTCGGACCCTTACGAGCAGTACGAGCGGCACTCGTACACGTCTCACAAGCCGGCGAATACGGGGAACTATTGGGAGATTCGTCAAGGAATCGCCAAGGAGTTTCATTCCGGATCCGAGGGCAGACAGAATACTCATAGGAATATCCGTTTACTTTAAATAATTGTAAACCGGAATACATCAAAATACGTCACATACGCCGTTGAAATTTTCAGGACGGGCTGTGCGCCACTCATCCTTCGAACACGTCGACGCTGTTGCAATCCACTTGTTGTTCCGCGCTTTCTCAGCCTCGGGCACACAACAGACGGCGCTCGCGACCTCCCTTTAGGAAAGAGTTTGTCAGTTACAGCGTCGACAGCGGAGTAAGAGGAGTAAGGCGTGAACACAGAAGATGTCCGCCACCTTCGCGGTCTCGGCGGCGGCGCCCGTCGGCCGCGCGGCGGCAGCCTCTGGCTCCCTGAGGAGAGGATTTTCTCCTCGGCAACGAGTGGGCGCTCGTCGCGTGGGCCGCGGCGGGACGGTGTACGCACGCGTGTCCGGCACCGAGAGGACCTCCACGGCTTCCCAGATGTCCAGCCAAATCAAGGACATCCGGGCGCAGATGGAGGAGGACGAGGACCTCAACACCCTCATGGCGGGCCTTCGCGGCACCAACATCGACGACAGCGACTTCGCCGCCGACGGCGTGCAGATGCGCGTCGTCGACCTGGAAAGCATCAAGGCGGAGGGCGGCGACGACGACAAGCTGCCGCTGTACTACGACCCGGAGCTCATCGCGCAGTACTGGCGGCGCAGGCCCGGCGCCGTGGCGCAGCGCATCGTCCAGCTCTCCACCATCGCCGGGTCGTTCATCACCGGCATCGTGATGGACCTCGTGACCAAAAAGACGAGCGAGAACTCGGTGAAGCGCGCGATTCAGCTCAGGGAGATCGTCACCTCCCTCGGCCCGGCGTACATCAAGCTCGGCCAGGCGCTCAGCATCCGCCCCGACATCCTCTCCCCCGAGGCGATGACGGAGCTGCAGAAACTGTGCGACAAAGTTCCGTCGTTCGATAACAAGATCGCCTTCGACACCCTGGAGAGGGAACTCGGGTGCAAGTGGCAGGAAGTGTACAGCGAGCTGGGACCCGACCCGGTGGCGGCGGCGAGCCTCGGGCAGGTGTACAAGGGCAAGCTGAAGAGCAACGGCGACATCGTGGCGGTCAAGGTGCAGAGGCCCGCGGTGCTGGAGACGGTGTCGGTCGACCTCTACATCCTGCGGCGCGTGGGCGTCGCGCTTCGATCGGTGCCGCAGATCAACACCGACGTCGTGGGTTTGCTGGACGAGTGGGCGGAGCGGTTCTTCGAGGAGCTGGACTACGTCAAGGAGGGCGACAACGCCACCAAGTTCGCGGCGAGCATCAAGGATGACTTACCGCAAGTCGTGGTGCCCGCCACGTACGCCGAGTATACCAGGCGCAAGGTGATCACTTCGGAGTGGCTCGACGGCGAGAAGCTCTCGCAGTCCACCGCGGACGACGTCGGGGATTTGGTTAACATCGGGGTGATCTGCTACCTGAAGCAGCTCCTCGACACGGGCTTCTTCCACGCGGATCCCCACCCCGGTAACCTCATCCGCACCCCCGACGGCCGCCTCGCCATCCTGGACTTTGGACTCATGACGAACATCGACGACAACATCAAGTTTGGCATGATCGAGGCCATCGCGCATCTCATCCACAAGGACTACGACGCCATCGTGGAGGACTTCGTCACCCTCGACTTCATCCCCGAGGGTGTCGACCTCAAGCCCATCCTCCCGCCGCTCTCTAGGGTGTTTGACCAGGCGCTGGCGGGCGGCGGCGCCAAGAACATCAACTTCCAGGAGGTGGCCGCGGACCTCGCGCAGATCACCTTCGACTACCCTTTCCGCATCCCGCCGTACTTCGCGCTCATCATCCGAGCCATCGGCGTGTTGGAGGGCATCGCGCTCGTGGGCAACCCCGAGTTTGCGCTGGTGGACGAGGCGTACCCTTACATCAGCAAGAGGCTGCTCACCGACGACTCCCCGCGGCTGAGGGAGAGCCTCAGGTACATGGTGTACGGCAAGGGGCAGGTGTTCGACGCGGATAGGTTGATCGACGTGCTGGAGGCGTTCGAGACCTTCACCGTCGCGTCGCAAAAAAGCAAGGGGAACATGGAGGGTGAGGCGAAGGCGAAGGCTCCGGCGGCTCCGGCGGCTCAGGGCGGGTTCCCGGGCGGGTTCCCCGATCTCAACCAGATCTTCGCCCAGATCCAGGGCGGTTTCCCAGCCGCCGCGCCCGCCGCGCCCGCCGCGCGGGGCGGGGACCAGGACGCGCAGACTCGCGAGGCGCTCCAGTTTGTGCTCTCCCCGCAGGGTTCAATCTTTCGCGAGTTTTTGCTCGACGAGGCGGTCAAGGGTATCGACGCGCTGAGCAGGGATAACGCCGCGAGGGTGCTGGCGCAGGTTGGGTTGGGTGACGCGACGGTCCCTCTGCTCCTCCCCGGCGCGCTCCTGCCCCGCAGCGTCAGGCTGAGCCCCAAGGTGACGGACGACGACCGCGCCACGGTTGAGAGCGTGACCAAACTGCTCAACTTTTTGTTGAAGGGCTCCCGCGCCGCGGATCCATCGACGGTGGTGCGCGATCTCGGCCCGCTGCTCCCGGCGGTGGCCACGGAGGTGCTCCCGGAGCTCATCACTAGGCTCAACTCGAGGGTCGCCGCCAGGACCATCAGGGAGGTGTTTGGCGAGCAGCTCGGTAACACCGCGCCCCTCACGCCCGCCGCGAGCCTGGGCCCCCGGTAGACGCGGGAGACGGGGGATTGTACTCTTTCACCACCATTCTTTGATTTCGCCGCTGCAACGCGAGCTAGCTAGAAGCCGCGAGGGCGCAGATGCTCTGCGTTCTCTTGTTTTTATCAGACAACACAAAACTACAAAAGAGCGACCGTGTCGACTAAATCTTTCCGCGCGTGAGAAATGTATCGTGTTTATATGGAAAACGTCATCGGTCTCATCCTCCCGATGATGTCTCGTCGTCGGTGTCCTCATCGTCGTAGGTGCTCCACTCGTCGTCGGTGTCCTCATCGACTTCGATGTCCTCATCGTTGTCGGTGCCCTCATCGTTGTCGGTGCCCTCATCTTCGTCGGTGCCCTCATCTTCGTCGGTGTCCTCGTCGTCGTCGGTGCCCTCGTCGTTTTCGGTGTCCTCGTCCTCATCGGTGTCCTCGTCCTCATCGGTGTCCTCATCGTCGTCGGTGTCGTCGTCGTCGTCGGTGCCCTCGTCGTTGTTGACGACATCGTTGACGATATCGTTGACGAAGCTGACGATATCGAGATATATGAGCTCAGGAGAACTGCGGATGTCCCCCCTCGGCAGCTCCAGTAGGAGCTCTGGACTGTCCCACCCGTCCGGCGTCACCTTCGGGTGCCTATCCAGCCACCCCTGAACCACGTTTCTCATCGCCCAGTTCGTCAACACGCTCGCGCTGCCCAGCTTGAGAAGCGTGAGCGGGTTCTTCGCGCCGTTGACCTTGAAGTGCGACAGGATAGCCCGGCGGTCGAAGGTGTGCCCCGAGTCGACGACGACCGGGTCGCGGAACATGCAGTGCGTGATGGGGCAGATGAGCTCCGTGAGCTCGGCGTCTGACTCTTTGGAAGCCGTCATCAGCTCCGCGACCCTGGACTTGAGCTGGGTCACCCTGTCATCCATCAGCTTCGCCTTCCATTCGTCAAACGTGGGCGCGGAGGAGGGCACCCCGGACCCTTCGCGCGGCGGGGGTCGACGCGCGCGACGAGGTGGCTTCTCCCGGGTTGGAACGTCGGTTGGGCCTTTGTCTTCGCGCGGAGACTGTTCACGACAATAATGCTCCGATCGTACGGGAACCCAATGAGCTCGGCGCACCGCACCGTACGGGAACCCAACGAGCGAAGGAAGGGCGGTCGCCTCGTTTGAACGTGGTTCTTCTGTTTGAACAGCTGTGTTCGCGCCGCCACTTCCGTCGTAGGGAGCGTATCCGCCGTCGCCGGCGGGTCCACGCGGGCTGATCCGCAGTCCGCATAGGGCGTTCATGCATCCGTCCATTTTCCCGGTGTTCTCCGCGCTTCCGGATGCCGCGAGCGGGCGGGGGCCGCTCGCTCTGAGAGGGCTGTTTTCCTCATAGCGAACTCGGTCAACAGATCGGGCGCTGTGAGCCAACCAGAGCCACCCATTTGCCAGTCAAAATTGCGGGAAACTCGCAAATCGACGGTTCGTGGAAAAATCTGCAACACCCAACGGGTATCAATACCAGACGACGAATCCGGAACACTTCCGGCCATAGACCCCAACGGCGTGGAGGGACGCCGGAGGACCGTTGAACCCGAGGTGGTGCGGGACTTAGACCGGTAAACACAGCGAGAGCCTCGGCTCGACCGATCAAGTCTTCAGCGCCTCAGCGTGAGAGCACTTGGGAGCGCTTGGGAGAGGAAGAACGTTTGGTTTTTTTTTCTTCCGGCATCTCCAGTCTCGGTGAGCGCTCGACCGTCGCCCTTCCCTTCCGCATCGCGGCGCCTCGATCGCGACGCCACTCAGCCGCCTAGTTTCCCAGCGACGGGAAGTTTAGGCGGCGGGCGGTCAACATGGGCGTTCCCATGTTGAGCGTGGAGATGCGCGGCGATAGCGATCCGCAAATGAGCTCCAAGGCGCAAGAGATCTTGGAGCGGCGGAGGGAGGCCCAGAAGCGGGTGGCGCAGGCGCAGCGACGAGCCGCGGAGGAGAAAGCGGAGGCCGATCTGACCGCCGCCGAAACCGCCGCCGCCACAGCGGCCGAGAAGGCCGCCGCGGAGAAGCTCGCCGCGGAGAGGGCGGCGGCCGAGAAGGCCGCGAAAGCCTCGATCGCGCTCGCCCCCAAGCCCGCCAAATGGGAACCCCTCCCCGACCTTCCCCTCGTGAAGCGCGCGAACAACCCGTTCGGCATCAGCTTCACCGTCGACATCAAGACCACCACCGTGGAGGAGAGGCGGCGGAGGCGCGAGAGGGACGAGATGACCCCGCGACCCGGCAAGACGCTCTCCACCCCCGCGGCGGCAGGGGGATCGGATGTCGGCGGCAAGCCACCGCTCAGCCGGTCCACGAGCAAGACGCCGTCCACGAAGACCGGCATGCACCTCACCGCGGGCGTCGGCGGGTTCAGGTTCAGCGTCGACTTCAAGAGGATGCTCAAGGTTTTGCCCAGGCCGGTGGTCCGACCGGTTACACGGTTCGAGCTGCCGGTGGCGCCCGCCCGCATGACGCTCCCGCGCGACGTCCACGAACCCCTCATGGAGTCCGGGCTGCAGATCGGACCCACGTTCCAGGAGGTCGCCGCGGAACAGGCTGTGCGCGCGGCCAAGACGGCGGCGCAACTCGCCGCCGCCGAGGAGAAGACCGCGTCCGCTCTGGCCGACGCCGCGGAGTGGCGAGCTAAACACGAATCCTCCGAGGACAAGCTCGCGGATGCGCTCGCCATGCTCGCGGCGGAGGAGGCCAGGCGCCATGCGCTGGAGCTGGAGCTCTCGCAGACCAAGAACGCCGCCGAGGATGTCGAGAAGAGGCTATCCGCGTCGCTCAAGGCGGCGGAGGCGGCTGTCGAGAAACTTCGCGGCGACAACGCGGAGCTCACGCTCGGCCTGGAGGGCAGCACGATCAAGATCCACGACCTGCGCGAGCAGCTCGAGTCGTCCACGAAACTGCTCGAGGCTGAGCGCGCCGCCGGGTCTGCGCAGCGCGCCGAGTTTGAGAAGAAGATGTCGGGCGCGCGGAAGCGAGCCAAGGACACCGAGGCGGAGCTCTCCGCCGAGATCGCCGAGCTCCAGGCCAAGCTCGCCACCGTCACCGCGGAGGCTGCGGAGGCTGCGACCGCCGCCGAGGAGGCCTGGAACAAGGAGAACCAGCGCGCGCGTGACCTCGTCGTGGAGACTGTTAGGCTCCGCGAGAAATCCGTTAAAGATCGCGACGCGCTCAAGGAACTTCACGAGTCCGAGACGAAGAAACTCAGCGCCGCGCACGCCAAGGAGATGGACAACGCCGCGAACGTTCACGCCGACGCCATCGAGGCAGCCAGGGTGGCGCGCGAGAAGGTAGAGACGGACCTCGACGCGGAACGCGAAGGGCGACTGGCCGACGCCGACAAGGCCAAGGCCGCCGCCGCCGCGGCGTCCAAGGTGGCCAGGGAACTCGAGGAGGAGCTTGTGCGCGTCAAGGCTGAGCTCGCAAAGGTTCAGGCCGAGCTCGCGTCCCAGGTTTCCGATTTCGAGAAGACCTCCGCGTCCTCCTTTGACGCCGTCAAGAGCCTCAAGAACCAAATCGCCTCCCTCGGCGACACCCTCGGGTCCGAACGCAAGGATCGCCAGGGCGAGCGCGATACCGCCGAGAAGAACCTGTCGGAACTCCAGAAGAAGGCCAACGCCGCGCGCGACGTCGCGTCCGCGGCCCTCAAGGAGGAACGCAGGGCTCGCGAGAAGGAGGTTGCCGGCGCCAGGGAGGAGGCTAAGAAGCTCGCCGCCGACGTCGCCAAGGCGAAGGCTGAGGTGAAGAGCCTCCAGGATAAGCTCGCCGCGCAGAAGCGCGAGCTCGACGCAGAGCTCGCGTCCACCAAGTCCGCCACCAACTCAAAACTCGGCGGGCTGGAGTCCACCCTCGCGGAGCTCAAGGCGGCGAAGGAGGCTCTCGAGGCCAAACTCGCCGAGGAGCGCGCCGCCAAGGAAGCATCCGACGCCTTCAACAAGAAGCAGCTCGGCATCGCCGTCGACGCGAGGAAGGCTGCGGATAAGCGGCTCGACGATACACTCGCGGAGTACCGCCAGGCCGCCGCCGCGGAGAAGGCTAAGCTCGACAAGAAGATTGCCGACGACGCCAAGCGACACGAGAAGGAAACCACCGACCTCGAGAAGTCGCTCACCGCCGAGAAGAGCGCGCACCGCGTCACCGACGAGAAGGCGAGCGCCGAGGAGGCTGCGAAGAACGCCCTCACGGAGGAGCTCGCCGCGCTCAAGAGCTCGTCGGCGAAGAAGAAGGCTGAGTTCACCGCGGAAGCCGTCAAGGCGGCGGATGAACTCAAGAAGATGCGAATCGGCCGCGAAGCCGCCGCGTCCGCCTCCGCCGAGGAGATCAAGAAGCTCACCGCCGAGCTCGACAAGGCCAAGGCTGAGATCAAGAAACTCGAGGATACGATCTTCGAGCAGAAGGCTGAGCTCGAGGCGTCCTTGGGCGCGACCAAGGCGAAGGCGTCCTCTGTGCAAAAGAACCTCGCGCAGATCACGCAGGAGAAGACCATGCTCGAGAAGAAACTCGCGGATGAGATCGAGTCCAAGCAGCAGCAGATGGACACGTTCAAGGCGCAGCTCGGTAAGGCGCTCGACGCCAAGGTGGCAGCGGACAGGAAGGTTGAGCAGGCCATCGCCGCGGAGAAGAGAGCCCTGGAGAACGCCGCCAGGCAGGTTGAGAAGGAAAAGGCTGCGCTCGAGAAGGAACTCGCCGATAAGCGCAAGGAGATCGAAAAGAAGGCTGCGTCCGAGGCCAACGCGGCCGCGGTCAAGAGGCACAACGCCGAGCAGTCCAAGCTCGAGGCCATCCTCGACTCTGAGAGGGAAGGACGCAAGGCGGACAGGGCCCAGTACGAGTCCGACCTCGCCGAGGCTATCCAGAAGGCTCGCGCCGAGGCTGAAGCCGCGCTCGCCGCGCTCAGAGCCGCCAAGGACAAGCTCGAGGCTGACCTCCTCGGCAAGAGCGACGCCGACAAGAAAAAGTCCGCGGCGGCGCTCAAGGTGGCGAAGGATGCGCTCGCCGCGGCTCTGGAGGCTCAGAAGAAGCTGGAGCGCGAGCTCAAGGCTCAGCGGGAGGCTGCCGACGCGGAGGCTGCCGCCGCCGCCGAGGCTGACAAGCTGAAGGCCAACGCCGTCGCCGCGGCTGAGCAGAAGCTCGCCGCCGAGCTCGCCGCTGCCAAGGAGAAGGCTTCCAAGCTGGAGGCTGACCTCAAAAAGGCGGTCGCCGCCAGGAAGATTGCGTCCAGGGCGCTCGAAGGCGAACGAGCCGCGCGCGAGAAGGAGGCTGCCGAGGCCAAGAAGCTCGCCGCCGCCGCCGCCGAGGAGGCCAAGAAGCTCACCGCCGCCGCTGACAAGGCCAAGGGCGAGCTTAAGAAGCTCCAGGATAAGATCAAGGAGCTCGAGGCTGAGCTCGCGGCGTCCACCGGGCTCGCGTCCTCGGCCAAGTCCTCAGCGCAGGCGTCCGAGGAGGCGTTCGCCAAGCTCAAGAAGGAGAAGGAGGATGCCGAGAAGAAGCTCGCCAAGGCTGAGAAGGACCTCGCGGATCAGCTCAAGGCTTCCAAGGATGGCGGTGCCGCGCTCGTCGAGGCCAACGCGGCGCTCGCCGCCGCCAACAAGGCCAAGGAGGCCAACGCCGCCGAGGCTCAGAAGCTGAAGGTTGAGCTCTCCGACGTGACCAACAAACTCAAGGCTCTCGAGGACAAGAAGAAGGCTGCCGATGCCAAGGCCAAGGCTGACGCCGACAAGGCTGCAGCAGCCGCCGCGGCTGAGGCCAAGGCCAAGGCTGACGCCGACAAGGCCAAGGCTGACGCCGACAAGGCCAAGGCGGCGCTCAAGGTGGCTCTGGAGAAGGCAAAGGCTGATGCCGAGAAGCTCGCGGCTGCGGAGGCGAAGGCGAAGGCTGATGCCGAGAAGGCGGCCGCCGCCGCAGCCGCCCTCGCGGCTGCGGAGGCGAAGGCCAAGGCTCTCGAGTCGGGCGCCAAGGATGCGGATGAGAAGATGAAGGAGCTCGAGGGGCTTCGCGCCGACCTCGAGATGTTCAACAGCCGCGTCATCGCCCTCACCGCCTCCGAGGCTGCCCTCAAGGCTGAGCTGGAGGAGGCGAAGAAGAAGGGCGCAGACCTCGAGAAGGTTCAAAAGGAGCTCGAGGCTGCCAAGAAGGCTGGCGAGGCTTCCAAAAAGGAGGAGGCTGCGCTGAAGAAGAAGCTCGAGGCTCTCGAGAAGAGCCTCTCCACCGCGGATCAGGAGAAGGGCGCCAAGCTGTCGAGCCTCGAGTCTGAAATTGAAAAGCTCAAAAAAGAGCTCGAGGATGCAAACGCTGCGACCAAGAAACAGGTGACCAATGCGGTGGAGGCGGCCAAGAAAGCCAAGACTGAGGCTGATCAGCTCAAGGCTGACGCCGACAAGGCCAAGGCTGATGCCGACAAGGCCAAGGCTGCGCTCAAGGCGGCTCTGGAGAAGGCAAAGGCTGATGCCGAGAAGCTCGCGGCTGCGGAGGCGAAGGCGAAGGCTGACGCCGAGAAGGCTGCCGCCGCCGCTGCCGCCCTCGCGGCTGCGGAGGCGAAGGCTAAGGCTGACGCCGAGAAGGCTGCCGCCGCCGCTGCCGCCCTCAAGGCTGCAGAGGCGAAGGCCAAGGCTGACATGGAGAAGCTCAAGGCTGAGCACAAGGCTGAGCTCGAGGCTTCGGGTGTGGCTGCTATGTCTGCCGCGGGCGCGAAGGGTGATGCCCTGGCCAAGGCTGAGAAGGACGCAGCGGCCGCCAAGGCTGACGCCGGCAAGGCCAAGACTGCTCTCAAGGCAGCCTTGGAGAAGGCCAAGGCTGACGCCGACAAGATCGAGAAGGCTACCAAGGATCTGGCCGCCGAGAAGGCCAAGGCTGAGAAGGCTGCCAAGGATGCGGCCGACAAGGCCAAGGCTGCCAAGGAGGCTGCAGAGAAGGTCTCCGCGGCTGAAAAGGCTGCGGCTGCCGCGAAGGCTGCCGCCGACAAGCTCACCAAGGAACACAACGACGCCAAGAAGAAGCTCGGAGACGCAACCACCCAAGTCACGGCCATGACCACTGCTGCCAAAAGTCGTGATGCCGAAATCGCCGACCTCAAGCGCCTGTTGGCGGAGGCTGAGGAGGCGGCGAAGAAACTAGAGTTAGAGATCCAAGAAGCTCGCAAGAAGAAGGAGGAGGACTCTGACTCTGACTCTGACTCTGACGAGGGTGCGTTTAGCGGCATGTCGCTGAAGGAACTGGTCGAGGCGAAGAAGGCTGCGGCGGCAAAGAAGGGTGAGGGTGTCGAGGAAATCGACGACGAGCCCCTTCAGCCGCCGAAGAAGGGATCCCCGGACTCGGACAAGGAGACGGGGTCGCCAAAGTCTGTCATCGCCAAGGGCCCCGCCTTCACGGTGGGGTGCCAGTTCGAGAGCGACGAGGCGGAATCGTTCCGCACGGAGTTGATGGTTGTCAGGGGACAGATGCAGGTGCTCTCCGCGCGTCTGATGAACCTCGGCAAGCAGGACTTGGTGGTGGTGTCCGAGGAGGACATCGAGGAGCAACGGAAGAAATCCGCGGAGGAGGCGGAGGACGACGACGCCGTCAAGGCGCTCGCGCTCACCGAGGATTGGGACGACAATAATAACGACGGAACCCTCATCACCCCCCGCGACCCCGCGGGTGGCGAAAACCTGAGGCTGCTGGTGGATAACCTGAGAAAGAGGGTATCGGAGCTCGTGACCAAGGGGCAGGCGGCTCGAGCTCGCATCCTCGCCCTCGAAGGCGAACTCACCGCGGCCATCAACGAGAAGGATTCCGCCGCGCAGTGGGCGCAGATGTGCCACCGCCGCGCCATCGGATCCGAGGAGGCAGCCGTGTTTGCCAGGGACGACCTTCGCAAGCTCAAGCAGCTCACCCGCGCGATCCGCATGGGCGAGATGGAGGCGCAGGGCGAGAAGCTCGACACCGTCAGGGCGTCCATGCGCATCGAGGAGCTCACGGACAAGCTCGAGGCTGAGCAGGAGATCCACGAGGTGACCAAGCTCAGGCTCGAGGATGCCGACGAGCGCGCATCCGCCGCCGAGCTCAGGCTCGAGACGGAGCAGAGGAAGAAGAGCGCCAGGACCGAGTGGGACAAGATCATGAGCTCCACGTTCAAGCGCGCGGGTGCCACGCCGGTGAAGGAACTTCCCGAGGAGGAAGCCGCCGCCGTGGAGGAGGACGGCGCCGAGACCCCGGAGAAGGCGGAGACGCCCGTGTCCCCGGCGCCGGCGGCTTCGGCCTTTTCCCTCTTTGGATTTGGCTCGTCCACCCCCGCGCCCGAGCCGGCTCCGGCCGAGGAGGCCGAGGCTAGCTCAGATGAGGAGGCCAAGGCTAGCTCAGATGAGGAGGCCATCTCCGCCGACGCGCTCAACTCCGTCAAGGAGGAGACGCCCGTCATTGAGGAGGAGGCATCGGAGGAGTCGGAAGAGGAGGAGGAATCAGAGGAGGAAGAGGAGGAGGAGAAGAAGCCCGAGTCGCAGCCGACGTCATCGGCGTCCACCGGCGGAGGTTTCTTTTCGTTCCTGGGGTTTGGCACCACGACCGCGGCGGAGCCCGAGCCGGAGAGCCCCAACACCGAGGATGAATCCATCTCGGCACCCGGCGTGGAGGCGGTGGCGGCGGAGGCGGCGGAGGAGACCCTCAACACCACCACCAACTCGGACGAAGGGGAGGAAGAGGGCAGCTCGTTCTGGAACCGCATGAACCAAAAGGCAAAGTTGGACTCGGACTCGGACGAAGAGTGATGGACTGATCGCGCAGCGATATAATTGTTATTGAAGTGATTCGACTAATCTTAATCTTACCTACTGCGGGGGCGGGTTCTTTGCGTACCACTCGACAACCTCGGGGAGTGCCATCATGTTCGCGATGAGTTCCTTAAGCTTGGGGTAACCGTCAAGGAGGTTTCCGTCGATGCCGTCGTTGGCGCCCGACACCAGCCACCTGAGCCTCGGCACGAAGACAAAGTCCGCGGCGCTGGGCTTCTCGGTACCCGCCAACCACCCGGTCTTGGAATCTGCCAGGATCCCTTCCAGGAAGCGCAGGTGCTTCGGGAGGATCTCGTCATTCAGATTCTTTCTTACCTCCGCCCGAAATTCTTCGCTCATGTGGCCGTAGCCGAACCTTGCGGAGTAGCGGGAGATGGTGATCCCGCTGAAGAAATCTTCCTCCTCGGACATGATGCTGTCGATACGCGCCGCCTCGAGGGGATCGGAGGGGTGAAGACCTCCGAGGGTGGCGACGTATCGCAAGATCGCGGAGCTCTGCGCCAACATCCTTCCGGCACCCACGTCCAGGGCGGGAACCTGCCCGTAGGGCAAAGCGCCCTGTTCCTTCATCTCCGCGAACCTCTCGCGCGAGATCCGGACATCCTCGAAGTCCACCTTGCCGACCGAGGCACAGAGGCGGATGGCCTCGGCCTTACCGGGAATGTCGAAATAGATGAGCTTAAGCGGCGCCATGGCGTCGATCTGAAGTGACCATCGGGACAATCTTGCTCTGACATTCGTCCGATGTTACCCAATTTCGAAAGGGCTCTCCCGTCATCAGTATCGGGTGTGCAGCGGAGGGCACAGGCGCGATGGGTCGATGGACCGGACGCATTAGCATGCGATCCAATGCCCTGGTCACGCTGGTGTGGCTCCTAGCGATGTCGGCGCTCCCGGTGAGCGGCCAGAACGCCACCAACTCTAGCAACGCCACGAACAGCACCCCGCCCGCACCGCCGAATCCTCCCCCGAGTCCTCCGTCACCGCCCCCGCCTCCACCCCCGGGGTACGGCCCTCAGCTCTCGGTTCCGGAGTATCGGGCGTTCAGGGGGATGTCCTTTCCCGCCGTTCCCAACATTGACCGCCTGGAGACGTCGGTGATCCTCAAGGTGCAGCTGGACGGACCGGGCATCGTTCGGTGGTTGGCCACGCCCGAGGGATACGGCGTCGAGATAAACGCCACGACCGGCGAGCGTGACTACGTCCCGTCCACGGAATCCGTCCGCAACGGCACGTGGGGCAACGGCACGCTCAACTCGGGGACCATCAACGTCACCGCCGCCAACACGACGTTCAGCGTCAACGTCACCAACCTCACGAGGATCGGGCGCAACGATCTGTGGGTGGTGACGTCCTCGGAGGATGACCTCGCGACGGCGCCCTCGGTGATGCTGCTGGACGCGACGACGCGCAAGACCACCCCGCCGAACTTCATCAAGTGGTACAACCAGAGCACGCCGATCGTGTACCTCGGGGCGCACGGCGTCGACGTGGCGGTCGCGCTGGACGAGCCGGGGACCGTGTACCTGCAGGTGCAGGGGCCGACGACGCAGGTCCCGTCGGCGGAGCGCGTCCGGGATCGCGCCGAGGCTGACTACAACTTCACAAAGTACACGGAGGTGACGGAGAACGGCACGTTGTTCGGAACCGCGGTGCACGGCCTGACGAGCGCGACGCGGTACGCGGCGTATCTGACCGTGGAGGACCGGTCGGAGCCGGAGCGAAACATTTTGGAACCGGCGGCGAGGTACGACTTTTACACCTTCGACGACGTGCCCCCGGCGGGCGCCATCTCGCTCGGGACGGTGTACAGAGACAGTTTCGAGATACACGGTGCGTCGAACAAGAACGGGACCGTGCGGTTCGTGGTGGTCCCGTCGAGCAACGAGAAGAAGCCGACGTTCCACGACGTCATGTTCGGAGTCGGGTACGGACAGAAGCAGGCGTTTGAGTTGGTGGATAACACCACCGCCGCGTACAAGCGATGGTACGAGGGTAAGTACGACTACGACCCACCAAACACGATGAGCTTCGGGGCAGTGTCCGCGAAAGGGATCTTCACCGTATCCGGCGCGGGTGCAGACAAGTTGGGATCCGCTTCGTCGAACGTATCCGTCGGCGCCGCCGCCGGATCGATCAAAGTGGACGGAGCGCCGTTCGGATCGATGGAGGGGTTACGTTCCAACACCGCGTACGACGTCTACGCCGTGGTCTCGGACGCGGCGGAGAACCAGGCGGTGAACCAGGCGGTCAACCACAACATCACGGTCCTCACCATCCTGAACATCGTCACCCTGGACGATACGCCCCCCGCGCTGGTGGGACCCGACGTTCACGAACTGAACACGACGGGCGGGACGATTGTGAACGTCAGGCCGCATAGCTTCGACCTCGTGACGCGGCTCGACGAGCCGGGGCGGGTGTGGTACGTGGTGACGCCGCACGTCCAGCGCTCCGTCGCGGTGTACTGGAACGAGACGTGCTTCGATAGGTTCTCGCATGCGTACGGGCGGCCCATCCCGGCGGATTTCAAAATAAATCAGCCGCCCCATCCGCACCTGGGCTACATGGACCCCCGTCAGCACGAGTACGTGTGCCCATCGGCGGACGCGGTGGACATGGGTCTCGGGGATAGGCAACGCTGGCTCGGTGCTCCCACCGTGGAGGAGGTGATGATGGGCGTGGGACCCAACCGCACTCAGGCGGCGGCGTGCGGCTTCGTCGAAATACCCACCCCAAACGTGGACGTCTTCACGACGATCGCGAACGTCTTTGATCCGAGTACGCACGCCGGGTGCGTCAACTGGACGGAAAGGTACGATGCGAACGTCACGGGGGGTACGTACACCGCCATGGACGAACGCGCCGCCACGTTGAACTACAACGACGGCAGGCGCGGCGTCGGCGACTCGTGGGTCTACGGAGCTTACTACGGCGAATACATCAGCAGCGAATACACGATCGGTAACTGGAGCCAGTGGGTGGCGAACGCGTCGGACCTACCGCCGTACCCACAGTACCCCGTGTGCCGCGCGTGCCCCCGCTTGAGCCCGGAGGGTGCGTACGACGTGTGGATCGTCGCCGAGGACGACGGGAACGATTTGAGTTTCAACGCCAGCGCCGCCGGTAACGGGACGATAACTAACGCCGTCGCGACGAAACGGAACAGGCAGGCGCACGCGACACGGGTGATGGTGGTCAACCCCACGGACTGGAGCGGACCGACGGTGGTCATGGCGGACAACACCAGCGCGTTATTCGCGCCGGGGTACCCAAAGCTGACCTCGATCAACGGAACGGCGATGAAATTGGAAGTTGCGCTGAACGAGTCCGGCGCGTTCGTGTTCTCCCTGAGGCCCGGGACGAACGACTCCGTCGCGCTTAACCGTTCCCAGATTGAATCAGCCGCGGGGTGGAATACGTCTTACCAGGCCCGTCTGTTGGAGGCGTGGATGGAGCCGAAGGAGCTGACGTTCGACAACTACAACGCGGTTCACAAGTGGTTCATCAAGAGCTACCCCGAAGAGGCGAAGAAATACCCGGACCTCGTACCCGGCGCGAACGCGGGCGTGGTGTGGGCGCTCAACGCGACGGTCCCGGTGACGCACATCATCACCGACGTGCCCAAACCCGCGTCGTGGACCGGCGAGGACCGCCAGGGCCCGACACTCGCGATGGATTATTTCGTCGTCGACGAGGAGCCCACCCGGGGAACTTCGCTCACCGAACCCAACTGGGACGGTTCGACGCACCACATAGCGTTGCAGATGAAGGATGTCCTCGCGCCGTTGTGGACGCACGGGCCGGTCGTCTCGGGCCCCGCGGTGCCCGCGTCGAGCGTGAACGCTTCGCTGTTACCCGAGGGGTTGAAGATCGGCGCGACGTACGCTCGGCTGGCCGTCGACGCCACCGTGGACGAGAATGGCGTCGTGTACTTCGTCGTGTGTTCAGTTCCCGCCGCGGGTGGAAACGAACCGACGCCGACCGTGGCGCAGGTCATCGACGCGAGCGCCTGTGATGACGGTTCGTATCCCAAGGTTGCGAATGCGTCGTTTGCGGCGGCGAGTAACGTCGCCGCGGAGTGGCGGTCGGTCGGGTACCCCCTCACGCAGGGTTCACGGTACGTCGCGTGGCTGGTCGCCGCGGACGATACCACCACCGGTGACGGGTACAACGCGCAGGATAACGTCACGGTGGTGAGGTTCACCGCCGAGGACAGGCGCCCGCCGGTGTTCTCCGACTTTGTGGGCGGCCAACCGGCGATTTTCAACGGAACGTCGAGCGGGTCGATGGCGCTGACGCTCGCGCTGGCGTCGCCCGGTCGCGCGCACTGGGTCGTCGTGGACGGCGGCGACCCAACGACGGAACCCACGCGCGCGGAGGTCATCGCGGGGACGGGCGCGGGCGGCGCGATGCCCCTGGCGCGCGGAAACGTCACCGTATTGAACGAGAGTCACGTGAATTCAGTCGTCACCGCCGACATTGACGTCGCATCCGCGGGCCTGGGTTCGGTTTCATCTGCGGCGTCTGGGTACTCGGTGTTCGTCGCGACCGTCTCCGGGGATGACGATTCGTATTCCGGGAACGGTGACAGGCACGAGGACGTCCCGTCGACCAACGCGGCGAAGGTTGCGCCCAGCCTGGTCGCGGACGCGGAATATGAATCGTCAGTGGCGGATGCACCCGACGCCGGCGCCCTCTGCGTCGGGCTCGAGTCGCTGGGTGAGACGTCGTTGACTCCCCGGTTCGCCGTGAGCGGCGCGCCCGCGACGGTCGCGTACGTGTTGCTGCGTCACGCGTTGCCCGCGCCGTCTCCCGCGCAGGTTCTCGCGGGATTGGACTCGCGGGGCAGGGGTCCAATGGCGGCTGGCGGGTCGGATTTTGCGTACACTGGGAATTCGTCAGTCGCCGGCTCGGCTAACCTCACGACCGCGTTCAGTGCCACCGTCGTCGGCGGTGGTATCACGAACCTCACGCGGGGTACCAGGTACGACCTCTACGCCGCAGTGGCGCTCACGGAGACCGACGCGCGGGGCGGACCCGACGGCGCGGCTTCACCGCACAACGCCACCCCGCCCCGGCTGGTCAAGCGGGTGATACGGACCTTGGACAACACGGCGCCGTTCTTCCTCCCCGGTTTCCCCCGCGTCGGCGCGGTGGCACCCCGCGGCGTCACCATCGCCGTCCGCGTGGACGAGGCGGCGGCGGTGTGGGCGGTGGCGCTGCCCACCGGTGCGCCTGTGCCCTCCGCGGCGGACGTGGCAGCCGCCGCCGTGCAACTGGCGGGCTCGGGCGCGACGCCCCCGGTTGCCGCCGCGAACGCCACGTCCACGACACCGAGCGTCGTTTCCATGGCGCTCGCGGGTGCTGTGGGAGACACCGACACGCTGGGTACCGGGCTGGAGAGTGACCTGGGATGGGAGCCCATGATGCTGTCGCTGAGCGGCCTGGCCCCGTCGAAGAGGTACGATTTGTACGTCACGGCTAGAGATTTTCACCGCGATGACTTACCGCTCGACCAGCCGGCAAAGCTCGGGACGCTCCAGGCCAGGGCCACCAAGCTGCTCGTCTCCACCCCGGACGAGACCGCATCGCTCGTGTCGCTCGTGCCGAGCGCCGGGTCGCTCGTACCGGCGTTCTCGTCGGAACTGTCGTCGTACCGGCTGCTCGTTCCCGGGAGCGCCACCGCGGCGGCGACGGTGAGCTTCACGGCGACGAGCGCGGATCCCCGGTGGGAAGTCCTCGCCAACGGCACCGAACTGAAGTCCGGGACCAGCACCCGCGTATTCTCCGTCGGGGAGATTGCCGATTCGGTCAAGTTCGAGGTCAAGGGGATCTCGGCGCCGTCGAGTTATTCGGTGCTCATGGTTCGAGCCAGCGCTTCAAACGCCGCAGCCGCCGCGGATGATACCCTCGCGTTCCTCGCCGTCACGTTGGACACAGGCGAACGGCTCAACTCGACGGTCATGGGCGGTAAACCGTGGCCCGAGTGCACGATGCGGTGCGCACCCGTGGGCTCACCCGACGGGTGCCGGAGTACCCGACGCGTCTGCGCGATGGATCCGCATCAAAAGATATACCGCCTCGTGGCTCCGGTTGCGGCGAAGGAGGCGACGGTGACCGTGGTGACGTCCCATGCCGGCGCGACGGTTCGTGTCTTCCTGGGTAACACCGATGCGTACGTTGGGGACCCGTTGGTGAACTCTTCATCGACGAACGATGAGATCTGGGGTTTGGCGGGGTCCGAGCCCGGTGCGTTGTCCGCCGTCGTGGACCTGGCGCGGGTCGAGTTGATTTCGCCCATGCCCGAACTCAAAGCCATCTACCTACGCGTCACCTCCGCGGACGGAAAGCGGCACACGTATTACACCCTCCAGTTCAGGCGGGAGGGACCCGGCGCGTACGAGGGGGTACAACACGAACCGAGGAGCCCGGAGAAGAATCCGGGGCCGAGGGGGTTGGCGTATTTCTCAGACCCGGAAACGGTCTCGCCGGTGGACAAAGCGGCTACGGATAACCCGCTCACGTTCTATCCGGATGAGTTATAGGAACTTAGTCTCTTCATTTAAATCATCTCTACAGCTAGTATGATGAGACCTAATATATCCGTCGTCCGATCATCTTCACCTCCTCCAGCCCCGTCGCGGCCACGTTCGATCGTACCGTCGGTTGCGGGTTCCGCGCGTCCCGGGCGCCGACCGACCGGGTGACCTCGTGACCTCGGACTCCGACCAACCGGGCCCCCGCGGACGGCGATGCGTAGGTGGAAGCGATGGCCGACCTGCGCGCGTGCGTGTCCGGGCTGGACGGCGTTCGCGGCGCGGGTTCCTCCCCGAGCACCCACGGGTGTCGCAACGCGTCCGACGGGGTGATCCGTTCGGCGACGTCCCACCGAAGGCACCTGGTCAAAAAGTCGATGAACCCGCGGTCGGTGCACCGCAGCAGCGCTCCGAGGTCCTTGCTGTTTGGCATCCGCTTCTTGCCCTTGCTGTTCGCCACGAGCTTGGGCTCACCCGAGGACTCGAAGTACTTCTTACCCCGCTCGGACCGGTCCAACAACGACCTGGGGGGCACGCCGTTGATCTCCATCACGCACGCCATCTGCTCAGCCTCGTTCTCACCCGGGAACAGCGGGTATCCCGTGTAGAGCTCGGCGAGTATGCACGCCAGGCTCCACATGTCGATGCCGCAGTCGTAGGTGGCGCCGAGGATGACCTCCGGGGCGCGGTAGAATCTGGACTGGATGTAGGTGTACACGCGCTCGTCGTCGAAGCAGCTGCTTCCAAAGTCTATCATCTTGATGGACGACTTGTTGGGCTGCCGGAGCAGGATGTTCTCGGGCTTGAGGTCGCAGTGAATCACCCGCTGGCGGCGGAGGAACTTGAGGGACACCAGGATCTGCTGCGTGAAGCGGCGGATGAGTCCCAGTGATAGGCCCCGGAAGTTATTGTTCTTGAGGAAGTCGTACAGGTTGATGGAGAGGAGCTCGAAGGTTATGCACAGGTGGTTGCGGAAGTAAAAATACTCCCGCATCTTGACCAGATTGTGCTCATCCTTGGGGTCCTTGTGCCGCAGGTGCTCCAAAACCTTGAGCTCCACCAGCGCCTGGTGGTGAAACCGCTTCTTGTTCCGAATCACCTTCACCGCCACCGTGCGCTGCGTCTTGTGGTCGTAGCAGCGCATCACCTGCCCGAAGCTCCCTTTCCCGGCTTCGTCGATGATCTCGAACCGATACGCCAAGTGGTCGCCGGTGCGCATCACGTAGTCCCCGCGGTCGTCGTCGTACCCGTGGTTATCCACCCCGCTCGCCTCCTTGCTCCGTACCTTCTTAGCGCCGATCCCGGCGAAGTACACCCGCGGGTACTCCAAGATCTCCGACCGTTCCAGCGCGGTGAGCGCGGCGCGGTGTTGCCCGAGAGCGATCTCCGGCGAGACGCATTGGACGGATCTTTCTCGTTCTCGGTCGGATACCTCTCGCCTGTCTCGGACCCGTTCGGAGGATCCCCGTTCCTCGCGGCCTCCCCTCGAGCCGTACGCCGAATCCCCGCGTTGCTCATCGGCGCTCCTTCTGCGTATGCTGCTCGACGAGTCCCCGCGGTGGTGCGACGACGTTCCGCTGTTGGGCATTATCGAGGGCAGTCCCAGCGTGGAGGCGAGCTGCTTCTGCGAGTCTCTCCGCCGCGGAGCCTCCCCAGCCGAGGACGGCGGGGGGGGTACCGCGCGACGGCGCGACGACTCGGTGCTCGCCACGAGCGTCGCGGATAGCCTCGGGGGCACGGCCGATGCGGTCGTCGACGCCGTCGAGCCGCGGTGGGACCTCTCCCCGACGTGCCCGGGGCTGCCCTCCACGCGCCGCGGGCCATTGTCGTCAATGTCGAGCTTCCGCAGCTCGGCTCGGAGCGACCCGTCGTGCCGCCTCGACGCGTAATCTGAATTCCTCATCGACACATCGGACCGTCTCGACATGGTATCCTCGCGATGCCTACCGGTGCGCGATCTCGTCTTCGTCGCGCGCTACCCCGTCGCCGCAACCCACTCAAGCGGCGGAAATTCGGGTCAGGTTTGCAGGAAACCGCCGTCCTAACGAACTCCAGCTTCTCTCGCCCGTGCGTTTCGTGCGGTGTTGCTTATACGGCGACGCGATGAGACGAGTTGGCGCCAAATGACCGTGACGATCCTCCCGTGAATCTATCGGGGATTTTACGGACCGAGCTCGAGGGTGCGCGCCGTCGGTTCTACGCGCCCGGCGGGCCGAAAAAATGCAAATGAGTGATGTCGTGTTCTTTCGGAGCGTTGAGCGTTTTTTACCGTGGAATCAGGGGTTAATCTGGCTTCGGCATGGCCACGTCAGCAGGACCGAAAATTCTTACCCCCGCCTTGGCTGGGTTATCAGTCACAAAATCTGTGCTTTTGCGCAATCGGGCGATCAAATCCTCGGGCGAGCCCGAAAGAGCGCCCGATTCTCAGTCTCGGAGGTGCCGGAATTGCCATTCCTCAATCCATTGCGGGTCGCACCCCCAACCAACCATGGTGAAGAGCTACGCGCAGACGATATGCCTGAAGAACGACCCACGGGGTATCGAGGAGTATAAGAGACACCACGCGGACTGCTGGCCGGAGGTGCTCGGCGCGCTGAAGGCTGTGGGGGTGCTGCGGATGAAGATATTCCTGCTCGAGACGAGGATGTTCATGTATATGGAGACTGAGGACGACTTCGACCCGGAGGTTGACTTTCCTCGTCATCTGGAGATGTCCCCGAGGTGCGTGGAGTGGGGTAAACTGATGTCGACGTTTCAAACCCCGGCGCCGGAGGCTAAGGCTGGGGAGTGGTGGGCGTACATGGAAGAGGTGTACGACTTCGAGTCGCAATGGGACGCGAAGCTCGGGCCCCGAGGCTCAATCGGCTAGATAGAAGAGAGATTGGCTAACAACTGCATGTCTACTCCGACTGACCGTCTACTGCACCCTTGACCTGCGCCAGTTCTCTCCGCAGCGACGCGATCGTCTTGTTCTTTTCACCGAGCTCCTCACGCGCGGAGGCGAGCATCTTGCCGAGCACCTCCTCCCTCGCGGCGAACCTGCTCGCATCCATCTTAACAGCCTCCAGCTCTTTACGCCGGGACTCCTCAGCCTCCGCAGCCTTGACGGACCTGAGCGACGTCTTCACCGCCTTCGTCGCCTCCTCCGCGGCGGCCCGGCGCTCTTGCTCCACGGCACGTCGTATCTCCCCACGCATCGAGCGCCTCTCGTCCTCCAGTTTGGCTCGCTCCATCTCCGCCGTCTCTTTCGTCTCCGCCTCCCATCGCCCCCGCTCGTGTTCCCACGCGCCTTCCTTCTCCCTCGACGTCCGTCGCAGCTGCTCGATCTTGCGCTGTAAGCCCTTGAGCGCGACCCTGTGCGACGCCTCCATCGCGGCGATGCGGGTGTCGATCCCGCCCTTGCCGTGCCCGTCGTTCTCCTTATATACATTCTCCTCATCCCCGGACGTGGTGCCCGGCCTCGCGCGCTTGGCGGGTCGAGGTTGCGTCTCTTGGAGCGGGCGATGCGCTTTCATCGCTAAACGCCTGCGCTCCTGCGCCACCACCGCGCGGAACTCCTCGGCGCGGGGGTGCTCCTGCTGCTCGATCCCACCGCTCGGGTTGGCGAATCCCTCCGTCAGGTCCGGGAGCGTGCATCGATGCCAACCGTGTGGGAGCTCGGTGTCGTTCAGCGCGGACCGCGCGATCCACAGCAGGTGGTCCTCGGCGAAGGGGTCTATGTCCAGAGCTATCGCGGTCTCGATGGTCCGGTCATCCAGCTCGGGTGTTCCAGGGGGCGCGTCGTGCGCCATCGTCTCTGCCGACGCTTCATTTCATTTCATCTCTCTGGTTGCCAAAAACTTCAATGGAAATCTGATGAAGTCTATGTGAAACTAGTCTGAAGACTTTGCAAATAACAAATAACTTTCCCCTCTTCGACTTTTCGTGACGCCCGGGATCGCCCGCCATTGACGAGCGCGGCACTTGGGAGAGAGTGCCGCGTGGGACGTCGCGTCGGGTCGGTCGAAGTTAAGGACCGAAGGCGTATCCCGTCACACCCGAGGTCTCCAGCGCCGAGACCCGGACCGGCCCGCGACGCACCGCCACCGGGATCCACCCTCGTCGTCACCCCGAAAAGGAAGGCACCTGGGTTGACCGCGCGGGATGGGGACCCGGTACCAGTACGACGAGGCGTACGATGAGGGGGATATATACGACGACGACGAGCCCGGGCACCATCCCGTGGACGACGACGACGACGACGACCTCGACC
>Ga0302114_10000192_pt1 | contig 45838 bp, 30 predicted proteins | sample AG5_Surface_MG_FD_203107 | JGI IMG/M metagenome (GOLD analysis project Ga0302114, IMG submission 203107) | Marine microbial communities from Western Arctic Ocean, Canada - AG5_Surface | ecosystem: Environmental > Aquatic > Marine > Oceanic | place: Canada: Western Arctic Ocean | collected... | reverse complement strand
TCACCATCATCCCCCCCCCCCAACGACGACGACGACAGACTGCCGGCAACTCGCGCCGGTGTGGGAACAGCTCGCGAAGGAGCTCGAGGGCGAGGTCTACGTCGCCAAGATCAACGGCCCCAAGTGCCGAAGCCTGCAGCAGAGGCTCCACGTCAAGGCGTACCCGAGCATCCTGTACCTCCGCGACGGAGAGACTCGGCTGTACGACGGAGGCGCGAGGACGCTCGATCACCTCTCCACGTACGCGCGCACCGGTTGGAAAGGGACCAAACCCTTCCCGTTTTACATGGCGCCAAACAACGTCTTCGGGAGGAGCGTCGGTTGGGTGTACAGGATACCGAGCGCGGCGCACGAGGTGTACAAGGATCTGAAAAAGGGTGGCTTCAGCGACGTGAGCATCATCTTCACCGCGCTGGCCGTGCCGGTGGCGGCCGGGATGTTCGCGATATTCATGGCGGACGTGTGGGTGGTGCGGACGACGCGGGCGCAGGGGTTAGCGGCGAGGCGGCGGGTTGAGGCGCGGGCGCTCCTGAGGGAACAGCGAGAGGCGCTGGAGCGAATGAACCGCCAGCACGTCGACTGATTAGTTTGTGAAGATAGTTTGCGAATGATGACAAACTCGGCTTCCCCTCTTGACATGAGCCTTCTTATATACAATGTCCTTCACTGATAGCCCGAAATTTTGGTGAGCCTCACCACGTACACCCACACGCTGCACACGAACGTGCAGCCGTACGGCTCCACGTGCGTCGCCACCGCGAACTCCACGTCGTTCCTCGCGGTGTCGGCGATCTTCAGCCGATCGATGACGTCCCTCACGGTGTTGGCGTCGGTGAAGGGCAGGTTCATCGGTGATCCCGTCACCGTGTACCCCTCGCAGATACCCGCGAGCTGTGACATGTGCAGCTCGGTGAGGGACCCGACGCGCATGCCGCCGCCCAGGTTCAAGCCGCCGCCCTGATCGTCGGGCGAGATCAGAATCTGCCCCTCCAAGTCGCGCAGCAGATCTTTCAGCGCCCGCGACGCGCGGCGGTTGAACGGCGTGTGCTGCCTCGCGCGCTTCTTGACGATGGCGTCCATCGCCTCCCTCTCCACCGCGGCACCGAGCCTCTCGTAGAACGCGGGCGGGTAGCTCTCGTACGTGATCGCCGTCTGCACCGTGGGCATCGCGCGGTGCGGGAAGGCACCGGCGGAGAAAAACGGTCTCCACGCGTGGGTGTCGTTGAGGTTCCAGTTCATCTCGTGCGGCCGCCCGTGCGCCTGGATGTTACCCCACACGTTATCCGAGTTGAACACCACGCCAATCTCGCCGAGGCACGCGCTGCACGCGCTGTCGTAGACGCTGAAGATGGTCCCCGCCATCGGGTCCCAAATCAGCGAATCCTCCAGCATGGGCGCGTACGTGGGCGGGTTACCAGGGCGCTTACCCTGGCCGCCCGGCGTGAACACCATCGCGGCGTCCGAGTCCGTGGCGCTCACGCCGAGAACCACGTATGCCTCCACGCCGAGCGCGACGAGGAACCCGCAGAGGAGCAGCGCGTGCTCCTCCGAGTCCCCGGCGCACATGTCCAAAAATTCCTGGCTCGTGGTCCAGATGTCCACGCCGGGGGGCAAGTTGAACGCGGACATGTCCGTGACGTGGGGCACGAGGTGAGCGAACCGCATGAGCTGCCGCAGCGTGGGCTCGTCCGCGACCGCACCCTGGAACCCGGGCGGGAGCTGTGCGCTCGAGATGTACCGGCAGAGGTGAACCGACCGACCCATACCGTCGGTGGCAACCGCGCGGAACGACCTGTGCTTGGTGTGCCTGTTGACCGAACGGCACTCCTTCTCCCAAGTCTTGGCGTGGCGCAGCACGCCCTCGTCCTCGCCCACGCCGGGGTCCGATAAAGTGGGCTCCGGCTTGGCCAGTGAGGGCGCGAACTGGATGTACACCGACATGGACGGCTTGGGAACCTGCGCGAGGCCGCCGCCGCCGGGGAGGGAGGCGCGGCCCCCGCCGCCGCCGCCGCCGCCCCCGGCTCCACCGTACCCCAGCAACACGGGCGGCGAGTCGAGCGGCAGCACGCCCTCGATCTTACCCCCGTCGCCGCGGTACAGCGCCGCGACGGGTATATCGATGGAACCCAGGAAGTGCTGGGTCGTGGAGGTTCCACCCAACGCGTTGTTCCCGCCGGCGCCGTACGTTCGCTCCGCGGCTTCCACAGCCTCGTCGAAGAGGGAAATCGTAACCACGTCCTCGCACCCTTGCAGCGCCGCGGGGGAGAAGTCCCCGCCGGGCGGGCGGAACGGGAGGTTGAGCGACTCCTGCCACGAGGGCGCGCTGCCGTTCGCGAGCCGCGTGCGCAACGTCTGGCCCTGGAAGGACACCTCCACGAAGGAGTTGAGCTCGCCGGTGGAGACCAACGAGGAGCCGCCAAAGCCGCCGTCACCGTAGCCGCCGCCGTAGCCGCCGCCGCCGCCGCCGCCGCCGCCGCGCTGCATGGACCTTCGCCCGCCGCCGCCGCCGCCGCCGCCCTGCATCCCAGCGCGGGTGGGAAGGTTGAACGCCTTCTGGATGCCGACCACGAGCTCGCAGTAGTCGGGGTGGGACTCGGGGGGCGCGGCTCGGCGGCGCATCGGTCGGAGCTTCCGCCTGGGTTGGAAGAATTCAAAGACGCCGGTGAGGTCAAAGGTGATGTCGGGGAGGGGCGAATCCTTCACCACGTCGTCGGTGTGCATCACTCCCTGCGACTTCTTCGCGCCCTGCTTCTGGTCCCGTCGCCCTTTGGCCACGTTGAGCTTAACCTTGGCGAGAAACTCGGCGATTCGAGTCGCGCGTTGATCCGCCTCGGCCAATCCGGGTAACTGCGCGGAGAGCAGCTTACTCTGGCTCTGAACCTCCGCGTTCTGCTCCAAAAGGTGGTCCGGGATGTCACCCTCGCTCAGTGGTACGCCACCCTCGGGCAGCGCCTCCACGCCGCCCTCCGCGCGTAACTTGAGCAGCTGCTGGCGCTTGGAAGCCTTAGTGTCCCGTCCCAGCATCGTCTCGTCGTTCAGGTTGAGGCGGAACCCACCGCCGCCCGCGTTGCGCAGCGCCTCGCGCGTCGCCAGCGTCTCCAACAGCGTCGCATCCTCGGGGTTGAGCGGGTCCAAGCTGGCGCGAAGCGCGGACGCGCTCACCTTGGACGGGGACCCGCCCGGGATCGTCGGCGCCGGCTTAGCGACGCCGCGGCCGAAACCTCCGGCGGCGTCGGCGTACCCGACCTTTGCGGCGGCGGCGGCGCGCTTAGCCGCGGTGGACGGCGGCGGCGGCGGCGCGATCGCGAGGGATGCGCGCTCGACGTCGACCTGCCTGCCGTACGCGCCCATATTGATGGTATCTGCCCGCGGGGTCCACGCGCAGGTGACAAACAAGGACCCGGACGTGAACTGCGCCTGCGCCTGGCCTTGCGCGCCGCGCCAGGTGGGGTTGTGGGGCGCCTCCGCGGAGAACTGGTACTGGCGCGGCGCGGGGTCCTGATAAGGCTCGCCCGGGTTGCTACCCGGCACGGCGATCGGAACGACCGCGAGGAAGGTGTCCACGATCGTGCCCTTCTCGTACAGAGCGAGTCGGACGCCGTCGGGCCAGCGAGCCACGGAGAGGGAAAAGTAGTGCGCAACCTCGGTGGAGAACCCGCCGGATGATCGAAGGGTGACGGGGCGTGACGTGCCGGGAACTTGCTGCCCGTTGACCTCCAGCGCGACACAGAACCGCGTCGCGGTGGCCCGCGCGCGGCGCTGCTGCTCGGGCTTGGGCACGTGCGCGCCCTCATCCCTCGCGGCGCCGGCGAGGAGGACGGGTTCCGCCTCTCCGTTGCCTTTTTGTCGGACGGCGAATCGGATCGAGGTGGAGCGGCAGCCGTACGCGATGCGCTCGCGCTCGATGGCGTCGTGGAGCTCGGACATGTGCTGGACGGATGCCTTCATGCGCTCGCCCTCGTCCACGGCGAGGCGCGAGGCTTCGTCGGCTTCCTCTTCCAGCGCAATGAGGCGATCGGACGGGGTGACGCCGGCGAGCCAGAGCGCGGCGCCCGCGGCCATCTCCTGGCGTAGCGCGTTCGCCCTCGCTGCTGCCGCCTGGGACTTGGCGGTGTAGAGAGTGACGAGGTCGCTCGCCTCCCTGCGTTTGTACGAGCGGAAGGATTCCTCGAGCTGAGCCGCGAGGAAGTCTTCTTTGCTCATGAGCGGGTGGCACGAAAACTCGAGTCGGCCGACGGAGATGTCGAAGCGGTAGGTCCTGTCGACCCCCGCGCCTTCGGTGACCTCGAGGTCGATGCGTGCGTCCGTCGCCGGGACGGTTTGGAGGTAGGGCGCCTCCGGGTCGAACCACCTGGCGGGCCTCGCGCGATCCACGCCGGGCGGGACCGGATCCGCCTGGCACAGGACGCCTCCGTCGTTCGGATCGAACCAGACCTCGGGGCGGCCCTCTCGCGCGGCGCGCGCCTTGCGCACGGCGATGTTGTCCGCGCGCGCCCTCGGTCGTTGGCGAACGATCAGGCCGTCATCATCGGTCGCCCGGCTGGTGCTGGTCTGGATATCCTCCTGTCCCAAGCCGGTGGCCTTGATCAGCTCGGCGACGTTGGCGGACTTGGTCGTCTCGGACGTGACCTCCGCGACGGCGGTGGCGTCGGGCGCCCTGGCGGGCTGCCACGTGCGCGTGACGAAATCCCCGCCGCGGGGCTGGTGTTCGCCCATGTCGAGCGCGGTGTGCGCGGGGGACGATGCGCCCGGTCCGGCCGCCTCAACGGAAGCACCGGGCCGCGCGGACATCGACGATGAGCCGTTGAATGGGGGCGGTGTCCCCGGGGCCATGCCGGACCGCGGGTTTGGGGTCGGCGAGCTCATCGAGAACACCGGGGTTCCCGCCGCCATCTGACCGCTCATGGTGTACTCGATGTGTACTCGACTCGCGCGTGCAGGAACGCGTCCTTCTCCTTGTCGAAGGGCGCCCCAGCGCGGGTCGTCAACTGTGCGCGTCAACCCGTTCGACGATGATTTATCACACGCAAACGCCGAAAACAACGCCAACAACGATGGGTCTTCCCAGGCTTTTCCTCGCTCGACCGACCGAACTTCGCGATGAAACTCCCGTTGAGTGCAACGGCTCGAAAACGGATCGACGACGCCGGTTCACGAGTGGATAAATTCAGCCGCGAAAATCGCAGCTTTCTGCCCGAAAAGGCCTACCATATCTGAGATATTTATTGGACTTTATGCAATGGCTGACAGATCACCACCGAAATATGGCCAATGACAATTCGAGAAATACAATGCGGCGCCGCTTTTTTACCCTGAACCCGACCAATTAAATGTTGACAATCTCTGCAAAATTGTACTTTTTCGCGGCCACAATTTTGAATCGCGATACGAAAACGTGAAGAAAACGTGGTTCGGGCAACGACGAGTCGCTCACACCGGATAATCATGATCACCCCGGATAAACATTGTTAACAATGATCTCGGGAGCGATGCGCGCCGCCACGTCCAGCCCGCACACGGACGGCTCCAGCGGCACGAACGAGAGAAACGTTCGTCGACGCAGGGCGACATCGTCGAATTTATTTTTTCGTAAAGTCTTACTTAAATGTGTCGTTCTAATAAAGCATCGTCGAGCAAACTAATGAATGTCAACCCACCGCTGGACTAAGTGCGGCGAAGTCTTCTTGCGGAACTAACAGAAAACTAAAAAGCGAGCAGAGTAATACATCAGTGCGTATGTGCGAAAGAAGTGGTACAGGGTGGTGTCGTGTGCGAACAGAGTACAGCCGCGGCGCCGTATGCGCCGCGAGAGGTAAACCACGCGCTCCCCGCGCGTCCGTCTCGCGCGACAACTCTGACGGCCAAAAGAAAGTCGCGACGTGTCACCTCGGGAACTCTCCTCGAGGTTTCAATCGGACTTCAACCTGTGTGTAGGCCGTCGGGTCGTTCGCGCCCGTGTGGACGCGGGGGAAGACTCGAGGAACGTCGGAAACGAGCGTCGTCTCGAGGCTTCCCGCGATGTGTCGGGGGAGGATGGCGACCGCGCGTTGAAGGGCGCGGTTAGGCGGTGACCGCGGTGGCGGAAGCCTCCTTCTTGGCGACCGTCTCGGGTTTCTCGCCCGCGGGCTTGGGCATGGCGCCGTTCATGAAGTTTCCAAACACGTTGTGAGCGCCGGGGAAGACGCCGGGGGTGAAAGCCTGGAAGTTGGGGGGAAAGGTGACCCCGGCGGGGGGCGGAGGCATGGGGGGCCTCGCGGCTTGCGCCTGCTGATGCTGATGCGCGGCACCCGCCGCCGCCATCTGCTGCATGAACTGGTGGTACCCCTGCATCCAAGCCGCGGGGGGCGGCATCTGCGCACCCATCTGTCCCATAGCCCCCATCGCCATCATCGCCGCGAAAGGGTTGGCCGCCGCGGCAGCCGCGGCAGCCGCCGCCTGCGCGTGCTGCGCCGGGTCGTGCGCCCCCTGCTGCGACGCCCCCATCGGCGTGGGAGCCTGCGCGTGCTGCTGCTTCACCTCCCAGGGGTTCCCTCCAAACTTCGAACCCGCCGCGGCAGCCGCCGCCTGCGCAAACCCAGCCGCCGCGATGGGCGAACCCGCGAGCGCGGCGATCGTCGCAGCCGCCGCCTTCTCGCCCTCGTCCAGCCCCTTCTTGGCCCCAGCGTTTGGAGCGCCAAACCCCGGGGGCATGGGCATCGTCGCGGGGTTGAACCCGGGGAATCCGGGCATCCCCGCGGCGAACGCCATGGAGAGACCCCCGGGCATGCCCGCGGGAACCTTGGAGGCAACCTCGGGAGCCTTGACGGGTTCGGCGGGAGCCTCGGAGACGATGTCGAAGAGGGAGCTGCGGCGCTTGCGCTTGTTGAGGTTGTTCTGGCGGATGAAGTACTTCTGCGCGTGCGACGCAACCTGCGTGGGGGTCCTGGACTGCACGAAGTGGCGGGAGATGCCGCGCCAGTCACCCTGAACGTGAAGAAATCGGGTTACGTTGGTCAGTCAGAGTCGGAATCGAGACACGCAATCGGGCGCCTCGTCGAGGAATGTCCCCACGTCTTCCCACAAAAAACGCAAATTAGGTAGGTGGAGCATCGAAGGGCGCTCAGGGTGACACCTGGACCTTCTGTGTAAAACGAAGGGACGGTGACCTCCCGACGATTCGTTGCCGACATCCGGACGCCGGGAACGGCGCCGGAACTCGGAAACGGGTCGAGACGGGTCGGATGAAGTCGAATATCGGTCGTTCGAGCGTCGACGCGACCGCGACGTGCGCGCGCCGCCCGGATAAAAAAAGCGGGATTGCGGGAACTCGGTTCGGGAGGGTAAAACTTGTCCGCCCTCTCACCTTGCCGAGCTTCTGAAGGCCGAGTAGGAAGAGGCGGTGCTCGTCCTCGGTCCAGGGAACGCCTGCGGGGAGGGACGGGAAAGAAGGTTGAAGGTCAGTGCTCATTCTCGACCGCGAGTTACCGCGAATAAATCGCTCGCGGACGCGCGCGCGGACCAGATGCGGAGCGCCGACGGCCAACAAAACAACCAAGACGCGGGGCAAATTGCCGGGAAAAAAGAGCTCACCCTTCTTGCGCTCCCTGGTCGGCGCGACCGCGGAATCGGACTGATGGCCGTCCTCCTCGGTCGGAGAAGGTCCCTTAGTGGGGTGTTCCTCTATCGGGTCGGCGGACTGGGTCTTTCGCATGCCCTCAGTCGCCGCCTCGACGAGTTGCGACAGGCCGGCCATTGTGAACTCGGTCCGCTTGAAAAAAAGGCGCGCTTAAGCGGATGGTCAAAACCGTGACTGCGAGCGTGGCCCGAGTGGTATAAGCGGAGAGCGCGGGTGGGGACGTGAAGTATCCTTTGGGATGTGTTCACTCCGCGTATTTCTTCGAATGTAACGTCGCGGGTGGGTGCACGCGCGGGCGTCTTCGGAGAGTGGATTCGTTACCCGCGGCGACAAGTCTATCTAAGTGGGTCGAATCCTGAATGAAAAGTGACCCTGCACAGCTGGCGAAATGAAACCCGATATTTGTGGTTTATGGCACGCGGCTGCCAAAAATTTAGACTAAATACGTAGTGTGACTGAATTTACCGACGGTTGATGAAAAAATCATCGCCATGTCACAGATACTGACGTTACAGAGAGATTTGCCGCTGATCTATCCAAAAATCGGTATGCGATTTAGTCGGGATGTGGATGATTTACGGCTTTTTGTTTGTCCAGGTTGGCACCCATCGCTGGGATATTTCTCAGGAAAGGTCGCATGAGAATCGAATTTTCACATTCGAAAATCGTTTCGGACCAGTGGATAGATCGTAGTCTCTCAGAGATGGGGAAAAACCCGAACTTTCGCGCATATTTTGCAAATTTTGTGAGAGTTCCGCCTCTCTTGCGCTCCTTTAAAGCGGGAAAGTTCAGAAAAGTGAAGGTCTGTAACTCGTTCACTGGGTCTGTTCGCAATAAAGGAATCTCGCTATCCACGAGCGACGGTAGATATTTTCGGATGAGGACAACTCAAAAATATCCAGCCTTTCTGAGCCTTTCAAAAACTCTGACTGATCCGCTATGTGATGATCTGGATCAGGGCAATAATAAAGAGACGGGGTGCCCTGCGCTTGGAAGGCAGTGTGCCACATGTCGGCCACTAAAAGGTAAAAAGCGATGCGACTGGCACCAACTGCCCAGCTGGTCCGAAAACGCATTTCGAATATGAATATCTCGGTTTATTAGTTGGAAGTCGCCAACTGGTTGACTGACTGTCGCCTCTGGCGGAGTTCACGCGACGATGGCGCTCCACGCGTCGTTGATCTCCTGCGCGATGCATCGCACCCTGCGCCTGATCCGCTGCGCGTGCGTCTCTCCCACCCCGTCCTTCTCGCTCCCCCCGTCCCTCTCGCCGTCGTCGTCGCCGACGCACGCATCCGCGCTGAGAGCGTTGCCGAACTTCCCCTCGAACTTGTCGGGGTGCCATCGCAGCGACGCCCGTCTGAACGCCCGTCTGAACGCGGCGAGTCTCCTATCCTCCGGACCACCCTTGTCGGACTGACTCTTAGTATCCCCGTCCGTCGTCTTACGTCGATGAGAGCCGGTTTCGATGAGCTCGCGCCTGGCTAAACTGGCCAGCGTCCCGCCGCGGACGTCGCCGCCTCCGCCCCGGCACGGGCCTCCCGGGGGCCACGGCACGTCGGTCACCCTGACCCGCGCGCCGCCGCGTACCGACGTCTCGAACTCCGCCCACGCGCGCTCGTGATCCGCCCAAGCCCGCGCCTCCTCGGCGTCCGCGTTCGGGGATGACGATTGACCCGCCCGGGTTGACGCGACGAGCTCGTCCTCGTCCATCGCGTCGCCGATGGCCTCCGCGGCCCTCTCCGCGGCGCGTTCCCTGCGCTTAACATCCGTGTCGTCTCCCCACGCGAGCGTGTGCCTGCGCTCAGCCTCGAACCGCATCGAGGCGAGCTCCTCGGCCATGTGCCGCTGTTCGCACCGCGCGACGCGGATGCGCTCCAATGTTTCGTTCTGGCGCCTGATCTCTTCCCTGTCGCGGTCGAGTCGGCGCAGGTCGTTGAGCCGCGCGCGGTGGGCGTTCTCCACGAGATCGCACCCGCTGCTGTCGCTGTCGTCGTCGTCGTCGTCGTCGTCGTCGCTGTCGTCGGGGTCGGGGTCGGTATCGGAGTCGCGTCGGCACAGGGGATTAAACCTCCTCTCGTCCACGTCGTCGGCGCCGATCGGACACGTCGGCCGATGGACCCCGCGGAGGTCCGGACCGTGGCCTGGGGTCCACATCGAGCGGCGAAACACGGCGAGCGCGGCGTCGAGGACGTGATCGTGGATGAGCGGAGGAAGTGTCGGGGTGGGGCGCGATGTGACCGACGATGGCGCCCCTCGAAGACCACCTGGGCGAACCAAGAAAAACGCCCAGGCCACGGCCGTTCGCCTCCCAAGACAACAACTGAAATCAAGAATCAAGTAGATGTATAACGTAAGAGCTAGCTAAAGCTCTCACTCGTGCGGAAGGTGTTTTTTACAGCAGGTTTGCCATTGAACTGCCCGAGCCAGCCCTGGTGTGAACGGGCTGGCTCCCTTGGAAGGTTGGCGGGTTTTGATACAGCAGGTTGCCCACGACTGCCCGGAGCCGGATGATCCCCCGAACGTGATATCACATACGCAGGGGACCGACTCCCTTCGTGTCTCTCCTCCCTACGATCCGGGAGGGAAAGAATATAGTTTAACGTTGCGACGCCTCGTACAGCGTGCAGTGTTCCGGCCACTCGTAGTGCGGCCGGTCGCCCACGGCGCCCGCGGGGTCCAGGTCCATCGCGGCCCTGTACTCCTTCTCAGCCCTCGCGGTTTTATCGTGCGTGCTCGGGTCCGTGATGGCGGGATCCCTGTACTCGCCCTGCGCGTGCCGGAGCACTTCCCGCAGCGCGATGACGTCGACGTTGACGGGCGAGCCGTTTTTCACGACCCGGGTTCCGTTGACCCACGCGGAGTCCAGCGCGGATCCGGCGCCCGGCGCCTGCGTGCGGCTGCCCTGGATCAGAAGACTGAGCGGGTCGGTGCGGGGGAGCATGGAGAGCGAGGTGAGGTCCCAGAGCGAGACGTCCGCGAGCGCGCCCTCCTCGAGCACGCCGCCCTTACCCAGCTGCCCGGGCTTGCCCTCGAGGAGGATGCCCTTGTACCCGTTCGCGGCTCCGAGTCGCATCGCGGTGTAGTGCGCGGTGGGCCAGTCGCGGTATTCCGGGGTGGCCACGCAGGGTAAGATGTTTGCGAGCTTGGCCACCTCGAGCATGTCCTGGCCGTCGGAGGAGCACGCGCCGTCGGCGCCGAGGCACACGTTCATCCCTCTCTGCGCGTAGGAGAAGAGAGGCGCGACGCCGCTGCCGAGGCGAAGGTTGCTGAACGGGTTGTGCACGGCGGTGGCTTCGCACTCGGCCATGATGGCAACCTCCTCGTCGTCGAGCCACACGCAGTGCCCGCAGGTGGTACCTGGGACCTGGAGAAAACCGGTGTCGCGCAGGTGCTTCACGGCGGAGCCGCTGGGAAGGAACTGCCGCGCCATCAGCGCCTGCGCGCGAGTCTCCAGGAGGTGGATATGCCCGCACAAACCAAACTCTTTCCGAATCTCCGCCGCGCCTCGTAAGAGCTCGGTGCTCGCGCTGTACGCGGTGACCGGCCCGACGACGATGTTGATCCCGTTCGCCGGGTCGTGGAACTTCTCCGCAGCCTCACGCCACAGCGCCAGGTTCGCCTCCGTCTTGGCCGGGTCCCGTTCGCCCTTCTCGGTGCGAAAAGCGCCGTTTGTACACAAGCCGCCGCAATCGGCGCAGCCTGGGGCAGGACCCGCGGGGCCGCAGATGGCCTCGTTGCGTCCCTTGGCGTCCCGCGCGAGTGGGACGTAGTTGACGTACGGCTCGAGGTCGTCGCCGAGCATCGGGGCGATGTACGCCCTTATGCCCAGCGCTTTGTACGCGAACGCGGCTGCTTCGACGTCTTTGATGTCGCGGCATAAGAGGTGGTCCATGATGGCCGTGGTGCCCGATAGGAGAGCCTCGACGCCGCAGTGCATCGCGGAGACGGCGATGGCGGCGGCCGGGGTCTTGATCCAGGATTCGGGTCCCGCCCAGCCCTCGTCGCCGCGTGGTTCGTGGCGGATGAGCTGCAGGACCCACATCTCGAGGGGCAGGGGCTTGATGAGCCCGCGGGCCCAGTGCTCGACGCTGTGGGTGTGGCCGTTGACGAAGCCCGGGACGAGCATGCGCTCGGCGCAGTCCTCCTCGACGGTGTCGGGCGGGCAGTCGGCGTCCAGCGAGAGGGTCCCGCCGGGCGCCACGCGCTTGAGGACGCCGTCGTGGATTAAGACATCGTTCCTGGCGTACTTACCGGGCTCGGACGCGCCGTTGGGGACGAGCACGCCGCGCAGGAGGGTCGGGGTCCCGGCGGGAGGCTTTGGGGCGGCGGAGAACTTCCCGAGGGAGTTGTCCAGGGTGAGATCCATGGTCACGAAGTCGCCGGCGAGGGCGACGCAGCCGCCGCGCGCGCCAATGTGACGACAACAATTTGACAACGTGGAAGGTTCCGCACGTGGTTCGGGCAGTCGACGCTTGCTTTGGCGAAACGTCGCGGGCACGTCAGCTATGAAAAGTCATACGTTCGGAGCCAATTGGAATTAGGAATTGCTGACTGCGCTTCATACAAAGAAAACGCATATTTTTTGGCGTTGTTGATATTTGGTTTCCACGTCGCTTCCACATTTACTCACACCCTGTTCTCGCCGTCATCATCCGGCGCCGTATCTCGCTCATCGATCCCCCACCTCGCCGGGAACCCGCGCATACCCTCCTCCGTCACCTCCCGCCGCCACGCCCACCCCACCGTGTACGGCGTCAGCGCGAGGCATATCATCGCGCTCGCCAAGTTGGCATCACCGAAACCACCATCCACGCCCGACTGGTGCATGGGCACCGCGAGGGGCGTCGACATCGCGCTCAGCAGCAGCCCCGCCCCCGCCAACGTCCCGTAGTGCTTGAACCCGAACAACCTCCCGACCGACACGAAGTACATGCTGAACACCCACAGACGTCCCACGTTGAAGCACACAAAGTTGATCCACTGATTGTTTAGACTCAAACCGCTCGTCTCGTCGCCAAAGCCGAGCATGGCGAAGGACGCCGCGTAGCATCCCATGGCGAATGTCATCGTGGATCCCCGGCCGACGATGTCCGCGGAGTACCCGGCGAGGGGCGAGAGCACCGTGCTGAGAACCCATACGAGCTGGAAGCCCCGGGTGATCGTCCCGTCGCCGTCGCCCATGTCCTCCAGCTGGTCCCCGACGCTGATGATGAAGTAGTTGGTGGGGAGGAGCATGACGGTGAACCAGACGGCGAGGAGGATGAAGTCGAGGGAGACGAGCTGCTCTCTCGCGGACTTTCCCTCGTGGGGCGCGCGTCTGTGGCCGTTCGCGGGCGGCGCGTGCGCGGGCGGCGGTGCACCTTCGTCCTCCTTCTCCTCCTTCGCAATCTTCTTCTTCGCTTCGTCGTCGTCGTCGTCGTCGGCCTTCTTCCCGGCGAGGTATCGCACCGATTCCCTGAACTCCCCGCCCTTCGGCATGAGCCACAAGGCGGACGCCGCGAACACCACCACCGTGACGCACCACACCATCAGAACCCCGAGCCTGGCGTCGGCGTACGAGGTACCGTCCGGGCCAGTCGCGACGGACTTGATGCCCTCGGCGCAAACCAGGGGTATCACCGCGGAGAGCGTGAACGCGCCGGACAAGGTGGCGGATGCCGCGCCCTGGTACTTGCCGAAGAGCATGGATATGCTCTGCATACACAGCTGGACCCCAGCGCCGATCCCGAGGAGGAAGTACCCGACGCAGAACAACGCGAGGGACTGCGATGGGGAGACGGCCAGGAGGACGATGCCGACCGCGACGATGAGCATGACGCCGACGACGCAGACTCTGGTGCCGTATCGATCCCTGGCGAGGCCCGTGACCATCCTGCACGCCTGCACGGACCATGCGCCGCACGCGAAGATGACCCCGAGCTCCTTCGCCTGGCTCGGGCACTCGCCGTCTCCTCCGTCGGACGCGCACCCTTCGTCCAGGACACCCTCCGCGATGAACACAGCCCTGAACGACTGCCATCCGTAGACCACGCCCGCGACCAGCGTCGTCATGAACAGGCCGTACGCCAGCAGCACCCACTTCGCGCGCTCCTCTCCCATCACCATCGTCGCCCACTCGCCCTCCTTGATATCCCGGCCCGAACCCCGCGCGTCCCGTTGTGAGCCGAGGGGGACACGTCATTGGCACACGTGCTCTGAATAACGGCAAAAGTTCGGGTCCGCGACCTTTCGCGCGAGACTTCACAGCCACGCCGCCTGAACCGCATCGGCGGGAATCGCCATGTTCCTCCCCACGAGACGATGGGCGCTCGTCATGCTCTCGTGCGTCGAGGTCCTCACCGCCACGGGCATCATGTTCGGGTGGTCCTCGCTGAGCATCGCGCTGCGCAGAGAGGGAACGTACGCGGAACTCTGCGACGATGGTGAGTCCGGGTGCGACGCGCAGGCGTTGCGGCTGAACGCCGTGTACACGGCTGGAGCCTTCTGCGTGCCCCTCGGGGGGATGATATGGGGCCCTCTGATGGACGTCAAGGGCGCGAAGTGGACCAGGGCGGTGGGCATGTGCGTCTTCTCGGCGGGATGCCTCCTGTTCGCGTTCGCGGATTCCAAAACCTTCGACGCGTACGTGCCCGCCGCGTGCCTGGTGTCCATCGGGGGCATGGCCAACTTCCTCTCGCACTTCGTCATCGCCGAGTACTTCGCCGACGATCACTTCGGCCTGGTGCACTCGCTCATCAACTGCTCGTTCGACGCATCCACGGTCACCTTCACGGTCCTCGAGCTCATCCACGAGGCGGGAGCGTCCACGCGTTCGCTGTTCCTGGCGATGGCGGCGCTCGGGATGGTGTACCTGGCGCTCACGAACGAGAAGGTATGGGCCGGACACCTCTCACCGCCGCCGCGAAAGACGCCAGTGCTCACGTCCAGCGGGAACGAGATTGCCGCCGCTCCGCAGTTCGGTGCGCGCCTCGACGAGTCGGGCAAGACGTTTCGGAAGCAGGTCCAATCCCCGGCGTTCATCGCGCTCGCGGTATGGGGGCTGTTCACGGTGTATCGCACCATGCTGGTGCTCGGCAGCGTCACGGAGCAGATGCTGTACAACGGAGCGGGCGGACGCGATTCGTCGCACGCCGAGCGACTGGTGCGGGTGTTTAACTTTTTGATTCTCATCAGCGTGGCGCTCACACCGTCGTTCGGGAGGTTCATAGACACCCACGGGATGGCGTCGGGGCTCACGCTGGTCAACGCGCTCGGAGTGCTGACCTACGGGCTACTGGTCACCACGCCGGACTGGTCGCTGTACCTGGCGTTCCTCGCGTTCGGCTGTTTCCGCGCTTGGAATTATTCGCTGATGACGACGTACTCCATGGGCGTGTTCGGAGGCGCGTCCTTCGGTAAAGTTTACGGCATAGGCGTGGGCACGGTCTCGTGCCTGGCGGCCGCGGCGCAGTACCCGACGATGTCGATCGTCCTAGGGGGTTCGGAACCCGACTTCGTGGCGTTGGACTGGGCGATGTTCGGCGTGGGGATTGTCATGTTTGGCTTTCCGGCGTTTGTGCACTCGAGAACGAGGGGTCTCTCCGAAGGCGCCAAGGACGACGAAGACGTCGTCGTCAACGCCGCGTGACCTCACCAGGGTAGCTACGGGTAGCTCATTTATTATTAATTCAACCAGCCGCGTTGAATCGTGCTCGGGCCGGTGCTGACTCTTAAGCGCGTCTATTCGCGTGAGTGGCTCGCGTTACTTGTCAAAGTTGGACCTGATCCTGCCGAGGATGTAGTCGCCCGCGGTGATCGGCGGTTGCTCCGTGCACTGAATCATCGCGCCCTTGTCCGCCTGCATGAAGAACGCGAGCGAGTACCTCACCGGCACCTCGCCCTCGCCCTCCTTAATCTCCGGCATGCGCACGCGGTGAAGGTTGGAGAGGAGCCGCCCGTCGGACCACCTGTGAACAAAGCACGATGTCAATCAAATTGCTCATACGATGATTAAAATAAACTTACCGGCTGAGCATGTCTCCCACGTTGACTGCGACGCCGCCTTGCACCGGGTCCACCGGCGCCCACTCCGTGGCGCCGTCGCCGCGCGGGTTCGCGGCACACTCCAGCCCAGTCTCACCCACGCGCTGGAACAGCAACGTGACGCAGCACCAGTCCGTGTGCGCACCCGCGCGCCAGCTGCCTTTGGGTAGCGAAGAAACGTGTTCGGCTGACATCGGGGGATAGTGCAGGTGTCGAAGGGTGCACTGCCCGTCGGGGCCCCACAGCGTGTGCGCGTTCGCCAGCGTGCCCGGCGCGTTCGCCGGGCACGCCCTGGGCTCCAGCAAGGTCAGGATCTTCGCCGCGAGCGCGTGCGACTTTTCCATGAACGCCCTGGTGCGTTTCTCGAATCCCGGCGGGTGATTCGGCCATCGGTCTAACATGGCGTCGCTTCTCGCCGTCACCTGCAGGCTCTCCTTGACGTCGGGTAACCCCGTGCTGGGCCGTACCTGCTTCATGTGCTCGAAACCGGAGTTGAGCTTAGCCTCGAACGGCGACGACGCTTCTTTCACCGCGAGGTCCTGCGCGAAGAAGTCTTTCGACGCCTGGAACTGCGCGTCGATTGCGTCCTGCGGGATGCCGTGGCCGGTCACGGTGAAGAAGCCGACGGTGGTGGCTGCGTTCCAGAGGGCCGTCGCGACGGCGGCTTCGTCCGGGTCGGAGAGGTCGACGACCGGGACGGCGTAGGAGGACGCGGCCTTGTCGCCGACGCCGCTCGCTGGTGGGAGAGGGACGGAAGGGTGGGTGGGTCAGCGATGGTCTCTCGGTTCAGTTGGGTGAGTCATCGCGGGGGACGCGCGGGTTGGGACGTGGCGAGGTGGGGACGGGCCGCGGCGTACCCTTGAGCGAGCGCTCGAGGTCCACCTCGGAGAGCCCCGCGGGGGTATCGGCGTCGGGAGGAGACATGACGATTCCCGCCGATGCGGTTCGGGCGGCGCGGCAGTGAAGCCTCGCGCGAAAGGTCGCGGACCTTTCACTCGACTCGCGCCAAATCTCCTCTCGAGGGCCACGAGTTCTCACTGTTCAATCGCGCGCGCCTGCCCAAAGATGGAGGGGACGAACCGTGCGTCGACCGCCGCGATCGCGGCGGGCGCCCTCGGTATCACCTACCTCGCGCACAGGTGGTACAGAGCGCGCGCGTCCCCTCGCGTCCTCGTCCTCGTCAGCGGCACCCTGCAGGACGGCTTCCCGCTCCGTCGCAATCTGGACTCCCCGGGCGCCCCCGCGACGTTTCTCGGGTGGGCGCTCGTCCGCGGCGTCAAGATGTATCTCGACCCGAAACCGCGGGGATGCCGGGAGTGGATCGATCCGGAGGGTGGGGAACGGCAGAGGGTCAACCCGGCGCTCGTGTGCACAGGTGCGAACACCCGCGTCGAGCGCGTCCATCCCCAGCAATCGGAACGATCAATCTTTCAATCCAAAAAAGGCCGAATCCAACACTGAACTAACATCCTCCCCTCCGACTGACCACCACCGTCAGGCGACCCGAAGGACGCCAACGTGTACGCGTGCTACGCCGTATCCGAGAGCGCGTGCCTTCGTGCGCTCCTGGGCGAGCCGAGGATGCTGGGAATGACCCCTGACACCGCGCTCGTCGACCTGAACGCGGAGGAGACGGGGGCGAAACTGAGAGATTTTCTCAAAAAAGAGGCAACCGCTTGGCGGTCGGGAGACAACTCGGGAGACGACTCGAAAGACCGTGAATTGGATTCTGGGCGGTGCGCGATGCTCACGGTGGTGGCGCACAAGGCCCCCCACGGCGCCGTACCCGTGGAGCCCCTGTACGTCAAGGACGACGGCACGAAAGTCACGAGCTTCGCGCCGTGTCTGAAACATTTCTCGGGCGGGTTCGAGTGCGGCACCAGGGCGCACGAGCTCGGGTTGGAGGAGGCGCTTCGGAAGTGGCAACGACGGATGGAAGACGAGACGGAGGGTGGTACCTCGACGCTGTACGGGACGGCGCCGGAGACGTTCAGGATGAACTACGCGGTGTCCGCGGGGGAAGTGGCGCGGACGTTCTCGTCAAAGGCGTAGTCGAATTGGAATTTTTTTGGTAATTGATGACCAAACGAATGTACAAGTAGCGCGGTTCATCCCTCACCCTTCATCTCAGTCCTTCTTCGTGGCGCCGCGGAGGATGTCCTGGGCCGTGTCGATGACCACCGCGCGTCCATCCACGAGGTCGTCCAGCTCGGAGAACTCCGGAAGCGCGGTCGTCGTCGCGACCCCGGCCCGGACCACGACCCTGTCGCCGTGCGGCCTCGCCAGTAGCTCGCTGAATTTCCTCGCGCCCGGGAACATCACCAGGTCCGCGGGCTCCCCGGCCGCGATGAACCCCCCGCCCACGCCCATCGCCCCTGCCGCGGAACCGGTGACCAGATCGGCCCAGTCGCCCTCGTGCGGCGCGGTGTCCAGGTGGCCCATCGCCACCGCCTCCCTCCACACCTGCAGGGGATCGTAGTCGCCGTATGGGTGCCACCAGTCGCGGACGTTGTCGCTCGCCGCCGCGACCGGCACGTTCGCCGCGCGGAGCTCCTGCAGCAGCGTGAGCCCGCGCCACGTCGGCGTCCGCGGTTCGTCCCGCGGCACGAGTTTACCGATCGGGGGCTCGGTACCCCGCCGATCCTGCAAGCCGAGGTTGGTAAACGGGTTGCACACCACGTGCACGGGCGCCAGCACCGCGAGCCTCTCCACGACCTCCTTCTGCGTCGCCGGGGTCTGAAGCGCCAAGGACGTGACGTGCCCGAGGACCACGGAGCCGGAGTATCCGCCGGCGCGGGCGCGTTCGAGCGCGCCGCAGAGGATCTTCACGCCGCAGCACTCGGGGTTGTTGTTCTCGTCGATGTGCAGGTCGACGTCCAAGCCGTGTTGATGCGCGAGCGCGAAGAGCGCGTCGAGGTGCCTGTCCGTATCCCCGGGCTCACCGTGGCTCACGTCCCCGCAGTACGCGCCGAGGACGACGCCGGGGTGCGACGCCGCGTCCTTCGCGTGCCTCGCCGCCAGCTCCGGAAGGTCCGCGTAGAGCGGCAGGTATAAGTTGGCAACTCCCTGCAGGACGATGCCCTTCGTCGCGTACTCGGCGCGCTTGGCGTCGAAGACTTGGTATATCCTGTCCCTCAGGGCCTCCTCCGGTGCGTTGGTACCGTCGAGGTGGGTGCGCACCGCGCGCGTGCCGTGGTGAAGGCAGGAGCGCAGCGCGAAGTCCATCCGTCGCTCGACGTCCCCGGGCTCGATCCACCTCGGCTGGTCGGTCACCTCGCACGCCAGCGCGTCGTTGATGCTCCCGCTCGGGTTGCGGCACCGAGGGACCGCGTGGGTCTTGCACAGATGCGTGTGCGCGTCCACGAACGCGGGCCACAGCATCGAACCCCGCGCGTCCAGCCGGCCCAAACCGGGTAAGGGTTCGGGGTCGTGGATGGAGACGTCCGTGATTTTCCCGGAGGAGATGGTGACGTCGCAGGACACCGCGCCCTCGGCGTCGGCCGCGGCTTTGAGGGACTCGTCGGCGAGGCAGGCGACGGGAACGGTCACGCGCCGAAGCACGAGCGTCCCGTCGCCGCCCTTCAGGGCATCGATGGCGGCCTGTCTGGGCAGCATCTCGCTCGCGGGAGTGTGGTGGATTATTGGGAGTTGTTAGCAAAACTTGGTCCCGAAAACTCGCGTGAAACTGTGAAAGTTCCGCTGTCCGCGTCGTTTGGCGCTTGGCGGTTGGCGAGAGCAAAAGCCCGAACTTTTTTCGTGTCGTTTGGCGCTTGGCGGTTGGGCGAGACAAAAGCCCGAACTTTTTTCGTGTCGTTTGGCGCTTGGCGGTTGGGCGAGACAAAAGCCCGAACTTTTTTCGTGTTCCTGACTGCGCCACGTAGGATTTTATTCAGCTATTTTGGGTTAATTTCGTCGCTTCGCGCAGAGAAGGGTCGGGCAAAACCGAAAATTTGGGAAAAATTTGGATCTCGCGCGAGAATGAAATTTGGCGAACCGACGTCATCTTCATCTTCTCAGTCCGTGACACCACGGGGGGGGGAGCACGCTCGCGATGACGTCGTCGACGCACATCTACGGCGCTTTGATCGCGGGATGCGCGGCGGGATGGTGCCTGCGCGAGCTCTGGCTGAGGGACGCCGCGCGACGCGAGGCTGAGGTGCGCCCGATATTCACCACCCATCGATCCCCGAATTTCAGATTAGTCCACATTGCGCCCAATGAATGAGCTCACGAATCGATGCGTCTCTTCCTCGAAACAGGCGATGGTTCGACGAAGCGTCGAGGCCGCCAAGCCCGAGGCGCTCATCGCCGAGGCGCAGGTGGAGTGTTTCCACGACCGCGAGTTCCCCGTGAGCTCCTCCGACACCGCCCTGGTCCTCATCGACATGCAGACCGACTTCCTCAGCAAAGATGGACGGCTCGGGAAAAACTACAGCGACAAGAGGGTGAAACAGCTCGCCGCGACGGAGGCCAAGGTGGCCGCGCTCTTGGCCGCGGCTCGACGCGCGGGAATGACCATCGCGCACAGCCGCTCGCACAGGTACGGAGCCGACGTGAGACGCGACCTGTGCGTCCCGACGATCGACCCAACGTACGACTTTGTCGATTCGTGCAAACCGCGCCCGGGGGAAATCGTGGTGGACAAGTGGACCTTCGGCGCGTTCGCCAGCACCGACCTCGAGACGCAGCTACGGCGCGCGGGGATCAAGCGGATCCTCCTGGGCGGTATCCTCACCAACGTGTGCATCATGGCCACCGCGGTGCAGGCGGTGGACAGGTTCTTCCGGGTCTGTCTCGTGGAAGACGCGTGCGGCGCGTTTGACCCGGCGTGGCACGAGTCCGCCGTCGAGCTCATCAACGGACCGCAGACCCTGAAAGAGAACCACCACGACTCCGTGGGTCTGTACTTTGGCGAGGTGGCGAAGCTGAGTGACGTGGAGACCGCGCTGGGGAAGTGCGGCGGGGGGAAGTGATCGACGAATCGTCGGTTGTCTGTCGTCGCGGCGCGTGCGAGGTACGAAGGTATCTTCGTAGACTATTAAGAGTCGGCGGTGAACAGGTAGACTATGTTACGCCGACCAGCTTACGAGTTGACGTGAGATGATTCATTTCGATAGACTACCTTTTAAATCATCAAAGGATAATGAAAGGGTCCTACTTCATCGGCGGGCACTACTTCATCGCGGCGGCGACGTCTGTCGAGGGCGCCGTCCACCCCACGATGCCGTTCTGAGCCGTGATCATCGCCAGCGTAGCCGCCTTGAACTCCGGGAAGTAGCTCTCCGTGGCGTCCTCCACGAGCAGGCACTCGTACCCGCGGTCGTTAGCCTCGCGCATCGTCGTCTGCACGCAAACCTCGGTGGTGACCCCGGTGAACACCAGCTGTTTCACCCCCAAAGACTTCAGTCGCGCGTCCAGGTCGGTGCCGAAAAACGCACCCTTCCCCGGCTTGTGAATCACAATCTCGCCGTCCAGCGCGGACAGCGGTGGGACCAGCTCGTTGCCCGGCTCGCCCGCGACGAGCACCCTGCTGCCCTCGATCCCGCCCTCGATCACCTCGCCGATCGCGGGGCACCGCGACTTCTTCGCCGGCGGGCAATCGCTGAGGTCCGCGACGTGCGCTTCCAGCGTGTGAACCACGGGGACGCCCGCGGCTCTCGCGGCGTCGAGCACGGTTTTGGCCGCCGGGATCGCCGCGCGAAGGGGCGCGACGTCGTTGCCGAGGCTCGCGCCGAACCCGCCTTCGTCGCAAAAGTCCCTCTGCCAGTCCACCATGACCAGCGCGCACTCGCCCGCGTTCCATTTAAACGGGAAAGGCGTCGCGGATTGAACCTCGCCGGCGGAGTGCGACGACTTTTTCCCCGCTCGCATCGTCAGCTCGCGAAGCCGCGACGCGCCAGGCACGGACGGCATCGCGTCGAGCGCGGTACACACCGCGTCGCACGTAGCGGTGGCTCCGAACACTCCGCCCTGCATGTGCACCATCTTGATCGCCGCCGCGTGGTTCCCCGCGTCGGTGGCGCCGGTGCCGTCTTCGAGCAGGAGGCACTCGTACCCGCGGTCGTTAGCCTCGCGCATCGTGGTGTGGACGCAGACGTCGGTGGTGATGCCGCCGAGGATGATACGCTTGATCCCACGCGAGCGGAGGATCAGGTCCAGGTCCGTCGCGCAGAACGAACCTTTCCCTGGCTTGTCCACCACGTCCTCCCCAGCGAACGGGTAGAGCTCGGGGATGAGATCCCAGCCGGGTTCGCCCCTGACGAGGATCTTGCCGCACGGCCCGGGATCCCCGATGCCGGCGCCCGCCTGCCGCGACCTCCACCGCTTGTTATCGGGGAGGCACGCGAGGGACGGGCGGTGGCCCTCGCGGGTGTGGATGACCCGCACGCCGGCGGCGCGGGCGGCGGCGAGGCATCGGCGCAGAGGTTCGATGGGCGCCCTGGTCAGCGACACGTCGTAGCCCATCTGTGCGACGTAGCCGCCGAGGCCGCAGAAGTCGGTCTGCATGTCGATGAGCACGAGGGCGACGTCATCGGCGTTGAGTGAGCCGTCGTAGGGCCACGCGTACGGCGTCGCGGACGTGACTTGGGACATCCGCCCGAGTTGACTAAAAGTAGTCTACTTGTGAGGTTTGGTAAGATTCGTGGCCGCGTGGGCGGGTGGGAGGTCCTGCTCAGACGGTCCGAATCACTTCACCTTCTTGGACGCGGCGGCGGCGGTCCTGGACGTGGCCTTGCGCTTGAAGTGCCAGGAGATGAACTTGGACGCGACGGCGAAGGATAGGATCCTGGCCGCGCCGGTCTCCACGAGGTGGTCGTAGAACTCCGAGGCTTTTCCAATCGGATCGGCGAGGAAGCCCGCGAGGATCTCTTTGCCGCGCTCGAGGTGGGTGCCGAGGTCCTCCAGCGATAACTGCGAGAGGTGGAAAGCGACGTAGCACACGATGAAGAGGAAGACGGTCTCCTTTCTCATGAAGACGAAGCAGGCGACGCGTGCGTCGTGGCTGGCGCGTTCGGCTTTGTTTCGCCCCGAGTTTTGTTTGGCTCTCCTGTCGTCGGGGGTCGGATGAGAAATTGTTACCTCGAGTGGCGAAAGGTCGAATGGACTTTTCGATTCTCAAAAATCTGACTCTTCGTTCCGAAAGGTCGCGGCAATGTTGGATCGGACCAATCACAGCGCGTTTCGCCTTGACAACCGGGCCGAAATCCGCGCGAAAAAACTGTTCTCCACAAACTTGCACGAAAAGCCGTGCAGTTCACGTCGCACGGAAAACACGCACGACGAGACACCATGCCTGTCGGCACAGGCATCAAGAGGGAAAAAGTCCCCTTTCAGCAGGTCCTCCTGCAGCTCTCCCCGTTCTTCTGGCAGGGAGACGCGTCATGGGCCTGGAACACCAAGGTTCCGTTCTGGACCGGTGAGAATCAATCCCGAATTACCAAAGTTTGAACAAATTGATGACGTTTCCCGGCTCCCGGAGACGCGCCGCGGCGCGCGCGCCGAATCTCTCCGCGTCTCCTTCGATCTAAAATTCAATTCAAACGCACGGACTGACGATGTTTCCGCGCTCCAATCCATCCCAGGTTCCGGCGAGATGGAGGCTTTCTGCGAGCTCTTCTTCGATAACCTCGCCACCCTTCTCGGCGTGACCGGCGCCGCGATGGACGTGGGCAATCTCGCGGGCAGTGGGAGCTTCGCTTCCGCGACCGACCTGTTCAAAAACACCGTCACGAGCGAGTGGACGAGGATCTACTACGAGTGGAACATCCCCGCCTGCGGCCTCGGCCTCCTCTTCGGCAACATCTGGTTCGCCTGGCTCGCCACGCGCCTGGCGACCAAGGAGAACCGCCTCGATGTCACCGCTCAGCCCTACGGCCTGAACACCACCGTCATCTACATCACCGTCTACGCCATCTCGTTGCCCGCTCTCAACGCCGGCGTCACCAAGTACAACCCCGGAGAGTCCGCCTCGGACGCTGACTCCATCGCGATGGGCAAGAAGGCGGCCGAGTACGGCTGGAAGGTGTCCGTCGCGGCGAACTTCGTCATCGGCTTCATGGAAATTCTCGGCTGCTTCCTCGGCGACGTCATTCGTAACACGGTCCCAACCGCCGCGGTCTACGTTCCTCTCGCGGGTGTCGGCTTCGTCTGGCTCGCGTTCTCCCCTATGCTCACCATCGCCAAGGCTCCCATGATGTGCCTCCTGCCCTTCATGGTGGTCGTCTTTGGTTTCTTTGGAAACGTCCGCTACCCCGTCTACGGCAAGGTTACGTTCCCCATCGCGCTCATGGCCATCCTGATGTCCGTCATCTTCGGCTGGGCCGGCGCGTGCAAGCGCAGCACCGAAGTACTCGGCGGCGCCTACGGTGGCGATGATGGCGTTTCGGTTTCCGACTTCTACAACGGATTCAGGGCCATCAGCGGAACCGGATCCTCCGGAACTTGCCAGGGCACCGATAAGGCCGCCGCCAAGGCTGCCTGGAAGACCTACGCCTTCAAGGGTGACATTTACGGCGGCTTCGGTAAGGGTCTCGCCGGCCTCAGCGAGTCCGAGCTCATGGAGGACTTCGCCGCGCCCGCGCTTCTCTTCGGTATGATCGGCTTCCTCGGCACCATGACCTGCGTCGAATCCGCCGAGGCGGCCGGTGACGCCTACCCCATGTCCGAGATTATGATCGTCGATGGCATCGGCACATGCATGGCGGCCCTCGCCGGTGGCATGTTCGGTACCACCGTGTACATCGGCCACCCCGTGCACAAGGCTCTCGGCGCCAAGATCGGCTACTCCATGCTCAACGGCGTCCTCTACTTCATCTTCCTCTCCACCGGCCTGTTCGCGTGCCTTTACAACGTCATTCCGGAGTGTGCCAGCGGTGCCATCCTGGTCTTCGTCGGTCTGCTCCTCGCCCGCCAGGGCTTCGAGGAGACCCCCGAGCGCCACTACCCTTGCATTCTGCTCGGCCTCATGCCCTTCATCTGCAACTGGGCCTGGCTCGAGTCCGACGGCGACGCCAGCAAGAACATGGGCGTTCTCACGCTCGGCCCCTCCGGCGGCATCGTGCAGGGTATCATCCTCGCCGCGCTCACCGCGTGGGCCATCGATCGCAAGTTCGAGGAGGTGACCATCTTCTCCATCGTCTGCGGGTTCCTTTCCCTCTTCGGCATCGCGTTCTCCCACAACGATCTCGTCTACTCTTACGGAGTGTGGGGCCCCGAGCACCAGACCCTCGACGTCTACGCCGACGGCTCCGGCGTCAACAAGGAATCCGGAACCCCCGAGGAGGCTTACAACGGCTGGCGCTGGTGCATCGGCTTCTTCATGGTCGCCTTCTTCTCCGCCCTCCACATCCCCTTCCAGAAGGGCAACAAGTACACCAAGTTTGAGTCCGTCCCCCCTCGCATCGAAGACGACGCGGAGGATCCCTACGACTTCTCGGTGCACGCCGCCACGGAGGTGGAGATTCCCAAGTAATCGAGGCCTACATTCGGCCTCGGGCAGTCGTGGCCAACCTGCTGTACCAAAACCACGCCAATCTTCCAAGGGAGCCAACCTAAACTAGAGCTGGCTCAGGCAGTCAAAGGCAAACCTGCTGTAAAACAACCTTCGACACTAGTGAAAGGCTAGTGAGAGGCGCACACACACTGCAGCCGCCCATCTCCGGCGAAATCATAAATAACGCCTCACGACGTTGAGGCTGACCAATTCTTTTGCGGATGAACGAGGGACTGATGTACATACCACACCTCAGGCATTCCAAGTTGTAATGGAGATCATAAATGTTATTTCTACTCGCAAACTCGTCGACCGCGCGGCGAAAGGGTACCGCTTCCGAAATCCGAATCGATCACAGCGGCGCGGCGGCGGCGAACAGGTTACTCGGGTCCACCCGTCGTTTCAACTCCCTCAGCCGCGCCGCGTTCCCTTCCCCGAACGCCAGCGCCGTCTCCGTCTCCGCGGCATTACCCGGCCGTCGGAACCTGTCGATGTCCACGGCGTAGCACCCGACGCCGACGCCCCTCAGCGAGTCGAACGCGTCGTCGGCCCACGACTCCGCCGCGCTTCTCGAGTCGGCACCCGGATCCGTCCACAGGGCTATGATCACCACGCTCCACTCCCACTCCCGATGCGGAAACGCCATCGTTTCGTCGTCGCCGCCGGGTCCGCCGCGACGCACGGCGCCTCCCGCGTGCTGCATCATGATGAGGGAGTCGTCCGTGGGCGCGGCGGCGGCGGCGGCGGCGACGGCGGCGGCGCCGTCGGCTCCGAGCTCGTCGACGAACCACTGGCGGACGTAGGAGAACATCCCGGGTGTCGCCTGGGACGGCACGCCGTCCCCGTCCCCGGGTGCCGACTTTTCGTCCCCGTCCCCGTCCCCGTCCCCGTCCCCGTCGTCGGGGAGCATGCTGTGGTAGGGCACGTCGCAGTACCTCGACTTGGTCAGGTGTTTGGTCTCCAGCCCGAGTTCGCGCGCGACGTCCGCGGGGAGATCCCCGTCGACTGCGCAGGGGAACACGCCGAGCGTGACCCCGCCGCCGCCGCCGCCTCCCGCGCCACGCGTCGCGCACACGTCCACCTGTATCCCCTCGGGAAGCCCGCGGGCGATCGCCTCGATGGCCGTGAGGCGATCGGCGGCGGCGGCGGCGTTTGGCGACGGCGGGTGGATCAATCGGCCGTGCGTTACTGTCTTTGGTATTTGGTACGCTCGCAAGGTCACGGCGGTGACCACCGCGAGCGCGGCCGCGGCGCCGCGGCACCCCCACCACATCTCCCGCTCCAGCTCGTCCATGTCCGCGTTCGTTGAGCCCAGGGTTCGAACGGATCCGTCCGCGGTGACGACTCGCATGGCGACGACGCTCTGCACGGAGAGCCCGCGCTTCCTGTGAACAAAACACGTCGTCAGTCTACTTGCCCGTACGAGAGTTGAAATGAACTCACCTGGCGAGGCGTCCGATGCCTCCCGCGAGGATGGATCCTACGCCGACGCCCGCGAACACGCCGGTGGGCACCGCGAGCCCGTGGGTCTGCGCGCACTCGTTCACCTGCCCGAGGAGGGCGCCCGGGCCGATCGTCACGCTCGCGGTCGCCGGGTCGCATCGCGTCGAGTTCATCCGGACGAAGTGGATGAGGACCGCGCCGTGGCGCACGCAGAGCTCGGAGTGGCCGCCGCCGCACAGCGTCATGGGCACGCCGTCGCCGTCGTTTTCGGTGGAACCCCAGAGGCCGCGCTCGATCCCGGCGGTGACGAAGCGGACCGCGAGGACCACGTCGCGTTCGCACGCGGGCTGGAGCGCGCACGGGGGTCGCCTGCGCTCGTGAAGGCACGCGTAATTCGCGCCCGCCGCGGCCGAGAGGCAGGCGTCGTATCCGGGCGTGTCCGGCAGGTGCACGCCGCCCTCGGGGCTGAAATCCCCGAGGTGCGACGCGACGAGGTCCTCGAGCGCTCCCATGGCGATCGGGGGCGGGAGGTCGCCGGTGCGGTGAAGGGGCGAACGAAGTGCGGGTCGTGAGAATGTGCGTTGTTATTTTACAAGCGGCGCGAGGCGAACTCTCGTCGAACCTCCCCGATCTCGCGGTCGTCTACTACGCACGCGCGGCCCCTTCCAGCAGCGGCGACGAGTCGCCGCCGTCCAACCTGACGCTCGCCGCGGACATGCACGACGGCATCCAAGAGGTCTTCGCGCGGGGCGTCGTCGTCGCGCGCGAGCCGATGACGGTCATCATCAGCGACTCCAGCGCGTGCGCCATTTTCTTGTCACCGACGTCCCTCGCCTTGTCCACGGGGTAATGTCCCAGACAGTCGCGGTGCGTGAGCTGCCAGGGCGCGGCCGCGAGGAGCTCGTCCACGAGCGCGGGGGCGTTCGGCGAGCCACTCGCCGCGAGATCGTGGAGCGGCGTCGCCTGGCTGGCCGACATCTTGACCCTCGCGCCCAACGACAGGAGGTGTCGCACCGCGTCGGGACGACCGCGTCCCGCTGCCCAGTGCAACGCCGTCCGTCCCACGAAATCCCCCTTGTTCAGCAGCCGTTCCCGGTCTTTCCCGGCGTCGAGCGCGAATTCGATGCCCTCGACGTCGTCGTTACCGGCAGCCTCGCGCACCCAGCGCTCGGGCTTGCCCCTTCTAGGGCGAGCGTAAGTCATGGCGCGCGCTGCGTCGTTTGGTTTTTGTTATTGATGTTTGGCCTCTCCGAAACAGTGAAAGGCGGTCGAAGATCATCAGTTCAACTGGAGAAAAAATGGAATGGCCTCACGAAAAACCGTTATCCGAAAGCGAATTGCGTAAATCATCACAAAACTCAACTTGTCAAACACCCTCAGACCTCGTTCATAATACTTGTATACGAAGCCTTTTCCCCACACATTTTTACATTTTCACGACCCGGTTTGTGACGCCGTCACGCCCCTTGAAGCAGCGGCCTGTGGACGCTGCTCTCCGGCGAGTTGAGGCTGATGGACACGACGGTGAGGCACGACGGCATGATCGAGTACGTGCGGTCGGTGCTCGCCATCGCGTGCTCCGCGCCGGTGACGGTCATGGCGGCAGCCTCGAGCGCGCGAACCACGGCGGTATACCCCGCGTTCTTTGCCCTCTCGACGGGCATGCAACCGGTGATGTCTTTCTTCGTGAGCTGCCAGGGCGCGGCGGCGACGAGGTCATCCACGAGTGAGGGGGCGCACGCCGCGCCCGAGCAGGCGAGGTCATGGAGCGGGGTCTGGTGCGTGCTCGAGAGCCGTACCCTCGCGCCCAACGACAGGAGGTGTCGCACCGCGTCGGCCCGGCCACGTCCAGCCGCCCAGTGCAACGCAGTTCGTCCGGAGATGTCGCCCTTGTTCAACGCGGCGTCCCTGTCGCTCGCGGCGTCGAGCGCGGAGTCGATGGCCTCGACGTCGTCGTTTCCGGCAGCCTCGCGCACCCAGCGCGAGGGCATGCCTCTTTTGTGAGGAATGTACCGCATGGCGCGCGCGTGTTCTGACGCGCCGCATAACGAGATAAAAAAGGTATCGCGTCGGAAGATTTTTTGGCTAACAAAACATGACGTCAGTATCATTGCCCATACGGAAATAAAATAAAATCGGGCGAAATCAGATTCCTTTGACAGATGCGCCGCGTCAGCTGCGCGGTCGCAAACGAGTTGTTGGATCTGATCTCGCAGCCAGCCAGTCAGTCAGTCGGGCGCGCGTTTCTCTCGAATACGTCAAGAGTTACAGACTACGGTACCCTCCCTACAGCGTCGTCCCTCCGTACGCGTGCTCCACCGGCGTGGGAGGCTTCATCCCGCTCACCCAATCGCTCGCGTGCGTGGGCAGCAACCCCATGGAGTTCAGCTTGTACAGCCCCATCGCCAGACCCGCGAGCTGGATGGCGCAGAAAACAAGCCTCGGGCCCGTGACGTCCGTGCTGGCATCCGCGAACCGCTCGAACGTCTTACCGCTCGCCATGATAGCCTTGATGGGCTGGAACAGGCCGTTACCCACGACCATCATGGAGAAGATCTGCACGCCGCTTCCCGCCATGTACATCATGAAACCCGTCATGCCGATGGCCTGCACCTGCGACATGGCAAACTGATACGCCTTTTGCGTGCGCGCCGCGGAGGTGAGGGGGCCGGCGACCGCGCCGCCGCCCTTCGGCGCGTCGATCTTGCCCTTACCGCCGCCGCCGCCGCCCGAGTTGGAGGCATCGCCGTCCTGCGATTGTGTCGGAGATGTGTGTCGGGTCAGCCGAGTGTGCGCAGAGGGAGGAGTCGAGGTGGAGTCAAACCTAGAAATTCGGTGAGAGTTCGAGGGGGCGGGTGGATGTGTGGGGCGGTTTCAGGACGCACCCCGAGCTCTCGCAGCGACGCGTATCCCGGTGGGTTCGCCGGTGCGTTGTTGCCGGACGTGCTCGCGTCGGCGAAATCCAGTCGCCACTTGGCGTCCATGTTTCCGTCAATGAGATGAGATGATCGGGGTGGATGATCGATCGATCCGCGTGAGATCGGGCGCGCGCCTCGTGGCCTGGAGCCGACGCGGGGGGTTCGGGGTCGGTCGCTCGGTCTCGCGGTGAGCTCTCTCGCGCCTTCGACGGAACGGGCGGGATGCGGTGGCTGACGACGGTCACCCGAGCGCCTGGGTATGTGCGAGGGTCCGCGGCAAGATCGCTCACTATTTCGTCGAAGGACGGAATTTACGCACGAATTTGCAATAGGTACGAGTAAATAGACTGAGCGTATTAACAATTCGAAATAATTAACGTGTAGTACGACGTAGTAAACCTTAATCACGTGCCTATTTGCCCGTGTGACGTGCATTTAATTATTTCGCAAGTCAGGGGCTCTGTGGTTCATGGACGCGTGAAACACACAACGAGCGCGGCGTTGGTCTTATATTTCAATGCAAGTACAGCGAGCGGGCGGATCGGGTCGAGTCGGGACGTGTCGATCACCGCGTCACCACTTCTCGAACGGAGCCCCCGGCGACGGGACGATGATCTTCGCCGCCGACTCCAACTCCGCCACCTCGCCCTCCTCGAGCCTCCACCCGAGGCACCCGACGACAGCCTCCGCCTGCCTGGTGTCCTTCGCGCCCGGGATCGGCACCGTTCCCTTGGTCATGCAGTAGTTCACGGCCACCTGCGCGGGAGTCACTCCGCCGTGGTTAGCGCCAATCTCCGCCATGAGATTCACCAGCGCATCCGCCGACTTCAACTTTTCCTCGCTCAGGATCCTCGCGCGCGGTCCCACGGCTTTGACTCCCTCGCCGAGTTTAGCCGAGTACTTACCCGTGAGTAGGCCTTGGGCCATGGGAGAATACGCGACGGGGGTGACGCCGCACTCGTTGCACGCGTCAATCACGCCAGTCTCGAGCTCCGGAGTTCGGTACACTAACGAGTACTGGATCTGGTTAGACGCGAACGGCACGCCGCGTTCTTTGAACTTCTTCGATGCTTTTGCGATGCGCTCGGCGTTGAAGTTGCTCACGCCCACGGCGCGGCACAGGCCTTGCTCGTAGCACAGGCAGAGGCCCTCGAGGAATGCGTCGTTGCACGCCTCGGTGATGCCCGGAAGGCCGAACGCGGGCCAGTGCTGCATGTAGAGCGCCACTTTCCTGACGCCCATGCGTGCCATGGACGCCCTGAGGGCGTTGGGGACGTCCTCGGCGCGGAAGCGGAAGGGGATGGGCGCGAACTTGGTGGCGAGAAGGGGCGGGCAGAGCGTGGCGTCGGACGCCGTCTCCCTCATGAAGTCGCGGATGAGTTCCTCGGATTTGCCAAAGCCGTACACCTCCGCGGTGTCGATGAAGTCGACGCCGCCCGCGAGCAGGGCGCGGTAGGCGTCCAGGTTCTTGGCGCGGTCGCCCTCCCAGTCGGAGCCCCAGTAGCCGCTGCGGTCGCCCCACGCCCACGCGCCCGCGCCAGTGGCCGCGACGGAGAGGTCGCTCGTGCCGAGCGTCACGCGATCGGTCGCGCTCTTGAATGTGTTGCCCGGCGTGGAGGTGGTCGCTGCGGCGTCCGTGGAGGCATCCGCGGCGACGACGACGGCGCGGCGAGGCGCGGCGCGCGAGCGCGACACGCTGACGGGCGCGATACGCGAGTTTGGCGAGAGGACGGTGACGGGGGACATGTTCGTCGCGCGTCTCGGGAAGTGCGACGACGCGTGAAACTGAGTGGCGACGTGTCGCACGCTCGATGATTTTTGATGGATAAAAATGGGCACCCAAGTGCGCTTTGTCGGCTAAGTGTCAGACGCGCTCAGTGCGTGTCGACGAAGAGGTCGGGATCCGCCGGCGACCTCGCCGGCGGCGTCTCGAACCTCTCCTCATCCGTATCCTCCGTATCCGTGTCGTCGTCCACGCCGGCGTTGACTCCCCCGTATGCCCTGACTCCCTCGCGCCTCTTCCGCGCGGCGTACTCCGCCAGAGCGTTTGTCGCGACGCCGTGGCAGATCGATTTGACCACCCCCGACAACAACGTGGCGCCGCTGGTCCACACCGCCGCGCGTATCACACGCGTGGCCACCCTGCACGGCCCCCGCGGCGCGATCGCGTGCGCAGCCTCGGCGGCGAGGACGACGAGCGACGCGCCCAGTAAGTCACGCGCCATCGTTTCGTCCTCGTTCATCGAGTCCGACCCGCCGTCGACGCCGAACCTCGCCAACGCCGCCGCGCCGAGACCCGCCGCGAACGGTTTCTTCACCGCCGGGGTCACCGCCACCGGGGTCCCCGAGGTATCGTCGACGATCACCTGGGTCTCGTGTCCGCTCGGGCCGAGCACGCGCGTCGCGAGGGCGGTGACGACGTCGACGCAAGGCTCCAAGTTCCCCGCGACTCTCGCCCCGATTTCCCCGCACAGCGCCGCGAATGACCGATTCACCCGTTCCGTCCTGAACAACTCAGCCGTCTCTTTCCGCGCGTGATCCATCCGCGCCGTCGTCTCTTCGCGTAAGGTATCCACCCGTGTCGACGTCTCGGCGCGTAGGGTGTTCACCCCGGAGTCCACGCGCGCGAACGCCGCGTCGAGCCGCTCTTGCAATCGAACCAGCTCGAGCTCCAACGCGTCCGCGTGCGTGTCCGGGTGCGTAGCGTCCTCCCTCTCGCGAGATCGATCTCTCGCCTCCGCCGCCGCCTCCGCGCGTACGGCCTCCACTCTGGCCACCAAACCGATCATCTCCGTTCGCATGGAAGCGTCCGCCGCGTCGAGTCGCTCTTTCAGACGAACCAGCTCGAGCCCCAACGCGTCCGCGTGTTTGTCGGCGCCGTCCCTCTCGCGATATTTATCTCGCGCCTCAAACGCCGCATCCACCCTGGACGACACCGACCCGATCATCTCCGCGCGCACCGCGTCCACCTTGGCGTCCACATGGATGCCGAACGAGTTATCCGTCGAGTCCAGCCGCTCGCAAAGTCGGCCCATCAAACGCTCCAACCGCGGCAGCCGGGTCCGCCACAGATCGTCGAGTTCCTCCCTCATCTGACCCTGCGCCTCGGTCAACACGCCGTCCTCACGCTCGAGCGCGATGTGACCCTCGCGTAAGCCGTCGATGGCGCGGCTGCACTCGTCCAGGTCCGCGCGCAAGGAACCGAGCGCGGCTCGCGGGGTCGCCGCCTCCGCCAGCGCGACCTCGACCGATCCCAACAGCCTCCCCACGATGAACTCATCGTTCGGTGGATCCGCGCGCTGCGTGGATCTGGCCAGCTGTGTCGATCCGCGCGCCGTCGAATGGCCTGGGATGGTCGATACCGACGCGCCGCCGCCGGTGGATCCATCGGTGGCGGACCTGTGCGTCTCGGTGAGCCCGTCGCCGTCGTCGTTGTCCCTCTCGACGACGGTGCCGTCGTCGAGGGCCCGCGGCGTGACGGTGCGATGGCCGCCGCGGCCGGTCGGGGTGGTGGGTTCGCGCCCCAGCGGCGAGGGATGCGTCGGCGTCGTGTCGCCGACCTCGATGCGACCCGACGGGGACGTGATCATGCTCGGGGACGTGCCCCGGGTGCGGGCGGCGGCGGCCGCGTCGGGCTGCTGCTGCTGCTCGTGGGGCGGGAGCGTGAAGGAGGGATGGACCTTCCGAGGGGTCATGCCCGGGATCCCCGTGCCCGGCGGCGCGTTCTCGTCCGGCGACCGCGGAGATGACTCATCTATCTCCGCCGTTCGCGGGCTGTCCGAGGGTGTCGCCGGGGGATCGTGCTCATCCCCGTCGCCGGCGTCGTCGCCCATCGCCGCGAGCCTCTCCCTAAACTTGGTCAGCTGCAGCAGCGCGGCGCGATCCTCGATGGTCGCCTCCCGCTTCGCCTCCGGGGAGAGATCGTCGAGGAACGAGTATACGCCGCGGCCGGGGCTCATACCGAGACCGCGCGGGTTCCGTCTCGTGGCGGAACCCGCGTCCGATGCCTCCCTGGACGGCGTCTCCATCCAGCTGCGCCCCGTCGGTTTGAATTATCCGTCCAAGAAACTGACACGCGTTGACAAAATCGATTGACATCTCATCACGCGTGGCAGAGCATCGAGGCACCGAGGCCATGTGGGCGGCTCGCGCGGCCTATCGGGGCGCTCGGCGCGCCGCTCGGCGCGCCGAGAGGCTCCCGGATCCCACGCGGGAGGTCATCGGCGTTCCCTCGATCCCCCGAAACCTCGGCCTTCGCGGCCTTCGCGTGGGGCCCTCATCCGGGCCGTCATTCGCCCCGCCCAACCCCCTCATCCCCGCGGCGTACGTCGCAGGGTCCATCGCGAGTCGCACGGCGATGGCCACCATACGCATGGGCGTCGCGAATAGGGTGTTCAACAGCGTCACCACCCCGTCCATGAGGCTCCGCATGCGCGACGTCGTCCTCGGTCGCACGAGATCCGGCTCGTTCGCACGCGTCGCCGCGGTCGTCACCGGCACCGGGGTCGTCGTGTACGTCTACACCGAGGAGGTTCCCGCGACGGGGCGACGCAGGCTCATGCTCCTCAACCTCGGCGACGAGGAGCAGCTCCTGCGCGCCTCCACCGCGGCGCAGTTCGAGCGCCTGAACGGGTCATTCCTCCCGCCCAGGCATCCCGCCACCCAGCGCGTGGCGGGCGTCCTGTGGAAACTGGTGAACCGCCTCGACCCGGCGTTGCTCGTGGGCACCAAGGGTTCAGCCGTGAACGACGACGACGGCGCGGGGGACCACCCGCTGCTCCGGGAGGGTGCCACGTGGAGCCTCCACGTGTACGATTCCCCCGAGGTCAACGCGTCGGTCGCGCCGGGCGGCCACATCTTCATGAGCACCGGCCTGGTCCGCGCGTGCGGCCGGGACGACGGACAGCTGGCGTTCGTGTTGGCGCACGAGATGGGCCACAGGATCGCGCGGCACGTCGCGGAGCACGCGTCGATCGAGATACTCAAGCAGGTCGGCATCTCTATCGGGTGGGTGTTGGCCGCGATGTTCGGGACGGATTTTTTGGGCGGAGCGGTGACGGCGTCCGCGATGGTGGGCGCGGAGGCGGCGGCGGAGCTGGCGGTCGTACTGCCGTATAGCAGGGCGATGGAGTACGAGGCGGATGAGATCGGCATGCGGCTGCTCACCGGCGCGTGCTTCGATCCCAACGCCGGGCCGAGGATGATGAAGACGTTGGAGACGTTCACCGACGAGTACCGGCGAATGACGGAGGAGAAAGACGGGTCTCGTGGGACGGACGGGTCCGTGTCCATGATGCGTACGGACGACGAAACGCAGCGAAAGGAGGTGGAGCAGTACCTCAGCACGCACCCGCTCAACGAGGAACGGATCGAGGCCATGCGCGAACGCACGCCGCGGCTGTTCGATTCCGTCTCGAGTTCCGATTGCGGCGAATACGCCGCGGCTCTTCGAAGCTCGATGGGATTGACCACCCGCCGCCTGCCGCCCAACTCGCACCGCGCGAACAAAGCCGCGGTGTTCATCCCGACGTCCAAGTGGCGGGAGCGGTACGTGCGTGACCTGGACGTGGACCACTCGAACCAGCGGGGACTGAACCGGGTTTTGGATCGAAGAAATAAAAAGTTATCCGCGGGCGACGACTCGGTGGACAACGCCGGGGACCACGGCGCGATGACCGGTCCGGTTGGACGGTTCGACGAGCGCAGGATGCGTGCGTTGCTGGCGAGGCCGGATACCGAGGCTGGGGCGAAGGCGAGGGAGGATACCGCCGCGCTGGGGTCGAAGGGCATGCACAGCAAGGGGTGGCGGGGGCCGGTTCGTCGAAAGGTGGAGCTCTCGAAGGCGGCGGCGTCGGTTGGAGCTCTCGAGACGTCCGCGGCGAAGGAGGACGCGGTGAAGGAGGAAGGGGTGTATCTCGGCGAGCTCGTCGGGATGTACTGGTCGGGCTCGGGGGCGAGGCGAGCGGTCCGCAGGGCGGCTGCGGCGTAAGACTCTTAGCCATTTTTTATCAGACAGCCATTTATATTTTGGTCCTCAAGTCCTGACGTCATTTTAGTTGGCTTTGCGTTTCTTAGCCTCGCGGCGCTCCTTCTCATCTTTGCGGCGCTCCTTCTCTTCAGCGGCGAGCTTGTCGTCGGTGATCTTCTGGTGCGCGCGCTGGATGACCCACTGGAGGTCAGCGCCGAAGTTCTCGTGGACGGTGCCTTTTTTTATGTAGTAGGCGTGAGCAAATCCAACTTCAGTTCCGTATGGAGTGTCTATTTGCTCAAGCTGATCCAGGGTCCACTGCGGGTCCCACTTGCAGCCGTCGTCGATGGCCCATCGCAGCACGTGGATCTGGGCGAAATTCACCGCCGCTTTTGAGACATTGGGAGTCATGTTGCACCCTCGCTCTCGCAGGTACACGACGCATTCCAGATGTCCCTCTTTAGCAGCTTCGGTGATCGCATCTGCGGTAAACTTAAACCCGTTTTCCACCATCCACTTGAGCATTTCGAGGTGACCAATTCCCGCAGCTGTCTTTATGAGCTTGCCCCTGTTCTTATCGTAATTGATGATGTGAGGGAGATTGTCCACCTCGAGTCTCGCCATGAACCACTGCAACATTTCCAGGCGACCCCTGACGACAAGCATAACTCCGTGAAAGTGTTTTCCGAGGAAAGTCCTGGTGTCCACTCGACAGGTTCCGTGAGCAATCACCCATTCAAACATCTCCACATTTCCCTTGAGAAATGCAGCTTGCCGGACATCATCCCACTTTAGATGCCATACCTCATCGTCTGGGAATTTATCAGCGCGAGCTTTGAATACCTTGAGGATATCGAAGTGCCCATGCTTTGCCGCAAGTTCCAGCACAAGAACAGGCCAGTGGTAACTATGATGAAGAGCAGGTTGGTCCATGAACCATTCAAAGATGTGTGTCTGCCCGAGTTCAGCTGCAGTCCAGATATCCTCTACTTTGAATCTAAAGCCTGGAGCATATTTAGCACTAGTAGCAAGCTTCAGCACATCCAAGTTGCCGCCCTTGATGATGGCTTTTACAAATATACGAGTGAGAGGAACCTGCCCAAGTATTTTGTTCTTCAAAGCCCATGCGAAGCGCTCGACGGATCCGACGAAATCCGACACTTTGAAGGTCCATGGCTGTCTGTCCGAGAGAATCACAGCGATCCTGAGGTCCTTGTTGACCAGTCTGAGCATGCCACGCTCGGTGGGGTCGAGCCTGGCGAGCACCTGCTCTTTGAACAGGTCGCCCGCGAGAGTCAGACGATACAGGGCGTCCTCCGCGGGGTTCCGCGGCACTTTCGAGGCATTTCGCATCATGATATCGCCACGTTTATCCTTAGGCGGCATCTCGACGCGATACGAGGGGATGGGGGGTTCGGGGGTCGGGCGAGTCGTGTGTCGTGGTACTGTGAAAAAGCCCCCTCAAAAACGCCCCTCAAAAAGTCGTGCTGTAGCTTCAACGGCGGCGGTTCATACAAAAGTCGGCGCCGGTAACGACCGCGGCCATTGATCCGAGCTCGAGGCACCCCGTCGGCCCAGGGGCCCGCGGCATCGATGGGTAAGTTCAAGGGTAAGCCCTCGAGGCAAAACAGCCGGTCGCCCGGCGCCGGGGCCAGGGGCGGCGGCAGCTACGCCCCCGGCGGCGACAAGAGCCTCATCCCGCGAGTCCAGGAATTCGCCGAGGACGGGGGCGACCCGTCCGACGTCGCCGCGACCGTGGAGCACCTCCGCGGCGTCTACCGCGAGTACCTCCGCAAGCCCGCGAACGTCTTTCGCAAGATGGTGGAGCGCGCGTGCGAGGAGGTCCGCCGCCGAGGGCCCGGGTCCGACGCCGGCGGCGACGCGCTCGAGGCGATGGAGGCGGCGCACATCGCCGAGCGCAATGGACGTTCGGGCGCCGACGGTTCGGGCTCCGGATCCTCCTCCGACGACGACCCAGCCGAGTCGGGGTCCGATGACGACTCGGATGACGACTCGGATGACGACGAAGGGGACAGCGACGGCATGGACGTGGACGAGCCCGGCGCGGACGTCGGGGATCCCTCGCTCAAGATGAACAAGGATCTGCAGAAGCTCTACGCCGCCGGACCCGAGGGGGGGGACGCGAACGGCAACGGCGCTTCCGCCGTTGGGGAGGAGAAGCCGGCGTTCGCGCCGCCACACGTCGTCGCCGCCGCCGCGCAGCGTGCGCTCGCGGCGGAGGGTAAGGCGGCGGAGGGTAAGGCGGCGGAGGGTAAGGCGGCGGAGGGTAAGGCGGCGGGCGCAGCATCCAACACGCCGCCCGACAAGAGCCCCGGCGGGAACGCGCCCGCGGGAGCCAGAAGGGAGGAGACCATGGACGCGGCGGCGGCTAGCCACGTCGCGGCCGTCGCGCTCGCCCGCGCCAGGCGCCTGCAGGAGCAGGAGCGCAGCAACAACAGGCGCAACAAACGCGACAAACGCAACGGGCGCGTGAACAACAAGAAGAACAAGCGAATCAAGTCTGAATTCGGCGACGACTTCCTCGACGACTACCTCCCCGGCGGGAGCAGGTACAAACCCGGCGGCGTCGGCAACGGGCCAGGAGACGACCCGTTCGGCGCGAACGGCGGCGGCGCGAACACCTTCCAGCCCGTCGTCCCGCGCGACGTCAAGCTCGCGGACCTCGGCGGCATCGAGGAATCCTTGCGGGCGATTCGCGAGCTCATCTTGTGTCCGCTGACGCACCCCGAGCTGTACTCGTGGCTCGGGGTGGACCCGCCGCGCGGCGTCTTGCTTCACGGCCCGCCCGGCTGCGGCAAGACCACCCTCGCGCACGCCATCGCGCGCGAAGCCGGCGTCCCTTTCTTCTCCATCGCGGCGCCCGAGATTGTCGCGGGGGTGTCGGGGGAGTCCGAGGCTAAGATCCGGCAGTTGTTCTCCGCGGCGGCGGCGGCGGCGCCGTCCATCGTGTTCATCGACGAGGTGGACGCCATCGTACCCAAACGCGAGAGCGCGGGGCGGCAGATGGAGAGCAGGATAGTGGCGCAGTTGCTGGCGTCGATGGATAACCTCAACGACGGGGGACCTCCGGCGACGGGAGGCGGAGACGGGGTCAACGGGGACGGCGACGAGGAGGAGGACGAATACGGCGGAGCCGGGCGGCCGCGGCGGGGCCACGTCACCGTCATCGGCGCGACCAACCGACCGGACGGTATGGACGCGGCGCTTCGTCGCGCCGGCCGGTTCGACCGCGAGATCATGCTCGGGATCCCCGACGAGAACGCGAGGGCGCGGATCCTGGGGGTGCAGGCTAAGAAACTGAGGCTCGCCGGCGGGCTGGACCTCGCGGAGATTGCCAAGAAGACGCCGGGGTACGTGGGCGCCGACCTCAGCGCGCTCGCGAAGGAGGCTGCCGCCTCAGCGGTCGCACGCATCTTCAAGCAGCTCTCTCCCGACGGCGGTGCGAACGATGGAGACAAGGCGACGGGGGTCGACGCCGAAAACGCGGAGAACGCCGAGGCGCTGATGGGTTCGGGGCGACTCGCGGACCGACGCCCCTTCGACGCGTCCGAGCTCGCCGATCTCTCCATAACCATCGACGACTTCGCGCTCGCGCTGACCAAGGTCCAGCCCTCGGCGCAGCGCGAGGGGTTCACCACGACCCCGGAGGTTACCTGGGACGACGTCGGTTCGTTGACGGAGGTTCGCGAGGAGCTCAAGTTTTCCGTGTGCGAGCCCATCGCGCACCCCGCGCGGTTCCAAGCCATGGGACTCGCGGTGTCCACCGGCGTGCTGCTCTACGGCCCACCGGGCTGCGGCAAGACCTTGGTGGCGAAGGCCACCGCGAACGAGGCGAACGCCAACTTTATGAGCATCAAAGGACCCGAGTTGCTCAACAAATACGTGGGTGAATCCGAGCGGGCGGTGCGGACTCTCTTCGCCAGGGCTCGAGCCGCGGCGCCGTGCGTCCTGTTCTTCGATGAGCTCGACTCCCTCGCCCCGAGGCGCGGGAACGAGGGGAACCAGGCGTCGGAACGCGTCGTGAACCAGCTGTTGACCGAGATGGACGGTTTGGAAGCCAGGAGCAGCACCTTCGTCGTCGCGGCGACTAACCGGCCCGACATGATCGACCCCGCCATGCTTCGACCGGGACGGTTGGATAAGTTGCTCTACGTCCCGCTGCCGCCGCCCGACGGCCGCGCGGCCATCTTAAACACGCTCACGCGCAGGACGCCGCTGAGCGCGGACGTGGACGTCGGATCCATCGGCGTATCGACTCGATGCGCCGGGTTCTCGGGTGCCGATTTAGCCGCCCTCGTGCGCGAGGCGTGCGTAGCCGCGCTCAAGGGGAACCTGGCGGCCGCCACAGCCGCGGATGCCGAGCGCGAGCGTGCACGCAAGGAGGGCGCGGGGGGCGGCGCGGGTGGTGCGAACTTACCGGCGCCGCCCGCGCCGCCCGAGGTGACGTTGGAGCACTTCGAGCAGGCGTTTGAACGGGTGCAGCCGAGCGTGAGCGCGGCGGACCAGCGGCGGTACGACGAGCTCAGGCGGAAGTTGCGCCGAGACGTCGGGTCGTTGAAGCCCAAGGATGCAGCGGAGGCGCACATCGGTGCCGCCACGGGTGGGGACGGCGGGACGGGGATGGACGTGGGAGGCGGGGGTGTGACGGAGGGTTCGGGTCGCGGGGCGCCGTCGTTGTACGCCGCCGGGGGCTCGGGTAAGAAGCGAAAGGTTTGAGTTATTTCGTGACCGCCTGATGCGCAGTGGAGGACGCGGTTGAATTAGAGTTTTGTAACCGCAATCTTTACGGATGATTTCGTAACTGGTTTGCTGTTGAATGCTGTTGATGTCACCAAATGAGCTCACCAAAATGAAAGAAACGCACAAACTGGCAAAATCGCAACGGAAACGTCTTTTCCCCCTTCCCTCACGGGTAAGAAGCCCGGCGTCCGTATCGCGAGCGCCACTCCTCTTGAGCGCGGCGTGAGCGACGTCGACGTGCGCACCACCACATCGCGCCCGTATCCCAGCGAACGCTCCAGCCATGACGGCCCCGAGCTCCGATGCCGGGGCGAAGAAGCCCCGCCTCGTCATCAAGAAGATGGTGCTGGAGAACTTCAAGTCCTACGCCGGCGCCCAGCACGTCGGACCCTTCCACAAGGTGCGCGCGATGCCGACCACCTCACCGCTGGTTTTAGCCGACGCGGCGTCGTATCGAGACCGTGAAGGGTCCCGATATCGACCCGACGCGCCCCGAACGGACGCCCGTCGCCCCGAATCTCGCGCGGCTCCCCGTCCCCGTCCTCCGCCGTGAATAGAGAAATCTCGCGCGAGACTTACCCCTCCCTTTCCGTCCCCGCCGTCCACCCCGTTCGTCGCAGTCGTTCTCCTCCGTGGTCGGCCCCAACGGAAGCGGCAAGTCCAACGTCATCGACGCGATGATGTTCGTCTTCGGCAAGCGCGCCAAGCAGCTCCGCCTGAACAAGGTCTCCGAGCTCATCCACAACTCGACCGATTTCCGCAGCCTCGAGTTCGCGCGAGTCGAGGTGCACTTTCACCAGATCGTGGACAAGGAGGGCGAAGACTTCGAGCCCGTGCCGGGTTCCGAATTCATCATCGCGCGCGAGGCGTACCGCAACAACACCTCCAAGTACTTCGTCGACAAGAAGTCCAGCAACTTCACCGACGTCACCAACCTCCTCAAGTCGTACGGCGTCGACCTCAACAACAATCGATTCCTGATCCTCCAGGGCGAAGTTGAACAGATCTCCATGATGAAGCCCAAGGGCGCCAACCCGGGGGACGAAGGCCTACTGGAGTACCTCGAGGATATCATCGGCACCAACCAGTACGTCGAGCCCATCGACGCCGCGAGCAAGGCGCTCGAGGAGCTCAACGAGAAGCGCTCCGGCCAGGTGAACCGCCTCAAGCTCGTCGAGAAGGAGAAGGACGTCCTGGACGATGCCAGGCGCGAAGCCGAAGCCTTCATGGCCAAGGAACGCGAGTGCCTCCGCCATAAGACGATCGCGTACCAGCTGTACGTCAAAGATGCGACCGATAACGTCGCCAAGATTGCCGAGTCCGTCGCCGACCTCAACGGCAAGCTCGAGGAGGAAAAGGCCAAATCCGCCGAGTACGACAAAGCCGTCGACGAACTCGAGGTGGTGGTCAAGACGCACGCCACCGAGCTGAACACGCTCAAGAACGAGCTCGACCGCGCCACGAAGGAATTCGCCGAGTTTGAGCGCAAGGACATCAAGCACAGGGAGGATCTCAAGAATATGAAATCCCGCGCCAAGAAGCTCGACGAGAAAGTCGCCAAGGATACCAAGAAGCGAGACGACATGGCGAAGGAGTGCGAGGCCATCGAGACGGAGGTTCCTTTGCTCGAGGCGAAGAAGGCTGAGCTCGAGTCCCGAGTGGAGAAGGAGGAGGGTGCGCTGGACGCCATGCTCGAGTCCCTCAAGGGCGAGATGGCGGCCATCGGCGCCCAACTCGAAAAGGCGCAAGCCGCGCTGTCCCCGTGGGAAGGTAAGATTGCCGACGCGAAAGCCGCCGTGGACGTCGCCGTCACCGAACGCGATCTCCTCGCGACCCAGAAGGAGGACGCCAAGGCGAGGTTCGAGGAGGCCAAGGCTGGCGCCGACGCCGCGAGCGCTCTCGCGAAGTCCAAGACTGAGGAGATCGCCGACGCGGAGTCCACTCTCGAGAGCGAACGGGCTCGAGCCGTCGAGCGCCGCGAGGCGGAGGCCGCCGCGAAGGACCAGGAGAAGCGCGCGAACGAAATGACCCGCGAGATTCGCGGTAAGCTCGCGCAGAGCAAGTCCACGGCGGACCAGGCCAAGAGCCAGAGCGTCATCGTCCAGTCTTTGATGACGGCGAAGTCGAGGGGTAAGATCAAGGGTGTCCTCGGCCGCCTCGGTGACCTGGGCGCCATCGACAAGAAGTACGACGTCGCCGTCTCGACCGCCTGCGCGGCGCTCGATTACATCGTGGTTGAAACCACCGCCGATGCCCAGGCGTGCGTAGCGCACCTCCGCGCCAACAACCTCGGCGTCGCCACCTTTCTCATCCTCGAGAAGCAGCGATCGCTGGAGGGACGCATGCGCGAGACACGCAAGGCGCCCGCGGCGGCCAACGCGCCCAGGCTCATCGACCTCATCAAACCCGCCGAGCCACGCCTGGAGGTTGCCTTTTACTACGGCGTGCGAGACACCGCGGTTGCCGACGACCTCGACGCCGCGTCGAAGATTGCCTACGGCGGCGCCACCCGCCGAAGGGTGGTCACGCTCCAGGGCCAGCTCATCGAAACCTCCGGCACCATGTCCGGAGGCGGGTCCAAGCCCAGGGGCGGCCGCATGCGCACCGGCACGAACGCCCCCGATCTCGACGGGGAGGGTGCCGAGTCCGCCGCCGCCGTCGCCGCGGCGGAGGCTGACTTGAAGAAGGCTTCGGTGACGTACGAGGAGGCGCACAAAGCCGCGGTGAGCGCGGGTAAGGAAGCTAAGGACGCCGAAGCCGCCGTCGCTAAGCTCGAGCGATCCCTTCCCAAGCTTCGCGCCGAGGTTGCCGCCGCGGAGGAGCGCGCGGCTGACCTCAAGGGCCGACTCTCCGAGCTCGAAGCCGCCGCCAAGGTGACCAAGGAGGACGCCGCTGAGCTCAAGCGCCTGGAGAAGGAGGTCACGGACGCGCAGGCGCTGTACGAGAAGACGACGCAGGACGCCGCGGGTGTCCGCGCCGAGTGCGAGGCTCTCCAGGCTAAGATGGACGCCGTCGGCGGCGAGAAGCTCAAGAAGCAGAAGGCGTTGGTGAAAGATCTCGCCGCCGGCATCGCCGCCGCCGGGGATGCAGCGACGGAGAAGCGCGCGACCGCCGCGTCGCACGCCAAGGCCACCGCGCGCCTCGAGAAGGCTATCGAGGAGGCCACCGCCGAGCGCGCTAAGCTCTCGGAGGATGTCAAGACGATCAAGGCGGAGTTTGCGGCGCTGGAGGAGGGCGCGATGGCCGTGCTCGAGTCCCAGAAGGAGCTCCAGGGCCTGGTCGACGCCAAGTCCGCGGAGTGCGCCGCGGCGTCCAAGGCTAGGGACGCCGCCGTCAAGGAGATGGCGGCGCTGAAGCACGTCGAGGTTGACATCCAGAGCAAGCTCGAGGATCTCAATGTCCAGTCGCGGGAGAACGAGGACAAGGCTAAGCACTGGGACAAGGAGCTCAACAAGCTCCGCAAGGAGCAGACGTCCCTCCACGCCGAGTCCGACGTCCCGGTGCCCGAGCTTCTCACCCCCGAGCAGCTCGAACAGGCGGACGCGGCGGCGGAGATGCAGCACGCCGGTGCCTTGGAGGAGGAGATCAAGGAGATGAAGCCCGACATGAGCTCCATCGAGGCGTACAAGGCTAAGATGGGCGAGTACGACGAGCGCAACGGCGAGCTCAAGTCCGTCACCGAGCAGCGCGACGAGACCCGCGCGTCCTTCGATGAGCTCCGCAAGAAGAGGCTCGACGAGTTCATGGCCGGGTTCAACGTCATCTCGCTCAGGCTCAAGGAGATGTACCAGATGATCACGCTCGGCGGAGACGCCGAGCTGGAGCTGGTCGATTCCATGGATCCATTCGCCGAGGGCATCGTGTTCTCCGTCCGGCCGCCCAAGAAGTCCTGGAAGAACATCGCCAACCTCTCCGGCGGCGAGAAGACGTTGTCATCGCTCGCGCTCGTCTTTGCGCTTCACCACTACAAGCCCACGCCGCTCTACGTCATGGACGAGATCGACGCGGCGCTGGACTTTAAGAATGTCTCCATCGTGGGTCACTACATCAAGGAACGGACCAAGGATGCGCAGTTCGTGATCATCTCGCTCCGTAACAACATGTTCGAGCTCGCGGACAGGCTCGTGGGCGTCTACAAGACCAACAACACGACGAAGACGGTGGCTATCAACCCCGGCGCCTTCGCCGTCGGAGTGGATAACGGGGCTAAGCAAAAGGCGGTGGAGTCTGAGACGCCGGCGACTGGCGACGAGGAGAACCAGGCGCCCAACGCGATCACCGCGTGAGGTTGAGGGATCTATGGCGGGGGGAGCAGATAGGGGGGGAACGTTAAACGACCTTGTGAAATTGTATAAACAAACATGATGCGTCATCGAACCTCCGTCTTGTCTTCCGCGCATTCCAGAAGTAACAATCGCCATTTTTGCCGTTTGCGAGATCTCCCGAGCCACGATTGGGCAGACAATTCACCGGTGAGACCCGCGGCCCCATTCCACGGCGCGCGGTAGGTAGTATCGCGCCCTGAGCGGCTGACCTCTAGCTAGTAGTTGTCAGCGCGCACACCATGGAAGGCGCCGGGGCGACCCCCCGGCCGCCGGATGACCTCTCGAGCCGTGGGGCTCGAGGATCGGGCGCGAGGGCCAATTCGTCGGCACCGAGGCGATCGATGCCGTCGGGACGACAGGGCCTCGCGAGACGAGGCGCGCTGGCGTTCCAGCTGCTCTCCTCGCTCGCGCTCTTCGTCGCTGCGACGTTCCAGGCGGTGTCGCAGCGCCCCAGCGTCCTGTCCGCGTGTTTCCTCGCCCTCTTTGGCGCGGAGCGCATGGCGACGAGCGTCGCGCCCGTCACGCAGCACGCGCTGCTCACCCGGACGCAGACGGCCATCTGGCGACGCGCCCTGGTGCTGTCGATGTTCGCCATCGCGGGGGAGTGCGTCGTGCAGGCGCTGTACGTCTCACTCGGACCCGATTGGCCCAAGAGCGCCGCCGGGAGCACCGCGCTGCGATGGCTGGGCTTCGCGGAGCTCACCGGCGGGGGCGCCTATCTCGCCGACTTTACCCCGTTCTTCATCCTCGCCTGCGTCGCATCCGCGCAGCTCTTCCTGCACCGCGTCGCCGCCGCGGAGGTCGCCGCGCTCACCATCGGGCTCCCGGGAACCCGCGTCGGCGCCCACGCCACGGAGGCGGCGGTCGCATCCGCGCTCGCGGCTGCCGAGTCTGGGCGCGGCGTCGGCGTCGACCAATCGACGCCTCGATGGGCGGCTCCGACGGCGTGGGCCCTGGCGTTAGTCGCGGGCGCGTCCGTCCCGTCCTTCGCCGCGGCACCCTACCTCGCGTGCGCGGTGTTCGCACTCGGCGCGTGGGGCTTCGTGTCGCACGAGCCGCTCACCCCTTTGGCTCGTCGCAGGCGTCGAAACGAACGGCGCCGGCCAGGTGTGCTGAGCGGTTGGTCCGGCGTCGGGGGTTGGTATAGGCGGAGGCTCGAGTCGGGGGCGTCGCCGTTGCCCGCGTCGATCGCGCAGTTCGCCGCCGTGTACGCGGCGGCGCACTTCGCGCTGCTGTACGCGTACCAGCTGCCGGAGCTGACGGCGACGGCGAACGCGGTGCGGGCGCAGT
>Ga0302114_10000191_pt1 | contig 45908 bp, 33 predicted proteins | sample AG5_Surface_MG_FD_203107 | JGI IMG/M metagenome (GOLD analysis project Ga0302114, IMG submission 203107) | Marine microbial communities from Western Arctic Ocean, Canada - AG5_Surface | ecosystem: Environmental > Aquatic > Marine > Oceanic | place: Canada: Western Arctic Ocean | collected... | reverse complement strand
GGATCGAAACACCGGCCAATCCGACGTGGGACGTCACCGACATCGAGCGCGTGTGCACGCGCGCGCGTGCGTTCGGCGCGAGCGTGTGCGTCGACGCCACGGTGCTCACGCCGCTGTGCTGCAAACCCATCGACCTCGGCGCGGATTTCGTCATGCACTCCGCGACCAAGTACCTCAACGGACACAGCGACGTCGTTGCCGGCGCCATCGTCGCCGCGGTGGACGACGATCGATGGCGCGCGGTGAAGACGGCGCGTGCGATGAACGGCGGGATCCTCGGGTCGTTCGAGGCGTGGCTGCTCTTGCGCGGGATGCGCACGCTGCACGTGCGTATGAAGCGGCAGTGCGAGAGCGCCGCGTTTTTGGCGAAAAGATTGAGCGGCCACAAAAACGTGAGCGTCTGTCTGTACCACGGGCTTCCCTCGCACCCGAGACACGACGTCGCCGTGCGCCAGAGCACCGACGGCGTGTCCTTCGGGGGCATGATGGCGATCAGGGTGAAGGGCGGGTCGGAGGCGGCGAAGCGGGTATGCGGTCTGTGTAAGATTTGGGTCCCAGCCACCTCGCTCGGCGGTGTTGAGTCGCTGATCGAGCACAGGGCGACGTTGGAGGGTGGGTGCCTCGGCGGCGACAGCGGCGTCCCCGACGACTTACTTCGCCTCAGCGTCGGCCTCGAGGACCCGACGGACCTTTGGATCGACCTGAAAGAGGCGCTCGAGGGGAAGCGACGGAAGGACTCGGACTATTTCCCCGACAACAACCCACTGATGGACGAAGGGGGCGACGGCGACGACTCCATCGCGGAGGAGTTCGACCGCAAACGCAAGGCGGAGGTCGCCGAGCTCAGCGGGCGGCGCGTGCACAGGGTAAGGGTCAATATCGTGGACGGGGATGAGGTCCCGGTGAGGAACATGTGCAGGCGGGGATGCGCGGGTCACGAAGTGTCCGTGTCGGACAAAACTGTCCACGCGAAGGTCAAAGGGATCCCGTACTGCGCCAGGGCTGACGGGAGTTTTCCGAAGTGGCTCGTGGCGAAGTTTCCGAAGATGTCGGCGGGTGACGTGGAGGCGGCGGTGGCGGCGAGGCCGGAGCTGAGGTGGGGTGAGAGGCTCCCGGCGTTGGCGAGCGCGGCGGTGAACGGAGGCGGGGAGTAGTGGATGTTTTGATTGAGTGGATGTTGTATCACACGCTTGCACTTTGACACTCCTTGCATCCATTGCGCCGACGACCGTGCTCACAGATTCCTGCACCACCGCACTCCTTGCAGTTGTAGCGCAGACGACCGTGCTCACAGATTTGTGACCCACCGCACTCCTTGCACTCATAGCGCCGACGACCGTGCTCGCAGATTGATGCACCACCGCACTCCTTGCAGTCACGGCGCCGACGGCCGTGCTCACAGAATGCAGACCCACCGCACTCCTTGCACTGAGGGCGCCGACGACCGTGCTCGCATATCTGTGACCCACCGCACTCCTTGCACATAGGGCGCACACGACCGTGCTCGCATATTGCAGACCCACCGCACTCCTTGCATCGAGAGCGCTGACGACCGTGCTCGCATATTCCAGACCCACCGCACTCCTTGCACTCAGAGCGTACACGACCGTGCTCGCAGAAAGATGAACTACCGCACTCCTTGCACTTATCGCGCCGACGACCGTGCTCGCATATTTCTGACCCACCGCACTCCTTGCACTTAGAGCGCCGACGACCATGCGGACAAGCGCTGCACACCTTGCACCTCGAGCGGTACTTCACCCCGTGCTCGCACGGCCCACGGTGCTTCGGGGCTCTCTTCCGCTTCGTGCCCTTCTTGGTCGACTCGTCTCTCGATGTATCCGTGTTATCTGCATCGCCGACATTCGGAACCGGTATCCTGACTCTCGGTCGCCAAACCGTCGTCGTGCCTCCCATGTGAGGTCGGCGCGCCCCGAAGTGATTCGTTGTTGCCTTTCTCGTGAGCAGATATTTTCAAGATCCCGCGTCATAGATGGTAGTCGCGCTGTTGGAGATAGCGCCCGCGCTCTGTGAGGTCTGCGGCGTTTGGCTCGAGTGCGTCGGTCCCGCGGTGTGCGACTGCTGCGTCAACCTCTCCGCGATCGCCATGGCCGAGGGCCCGCCCCTCCGCGGCCGGGGATGCGGCAGGCGGGTTGGCCTCATCTGCTTCGCGGCCACGTTGGGCACGCTCATCGTCGCGGGGTACTCATCCGCGCGGCTGGGATACTACGACCCGATCCAGCACGCGGCCACCGTGGGCATCGTCAAGCCGTTGAACCCGCAGGTGACATGGCAGGCTCCGCCGAGGAAGGTGGTGACGCCGGCGGAACCCAGGCCGGCGGTGATGCGGCCCGGGGAGTTTGGGCGATGGAAGATTGGCGCGGACGGCGTCGCGGTGTGCGACTCCCCAAACGGATGCACCGAGGATCCCAAGACGAAGACGACCGCGCGGGACGATGCAGACGCAGCAGCAGCCGACGGCGACGTCACTGCCAACATCGCACCGCCCGTCGACGTCGATGACGTCGTATCATCCCCCGAGGACGACGACGACGCATCGATGGACGCCGCGAAACTCGCACCATTCGCGAAGTTCGATCTCAATCAACCAATCGAACCCCCGCCGTGCGCGCTTCACGTGTACCGGCACCTGTCCAAGACGGGCGGCACCACGCTGCGTTTCATCTTCGACAAGCAGACCGCGATGGGGGACTGGGAGTTCCCGCTGATATACGGCTTCAAACCGAACGAGTGGGAAGCGTTGTTGCAGCGTTGGAGGGCCAAAGCTCGGAGCTGGTAAGTTACATTTTAATTCTCGTACTCGTACAGGCAATTAGACTGACGTCGCCGGTTTTTCTCAGGCGCGACGGGGGCGGGAAAGGCGTCGGTCCTCGGACGTTGGTCGAGGTTCGCGGCAACTGGCCTGATAAGTGGCCGGCGGAGAATTTCATCGGTAAGGTGCTCGAGGACGTGTTGGCGCTCAAGAGTGAGTTTGGTGCGGCGGATGGGGGTGGCGACGGGCTGGCGTCATGTGACGTGACCACCAGTGTGTTAATTCGCGATCCATTCGCTCAGTACCTGAGCTTCTACGAGTACTACATTCGGAAAGTGCAGACGGAGGAATTAAAGCCGGAGCACTTGCATAAGAAGTGGCCGGACGTGCCGGGTACGGCGGCGTGGGGCGTGGACATCGCCGAGTGGGCCGCGCGTGTGCACGACATGCAAACGCGGGAGCTGCTCGGAGACAAGTGCACGGGGCAGATGCGGCAACCCGGGTACGACGTCGAGTGGGTGGACGCGTCGGATACGAACCCGGACGTCGGCGGTTCGAATCCCGGACGGACCGTTATTAACGGAAAAGAGCTCAAGCGCGTCGGCGAGCACGTGTACCACGGCGACGAGTGCCACGCCAAGGTGACGGACGAGGACTGGGCTCGGTTCGAAAAGACTTTGGATTCAATCGACGTCGTCGGAGTGACTGAAAATTTCGACGAGTTTCTACTTCTCTTAGCGCACAGGGTCGGCATCGCGCACCCGCAATACGTGCGCAGCAACTCGGGAAAACACGAGCGGGACCGCGGGAAGATGGACGACAAGGTGATCGCCACCGTAGACGCCGCGACGGTTCGTGACAGGAAAGCGCACGCGTTGGCGAAGACGATCCAGGCTCGTCTCGTCGCCGCGGCGGGGGGTGACAAATTCGAGCGGCACGCCAAGAAGTTCAAGGCGCAGAGCGAGAAGATCAACGGTCGCGAGTTCATCGGCGGTGTCCCGAAGAAGTCGCCGTACAAGTGGGTGATGGAATCGGACGCCAAGGCGGGGGGAACGAAGCGAATCGTTCCTGACGCGTTCACCGAAGAGACTGGTGGCGGACAAGCGACGGCGTACATCGTGTTCGATCCCGTGGTTCTCGTCGACTCGACATCGCCGCATCGATGCGTCAAGGGCTGCAATTTAGACGCGTAGACGTGAGTGTACTACTTCTATTAGCCAATTGTAACGGTATACGTTCCCGTGTTATTACCCCCTAGCACGCACCACGTCGCGTCGTCACTTGCCGTCGGTCATCCAACTCTCCGTGAAGGTTGAATCTTTGATGATCATTTCCTCCTCGGCGAGAAAGTCCCTTCGCGTCCCGGCCACTTCCCCGTCGGTGCCCTTGACCACCGGCCCGCCCATGAGCTTCTCCTTCTGCGCCTGGTACGTCCTGTCGCGCCCGAGCAGGTACACCACCTCCTCCAGGGCGCTCACCGCCGCCTTGGCGTTCGTGTTGACGTCCGTCGCGGTGACTTCTTTGGCGCCGACTTCCATCGCCCGCATGCTTCCGTCGAAGGCGTCGAGGCCGCCGGTGACGGCGAGGCCTTCGAACTCCGCGAACGTGGGTCGTTGGACGCGGAGGTAGTTACCGACTTTCTGGAGATCGCCGCGGACGGACTCCAACGATCCCTTGCGCAGCATCTGGCGCGCGTTTGTGTACTCGCCCACGGATGCGAGTTGCCGGGCGCGTCGTAGCTCATCGAGCGCGGTGTTCAGGCGGGTCTGCACCGCGCCGCCTTCCACGAGGTCCGCGGATTCCTTCGCCTTGAGCGCCGCGAGGACGGCGTCGTTGCCGGCGGCGAGCGCGGGAGCGGCGGACGTGAGGCACAGCGCGGACGTCGCCAGGGCGCTCGAGAGGAAGCCGCGCCTGGAGGTGCCGGGCATCATCTTGCATGTCTGGATAGCGACGGCTTCGTCGTTCGACCTCTCGGCGGACGATGAGGCCGCCGGGGATGAAGCCGAGGCGCGGCACGGACGTCGCGACGTCCGCGCGGGGGAGACCCTCGCGCCGATGCGTGTCGCTGCGAAAGTATGCGTCGCGGCCATGTTCCGATCGTGCGTGCGCTTCGAAGTGGCGATCTTCTCCGGTGCCCACTGACGACGTGGCTCCAGGGAGGTCCCTCGTCTGCCTGATGTGTAAAAGTGAGCCATCACAGCGGCGGGGCGCACGCTGTCCGAAGGGGAGGAAGGGACGATGTCCGCACGATGCCGCCGCGCTCTGACCGCGGCGATGGACGCGCTCGGGACGTACCGGCGATCGCACCTCGATCCCTGGCGCGTCACCGCACCACTCGCGAACCCGTCACCGCCACTGCAGATGCATCGCCGAGGGTTCGCGAAGAAGGCACCCGTCATCGAGGGCACTCCGTCCAACAAGTCCGCCGAACAACCGCGAGCCTCCACGGACGTCACCGAGCGCGAGATCCTCGCGCACCAACGCTCGCCCGAAGACTACCTCCGCGTGCCGATGCCCAACGTCCGCAACTTCAGCATCGTCGCGCACGTCGACCACGGCAAATCAACGCTCGCCGATCGACTCCTCGAGCTCACCGGCTCCATCCCCGCGGGCGGGCGTAAGCAATACCTCGACCGCCTGCCCGTAGAGCGCGCGCGCGGGATCACGGTCAAGGCGCAGAGCGTCTCGCTGCTACACGAGTGCGCGCGCACCGGCGAGACATACCTCCTCAACCTCATCGACACCCCGGGCCACGCGGACTTCGCGTTCGAGGTTTCACGATCACTCGCCGCGTGCCAAGGAGCGCTGCTTTTAGTGGACGCCGCGCAGGGTATCCAGGCGCAGACCATCGCGACGTTCTTCCTCGCGATGGAGAGGGACCTCGCGATCATCCCGGTGGCGAATAAGATCGACAGCGTCAACGCGGACGTGGAAGGTACGGGTGAACAGTTAGAGAGCGTGTTCGGCATCGACGCCTCCGAGCTGGTACCCATCTCCGCGAAGGTCGGGACGAACGTGGCGAAAGTGCTCGACGCCGTCGTCGAACGCGTGCCCGCACCGAGCGGAGATGCGACCGCTACCGCTCGACTGCGCGCGCTGCTCCTGGACTGCCACTACGATCCGTACAGGGGCGCGGTGGCCAGCGTCGCGATCGTCGACGGCGCCGTTAAAATCGGCGATAAAATTCGGTCGATGCGAACGGGATCCGTCTCCGAGGTGCTCGAGCTCGGTTTGATGACCCCGGAGCCGCTGAAAGTGTCGGAACTGACCGCCGGGCGCGTCGGGTACGTCATAACCAGCCAGCGGGACGTCCGCGCCGCGAAGATTGGCGACACGCTGGTGCTGGAGCGGGATCACCAAAAGTCGCTCAACGACGGAGTGGAACTGGCACCGTTGAACGCGTTTCGTGAGGCCAAGCCGATGGTGTTCCAGGGTTTGTTCCCGACGACCGGGGATGACTACGAGAAGCTGAAGGGTTCCGTGGAGCGGCTCACTCTGAACGACGCGTCCGTGAGCGTTCAAACGGAGGTTAGCGCCGCGCTCGGGCCCGGTTTTCGATGCGGGTTTCTCGGTTTGCTTCACGCGGATGTTTTTCATCAGCGGCTGCGTGAGGAGTTCGGCGCCGAGGTCATCGCGACCGCGCCCACGGTGCCGTACAAGGTGACGTACCCGGGCGACACGGAGAGTGTGGACGTGTCGAGCCCGATGCAGCTGGACGTCGAGCGGTTAGCGATGCAGCGCGGGATCCCTCGGGTCCCGGGTTCCGATCCCGTCGGGATCTCGGAGCCGATGGTTGACGCGACGATCGTGTGTAAAAACGAACACGTGGGTAAGATCGTGGAGCTGTGCGTCGATCGAAGGGGTACGCAGCTGGAGCACACGCACATGAGCAACAGCGGCGGCACGGACTCTGGCGACAGGGTTCTGTTGCGGTACAGGATGCCTATGGGCGAAGTCGCGGTTGATTTCGCCGACGAACTTAAATCTCGCACCAGCGGCTACGCCACGTTCGACTACGAGGAATCGGGGTACGAGCAGAGCGACATCGTCCGCCTGGACGTTTTAATAAACGGCCAGAGCGTGGACGCCCTCGCGGGTTTGATCCACAGGGACAAGGCGACGCGGAGCGGCAAGGCGTGGGTGACGCGGTTGAGGGAGATACTTCCCCGGCAGTTATTCGAAGTTAAGATCCAGGCGGCGGTGGGTACGAAGGTTCTCGCCAGGGAGTCCATAAGCGCGTACAAGAAGGACGTGCTTGCGAACTACTACGCCATGGATAAGAGCCGAAAGCAGAAGCTGCTGAATAAGCAGAAGAAGGGAAAGAAGTACATGAAGAGCGTGGGGAGCGTGGAGATTCCCAACGAGGCCTTCGCGGGTCTGTTGTCCAAGGGCTTCAGGGGCGATTGATGTAGTAGTGTTGGCTAACATAACAGTTAGGATATTACACCCATCCGTCAATAGATAGGCTGGCGGGGAGGAGATCTGGACATAGACCGTCCGAAGTCCCTGTACTCGTCGTACTCGTCGAAGCTGCTCTCGCTATCTTCGCGAATTTGCCCCTTGTATTTGCCAATTTGCCACTCGGCATCGAGACAATCGTTGTGCAGGCAATCGTTGTCCACAAACTCCTGGATGAACTCTTGGATATCCTCGAGCGACACCGCGTGTCTCTGTCCGCGGTTGGTATCGTCCCATGAGTTGTGCAGACCAACGACGTCGATCTTGGATTCAGAAGCGCGGATCAAAGGGGCGCCGCTGTGGCCCCAATACGTCCAACACGAGTGCCTCAACCGACCCACGTTTTCCTTAGCCGCCGATTCCTCCCACGTCAACAAGTCCCCTTGCAACACACCGGCGCTCACCCAGAACGGCGTGTGTTCCATCGGTTCCGGTTCTTCACCTTCTGGACACTCCAGATCTACATCGAACGGGTTTCCTATGCAGACGACGGGAGTTTTATCGTTCGCCTGCTCGCCAACGTCGTCAGTGCCGAAGCTGCCGACGCTGATCCCCACGATCTCTGCTGAGCCCGTCGCGAGCGGGCCGTCCACGATCTTGAGCAGCGCGAGGTCGAACTTGTCGCAGTGATACACGCACACGGCGCCGCCGTGCTTACCGTGCACGTCCACGACAGTCACCATCCTTCCGACCCGCCGCGTTGTTGACCCGACAATGTATCTTTCGCCATCCTTGTCCGCATCGTAGTAGCTCTCCTCGCCCCAGTCGTCGCCCTCGCCGTCCCAAACGACGCAGTGCGCGCACGTGAGCACGAACCTGCCCCTCGGGCCGCATCGAACGCCGGATCCACTCGGCACGATGTGCACGCACGCCTCCATCGCTTCGTTCATGGCGTCGATTAGATCCCCCGCCAACGATGCGCGTCGCCCTCGGCTGATGGCCCCGTTGACCCCCGGGAAGAGCTGTTTTCCGTGGTGCGCCGCGTGTTCAATCTCTTCTCTGCCGCGCTGAAGCGCCTTTTCCCGGCCGTGCGATTTCACAGCCTTCGCGAACGTCGCGTGCTCCTTCCGTCGAGCGACGACCGCATCGACGAGGTCCTTTTTTCGAGTGCCACGCTCGTGCCACGACGGGTGCAGCCCCGCGCGCTTCGCCGCGGCCCTCAACTCGTCGAGTTTCATGGCACGAATGTCCTTGACGGTGACGTCGAGGAGCCCGGGGACGTCGGGGCGCCAATCCCTCTTGAGCAAGTCATAGGAGGTGAGTTCTCGTCTCATGCGCGGTGAGGTCTGGCGCACGGGGGTGCAGCGAGTTGGCCAAAGTGGGCACCCCGTATGGGCAAATCAGGTCAAATTCAGAAATGCGAAATGTCAACTGCAACAGCTAACTGGTCCAACATTTGTACGGGAATCCACCCTCATCGATCATTCACGAAAAGGAGGCCGCGCGGTCAACAAATCTTAGCAAGCAGTTCGAAGAATGCAGACGTTCGTTGTGGAACCCGAGGGGGCGCTCTCCACACGCGCGCGCGCGGCCTTAGCCCTTCGCCACGATGTCGCGCCGGGGCGGCGCCGTCACCCCCGCGGAGTCATGGCAGGAGAATGCCTCCTTCGGCACCCCGCCCACGAACACGCCGTCCTACGTCGCGCGGTCGGAACCGACGCGCGCCAGTCGACTCACCGCGCGGAATCTCGAGGGAGACTTCGCCGTCGAGCAGAACGGCGCGAGCGGCAGCAAGAAGAGCCAGAGCATCACGTCGTCCAAGCGCAACGTCCCGAAGAAGAAAGTGGCGTGGGAAGAGGACTCCAGCGACGAATCCCCAGACGAGTGGGAGTTCGCCGAGCGCGGACCATTGGCGAAGCTCCGAGCCAAGAATCAAGGCGAGACGGCCAAAGAGCGCGCGGCGCTGGGGTTCTACGTCGACGAGGCGGAGTACGGCGACGAGTACGACTTCAGCGACATCGCGATGTGGAAAAAAGCAATCGGCAACGACCCGGACTTCATCGGCCCGGAATCCTACCCGCGCCGCATGAGAGACTCGCACGGTACGTGTATTTTTATTATCGTACACGTATGAGCAATTAGACTGAAATCGTGTTCTTTTTACACAGGGTACTACATCTGGTTCGTCATGTTCTTCGCGTCCATGGTCGTCGGCTGGAACGGCATCGGCAACGGCGACCCGGAGCACCTGTGGCACCTGCGCGACCACAACGGTGCGCTGTGCGGCCTTGGATCCATGACCAAGCGGCCGCACCTGTGGCACCCGTTCGCGCACGATGACCCGACGTCCACGGAGATGCACCCGTCAGTCGGCGTGTGCGTTGATGAGTGTCCAGACGCGGGGGATTGGGTGTGCGTCGAGGACGCGGCGCAAGAGGCGAGTAAGAAGGCGGGAGGTGGAGGAGGTGGAGGGAGACGGAGGAGGGGGTTATTGGAGGTTAACGCGGTGGATGGTGAGGGCGTTGGGATGGTGCGGGGGTTGCGACGGGCGCTGAGGGAGGCGGAGCGGGTGAACCCGAATCCGACGACAGAGGATTTCGAATTCGTCGTCGAACGAACGGAGACTTTGATCCACCATCGACGCCTCCTGGCCAACGAGACGCAAACCAAGCCCAACGCCACGGCGTGCCCGGGCGGCACGTGGACCGCGTCGTACCTCGACTACGACGAAACCTTCAACGCGTGCGTCCCCGCGGAGGACCAAACAAATTCCACGCATTCCCCCGACGCCATGGCGCGGGCGATCGACGAGGCGCACGCCGTCGTGGACACACCCGAGCGCACGTTCAGCAACCTACTCGCCGACATATACATCGCGCGGTGGTGCATCCTCATCGGCGTCATCTTAACGACGCTGATATCGTACGGCATGTTGATGGCGCTCGAAAACGGAGCCGCGGCTTTTACGAATCTCGCGTTTGTGTCTGCGATTATATTACAAGGATGCATCGCGCTGGCGCTGGGTGGTCAGGCGATCGGGCAGGACACGCCGGTGGTGGGGGATGCGGTGATTACCAACGTGGACACGCGCGTGGGCGCCGCGGATGTCATCATGACGTGGATTTTGCCAATCATCGGAGCGTGTTTCGCGGCGTCGGCGGGGGCGATGGCTTGGTACGCTTATTTTCTCTCATTTCCGTATGCTTCCGTATCGGCAATCGGCAATTGGTCTGACGTCGTGTTTGTTTATCACAGGTACTACACCACCCGGCGAAAAGACCTGGGCGTGGCGACGTTGTTTTTAGATCAGAGCTCGGTGGTGCTGCACCTGACGGGGCTGAACTTCAGCATCCCGTTGTTGACGTTCGTGCCGTTGTGCGGAGTCACCGCGTGGCTCGCTTCCGGGGTCCTGTCGCTCTCCGCGATGGCGAGCGAGTGGTTTCATAAACACGACGATCCGGATGCCGAGGGGTGGCACTGGTGAGCTTATTTTTATCTTTATTTGCATATGGGCACAATTCGACTGACACGTGTGTTTTGTTCACTTCACAGGGTGTATCGGGTCGCCACCGTCTTTCACGCGTGGTTCTGCATCTGGTGCCTGACGTTCTTCGTGTTTTTCGTTCGGTTCATCGTGTCGTCGCACGTCAGCACGTGGTACTGGGCGCGTGAACCGCGTGAGGAGGCGTTGTTGGACATATCCCTCTCGTGGGCCATCGGCCGATGCCTGAGTTACCACGCTGGATCCATCGCGCTTCTCGGCATGTACAGCCTCGCCTACGCCCCCGTGCGGCTTGTGCTTCGTTTCAAAAACGCGGTGTTGAGGCGTAAACCAAACCCGGAGTCGCACGCGATGATGTACCGCGGCGGTGCGGTGTGCCAGATCGCGCTTCACGGCACGAGCCTACGCAGAGGCGCGGCGTGGCAGATGCATTTAAAGATGCGAAACGAGGAAGTCGTGCGGCAGTGCCTCGGCGCGGCGTCGTCGGCGTTGCTCGCGGGTTTGATCACCGTCGCGAGCATCTCCGGCGTGATCACGACGTGCCTCACGCACGTCATGCCGGACGCGGACGGCGTCAACGTCGGCCTCGTCCCCGCGGGCGTCTCCGCGGCGATGTCCGCCGCCATCTACGTCACGTTTTTCACTTCGTACATCGAAGCCATCGAGACCATCCTGCAGTGCTTCTGCGAGGACATGGAGCGCAACGACGGCACTCCCCTGCGGCAGTACTACATGCCGGAGAGCCTGAAGAAGCTGATCTTCGAGGAGGTCAAAGGGCAGGTCATGCCGAGCGAGACGGACGCGGACGACAAGTTCGAGGACGAGATGAGGGAGTCGCGAAAGCAACGAAGGGAACAAAAGCGGGAGCGTAAACGAGTGCGCGAGTCCCAGGCGGGTTCGCAGGCTGGAACCCACGTCAGCAGCATGAGCGGGTCGTACACGTAGTAGGGTGTAAAGTACAGTCTTATAATCATCACGAAACGGTGCTAAGAGATGATCCCGTGAAAGGTCATCATCATCTGGATCGTCCGCCGGTGATTATTTTTGCGGAGCATCCTCGGGGAAGTTTTTGCACCACGCCTGTGAGGGTATCCGTCGCGTGGGCGACAGCGGCCGCGTCTCGAGCTTGCGGCTGTAGTTGAAGATCATCGCGGAGGCTACGGCGAGGACGCCGAAGCCCATCGCGGTGTTCCGCTTCCAGTGCTTGGGATCCGCGAACCAGCCACCCGCGGGGGACCAAACCTTGGAGGTGTCGAATCCCCCCGCTGGCGCACCCATCTCTCCTCTCGTCTCTTCTCTCTGAACTCTGACGTGTAACGCGGTGAGCTCTCTCTCGCGTCTCGCGTGGACTGTTGACCCTAGGTGGACCTAGGAATGGAGGATGGAGTCGGGTGCGCGGGTCAGAGAATGCGGGTGCGGGTGCGATCGTGAAGGCGCACAGCTGTCCAGACTGGCCATCGTAGGGTTTCCTCTGCCCCCATCGAGAGCCGAGGGGCGCGGGTCGCGACGAGACGCGCGGTGAGAATGGACGCGATGGAGCCGGGTTGGGATTCAGGGTGGAGTAAACGCGGACGGAGAGACTGACCTTACGCGAGCTACGTGCGCTTCGCCGTCGACCGACCCTTGCCGCGCGACTTGCAATGGCCCCGCGGTGGCCCGGATACGGTCACCTCTCTGAGGTCGATCGGGCGATATTTTTTCCAACGCCCGATTTATTTTGCCTCGACAGACGGTGGGTGCGCCGACCTCGCGGATGGGGATGACGACGGTTTGGAGGCCGAGAGTCAGGATACCGGTTCCGAATGCCGGCGATGCAGAGAACACGGATACATCGAGAGAGGAGTCGACGACGAAGGCCACGAAGCGGAAGAGAGCCCCTCCAACAAAGGGGCCGTGCGAGCACGGGAAGAAGCGCTCGAACTGCAAGGTGTGCAGCGCTTGTCCGCACGGTCATTGGCGCCATACATGCAAGGAGTGCGGTGGGGGATCAATCTGCGAGCACGGCCGTATGCGCTCTAAGTGCAAGGAGTGCGGCGGGGGATCAGTCTGCGAGCACGGTCGTCAGCGCTCTCAATGCAAGGAGTGCGGTGGGGCATCAATCTGCGAGCACGGTCGTCGGCGCTCTCAGTGCAAGGAGTGCGGTGGGGCATCAATATGCGAGCACGGTCGTCAGCGCAAACAGTGCAAGGAGTGCGGTGGGTCATCAATATGCGAGCACGGTCGTCAGCGCTATCAGTGCAAGGAGTGCGGTGGTGCAGGAATCTGCGAGCACGGTCGTCGGCGCAATGTATGCAAGGAGTGCGGTGGTGCAGGAATCTGCAAGCACGGTCGTCAGCGCTATGTCTGCCAGGAGTGCGGTGGGGCATCAATCTGCGAACACGGTCGTGAGCGACATCGGTGCAAGGAGTGCGGTGGTGCAGGAATCTGCGAGCACGATCGTCTGCGCTACAACTGCAAGGAGTGCGGTGGGTCACAAATCTGCGAGCACGGTCGTCAGCGCAGAAGTTGCAAGGAGTGCGGTGGGAGTGGAATATGCGAGCACGGTCGTCGGCGCTATGGATGCAAGGAGTGCGCCTCCTCCGTAAGATAGATCCCAATAAATGTCATCACATAAAATCACATCCTCTACGCGGCTCAGTCCCGAACACTCCCCTCACCCCTCCTCTCCAAACTCCGCCGTGAACTTCTCGTGCACCTCCAGATCCGCCTTGGCCACCGTCGGCCTCGCCTTGAGCAGCACCTTCACGAAATCGTTCTTCGTGATCTTCGGCGGGTGCACCTGCGCCGCGTACCCTGTAAACAAAACACACGTGACGTCAGTTCAATTGCCCATACGAGAATTAGAATAAACGTACCTTTATCGGCCAAAGTCTCCAAAGTACACGGCCAAGCCGCGGGATCTCCGGGTGAGCACGGGACGTAGTGCTCCGTCCCATCCGGCTGCGGCACCGTCTTGAAGTGCGTCGCCTCCTGCGTCTTACGTACCGGTTCGTACAACACGTCCTTGACCACGTGGTCGATGTCACTCCCGCTGAACCCCTCCGCCTGTGTTCCGAGCCGATCGTAATCCGCGTGCGTTAAATCATGCGGGGTCTCGCCGAGGTGCACCTTGAACATGTGCGCCCTGGCCGCCTCGTCCGGTAGTGGGATGTAGATGCGCTTGTCGAACCGCCGTCGTACGGCTTGGTCCAGCTGGTACGGCGTGTTCGTCGCGGCGAGGACCAGCACGCGCCCCGAATCCGACGCTCCGACGCCTTGCATCTGGACGAGGATCTCCGTCTTGATGCGCCGGGACGCTTCGGACTCGCCGCCTTCGCCGCGCGCGCCGCACAGCGCGTCGATCTCGTCGATGAAGATGATGCTCGGCGCGCGTTCCCGCGCCATGGCGAACAGGTTGTTCACGAGTTTCTCGGATTCGCCCATCCACTTGCTGACCAAGTCGGATGAGCTGATTGAAAAAAACGTCGAATCCGCCTCTGTGGCCACCGCCTTTGCGAGGTACGACTTACCGGTGCCCGGAGGTCCGTAGAGTAGGAACCCGCTCCATGCTTTGCGTTTCCCCGTGAAGAACTGCGGGAACTTGACCGGCATGATGACCGCTTCTTTCAGCGCCGCCTTGGCCGCCTCTAGTCCCGCGACGTCGTCCCACTTGACGTTCGGTTTCTCGGTGACGATGGCACCGCCGAGCTGGCTCTTCATCTTGGCCGTCTCGCCGTCGTCTCCTTCGGCTCCTCCGCCCTTGCCGCCCTTGGGTTTGGCGCGGAGGGCGCTGTCGGGGGAGTTCACCGGGTTCGCGCGGTTCGTCGCGGCGTCCGAGTCGATGAGCTTCTTGAGCTCCTCCGCGCGCGTGAGGTACTCCATGAACTTAGCCTTGACCGTCTGTTGCATCATCGGGTTCTTCTCGTACTTGAGGTAGATGCCGAAGTGGTCGAGCGCGGACATGTACAGCTTGAACGCGGCGGGGTAATCCGCGGCTTTGTCCTTGTCCACGGCGTCCTTCACGAGCGCGATGGCCTTCTCGCGGATGGCGAGGCCGCCTCCCAGGTCCCCCATGGCTCACTACCGCGAACTCCTCTCTCCTCCCCCCAAGTCTTGTGAAAGGACGCGGGTGCCCCGTTCGAAAGTTTTTTTCACGCTGACGTCCGCGGCACGGGAGCCGCAGTGCGCGCGTCTCGGGTCCGTCTGCCGGGTTCGGAGCGGTGGTCCGAGTGCCCGCGCGTCTCGGATACCGCGTGTGCGACGAAGCCGGCGCGCGTCGTTATGTCCCGAGCGAACGGCGCGGCCGAGCCCAGATTCGTTTCGTGACGCGATGGTGTGAGCTGGCGAGAAAACCAAACTGAGGAGTTAACCAGACCCAACTCGAGTTCGCCAGATTAGATTTCGTCTCAACCGCCGCTCCACCCATCACTTCGTTCCGCGCCGCGTCACATCGACGCGTCACCGCGATGGTCAACTACTCCAAGTGGGACAACCTCGACCTCGGCTCCGACGACGACGAGCCCCGGACGAGCGGCGTCCCGAACGTGACCAAACTCGAGGGCCCGAGCACCGTCACCTTCGGCGGCGGGCGCGGTCGAAACGTCGACATCCAGGTCAATGCCCCCGCCCCAGCACCGGCGCCCATCGCGGTGGGAACAAAAGCGATCGCCCCGCCGCCCAATCGCAGCGCCCTCGACGTGTCGTACGCCAAGTTCGACGCCATGGCCGGCGACATCTCCTCCGACGACGACATCAACGACTACTACGAAGACGAGTACCACGAACAGATGGACAATCAGCGAAGAGAGGAAGCCGAGGAGGAACTCCGAAACCCCGACGGCACGTGGAAGAAACTGCCGCCGCTGAGACGTCAGCCCGGGGTGTACACCGGGGAGCTGCCCCCGCCGTCGCATCCGCCCCCGGAGGTCGTCGAGGCGCGACAGCTGGCGGAGACTAAAACTCTCGCGGAAAGAACGGAACGATTCACACTCAACGGCGGACGCGAAGACGCCACAGCCACCACCGCGCCGTACATGTGGGCCCAGACGCACGACGAGTGCGTTCTCAGCGTCATCGTTCCACATGAGACCAAGGCTAAGGACGTGCGCGTGGACTGCGACGAGTCACACTGCAAGGTTATCCTCGCGCATCACGCGATGAAAACGGCGACGATGCTCATCGACGATGACGTCGCGCATAAGATCGATCCGGAACCCCGGGACGACGAGGAGCTCGAGCGATCAGCTGACGGGTTCGACGTCCCGCGGACGTACGGCGAGTGGGAGGTGTGCGACTGGGAGCCGAAGGGGCGGCGGGTAGTTCGCGTCACGTTTCGTAAGAAGGGCCTCGGGATGATGACGCACTGGTGGCGACGAGCGCTCAGCGGCGGTACGGAGATTGACACCGCGACGTTGAAGGGGCGGAAGGATGGGAAGGCGGCGGAGAGCCAGCGGATCTGGGAGGAGGCGACGGAGGCGTTCAAGGAAAAGGTTAAGAACAGGCAGCCCATTCCCATCCCTTACGACGGTCCCATCGAAGATTCAGACGAGGACGAAAAGTGATTTTGATTCGCAATAATAGTTCGGACAGATGACACGAGTCGGCGCTTGGTTTCGTGTGAAGGAATAGAGATACAATTTAGGCTATGAGTTTACAGCTCGCGAGTTTACTTCCCGAGCTCCGTCTTGAGCCCGTCGAACGGGAACGTCTTGTCCGCGAACGGCTGCGTGGACGGCTTGTCCATCACCTTGGCCAGGTTGTAGATGCCGAAGAATAAGCCCAGCCCTCCGAAGAGGTACGCCGCCGCCTCCGCGGGTTTGACGATGTTGGGCGGGACCTGGTCCAGCGCGGGCTCGGGGTGGGCGTCGCCGCAGTCCCACGTGAGCTCGGCCTCTTCCACCAGCTGTGGGTTCGCGAAGGTGGGTGGTCAGGGGACGGTCAGATGGAGATGTTTATCATAATCAATCATCGCGAAGGAAATGAGACTGGGGCGCCTAGGGTTTGTTTGAAGGGGAGACGGGCGTCGTGTGCGGGGCGCACCTCGGCGGTCGGGACCTCGTGCGCGGGTACGGGCGTGCCCATGCCCGCCCTGGACGCCGCGGTGACGTGGATGTTACGAATACCTCCAACCTGGGTGGACGAGAGGATGGGGAGACGGGTCATTGGATGAAGTTTTGCACACGGGCGGTGTGAGCGAGGATAGGACCGGCTGATCGGGTGGAAACGCGGGTGGGTTCAGGGGTGCCAGCGGGACGCACCTGCGTGCCCGGGGCGTGGGACACCGCCCTGAGAAGGCCCGTGGCTCGGACCACCTTTAACACTCCCGACATGTTCTCTTGTCGTGACGCCGAACAGTGCCCGAAGGCGTGAAGAGGGGTTGGCTCAAAACGGGTGGAAGCTCCATGACGAGATGGGCTAATTCATTAACCGCTTTCTCGAATTTCCCTGTCTACGATCCAATACGAGCTGAGACTGTATTTCGGGCGTTTAATCTGACTGACCGCCGTACAGACATTTTCCCAATTACGCAAAATCTCTCCGCATCTCAAAACAGAATCCGGAAAGTGCAGCTTCGCCCCCAATCACTTTTTCAATGGCGTGTACGCAACCGGCAACCCGCGCGGTGCCCCTCCGCCGATGCGGGGGCGCACGCGCGTCTCATCGCCGAGCTCCGCTGCGCATCAACGCCGTCTCCAACGTATCCCCCCGGCGTCCATCCGGGTTCAACCAGAAGAACAAGCACGGCTTCACGAACGTGCTCATCGTACCGAAAAAGCTCGAGCACGAGGCGGACCGGCTGGTGAAGTCGCACGAGCGATGGGTTAACCAGACGCACGTCGTGGGACCGGACGGGGACGAGGACGACTTCGGGCACCCGCGGCTGCTCGAGTACTACGTCACGAAAGGACCGGAGGTGGTCGACGCGCTCGACCCGCGCAGCGGTGCGTTACATCCCCCACCACCGGGCGCCCCCCCCCCGATCCGTTGTTACGGCAATTATCCCCCGAGGACACGTCAGATTAATATCTCGTGTCGGAACCTGACCACCTTCCCCCACCGATCCATCGACATCGCAGACGGCAAGAGCACGGGTAACGTGGTGTACACGTTCAACATGAAGTTCGTCTCCCGGTTCGGCGTCGACCAGCACTTCCGGATGAGCTCTGAGGGATGGCAGGACCACGCGCTGCTCATGGTGCGAATCAATTGAAGCCCGAAAAAGCAACCGCGCCCCGAACCGCGCCCAACACAGCTGTGCCCCCTCCTTTATTTTTCACTTTTCACTCGCTCACGTCGACCATCCCCCGCGATGAATTCACTCATTCGCAGGACATGATGAGGGAGCACGGACGGTTCTTCGACCGCGGCGGACGCATCGTCGCCAACCACGTCGACGACGCCCCCGCGTGCACCGCGCGCAAGGGTGACAAAGCCACCGTCGTCATCCTACGAGTCCCCGCGATCGACGAACAAACCGCGGACGCCTTAGTCCGCGACCACCAGGCTTTAATGCGCCGCACGCACCACTTCACCACACAGCTGGACTACGACGAGCTCCGCCCGAGGATCACGCAGTACCAGGTCAGCAAGCACCTGGTACGCGAGGACCCGTGGGATACTAAATCGCAATTGACGGGCGACGTTCACTACTGCATTCACACCGCCTTCGTCGACGCTTTGGGCATAAGGGGCCATCGGAACATCGCGAACACCAACCCGGAGGTGTACGCCCGCATGACGCCGTTCTTTCTGAAGCACGGGATCCACGCGGATGTCGCGGACCACGTCGTCGTCGCCAACATGCAGCGGCCGAACTTCGTGTCAAACATCATCCGGGGCGTCGGCAGGCTCTTTACGAAGACGGAGCAGGACGTGGCGCTTCAGGAGTTTGAAGCGAAGCTCAACCGCCCGAGGCTGTGATGGATTGATGATGCGTGGTATGAGTAGCACCGTGTTGGAGGGTGCGTTTCTTTTATTAATATCGGCACCGGCCGTTGGGTGACCTGCGTGTTTAGGACGTCGACTGTTGTACAAGAGATTGACAGCTGTACTTAAAAAGTTTATAAAAAGTGAGATTTGATTCACTTAGGTCACTCGTCATCAGTCGCGCGCGGGGCTGTGCTTCGATGGCATCGCCCATCGACCTCACCGACGATGGGAACGATGACGTCGTCCATGTCGTCGATCGAAGCGTCATGGACGACATGGACGACGACGGACTGGACGTCGCCATCGCGAGGTGCCGCGAGGACCTGGAGGACGCCGAAGCTGAGATCCGCGCGTTGGATCGACGAAGACGCGCCGCCGCGACGGAGCTGGACGCGCTCGTCAAGCGCCGCGAGGAGCGCGCGGGTGCACGCGCGGACGCACACGCCGACGCCATCGCCGACCGATGGTCCGCGCCGCACCCGCGATGGGACGCCAAAGTCGACTCACTCCTACTCGACGTCTTTCGCATCCCATCCGGGTTCAGACCCGCGCAGAGGGGCGTCATCAACGCCACGCTCAGCGGCCGAGACGTCTTCGTGGTCATGCCCGCGGGCGGCGGTAAGTCACTGACGTACCAGCTCCCCGCCATGGTCGACGCACCGAGGCTCACGCTGGTCGTATCGCCGCTACTATCGCTCATCGAAGACCAGGTGGAACAGATGAATGCCGTGGGCGTGCACGCGAGGGCGCTCACCGCGGCGACGTCCGTTGAGGAGCAGAACGAGACCCTCCGCTTGATCGACGACGCCGGCGACAAGGGAGGCAAGGGAGGAGGCAAAGGGAAGAAGAAGCGTAAGCGAGACGGCGACGACGGAGAGGACGAGGAGGATGAAGCCGTCATCGTCAAAGACAAAGACGACTTAAAAGTTAACTCCCCGATGTGCCTCCTGTACGTCACCCCCGAGAAGGTCGCAAAGTCCAAGCGGCTCATCACCAAGCTGGAGAAAGCGCACCGAGGCGGTCGGCTGGCGCGCGTTGTCCTGGACGAGGCGCACTGCGTCAGCGCGTGGGGGCACGAGTTCCGTCCGGACTACCGCAAACTCGGTCTGTTCAAGACGCAATTCCCCGACGTCCCGATCCTCGCGTGCACCGCCACCGCGACCCGCAAAGTCCAGAGGGACGTCATCGACGTGCTGCAGATTCGCGGATGCGCCAAGTTTTCCACGTCGATACAACGACCGAACCTGCGGTACGAGGTGGTGCTGAAACCCGGTGCGAAGAAGGAGTGCGACGATCTCCTATGCGCAATAGTCTTGGACGCCATGGGGACGGATGTAAAGCCCAAGCCCAATCGCGGCTCCGCCATCGTGTACTGCTTCAGCCAACGCGAGACGGAGCAGTGCGCCGAGGCGTTGTCCGCCGCCGGTGTTAAAGCGCTTCCGTACCACGCGGGGTACACCGAGGAATCGAGAAGGGCGGTGCATTCGAGGTGGAGTAAAGGGGAAATCGCCGTGATGTGCGCCACCGTCGCCTTCGGCATGGGCGTGAACAAGCCGGACGTCCGCTTAGTCGTCCACCACACGGTGTCAAAGAGCGTGGAGTCGTACTACCAGGAGAGCGGCCGCGCGGGCCGGGACGGGAAACGCGCGCGATGCGTCGTGATGTGGCGCCCCGCGGATTTGCCGCGTCAGAGTTCCATGGTCGCGTTCGACGCCGGGTCTGAAAATTTGGGAAATTTATACAAGGCGGCCCGGTGGCTCACGGGTAACTCGTGCAGGCGCGCGTCCCTCGCGTCTCACTTCGGCGAGACGTACACGGCGAGTGAGTGCGACAAGTGCATATGCGACGTGTGCGAGCCCCCGGCCGGCGCGGGTTTCTTTCCGGCGATGGGTGAGCCGTCGAAGGATTTGGCTCGAACCAGGGACACGGCGAGTTCCGTCGCGGAATTTTTCGTGAACATGATGACAGGACGGGACCAAGATAAACCGGTCACCATGCTGCAGCTCGCGAGCGATTGGGTCAAACACGCGCGCGCGGAGGCGAAGGAGGAGCTGAAGCTCGCGGGTGCCGGCGGCGTCTCGTTCAAGGTGCCGCTGGGCGCGTGGCAACGCGCGATGGGAATGTTGGACAAGGACGGCGCCGAGGCTTTCGTGTCGCACATGGTGATGCACGGCGTGTTGGCGGAGCACTGGCAGCACACGGCGTACAGCACCAACGCGTACGTGCGACCCGGTGACGTGGACCCGGACCAGTGCCCGGAGTTCACCTTGGTTCGAAAGTACAAGGGATCCCTAGGGGACGACTAGCTAGCTGCACGCGATTACAAGTACGTCGAAGGCGTGATGATACAAAACGTTTTCATATTATAGTCACCGAGTGTATACTCATATTACGCCGCCATCTCCTTGCGCGCGCGCTCGGCACCTTCCCTGATCGAGGGCGCCACCTTGGACGCGTTCTCGCCCCACTCGCTCCCGTCCGACGACGCCCCGCCGCCGACGTACGGAACAAACGCGGGCCGTCCCACCAGCCCGAGCTCTTCGAACATCTTGGCGTCCTCCGTCGCCTCGTTGTTCGCCGTGGTCAGCAGTTTATCTCCGGTGAACACCGAGTTGGCGCCCGCGAGGAACGCGAGGGCCTGGTCGGCCGGGGACATGGTGATGCGCCCCGCGCTGAGCCGAACGACTGTCCGGGGCATCACGATCCGCGCCACGGCGATGGCTCGGACCATCTCCAACCCGGTCGGCGGCTCGAGGTTCTCGAGCGGCGTACCCTTGACGGGGACGAGCGCGTTGATCGGCACGCTCTCCGGGTGCTCCGGTAAGTTGGCGAGGACGCGTAGCATGCTCGCGCGGTCCTTCTCCTCTTCGCCGAGGCCCAAGATCCCGCCGCAGCAGACGCTGATCCCCGCCTCCCTCACCGCGGCGATCGTGTTCAGCCGATCTTCGTAGTTTCTCGAAGTCGTAACCTTTGGGTAGTACTCCGGGGACGTGTCCACGTTGTGGTTGTACGCGGTGAGTCCCGCTTCGCGTAACTGACGCGCCTGTGTGTGGTCGAGCATGCCGAGGGTGGCGCACACCTCCATTCCCATGTCCCGCACTTCGCTCACCATGCCGAGGACTCGGTCGAATTGCCCTTTGCCCACCTGCGACGGTCCGCGCCACGCGGTGCCCATGCAGAACCTGGTGCTGCCCGCTTCTTTGGCGCGCCTCGCCGCCGCGAGGACGTCCTCGGCGCCCATGAGTTTCTCCGCTTTTAATCCGGTGTCTTCTTTCCACGACGATGACTGCGCGCAGTAGTTGCACGTCTCGGGGCATCCTCCGGTCTTGATGGAGAGCAACGTGCACTGCTGGACCTGCCGTGGGTCGTGGTTGGCTCTGTGCACCGACGCCGCGTCGTAGACGAGGTCGAGTAAAGGGCGGTCGTAGAGCGCCTCGACCTCTGCGTTGGTCCAGTCGTGGCGCACGGCTCCCATGGCCTTGTCCGCGACGGCGGAGGATGGGGCGGAGGCGACGAGCAGCCGCCGGGGGATGAAGGAATGCGCGGTCGCGCCGGCGGTGCCCGAGGAGGCGACCGCGCGGCGGAGCGCGTGGGAGGCGCGGGAGAGCATCGCGATGTGAACGAACGGAGACGACTCCGGCGACGACGGGTCAACACGGCTGTTCGGCCGCGTCGAGTAGTGCGAGTCGAGATAGGTTTTATCCGATCTCACCTTTTCGCCTCCTTTTTGGTTTAGAAGCAATTTACATGAGCAAACAGACGTAGGTACGTATTTGCCGTTAAGAATGTATTTGCTATTTCACATCCGCTATTTCACATCCACTCGAGGGCACCCTCGGGTTCAGGGTGCTCGGTCAACACATTCGTCAACGACAACACTCGCGCTCCGCTTCTCGACCACATCCGCCGAAGGTGTCCCACCCTGCGCGCCCGCCTTGGTGCACGCCAGCGTCCCCGCCGTGGAGGCCTTCCTCAGACATTCAACCATCGATTTCCCACCAGCCACGCCGGCGACAAAAGCACCGACGAAGGCGTCGCCCGCGCCCACCGTGTCCACGATGGCCTCCCCATACTCGAGCTTAGCCGCACGCACGTACATGAAGTCACATTTATCCCTCATCAAGGATCCTGGGTGCACAGGATGGGTGGGCGGAAGGTACAGCATGGCGCCTTCTGCGCCCATAGTCACCACGACGATGGTTCGAGTCTCCCTGCACACGTGCTGCGCCATATCATTCATTTCTTCCGACGCCTGATAACCTGGGTGACACAAACCCATCGCGTCGTAGACGTCCTTCAGCTCGTGTTCGTTTACGATGAGAAAGTCGATTGCGTCGTACGTATCCTTCGATATTTCCCCCGCATCAGTCGACGGAGCTACGTTGACGACGACCTTCGCACCCGCCGCCTTGGCCTTGGCGACGCACTCATCCAGCGTGGCCGGGGGTACCTCCATCTGCATCAGCAGCACGTCCCCTTTAGTGATCAATCCGTCGAGCTGTGACGCGGTGACGGTGGCGTTCGCGCCCGACCCGACACAGATCTGATTCTCACCCTTGGCATCGACGATGACGCTGGCGCACGCTGTCGGGGCGTCGGCGCGCTTGGCGACGCCGCCGCAGTCCACGCCGACGGCCTCGAGGTTGCGTAGGACGATGTTGGCGAAGTCGTCGTCGCCCGTGGCGCCCACGAACTTGACGCGCGGGTGCCCGAGCTTGGCGCAGGCGTACGCCTGGTTGGCGCCTTTGCCGCCGGGTAGGAGTCGGTAGGTCGGCGCGAGGACGGTGACGCCCGGCGAGGGGAGGTCGCGCGGGGTCATGACGAGGTCGACGTTCGCGGAGCCGACGACGACGACCTTTTGGGCGTCGCTCATGGCGGTCGACTTGCGCTTCGGATAAGTGCCAGCTCAGATTTGACGAAAAGCAACAACCAGATTCAGCAGATCCTCCCGCCGACCGCCACTCGAGGAAGCGCGGCCTTCATCTCCCACGCGCGGGTTCGAGGCCGAGACCCGTCTCGGGTACCCCGTCAAGATGCCCGGGCCCAAACCCAAGGTCAAGGGCAAGAAGCGCAAGGGCGACGCATCCCCGTCGGCGTCCCCGTCATCCCCGGCGGCGGCGAAGAAGGGATCGTCGTCGAAGAAGTCCAAGAGGGAGGATGCGCCCGCCGGCGTGACTGACTCGCCCGTGGACGAGAGGTTCGCCAAGCTCCCGTCGTTCAACGTCGACATCGACATCGAGTCCGACCCCGAGGACGACGCGGACGTCATCGACGAGGCCACCTTACTGGACCACGAAGACGACGTCAGCGACGCCGAGGGCGACGGCGACGCGGGCGAGGATGACGAGGAGGTCAAGGCCGCCTACGACTCCGACTTTGACATCGACGACGATGCCGACGGTGCCGACGATGCCGGCGCCGCCAACGACGACGACGCCACCGACGACGGCGCGATGGACCCGGCGGAACCCGAGCTCTTCGAGTTCAACGACGACGGCACCGAAAAAGCACCGGGCGCCTCATCGTCAAAGAAGGTGCTCAGCGAAAAGGCCCTCGCGAAGGCGCGAAAGGACCAGGCCAAGCGCGGGGTCATCTACCTCGGCTCGATCCCACCCTTCATGAAACCCCAGAAGCTACGGCAGTTACTCACACCCTATGGGAACCTAGACAGGATGTACCTCATGCCCGAGGACCCGGAGATGCGAGCCAGGCGCAAAAAGTTCAAGGTTGGTTTACTTTTATTATTTCCATACGTACGGGCAATTAGACTGACGGCACGTGTGTTTTGTGTGTGCACAGGGCAACACGGGTAAAAAGTTTGTGGAAGGGTGGGTGGAGTTTCGCGACAAGAAGAAGGCCAAGTCGTGCGCCGTGATGCTCAACGGAACGCAGGTGGGAGGACGTCGACGCGGCACGCACTTCTCCGACCTGTGGAACATGAAATACCTCCCAAAGTTCAAGTGGGATAACTTGACGGAGGAGATCGAGTACCAAAAGGCGCTGCGAGAGCAACGCATGCAACTGGAGCTCAGCGTGGCGAAGAAGGAACGGGACTTTTACCTCCAGAAGGTTGACCAGGCGAAACAGATCGAGAAGATGAAAGAACGAAGGGCCGCGGAGGCGGTCGGGGACGCGGTGAAGCTCAAGCACCTACCCGAGTTTCCCCCCGAGGACAGAGAGGAGACCAAGGAGGAGTACGACGCCCGGATCAGGCGGGAGAAGGCTCGGCAGAAGGAGGAACGGAACGAGCTGCTCCGGCGGTTCAAGCAGAGGGAGGCGCTGGGTGACATGTCCGTGGACAGCGCGCGGGGTATGATGAGCGTGGACGTCCTACGGGACCTGTTCGTGGGGGGGAGAAAGGACGTCAAGTCATCCGCTGACGAACCCGACGAATGACCAAACACGAATTACTCTTAGCCTTCCCGTCTCGTCGCTCCACCGCTCGTCAATGGAATACTACTCTATTACGCTATTACATCACGGCGCTACGTGTTGACGCTCGCTAGGCTACCGGCGGCGGGGTTATCTCGAAGACGTGCACGTGGTACCCCGCATCCTCCGTCGACGGCGACGTGTGTAAAGTCCTCCAACCGCATCCCTTCGCCTCAAACGCTGACACGACGTCGCTCACCGGAACAAACGCTCCCAACGGTGACTCACCACCCGGTGACTCACCACCCTCGTCGTCCTTGTCCGCGTCCTTGTCTGTGTCCTTGGACGACCTGTCCCTGAAGGACAGCACGCACGGCAGCTCGATCCCGCGTCGTTCCCTCGCGGCTCGCATCAGATCAGTCACGGTTTCACAAAACGGGTCGACGAGTTCACGGAGCCATAGGCACTCCGCCGCCATGACCAGCTCACAGTCCCTCGGATCGTTCACGCATTGAGCGTCGTCGTCGTCGTCTGTGACGTCGTCGTCCTTCCCGATGCATGGCCACGATGTGGCGCCGGTGGTGTCTTCCCTGAAGAGCACGCGTCTACGAGCACTCAGTCGTCTCTGCGCTTGGATGGATGCGTCGATGGATGTGGTCCAATCGAGCACCTGCGCGACGCACGTGCCGCCGTTGCCCCCCGCGATGTGCTCACTCATGCGCCACGGCGGCGATGACGACGATGAGGACGTGTGTGCGGTGCCTGTCTCGCTGGATGTATCCGTGTTCTCGCCGATGTTGCGGTAGATGACGCCCTCCACGACAGCCTCGAGGTCCGTGCACATGACGTGCGCCCCCGCCGACGCCGCCGCTATGCCGCAGAGGCCGACCCCGGCGCCCAGCTCCAAGACCCGCTTACCGGCCACCCTGCGTCGTAAGGACTCGTCACCGCTGCTGTCGTCCTCCAGCAGCCGCGTGAGCACCTCGGCGCCTTCCCACACCCTGCAGAACCCCGTCGTCGCCGCGACTGTGTACCCGTCGTCGAAAAAGTTGGGATCCACCCAGTCGTCGTCGTCGTCCCCATCCGCGGCGTTCGATGTCGGTGACGCGTCGGTATCGCCGCCGTCGTCGCCGGATATGTCGCGGCGGACGATGCGGAGATTGATCCCCGCGAACGGAATGACGTCGGTCGCGAGCTTACACTCCATCTCGCCCAGGTCGCTGTGATTGACGCGTCTCGGAGATGTCACGTTTCACTTTTCTGACTTTTGGAAGAGACGTCACAATCACATCACAACGACAAGCGCGGGCGAACGCATCGCAGACGAGAAGAGAGAGCCTCACAAGATGGCCTCCAACGAAGTGACGGAGATTCACCTCAAGGACTATGCCGAGTACCCCTACGACGTCGAGAACGTGCGTTTCCCCGATAGTACCATCGAGGATCTGAGACGACCGCCAATCAATCCGAACCGATCGTTCCCCGCCTTTTCCATCTCGATCCGATTAGATCTGACACCCACCCGTCTCCACCGATGGTCTCCATCTCCCCACAGGTCACCCTCGAGTTCGACCTCGAGGAGGAGTACACCGTGGTCACCGCCACATCCGTGATGCGCGCCAAGCCCGCGTCCATCGGATCGCCCTTGGTCCTCGACGGACGCCAATCGTTCATGGAGCTCCTCGCGATATACGTCAACGACAAGCCGGTGCCGACACAGCTGTGCGCGTTCACCCCGAACGCCGAGGACACGCGGCTCATCGTCGACCCCTCCGCGCTGCCCCCCGACGGATCCAAGTTCACCCTCGGCGTGGTGACCAAGTTCAAGCCCCAGGACAACCTCGAGCTCTCGGGCCTTTACAAGTCATCCGGCAACTTTTGCACGCAATGCGAAGCGGAAGGGTACCGCCTCATAACCTACTACCCCGACAGGCCGGACGTCATGTCGGTGTTCACCACGAAGATCCGCGCGGACAAAACCAAGTACCCGGTGCTGCTGTCCAACGGTAACCTGGTCAGTGCGTGCGACCTCGCGGGGGGCAAACACATGGCGGTCTGGGTGGACCCTTGGCGTAAACCCTGCTACCTCTTCGCGCTCGTCGCCGGCGGTGAGTGTGTAAACAGTCTCCCTTCCGTGTTCAAATACCAAAATACTAACCCCAAATACTAACATTCCATCCCTCTAAACCCTCGTGCAGACCTCGCGGTGGTCAAGTCGCAGTTCACGACGTGCACCGGTAAGGCTGTGGACCTGGCCATCTACGCCGAGGCGAAGAACATCGATCGGTGCGACTTCGCGATGGAGTCGTTGAAGCGCGCGATGAAGTGGGACGAGGACCGGTTCGGTTTAGAGTACGACCTCGACCTGTTCAACATCGTCGCCGTGGACGATTTCAACATGGGCGCGATGGAGAACAAGTCTCTGAACCTTTTCAACAGCCGGCTTGTGCTGGCGACGGTGAGCTTATTTTTTTATTTTCATACGGGCGAATAGACTGACGGCGTGTTTTGTGTACAGGCGGATAGCGCCACGGACGCCGCGTTCGCGCGCATCGAAGGGGTCATCGGCCACGAGTACTTCCACAATTGGACCGGCAACCGCGTGACGTGCCGCGATTGGTTCCAGCTCTCGCTCAAAGAGGGCCTGACGGTGTTCCGGGACCAGGAGTTCTCGAGCGACATGGGCAGCAGGAGCGTGAAACGCATCGGTAGGTTTACAAGTATTGCAATGCATGTATGGGCAATGAGGCTGACGTCGTGTTTTGTTCACAGGCGACGTCCGGTACCTTCGAGACGCGCAGTTCGCGGAGGATGCCTCCCCGATGGCGCACCCCGTGCGCCCCGCGTCCTACATGAAGATCGACAACTTCTACACCCTCACCGTCTACGAGAAGGGATCCGAGGTTATCCGCATGTACCACACGCTGCTCGGCGAGGCTGGATTTCGTGCGGGTACCGACCTCTATTTCCAGAGGCACGACGGCCAGGCTGTGACCTGCGACGACTTTTTCCAGGCCATGTCGGACGCCAACCCGGGGTGCGACATCGGCGCCTTGAAGAACTGGTACTCGCAAGCCGGGACCCCAACCGTCATCTGCGAGCGCGCGTACGACGCGGACGCCAAGACCTACTCGCTCACGCTCACACAGGTCCTGCCCGCCACTCCGGACACCGGCGGGGACGGCGCCAAGGCGGCGCAGCTCATCCCGGTCAAGGTTGGGCTCGTCGACGCGTCCACCGGCAAAGACCTAGACGTATCATCCGGCGTCGTCACGGTGACCTCCGCTGGGTCCACGTCGACATGCGCGCCGTGCCCGGGCGACGCCGGATCCGTCGTGCTCCGCCTCAACGATACATCCGCGACGTTCACGTTCACCGGCGTTGACGCCGAGCCGGTGCCTTCGGTCCTTCGGGGTTTCAGCGCCCCCGTGCGGCTGACGATGGACCCGCCGCTCGGCGCCGACGAGCTGCTGTTCCAGCTGGCGCACGACTCCGACCCGTTCAACCGGTGGGAAGCGGCGCAGAAGATGGCCCGCGAGATCATGCGCCGAGCCATCGAGGCGACGTACAAGGAAGGACAGACGGCGCTGGCCGCGGACGAAGTCGTGGTCGAGGCGGTGACGAACGACGCCGCGTTTGGCAAGTTTGTCGACGCGTGCCGGGGAATATTCAAGGATGCCGCCGCCAACACCGTGGACCGCGCGTGGGTCGAGGAGGCGCTCTCTTTCCCGGGCGTCGGGTCACTCGTCCAGGAGCTCAAACCCATCGACCCGCTCGCCGTGCACACGGTTTGCAAGAAATTCACCGAGCAATTCGCGAAAGCCTGCGGCGACGAGATCGAGGCGTGTTACCGAACCTGCACGACGGAGGCGAAGACGCTGAGCACGTACGCGGTGGACGAGGACCAGACATCGCGCAGGTCGCTGATGGGCTACTGCATGAGGATGATGGCCGCGTGTGGGCACGGCGGCGACGACGCCGCCGAGCTGACCGAGGCGGCTGCGTCCGCGACGAACATGACGGAAACCGTCGCGGCGTTGGGCGCGCTGAACAGGCACCCCACCGCGAAAGCCGCGCGCGACGCCGCGTTCGCGGCGTTCAAGGCGAAGTGGGCGGACGACAACAACGTCATCTGCACCTATCTGTCCCTCGTCGCCGGTAACTCTGGGTACGGATCGTCACCGTTGGATGAAGTGAAGGCGACGATGGCGGACGAGTCTGTGTATTCGCACAAGATTCCCAACAAGTTCTACTCCCTCGTCGGCGGGTTCGCCCGAGGGAACACCGCGGGGTTCCACGCGGAGGACGGCAGTGGGTACACGTTCCTAGCCGATTGTTTGCTGTCCATGGACAAGACCAACGCGATCGCCGCGTCGAGGCTCGCCAAGCCCTTCACCGAGTGGCGCCTTTACGACGCCAAGAGGCAGTCGCAGATGAAAGGGGAGATTGACCGGATCCTGAAGGCGGAGCCGTCGCCCAACATGTTCGAGATCATGACCAAGTCTTTGGCGTGATGACGATGACGATGACGATGCCGGGCGGGTGGGCGCGGGTGCGTGTACGTGACGACGATAGCATCTTGTAAGTGTGAAACGCACACGAGTACGAATATTTTCATCTCCGCTTCTTCCCTCGGCACCTCATTCAACACAACGCATCGGCACCGCCCGCGGGTCGAGGTTGAGCACGATGGGTAAGGAGAAGAAAGAGAAGAAGGAGAAGAAGCGCGAGCGCGAGGAGGACCCCGACAAGGCTGCGCGCAAAGCCGCCAAGAAGGCCGCCAAGGCTGCCGCGCAGTCCGCCGCCGCCGACGAAAAACGAGATGGTTCCGCCGCCGAGGTCGCGCCCGGCGTGACCTTCGAGACCTTCGACGCCGCGCCCTTCTCCCAGGCTGTCCAGGCTTTACTCACCGCAAAGGGGTTCACGGCGCCGTCCATGATCCAGCAGCACGCGTGGCCGGTGGCGTGCGCGGGCAAAGACGCCATCGCCGTCGCGAAGACCGGCAGCGGGAAAACGCTCGCGTTTCTTCTCCCGATCCTCCACCGCATGGAGGCCGCCGCGGCGTCCTCCGACGGATTCACCGCGTCGTCGTCGATCCCCGAGCCCGACGCGTTGATCCTGGCGCCCACGCGCGAGCTCGCGTTGCAGATCCACGCCGAGGCGGACAAGTTCGGCGCGGCGACCCGCGCGTCCGCGGTCGCCGTCTACGGCGGCGCACCGATGCACAAGCAGAAGGAGGAGCTCACCGCCGCGCACGCTGGAAAGAAACGCGGCGCCACCACCGGCACCGTCGTGGTCGCCACCCCGGGCCGCCTGTGCGACTTGATGAAGCAAGGCTCGCTGAGCCTGAAGCGCTGCGCGTTCATCACCCTCGACGAGGCGGATCGCATGCTGGAGATGGGATTCGAGCCGCAGCTCAAGGAGATCTTCGGCGAGCTCCCGTCCTCCGCGGATGGACGCCAGACCCTCCTGTTCACGGCGACGTGGCCCAAGGCTGTCCGCAAGATGGCCGCCGCCTACCTCGCCAAAGGAGAGAGTACGAGCGGCGGCGGGGATGACGACGGGGAGGCGACTGGCGCAGTTAAGATTTTCATCGGCGACGGCGCCGACGGCGCCGAGCTCGCGGCGAACAAAGCCGTCTCACAAAAGTTCGTGCACGCCACCGACGACGAGAAGGATAAGAAGATGTACGACATCCTGTGCGAGCTCCCGGAAGGCTCGCGGGTCGTGGCGTTCGCGAACACCAAGCGAAGGGTTGAGAATTTGGCTAAAACGTTTTGGGAGTTCGGCTTTGGCACGGTGTCGGTGCACGGCGATAAGAGGCAGAACGAGCGCGAGGCTGCGCTCAAGAAGTTCGTGGATAACCAGTGCCCGCTGATGTTCGCCACCGACGTGGCGGCGCGCGGGCTGGACATCAAAGGGGTGACGCACGTGGTGAACTTTGACATGGCGAGGGACGTTGAATCTTACGTGCATCGCATCGGGCGGACGGGGCGCGCGGGTGAGCTGGGCGCGAGCGTGACGTTCTGGAACCCGGACTACGATAAGGAATGCGCGCCGGCGCTGTGTAAGATCGCCCGGGACGCGGGGCAGGAGGTGCCGGAGTGGCTCGCGAAGTTTGAAAAGTCGAAGGAGAGTAAGCAGTGGAAGGTTGCCAACGCAAAGTTGACGAGCGCGGAGGCTTAGGTGTTAATCTTAGTGCACGGGGTGGACCGTTTGAATGTTATTTATTGCCTCGACAGTCCTTGCATATACGGCGCCGACGACCGTGCTCGCAGATTCCTGCACCACCACACTCCTTGCAATGATAGCGCTGACGACCGTGCTCGCAGATTGCAGACCCACCGCACTCCTTGCATGCAGAGCGTACACGACCGTGCTCGCATATTTGTGACCCACCGCACTCCTTGCACTGACGGCGCTCACGACCGTGCTCGCAGATTGATGTCCCACCGCATTCCTTGCATCTATTACGCTCACGACCATGCTCGCATGTTCCTGACCCACCGCACTCCTTGCAGCCGTAGCGCTGACGACCGTGCTCACATATTGATGCCCCACCGCACTCCTTGCATCGAGAGCGCCGACGACCGTGCTCGCAGATTGATGACCCACCGCACTCCTTGCACTGAGAGCGCAAACGACCGTGCTCACAGATTGATCCTCCACCGCACTCCTTGCACACATGGCGCTGACGACCGTGCTCGCAGAATCCAGACCCACCGCACTCCTTGCACATATCGCGCCGACGACCATGCTCGCAGATTGATGCACCACCGCACTCCTTGCATACAGTGCGCCGACGACCGTGCTCGCAGAATGATGCACCACCGCACTCCTTGCACAGAGAGCGCACACGACCGTGCTCGCAGATTGATGCACCACCGCACTCCTTGCACTTAGAGCGCCAACGACCGTGCGGACAAGCGCTGCACACCTTGCAATGAGAGCGAGCCTTCACCCCGTGCTCGCACGGCCCCTTTGTGCGAGGGGCTCTCTTCCGCTTCACCCCCTTGTTCACCTCCTCTGGGACTTCCACTTCGTCCTCGGCACCGTCGATGTTCGGAACCGCTATCCTGACCTTCGGTCGCCAAACCGTCGTCATCCCCATCTGCGAGGTCGGCGCGCCCCGAAGTGATTTGACAAAAACTGAAATATTTCCCTCTAACCTGTTAATAAACCCATATTCGCAAACCAGATAAGGAGGGTGACCTTTTCGCAATCACTTCGCGTCGGCCGCCACGCCCACCACATCCCCCCGCACCCCCGCCGCACGCGCCGCACCACCACCACCGAACCACCTATCGCACACCAACGATGGCGTGCTTCAAGTCGCAATACGCCGACGAGCTCGTGGCCACCGCCAACGCCATGTCCGTCCCGGGCAAAGGCATCCTCGCGGCGGACGAAAGCACCGGCACGATCGGCAAGCGGTTCGCGGGCATCTCCGTGGAGAACATCGAGGAGAACAGGCGGGCGTACCGCGAGCTCCTGTTCACCACCGACGGGTTCGAGAAACACTGCTCCGGCGTGATCATGTTCGAGGAGACCTTAGGCCAGTCCTGCCGCGACGGCACAACCTTCGTGGATCTCCTCAACGCCAAAGCGATCATACCGGGCATCAAGGTGGACAAAGGCGTGGTGCCTCTTCCGGGCAACACGCGAGGCGAGACCACGACGCAAGGGCTGGACGGCCTCGGCGAGCGGTGCGCGGGGTACTACGCGCGCGGCGCGCGGTTCGCCAAGTGGCGCGCGGTGCTCACCATCGGAGACACCTTGCCGTCGAGGCAATGCCTCGACGACAACGCCGAATGCTTGGCGCGGTACGCCGCCATCTGCCAACAAAACGGCCTCGTGCCCATCGTCGAGCCGGAGATCTTGACGGACGGCGCGCACGGCATCGAGAAGTGCGCGGAGGTGACCGAGCGCGTGCTCACCGCGGTGTTCGCGGCGCTCATGAAGCACAAGGTGATGCTCGAGGGCATGATCCTCAAGCCCAACATGGTGACGGGCGGCGGCGACGGACCGAAGGCGACGCGGGGTGAGGTGGCGGACGCGACGGTCACCGCGCTTCGACGGACGTGCCCGGCGGCGGTCCCTGGTATCCTCTTCCTCTCCGGCGGGCAGAGCGAGGATGACGCCACCGCGCACCTGGACCTCATGAACAAGGGAGGATCCGATATGAAAAAGAATCCGTGGACGCTTTCGTTTTCGTACGGCAGAGCGCTGCAGACGTCGTGCCTGAAGGCGTGGGTCGGCGCCGAGGCTAACGTGCCCGCGGCGCAGGCGGCGCTGCTTAGGGTGTCGGAGGCCAACTCCAAGGCGTCCCTCGGTCAGTGCTGATCCGACGGAAGAAAAGAACGTCGTTTTATCACACGGTTCGACGGCGGAGGAAGTATACTCATACGAGTACGACTTGACTCTCCGCGGCGCCGAACCTAGCTATTAAAAATAGATTTCATCTTCTCAATGACTTACTCGAGAGACGTTCTGTACTTGTGCAAGTCACGCCAATCGTCGCTCCGTCGCCAGTTTTAACATTGCTTTGGAATCCATCGGTCCTTCCAGGAGCCACTCGTCCACCCGCGCCGCGATGGCGACCCTCGCGGCTTTGACGGACTCCTGGTCGGTGTCCTTGGGCGGGTGCGTCCACGCGTGGTGCGACGCGCCCGCGACCATCATCGTCGGGAGCCACTTCTGTGAAAACGCGATCGAATCTGTCAGCGAGTTGGCCCTCCATGGATCCACGCCGCCGCTCGGGAACAGCACCCTGGTGCTGCCCGGATGCCACCCGCCGTACCGGACGTTGGATCTGGTCGCCGCGCCGTCGACCACGCCCGCCACGCTCATGTTCCCGAAAACCTTCGCGCATACTTCCGTGTTGAAATCGAGCGTCTGCGCGTTTGGGACGACGATGAACGGACACCGCGATCCGTCGACGCACGTCTGGTAAAAGCCAAACTCGGTGCACGTCTGCCAGAACCACGACCGCTCGAAGTCCCCGGCGCCGTCTTCCCAACCGGCAGGTAGCTCGGTGGACGCGAGGTGCCTCACGTTTGAATCGTGGTCCACGTCCACGCACTCGCCGCCGAACGCCATCTTCGACAACCGAGCCAAACGCTCCAGCTCTGTGGACGCGCCGCCACCGTCCGCGCCGCCGCCCGCGCCGCCATCCGCGCCGCCATCCGCGCCGGTCATGACGTCGCACGCCGCGCGTATGTCACACCCGGGCGTCCCGCACGCCGGGTCGTTGCTCTGCGCCGGGAACACCTCGGTGAGCGCGGAGACGAACTCGGCTCGATTGGCGAGCGCCTGGAGAGGACCGACGTTGGGAATCTCGCTCTCGATCGCGCACACGTGAAACGAAGCCGCCAGCCGCGACCTGCCCGCGGGGGTGGCGAGTAAATCCGACACGTGCGCGAACGCCTTGATGACGTTGTCGACGCACGCGGGTGACCCACCCACGTCCGCCTCCGCGAGCGCGTCGCCGACGACCTCGTCGTACCCGCGCATCTCCAACTGCGCCTGAACCGGCGCGGATGACGCAACCGCCGCGTGAACCAGGTGGGGAAACTTGAGCCGGAGCCACGACGCGACCATGCCGGGGTAGCTCCCCCCGAACGATACCCATCGCATGGCGCCGCCGCCGTACTGCGCGTTGATGCTGGTGATGAGTGCCGCCGCGTCCGCCAGCGCCTGCGTCGACGAGAGGAACCGTAGGGATTGGAGCGATAGATCCCCGGTGGGTTGGGAGGCGCCGTAGAACCTGTGCTCGAGGGCGACGATGAGCGCCCCGCGGTCTTTCGCCATCTGGCACATCAGCGCGCAGTGCACGCCGCCGGTGGTCACGACGTCGGGCGTGAGCGCGGGTCCCTCGCCCCCCACGCACAAGAACGCGAGCGGGGGATCCGTCGCGTCATCCGCGTTTGTTTCGAGGTCGTCTCGGTTTTTGAACCACCGGTCGTTGAGGAAGTATCTCTGCCGCCAGGTGCGCGCGTCCATTCCGGAGGTGTCGTGGTGGTCGAGGGGCTGCTCGATCCATCGCGCGGGGGGCGCGGGGAACGCCGGCGAGGGTCCAATTCGCGAGGGACGGTCCAATTCGCCCCGTCTGATTTGCGCTCGGAGGCGTTCCGGCCTGACGCCGGTTCGCCTCCACGGGTGGGGCGCCAGCGCGCTCGTCGAGGACGCGCAGAGGACGCATACGAACGCGATGAACGCGATGGACCGCATCGTGGCGCCGCCGGGTCCGATCCAAGAGTGTGACGACGCGTGTACCGAGGCTCCTTTTAATTAGTCTTGACAATATTATGGAGAAACAACATTATGGAAACATTTGGGCACTCGTCTCAGGAGCACTCGTCTTCACACAACCGCGTCAAGGGGTGTTCGCGTTGTACAGAGCGAGTTGGAAAGAACCGACTGACAGCATCCAGTCACTCTCTTCAAAAAAAAGGTCGGGGCGCCCGTGGCAGTCGCGAGCTCGTTTTCTTCTCTCATGATGCAATCACAAAAGTCGTCTCGCTACACTCATCCCCGGCCCGCCGCCGACCTGGCGAACGCACCGCCAATCTCAGACTCGGACGCGACGCTGTCGTCGTCCGAGTCGTTTCCCGAAGCGGCGCCGTCGTCGTCGGCGGCGTTCTCGACGTACGCAGTCTGGCAGTGAGGACACTTGTCGTAGCCAGTCTCCTTGAACCTCTGCAGGCAGAACACGCAGATCCAATAGTTTTCCCAGCACTTGGGGTTAACGCACGCCTTGAAGTCCTTGTCTTCCTTCGGGTACCGGTTACAGCAATTCTCGCACTCGATCCTTCCGTCGGCGTCGGCCTCGTCGGCGTCGGCCTCGGCGGGCTTCGCCGACGGTACGTCGTTCAACTCGCGGGGCACGGGCGCGACAAACTTCGGCGCGCCGATGGCCCGAGGCTGACCGCCGCCGCCGCCGTTGAGCTGATGCTGATGCTGATGCTGATGCTGATGCTGATGCTGGTGCTGGTGCTGGTGCTGATGCTGATGCTGGTGCTGATGCTGGTGCTGCGCTCGGTTGGACCACTCGCCCCGGAGCGACGGCGGCTGGCTGAACGGCAACTGCCTCCCCGGCCACCGCCCCGGCACCGCCCCTGTTTGATCTCGCGGCGTCTCCGCCGCCCGCGCCGAAAATCCGGGCGGAAACGCACCCCCCGCCGGTGCGCCGCCGCCGCCGCCGCTCCCTCCTTCCCCGAATGAGCTACGCCGCGTGGCCACCGGCGACCCGGACGACCACGAGCCCAGCAGCGGCGGCGGAGGCGCCGGGTGCTGCTCCGGGCTGCCGCCGCTCGTTCCCCCGTTCATCACTGCGCCTCCGACGTGGCCGGAGCGATACGTCGGGTAGCCGCGCCTCCACGACGTCTGCGGCGGCGTCCACTCGCGGCTCATCATGCGCAGACCCGCGTCGGGAGCCATGGGTCCGCCCTCGAGTACCGCGTCTGGGAACTGGCAGTGCGGTTGGTGCGACTCGGGGATCACGGACCCGCACGAGAGACACGAACCGCCCACCGGCCCGGGCTCCGACCAACGCGCGCGAATCACGGGATTGTTCATCACCCACGCGCAGTGCACCGACAGCGGCGCGGTGCGATGAGCGGCTCCCGGCGGATGGCGCGTGTGCTGTGACGCGTGCGCGTGTGCGTGCGGCGGATGTGCGTGCATCGGCTGCTGCTGCTGCGCGTGCGCATGCGGCTGTGCATTCGCCGGGACGGACTCGGATCGACCGCCGGCTTGCATGAACGCGGCGAAAGGATGCGCCGACGAAGCCGCCGCCGCGGGGGGCGGCGCCGCCTCATAAGCGCTCGGCTCAACCTCCCGCCGCTGATGCTGCTGCTGTTGCTGCTGCTGCTGGGCCACCGGCTGGGACGCCGCGAACAGACTGCTCTGTTCGCTCGGGTCCATCGACGACGGAATCCGTCGCGAGTCAGTGATCCCGCCCTCAACCGCCGTCGCCGCCTTCTCCTCAGCCGCCCCCGCCTCCTCGGCCCGGTCCAACGCGTCCACGAACGCGCCGCCCCCCGCGCCCGCCAACCCGTCACTCGCGCTCAGCGACTGAGCCAGGGCAAGGACCGTGCGAGGATCCACCAGGTGCAGCGACTCCCACGCGTCGTCGTGGCACATGTCGTCGTTGGTGAGCGCGCCGCGTTCTATCGCCGCGTTGATCGCGTCGGTCACCTCCGAGGGCGGGTCACGCACGGCGGGCGCGTCGGCCGGCTTCTTCGTCGCCAACACTTCACCGCCCGGTGTCGATATGCGAAGTGTGAGCGCAGCCTGCGTCACGGTGCACGTCTTCAAGTCCACGACCGCGCACATGCCGGATTGGGATGTTTCACCGGCGGCGGTGAGATCCACGCCGAGGACCAACGGCGGTGTTTCGTCGAGATCCGGCGCGTACCCCGCGAGCTCGCTCTCGATGCGAATCGCGAGTCGCTCGCGCGTGACGCCGTCGGGGATGTTCAGCACGACGATGCGCCTCGCGAGGGTGAGCCTGTTGCGGACGGACGTCCGTGTGGGCGGCCGCTGTTGCTGCGGCTGGTACCGCGGTTGTTGTCGCTGTCGTTCGTCGTCGTTTTGTCGCGTTTGTTCGCCGTCGTCACGCGATCGGATGCGGTCGAGAACATTTTCCCGTCGTTCGTGTCGTCCCGCCCCGCCTCCTCCGACCCCCGGTGCGTCTCTGATGAACCCGTCCGCGGATCCGGACTCCGAAGTAGGGCCGGCAGTGTGCGTGTGGGCGAACCCTGGCGGAAGGTTTCTTCCGCCGAGGCCCGAGCCGAGAGCCTCGGCCCCAATCGCGGACCCGTCGTGCGTGTGCGCCGATAGCGAGGAGGTGTTGTTGGACGTCGTGGACGTCGCCGTGGTGGTCAACGAGGCAGCGTTCGTGGACGTGGACACCGAGGAGGACGCGGGGGAGTCGTTCCCGGTGAATGATCCTCCCTCGACGCCGCCGCCGCTCTGGCTCTCCGCCTTGGCCGCCGCCTTTTTCCGCGCCTTCTTCTCCTTGTTCTTATCGCGTTTACGCTGAGCCTTCAAGGCGGCTTCGTCGCCCTCGTTGTTCTCCTCGTCCTCGAGTTCCTCGAGCTGCGCGGCGACGGCGCGGGCGGCGGCGGCGGTGCGCTCGGCGGCGGCTCTGGCTTCATCCGTCGCTTTCGCCTCGGCGCGGCGCTGAGCCTCCGCCATCTTCTCAGCCTTCTCCCGCCGCCGCTCCTCAGCCTCCGCTTCCTTCCTAGCCTTGACCGCCGCATTTCGTTCCTTCTTCTCGCGCGCGGCTTCCTCGTTCGCCTGGGCGAGCGCCTCGAGTTCCTCGGCGGTGAGCTCCGGTTTGGGCTCTTTCTTCTTCTTCTCCTTTTTTTTCTTCTCCGGGGTCGTCTCCGGAGTCGTCTCCGGATTGGGTTCTGGGTCCAACAGTCCGAGCTCTGTCGACTCCTGTTGCGTGGGAACGGGATCGGGGGGCTCTAGACCGAGGATGTCGGTCTTCGTACCCCGGCTCCACATCTCCGCGCGGATCAGCGTCTCCGGCGGATCACTCCTCGTGCCCTTGAGACACTCAACCAAACACATTGGACAGCCGGTGGCGTGCGGCGGGAACCACCCGGGGCCGATGTCGCCGCTGCCCTCGTTGTACGGTATCCTGTTCATATCCGCCATCGTTGGGTAGTTCGCGTACTTTTGCTTGCCCATGATTACGGCCCCGCCGTCCTTGTTCTTGAACGCGAGTTGCCTGGCGAATTTCGGGAAACATCGCGCGTGAACCACGGCGCAATGGCCGCATTTGCACTGCGTGTACACGTACCTGGCGAGAGGCACGAGGCACTCGACGCTGCCGAAGCCGTCGGCGATGTCCGGCAGGCACTCCATGCAGGAATCCGTGCATCCTTGAATCCCTTCGGAAAAATGGAATCTCTTCGCTGCGCATTCTCCTATCAGCGTGGTCCCGCCCGCGAGGCCCGCGTCCGTGTCCGTTCCAATCTCCTCCTGTTTCTTCTCGATTCGCGCCTTGACCCGCGCGGCGATGAGCCGCGTCACCTCGTCGTCCGCGGGTGTCCCGTTGTCGTTCTCACGTCGATCCTTCTCCGTGCCCCGCTTGGCCTCCTTCTCGGCGATCTTTTCCATTCGCCGGCGCTCCTTCTCCTTCTCCTTCTCCTCCTTCTTGCGCTTCTCTGCCTCCTTCTTGGCCTCCTCCTTCTGCCGCTTGCGAAGCTCCTTTTGCCACGCGCTGTCCAGCTGCGCGTCCGCTTTCTTCTTCTGAATCGTCTTCTTTGCCGCCGGTTGCGGCGGCGTGTAGAGCGACATCAGGGACGCGTAGGAGACCCCGGAGAAGGGCAGCGACGCCGCTGCCGCCAGGTTCGTCCCGAGCTCCTTATCTTTCCGCAGCGCGCTCGCGAGGTGCGCGGGGAGGACGAAGTTGGGCTCTTTCCCCTCCTTCCGCCACGTGTCCTTCTCGAACTGTTTCCGGTCCTTCTCCGAGACGTCACCCATCTTACCACCCTTCTCCATCTCGTCCCAGTGCGCCTTGACCTTGCGGTGGTACGTGGCGGTCTGCGCCGCTTGGTGCGCCTGTAAAAAACAAAACACGACGTCAGCATACTAATTGCCCGTACGGAAATAAAAAGAAACTCAAATAAGAGTTAAAAAGACACTCACCACCTCCACCAACTCCGCGGAGAGGTAGTCCAGCACCGCCGCCATGTACGCCTTGGCCGCGGAGGTGCAGTAGGGCAGCAGCGTGTTGACCGCCACGTCCACCTGCTTGACCTTCACCGCGTCGCCCTCCGGGTAACGCAGAGTGCCGTGTCCATCCTTGAGATGCGTGAATATCTCGCTCGCCGCGGCGTGCACCAGCGTGGGATGGAAGACGATCTTGTTGGGATCCTCCGGTTCTTTCTTACCGAGCACTTTCCACATGCTGCAGTTGTATTCGAGCGCGTCCTTGATCTCGTTCATGCCGTGCGTCGCGAGGTCGGTGGGGAACACGCGCCACATGGCAGCCTGCACGTGCTCCGCCCCGAGGTGGGTCGGCGTAGATTTAGACTCGTCTGCGATGGTCGCCTTTGACTCCCCTTTTGACTCCCCTTTTGACTCCCCTTTTGACTCCCCCTTTGACTCCCCCGCGTCCGAGTCCGAGTCGTCGGACTCGACCAACGACGGCACGGAGCTCGAAGTGTCGTCGTCGGAGTCGCTGCCGAGTCCGTCGTCGTCCTTCGACGCGCTCTTGTTGGCGGCGGCGCCGTCCTTACCGTCCTTGCCGTCCTTGCCGTCCTTGGTCGAACTCGACGGTTTTTCAATCGGCTCGCGGATCAAGGGACGCAATTTGCCGTCGAGGTAGTCCTCCGGGTACGGCGGGTACACCTTGGTCCCACCGTCCGGGTCATCCGGGTGCACGATGGACGCGTACGTCTCCTGATACGCCTCCGTTCGGGGCAAACCCTTCGGTAACGTCGAGGGTTCGCTGTGCTCCTTCTCTACGCGAACCAGCCGATCGCACCCTTCGTCTTTCCGCTTCATCTCCCCGGTGAGCGCGTGCATCGCGTACACCTCCGCCGCCGCGCGACACAGCCGAACCAACACGTCGGTCAGGATGCCGTCGATCAACGCTTGCGTCTGCCAGTGCAACTCGGCGCCCATCGGCGCGACTTGAAGCAGCGTCCGGCACACGGGCGCGGTCCACAAGCCGGAGCATTCAAGCGGCGAAACCGCGCCGTTTCGTATCGTGCGCATCGCGCGGATGATGTCGAAGAACACGCGGTCCTCGCCGCTGCCGTTCGGGCCCCAGTCGTGGTCTTTATCAACCATTTTATCCACCAGCGGCGTTCGCATCGGACTCGGAAGGTCCATGAGGTCCAACCGCAGATACGGCTCGCCTCCCCCGGGTGCCCAGTCCGCCAGGTCCGCGGTGACGAACTCGTCAGGGACGCCGGCGGGGTAGTGGCTCTCCATGCAGACGTCGCGCGGGAACGCCCAGAGCGCCGCGGACGGCGCGTTGGACCTCGCGTGCGTCTCCGCGCCCAGCTCGTATTTCCGCCTGATCCAATCGGGGAGCATCAAGCCCGTCTCCGAGTTACGCCAGTCCTTCACGTCCGATCCCCCGAGCGTACCCGCGACGACGCCGAAGAGCGTGGCGCTGCCCCGGGTGTCCACCTCGGATCCCTGCCGCCGCGTCCATCGCACGGCGACGCCGGCGGTGAGAGTCACTTCGCCGTCGGTTCCTTCACGGACGAAGCCGCCATCCTTCGACGTGATCGCGCTGGTCACCGCGAACTGTGAGTAGCCCCACGTGCCGTCGCTGGTGTCGCCGTTGAACTCGTGCTGCCCGCTGCGCCACACCGTCTTGGTCGAATCCTGGGTACGTAGGGTGTTGGTGGGAGGAAGATGGGGTTCGAGAGTTAGTTTTTCGTGGAAGCTGGCGGGGCTGGCCGGTAAATGTGGTGTCGGCGCTGGGGTGCGCCCAGATCGCTTCGTGGGACGCGGGGGATCGTCCCGATAGCGCGCGTCGGGCCATCCCCGAGTGCGTACGACACGGTGTGGTCATCGACGCGGGCTCGAAACCCACCCGGGATCGTCACGGGCGCCGCCGGGAGGCTCGCCCCGCGTCGGCGGTCCCGAGGAAAATAAAACCACGATACGACGCGAGCGGGAAAAATGGGCGCCGACGGAGGCGACGGGCGGGGCGCGTGTGCGAGACGTGAGACGCACCTTGTGGTTGATGATGGCGAGCCTGAACTCCACGAATCGTCTCCATCCCACGGGCGCGGACGTCGCGTCCGCGGCTTCCAGGTACAGCCCGACGTGGTCCCTCGAACCCTTCATGCTCGCGTTGCCTCGAGGGTACAGCGACAGTCGCCACGGGCATCCGCCAGCCATGAACGTGTGGGAGTAGAGCCGTTTGCCCCGCGCGCCCGCGTTGTGGAACTGCGGTATGCGCCACTCGTGCTCCTTCTCCCATCGACCCTCATCTTCCCACCAGTTCGGGTGCGGGGCCGTCACCTCGCCCGCCATGGCGACCACCCAGTGTGAGATTTGATGTGAGATTCACCGGGAAGATAGAGAGACGGACGAGTGATGACTGCGTGGAAACTGAACCTTGACTTTTCTCGAGAGTAACGCCGCGGAGGTACTCACGATTACACAACACTAAACGCCGACTCACTCGTCCTCGTCCTCATCGTCCCACTCCGACAGGTCCCGTGCCTCGATGGCGTTCGTCTCCATGTTCCTACTCCGCCGGCTCTGCCGCCGGTGCGTCTTGGTCTCCAACTTGGCCTCCATCCGAGCGTTGTCCCTCGACGCCTCGCTCCTCCTCGCGTTCCGCTTGGACTCCTTCGATCCATTCCCACCCGCGGAAGATGAACCGGCACCCCCCCCGCCCTGGTTACCACCCTTGCCGCTCTTGTACTTGGTCCGCTGCTCGCTCACGCGTTTACCTCGCTCGCGTTCAACCTTTTCAATCGCCGCCACCTCGTCGAACATGTCCGCGTAAAAGTCGTAGCGGTCCTCTTCCCACGGCATCACCTCATCCACGACGCACCCCGGCTCGTCCCTGTGCGTACAGTCGCTGAACTTACACGCGCCACGCTCCGCCTTGGCGCGGACAATCTCCGGGAAGCAGTCTGGTAACGTGTTGGTGGTGATGGAGGTGAGGGACGGGTAGCCGAAGCCGGGGGTATCTGCGAGTAATCCGCCTGATTTGAGCGGGAGTAAAGTGACGTGCCGCGTGGTGTGCCGTCCCCGCCCCAGCTTTGACGACACCGCCTTGACGCTCTGGAGCTCCAGGCCCAGGCCGTCCAGCGTGATGGACCCGCGCGCGCCGCCGCCGCCGCCGGATATGTCCACGTCGGTGATGAAGCGGTTAACGGCGTCTTCGTACGTGTCCTTGTCATCCGTGTTGTCATCGTCGCCTTCGAGCTCGTTCGTTTCGTCCTTGCCGATGACGGCGCAGTCGCCGTCCTCCTCCTCGAGTTCGCCCGCGGCGGCGAGTGCCTCCGCGAGCTTGGACCCCGCGCGCAGCCTGTTGATCAGCGATGACTTACCCACGCCCGAGGGACCCGCGAGCACGGTGACCGAACGGGGCGCGACGCCGGTGTCTTCCCCTGGGCCCGAAGCTTCTTCGTCCCTTTCGTCGTCGTCATCATCGATGGACCCGACTTCGCCGTCGCTTCCGTCCAGCGCGCGGTTGTGCGACATCCCGACCGCCAGCTCAGCCTCCAGCTCATCCACCCCCTCACCCGTCGCCACGCTCACGAACCGCGGGTAGTACCCCCACTGCTCCAGCCGCGCGCCCCAGTCCGCGCGCGTCGTCTCGTCGCACAAGTCGCACTTGTTCAGCACCAGCGTGAACGGCACCCCCGTCGCTTCCATGCTGACGAGGAACCGCGTGAGCTGCTTGGCTTCCAGCGGCGGACGTTCCAGCGCGAACACGAGCAGCGCGTGGTCCACGTTGGCCACCGGCGGGTCCACCAGGGACGACCGTCGCGTGTGCACCGTCTCCACCATGGCTCGTCGGTCCACCCAATCGATCCCCAAGACATCCACCGCGTCGCCGACTAAGACGCGTTGCTTGATCTTCTTGAGGAGCGCCCTGACCACGCATAGGAGCTCGTACGGCCCTTCGTCCGCGAGGACTTCCTGGAGCTTGGCGACATCCGCCGTTTTACCCGCCTGCGACGCGCGGTCCATGGCGTTCGTGAGCTGCAGCGCGCGTTCGTCGAGGTGCGCCTGCGTCATGCTTTCTCTGGTGACGACGACGCGGAGAAAGTTCGCCTGGGAGGTGACCACGGTGCCGTATCCGCGCGCGTGTTCGCTCACCGTGCTGCCCGCGGTGGACTCCGCGGTGGATGCGGCGTCGGTGTCCGAGGATGACGCGCGGGTGGTGACGTGGACGTACCCGCGGCGCGCGTTGACGGGCCGCCCCGGCCAAAGGCGCGTGGGATGGGACTGTGAGGGTCCCGTGGCGCGCGATGATGATGCCCGGGCGACGACGTGCGTACGCGCCGACGTGATGCCCGGTGTCGCCGCCGCGGTCGACATGCCGTTCCAGGAGAGAGTCACCGACGCCGCTCGCTGTCGTAACCGTGTTCCAGCCCTCGCCGCGGCGCCCAACATGCGCCGTCTGAAGTGAGCGTCGGCCACGTCGATGCGCAGGTTCTAGGGTTGTTTTCCTCGTCGGACTGGACTTGACTGGACGCCTAACTCTTACTTCAACACGAGCAACGGGTGAGACTTTCGACTTTCGACGCGATGTGTGGTGGATTACAAAAAGACTACGTATCGGCGACGAGGGATTCACATCCCTCCCACGCCCTTCATCATGTCCTTCATTCCTTTCATTCCACCCATCTGCTGCATCATCTTCCCCATGTCCTTGCCCTCCAGCTGCTTCATCATGTTCTGTAACCCCGACATGCCGCCCATCTGCTTCAGCATGTGCGGCGGGATGGCACCCGCCATCTGGCTCAGGTTCTGGTTCATGGCCTGCGACTGACCGTACCCGCCCTTCTTCGGCATCTTCATCCCCTTCATCTTCCCCATCATCTTCGACATCCGCTTGTACTCCTCCATCAGCTCCACGACGTCGCCCGGTCCCCGACCCGCGCCCCGCCCGATGCGTTCCATCCGCTTGGGATCCTGGAGGATCTTGAGCGTCGTGGTATCAAGCTCCTCGTCCGTCATGGAGTCCATCAGGCACATCATCCGCTTGATCTTAGCCTGCGACGCCTTCTCCTGGCCCTTCGGTAACATGCCGTCCATGCCGGGGATCATGCTCATGACCGAACTCATCGGGCCCATCTTCTGGATGTTGGCGAACTGCTCGTACAAGATCCTCATCGTGAACTGCCCAGCCGCGAGCTTGTCCATCAGCTCCGGCTGCTGGTCCATCGGTATGACGTCGTTGATCTTGTCGATGAACCCGGTCCAGTCGCCGAGGCCCAGTAAACGCGATACGAACGGTTTGGTGTCGAAAGCCTCGAATTCGTCGATGTGCTCGCCCGTGCCGATGAACGCGATGGGCGACCTGGTTCCTGCGACGGCGGAGATGGCGCCGCCACCCTTGGCGTGCCCGTCGAGCTTGGTGATGATCACGGATCCTACGTCTACGGTTGCTTTAAAGGCTTTGGCCTGATCTTGCGCCGCCTGACCGATGGACGAGTCCATGACGAAGATGGTCATGTCCGGCTGCACCGCCGCCGCCACTTGTCGCATCTCCTCGAACAGCGAGTCTTCCTGCTTGTGCCGCCCCGACGTGTCCACGATGATGAGATCGTTCTTCTCATCTTTGAACCGTTCCACTCCATCCGCCGCGATCTTAGCGGGATCCGTCTCGGTGTAGGATCCGTAGAACGGGATCCTGGCTTTGGTGGCGTTCTGCTTGAGCTGATCGAAGGCACCGGCCCTGAAGGTATCGGCGCACACGAGCGCGGGCTTGTATCCTTTTTTCTGCCAGTGGTAGGCGTACTTGGTGCAGGTCGTGGTCTTGCCGCATCCCTGCAGGCCGACGAACATGACCACGTTCGGTTTGCCCTTCTTCGGGACGAACTTCTCCTTGACCTCCGTCTCGCCTCCCTCGAGCATGTTCACCAGCTCGTTGAACACGGCCTTCTCCAACAGCTTCCGCGCGTTCAACCCCGCCGCGAGCTCCTGGATGTTCACCTGCTTCACGATGTTCTTCTTCATCTGCACCACGTACTGCACGTTGACGTCCGCCTGTAGGAGCGCCTTGGTGACCTCCTTGAGGCACGCGTCCATGACCTCCTCGTCCACGACGGTGTGCTCGCCCAGCTTGCGCAGCGCGCCGGCGAGGGCGGAGCCCAGCTCACCGAGCACCATCGTCGATTGAACGTGGTCGGGTCGCCGCCGTGCGATCTGCGTAGGGGCGCGGCAAAGGCCCGGAAGAACCCTAAAGGTGCTCGTCTCCTCGATGCTGTCGCCGTCACTATTTGC
>Ga0302114_10000190_pt1 | contig 45911 bp, 40 predicted proteins | sample AG5_Surface_MG_FD_203107 | JGI IMG/M metagenome (GOLD analysis project Ga0302114, IMG submission 203107) | Marine microbial communities from Western Arctic Ocean, Canada - AG5_Surface | ecosystem: Environmental > Aquatic > Marine > Oceanic | place: Canada: Western Arctic Ocean | collected... | reverse complement strand
GTGGCCGATCGCGGGTCCCCCTCGCGCGGAGAACGCGCCGTCTTTGCCGGCGCGACGCGTTCGACGCGCCGATCGAGCGCGTTTCGAGTGGTTGGCGTGTTACCCGACATGTCCAGCCCGCTCGTGCTCCGAATCACGCGATCATCGCCCCGCACGCGCCAGCCCGAACCACGCCGATCACCTCATCTAATCTAACGAAACGTTTTCTCCCGCTTGCAGGCCGCATGGAGATTGAGCTCGCGCAGGTCGAGATGCCCGGTCTCATGTCCATGATCAAGGAGTTCGGCGCCGCCCAGCCCCTCAAGGGCGCCAACATCTCCGGCTCCCTCCACATGACCATCCAGACCGCGGTCCTCATCGAGACCCTCGCCGCCCTCGGCGCCAAGGTCCGCTGGTGCTCCTGCAACATCTTCTCCACCCAGGACCACGCCGCGGCCGCCGTCGCCCGCGACTCCGCCGCGGTGTTCGCCTGGAAGGGCGAGACCCTCGAGGAGTACTGGTGGTGCACCGACAAGATGCTCGACTGGGGTTCCGAGGCCCTCGACATCATCGTCGACGACGGCGGTGACGCCACCCTCCTCATCCACGGTGCGTATCCACGCGTTTCCGACGCCCGCCGCCAAGCCCTGTCGCCCCGATGCCGCCTCCGAACGCCGCTCCCAAAGAAAGAAGGCACCTTTTTTTTCATTCACCGATTTTCACCTCTGACTGAACTCCGCGCTGACCTCCAAACTCCGTCCACTGAATAACAAACAGAGGGTTACAAGGCTGAGATCGAGTTCGAGAAGAACGGCGCCCGCCCCGACCCGTCCACCACCGACAACGCCGAGATGAAGCTCGTCCTCAAGACGATCAACGAGAACCTCGACAGGGATCCCAAGCGCTGGACCCGCATCGTGGGCACCTGCGTCGGCGTCTCCGAGGAGACCACCACCGGCGTCAAGCGCCTGTACGAGATGCAGAAGGCTGGCGAGCTCCTCTTCCCCGCCATCAACGTCAACGACTCTGTCACCAAGTGCAAGTTTGACAACCTCTACGGCTGCCGCCACTCCCTCCCCGACGGCATCATGCGCGCCACCGACGTCATGATCGCGTCCAAGACGTGCTTCGTCGCCGGCTTCGGTGACGTCGGCAAGGGTTCCGCCATGGCCCTCAAGGCTGCCGGTGCCCGCGTCATCGTCTCCGAGATTGACCCCATCTGCGCCCTCCAGGCTGCCATGGACGGCTTCCAGGTTGCCCCCATCGAGGACGTCGTCGACCACGTCGACATCTTCATCACCACCACCGGTAACAAGGACATCATCATGTGCCACCACATGGAGAAGATGAAGAACAACGCCATCGTCGGCAACATCGGTCACTTCGACAACGAGATTGACATGGCTGGCCTCGAGTCCTTCCCCGGCATCAAGCGCCAGAACATCAAGCCCCAGTGCGACCGCTACGAGTTCCCCGACGGACACGGCGTCATCATGCTCGCCGAGGGCCGCCTCCTCAACCTCGGCTGCGCCACCGGCCACCCCTCCTTCGTCATGTCCTGCTCCTTCACCAACCAGGCTATCGCCCAGCTCGAGCTCTGGAACGAGCGCAAGTCCGGCAAATACGAGAAGAAGGTTTACGTGCTCCCCAAGCACCTCGACGAGAAGGTCGCCGCGCTCCACCTCGACAAGATTGGCGTCAAGCTCACCAAGCTCTCCGCCGAGCAGGCTGCGTACATCAACGTCCCCGTCGAGGGCCCCTACAAGCCCGCCGCCTACCGCTATTAAGCGCCTCGCGATGCGACTCTATCAACGCTCCCGTCGCGCGACGGGACGCGTTCGCATTTCATAGCTGCTTAATACTGGGGGGTTGCGTGTGTTGATCATTACATACACGGATGATGTAGGTTGAATTCTTTAGCTCAAAAGGTGCGGTTGAGGAGCACCCGACCGCGCAGACCCCCGATGAAATTCGGGAATAATAGGGTTGTGCTCTTTTGAAAAGGACGACTGGAGATACGCCTTTGGTTTATATTAATAAATGCCGCGGAAAAACCGCGCGTGAAAAACTAAATCGAGAGGTCACTCTAGTAGCCCACCGAGCCTACTCGTGCCCACCCGCGCCTCGTGTCCCAACGCTGTGTGTCCGCCCTGTCCTTCCCGGTGATCCCGGTGAAGTCCAGGCTGCAAACGCCGCCTACATTTTTTATTGGGCGTTTGTTTGTCAGGGTTCAAATCTATTTGCCCATATGGGAAAACCACCAGTTGCAAAAATGTCCTCTTAACGCATATTATCATATGCACCACACACGTGAAAAGGACATACGTAAAGGTCGTACGAAAATATAGAAGCGTCGCCGAGGTTTTTGGTCACGCACTCCGAGCCGCCACTTTCCTTGATCGCGCGACCCACGCGCGCAGCCGTGCCATGTCGCCCGTGCAAGTCAAGGTCGACGCCAAGACCTCAACGGTCGGTCGCATCGTCACCCTCGTCGCCTCCGTCGCGGGCGTCTCCGATGCGATCGCACTCGCGGAGGGATCCCCCGCGGGCACCTGCGCCATCGCTGCCGCTCCCGATGCGGGCGATCTCGAGGGTGTCGCCACCTGCGCGCGCTTCATCGCGTCGCTCGCGCCCGCCGAGGGCGAGGCCGCGCGCCTCGGCGGCACCGGCACCCCCGAGACCGACGCGCAGGTGAGCGAGTGGCTCACCCGCGCCGTCGCGGAGTACGGCGTATCGGGCGGCGCCGTCGCCGAGGACAAGCTCGAGGCGCTCGATTCGCACCTCGAGCCGAGATCGTTCCTCACGGACGGCTCGAACCGAGCGACCGTGGCGGACCTCGTGGCGTACGGCTGCGTCCGCGGCGCGGTCGGTACTCTCTCCCAGGACAAGCGCACACAGCTGTGCAACCTCGCGAGGTGGTGCGACCACATCGGCGGCGCGTACGGCGGCGACGCGCTCTTCGGGAAACTCCCCATGGTTCACCAGGTGTTCCCCGACATTCTCGCAAAGTTCAAGGAGCTCCAACCGAAGGTGGACAAGAAGGCGAAGGAACGAGGCGGCAACGCCGGGCCCACCAAGAAGGAGTCGAGGGACGCCACGCGCAAGGGCGCCGGGACCTTCGCGGGCGACGGCGGCGGCGACGAGAAAGCGCCTTCCGGGGATGCCGCCAAGGATGGCGACCAACAAAAGAAAGACGGCAAAAAGAAGGAGAAGAAGGAAAAGAAGGAAAAGGCGCCTCCACCCGCGAAGAAGGAGGTCGACGTCTCCGTCCTCGACATCCGCGTGGGTACCATAACCAAGTGCTGGGAACACCCCGGCGCGGACAAGCTCTGGGTCGAGGAGATCGACGTCGGAGAGAACAAACCGAGACAAGTGGTCTCCGGCCTGAGGGCGTTTAAAAACGCCGAGCAGATGACGGGCGCCAGGGTCCTGTGTCTGTGCAACGTCAAGAAAGGACCCCTGCGCGAGCAGATGAGCGAAGGGATGGTGATGTGCGCGAGCAACGAGGACCACACCGTCGTGGACTTTGTGCAGCCGCCCGAGGGTGCGGTGAACGGGGAGAAGGTTTCGTTTGAAGGGTTTACAGGTGAGCCGGTTGAGGTTTTGGCGCCGAAGAAGAAAATGTTCGAAGCGTGCGCGCCGAAGCTGCGGACGAACGGCACGGGCGTCGCGTGCTACGACGGCGTGCCGTTCATGACCACCGCGGGGCCGTGCAAGAGCTCGCTCACCGACGCGTTCATCAAGTGAGACGAGACAATCAGAGCCGATGTGTAATCGAAACCAAGTGTGCTAATCTATTTCGCCCCTCGTGTGTGTCATCAGTCGGCTTCGCCGAAGAGCTCCACGTTGTCCAACAGCCGAACGTCCCCGTACTTCGCCGCGACGAGGATCACCTGCGGGACGTTCGGTATGACACCTCCCTTCCACACCGGCACCAAGCTCCGTTGCTCCACGATGTCCACGTAATCGACAATCCCGCCGCTGTTTTGAATCGCCTCCTTGATCATGCCCTTCATGTGCCGCGACTCCTTCGGAGTTGCGTTGATCAACGCCAGCTCGCACACCTCCTTGACCAGTAAGATGACCTCGCTGATCCGAACCGCCGCGGCTCTGTGCGTCGGGGTTAACCGCACGTTCCTGCTGCTCATGGCCAGTCCATCCGGCTCGCGCGCCAGTGGTACACCCGCGACGTCCACCGCGAAGTCCAAGTCCCGCGCCATCCGCTGGACTAACCGCCACTGTTGGTAATCTTTTTTACCAAAGACGGCGGCGTCGGGTTCGCATATGTTGAACAGCTTGCACACCACCGTGGCGACCCCGCGGAAGAAGTGTGGTCTGGTCCTGGAGCAGAAGCCCTTCTGCGTCTCCTCCACCGTCACGAACGTCTCGTGCGGGGGCTCGGATGGCGGTGAAGAGGAGGATTGGTTTTCAATTTTTTTGTTTCCGATTTCTCCGCCTCCCATCGATGATGCCCCTCCCTCGTCGTGCCCGTGCGGCGCGCCGCCCCGGTACAACGCCTTGGGTTGGAAGACCGCGTGCACCCCCAGGGCCCGTAGCTTCGCCAGGTCCCCTTCGCTGTCCCGCGGGTAGGTTCCGAAGTCCTCGTTCGCGGCGAACTGCGCGGGGTTGACGTAGATGCTCACCACGATGGCATCAGCGCGCTCAATGGCAGCGTTGACGAGGGAGAGGTGGCCGTCGTGGAGGTATCCCATGGTGGGAACGAGGCCGACGCGGCGGCCCGCGGCGCGGTGCGCGCGGGACCACGCGCGCATGGCGTCGGCGTCGGTGATGACCTCCAGAGGGGCCGTGTACTTGGGCGCGGGCGCGGGGGCGGCCTGCGTCGGGGCCTGCTTTGGGCTCGCCTGCGCGGGCGGGGCCTCGCCATCATCCTTCTGCTGCGACGCGGGCGCGGCCGGCTCGGGTGCGGGTTCCGGCGCGGCGTCGACGGCCGCGGGCTCCTCGGCCGGCTCGGCCGCGGGGGTCTCATCGACGGGGGCTTCAGCGACGGGGGCCTCCGCCGCGGGCTCGAGCGTAGCCTCCGCCATCGCTGGCGCGAGGGTTAACTCTGACAGTGACAGTGACCAGCCCGTCGGTGACTCGACTCAAAAGTATCGGCGCGGCCGTCATGGGCGTGGCGCGACCGGGCGTCGACCCTCGCGGATGGGACACCCTCGCGGTGTTCTCCATCGCCCTCGCGCAATGTCTCGCGCTGCAGGTGATGAAGGACGCGCAGTCCCTCCCGCGACTCGCGTGGGCCACCGCGTGGCGCTGGGCACCCACGTGCCTGCTCGCGCTCTCCATCGCGAGATGCCACGCTGCGCCGTCGTCCACGGACGCGCTCGTCGCGCTGGCGATGAACGGGGTGATCACGCTCGTGTGCAACGGATCACAGAGTAACCACGTGCTGCTGGAGCTGGCGATATGCGCCGCCGTGCTGCTCTGCGCGCCGTCGGTGACCGGTAGCGTGCGCGACTCGGGCTCTCAACGTGGTCCGAACGACGACGACGACGACGGTGACGCATCTGCACGCCGGGCGTTCTCGCGGAGGCTGACGATGTCCATGCGCGCCGCGCTCTGCGTCCTCTACGCCACCACCGGGTTCGCCAAGCTCAACCACGACTGGCACGACCCGGCCACATCGTGCTGCGTGCAGATGCTCGTGGGAGCGCTGAGTGGGATGGGCATGGACGCGGACACCATCGAAGTACTCGCACCTCCCACCCTCCGGCGTCTCATGCCCCTCGGCGCCACAGTCTTCGAGCTCGGATTCCCCATCGCGTTGTTGTCATGCACCCTCTCCCTGGGTTCCCGGTCCCGGGGCAGACTAGGATTCGGATGGGACGGCAAGGCGAGCTCAACCGCGCGGGCGTTGACGGCGCTCGGAGCTTCCTTTCACGCGCTCATCGCGCTGCCCCCGCCGCCGATGAGCGTGTACCCGTTCTCCATGATCATGGCGCCCATGTACGTCGCCGCGTTGGTACCATACGAGTGCGAAGTGTTGGCCACGCGAATCGCGGGAAGGTTCAGGGCGTCGGGGTCCGTACGGCTGGGCATCGGCGCGAGCGCGACGGCGATGGTCGCGGTCGCGATGAAGCTGAACAAAAGGCACGGATACTTTGAGTACCCGGCGTACTTCGCGTGGGAACTCGGCGCGCTGTGGGTGATTTGCGCGTTCGGCGCTCTCACCTACGCCGCGGTGGCGGTGCGGGGGGGAGACAGTGGCGGTTCACCGATGCGGGGCGACGAAGCGTCGCTGAGGGGGCTGAGGCGCGGCGTCGCGGCGAGGGTACTGGCGCCGGCTGTTTTCATCTTTGCGGTGTCCGCATCGACGTACATCGGCGTTCGAACCTATCCCAGCTTCGCCATGTTCAGCAACCTGCGCGTGGAGGGCGGCGCCAGTAACCACTGGGTGTTCACGTCGAGTGCACCGTCGAGTTCGTTCGACGTCATCGCCGCGGGTATGGATAAAACGTATCGGTACGGCGTGTTGGTGACGGACACCGACTTGCCGTCGTTGAGGACGGCGCAGGTGAACCTGGCGCCGTTGCTGCCGCACCGCACCGTGGACGCGCTGGTGCGACTTGGGATTAACCCGGAGTTTCACATCACGCCGCCCGCGTGGGGGTACCCGCCCACGACGCCGTCGTTCGTGCCGTATATGGTCCCGCCGATCGAGGTACGGCGGCGGGTGAGCGCGGCGGCGAGGGACGGTTTTGATTTTTATGTCAAGTACCGTTGGGTGCGGGGCGGGTCGGTGGATCCAGCGTTGCACACGCTGGTGGTGAAGGGCGGGGTGGTGGTGAAGGGGACGGGGAGTGGGCTGGACGTGGGTGTGAGCGCCTTCGATGCGTGGTTAAGGCGGTTCAGGACGTTCGACGTCGGGTCCAGCCCTTGTAGGCACTAGCTCTAGCCGAGTTGCTTTTTTTACGAGGCGGAACTTCGCGTGCCGTCGGGCCGCGGCTTTCTGTTTTCACGGATTTCCTAGGAGGAGCGCGCGTCACTCCGCGCGTCGCGACCCCCCCACGGGGTTCCACTCGGGCGCGATGGACTTCGCGGAACTGGAGAGGAAGGAGGGCGTCCGCCTGTCGTGGAACGCGTGGCCCTCCTCGCGGATCGAGGCGACGCGGGTGGTGCTGCCCTTCGGCGCGGTGTGCACGCCCGTGAAGGCGATGGAGGGCATGCCCGTGCTGCCCTATGCGCCGGTGGTGTGTTCCGAGTGTTCCGGGGTGCTGAACCCGTACTGCCACGTGGACTTCCACCAGAAACGGTGGCAGTGCTGCCTGTGCAACACCGGCAACACGCTCCCGCGCAACTACCACGGTGAGTAGTGGTACCGCGCCACCACCGCCACCACCGCCACCCGTCACCCGTCGCGCCCGCGGCACTCATCAAAACACCCGATCTGACCACGTTAATTTTGATCGAGCCCGCGCTCCCTCGCCTTCCGGCCCTTCCGTCCCGTGACTCACCGCGCATCGCGTTTCCCAACCCGCGCACCTACCTACGCAGAGATCAACGAGAACAACCTCCCCGCCGAGCTGTTCCCAGGGTACACCACCGTGGAGTACCAGATGGAGAACAAGAACCCGCGCCCGCCGTGCTTCCTCCTCGTGCTCGACACCGCGATGTCCGCCGAGGAGCTCCAAGACGCGAAAGACTCGCTCGGGCAACTCGTCGCGCTCCTCCCGGAGGAGTGCCTCGTGGGTTTGATCACATTCGGCGCGACAGTCACGGTGCACGAGCTCTGCGAACACAACGCGTTTCCCAAGTCTTACGTCCTCCGAGGCACGGATGACGTTACGCAGGAGCAACTCAAGAAATTACTCGGCCTCGAGCTGTCGGCGTCGGAGTACGCGTCGTACGATAAGCAGAGGGGCAGCGCCGTGGCGGAGGCGTCGAACGCGCTGCGACGGTTCATCTTACCGGTGTCGGAATGCGAATTCGCACTCCAAACCGCGCTGGACGAGCTACGACCCGACCCGTTTCCGAGAGAACAAGGCACCCGGCCGTTTCGAGCGACTGGGGTGGCAGTCGCGGCGGCGCAAGGTTTGATCGCGGAGTGCCACAGCGCGCAGGGCGCGCGTGTGATGGTGTTCACGTCCGGGCCGTGTACCATCGGCCCTGGGTCCATCGTGGGCCGGGACATGTCGGAGACGATGCGAACGCACCAGGACTTTAACAAGGGCGACGCCAAGCACTACAAGGCGGCTTCCAAGTTTTACAACCAAGTCGGCATCCGACTCGCGACGCACGCGCACACGCTGGACGTGTTCGCGTGCTCCCTGGACCAGGTCGGGCTGGCGGAGATGAAGACCGCGGTGGACCAGACGGGCGGGGTCATGGTCCTCGCGGAGCAGTTCGGCGCCGACGCCTTCCGGTCGTCTCTCCGGAGAATGTTCGCGAGAGATTCGAGCGGCGCGCTCGACATGTACTTCAACGCGACGTTCTCGGTGTTTTGCACGCCGCAGGTGATGGTGTGCGGAGGTATCGGGCCGATGTCCGCGCTCGCGGTCAAGAGCAAGTCCATCTCCGAGAACGAGGTTGGCATGGGCCAGACGACGTCGTGGCGAGTGTGTTCGCTCAACTCCAACACGTCGGTGGCGGTGTACTACGAGATCGTGAACCAGCACAGTAACCCTATTCCGTCCGGTACGCCGTTCTACCTGCAGTTCTGTGTGCGGTACAAGCGGAGCAACGGGGAGATTCGGCTGCGGGTGATGACGGTGGCGCGGCGGTGGGCGGAGAGTTCGAGCTCGCACGACGTCGTGAGCGGTGCGTGTTTCTTTCTTTTGTCTCTTTCGTCTCTTTTGTTTCTTTTGTCCTCTCACCGTTTGCCCGGCGTGCGAACTTTGTGTTTTTATACTTTGTGTTTTGATCAGGTTTCGACCAAGAGGCGGCGGCGATGCTGGTGGCGCGGGTGTCCACGTTTCGTATCGAACACGAGGAGACGTTCGACTTGCTGCGTTGGCTGGACAGGTGAGTTTGCTTTAATTCTCGTTATTATGGCAATTAGAATGACACGATGCTGTGTTTTGTGTACAGGACGTTGATCCGCGTGGGAACCAAGTTTGGGGAGTACGCCAAGGACGCGCCGGAGACGTTCCGCATGCCCGGTCCGTTCGCCATCTACCCCCAGTTCATGTTCAACCTGCGTCGGTCACAGTTTTTGCAAACCGCGAACAACACCCCGGATGAAACCGCCTTTTACCGGCTGATGATGGGGCGGGAGACTGTGCTGAACTCGCTGGTGATGATCCAGCCCACGCTGATGTCGTACACGTTCAACGGCCCACCCACGCCCGTGCTACTGGACGTCGCGTCCATACAACCAGACTGCATCTTACTGCTGGACACGTTCTTCATGATCGTGGTCCACGCCGGGAGCACCATCGGTGAGTAAATCTTTTAATTCTCGTACGCATAGGCGATTCGACTGACGTCGTGTTTTGTTTACGTTCACAGCCGCGTGGCGCAAGGCAAACTACCAGGACCAGCCCGAACACGAAGCCTTCCGCGCGTTACTGGCGCAGCCCGTATCGGACGCGGCGGCGGCGATGGGCACGCGGTGTCCCACGCCGAGGTTGGTGGAGTGCGATCAAGGCGGGTCGCAAGCGAGGTTTTTGTTGGCAAAGCTCAACCCGTCGGCGACGCACGCCACGAGCGACGCGGCGGCTCCGAGTTACGACAACGCGATGGGCGGTGTGGTGGGCGCGGGCGGGCCGGAGATCATCTTCACGGACGATATATCCATGAACGTGTTTTTACAGCACCTCGCGAAGCTCGCGGTGCAGGGGTGATACTTGTAGGAGGGGTGGCATTTGTGAAAATAATTTTAGCGACCAAGGAGTGATACGATACTGCCGAGGGGTTCTTTTCCGTGGTGACAGGGGAGGACAGGCGGCGAAGGATGATCAGCAGGTGTTAGAACGAATGAGTGGTATTTCATCGCAGGTGCTCCGCGTGCTTCTTGGCGTATTTCTCCCACAACGGGCACTTGTTGTCCACCGCGTACTGCAAGCAGTCCCAGTGTTTGTTACCGGCTGCGGAAGAGCACGTGGACGAGTCCCAAGGGCACCCGTTCTCGTGCAAGTACTGGAGAGCGGGCAAATGTCCATCTGCGGCTGCGTAGTAGCACGTGTCCGCACTCCAATCACGGTTGTTCTCTCGCGCCCACTTCAGCAGCCTTACACTCCCCCGGCGAGCAGCAAAGTAACATACGTGTTTCGCAGCTTGACCAAGAAGTCCAACGACTCTCTCGTAGGGTAGAGACAGGGCTTCGTCGTTGTCCAACAGGCGTAGGATACGAGCAGCCCGCGGCCAAGCATAAACGGATCCATACATGTGCGGGAACGCGTCGAAGTCGAACTCGAGAGGGTACGCTGCGGCAGGCTTGGAGGCGTCCCTCCACACCTTGCTCACCAGCGCGAGGTTGACGCGGGTCTTGACGCACTGCACGTGGGAGAAGACCACGGTCGCGATATCCAAGTGCGGATCGAAGGTTGGACGGTACGCATCGAGCGTCTGTACGCCGTTCCTGAGCTGCATGGTGAGGCGGTGCGGGGGCGAGTGTGTGGTGCGTCGTGGCTTTTCTCGGACGTCACGGAGATTCTTAACCATAAATAGACTCCTGTCACGTTGCCGCTCGGCACCCGAAGATTAGGCTGAGTCATGTCGTTACGCTGCAGGTGGCTGAAACACGCGAGATCTGGCGCGCGTTCTCCGCATTAGGTGTGGCGCGAGTGGACCGCCCTCGCCCTGGGTTCGTCGGTGACACGCCGCGGGTGACGCGCGCGCGGTCCGCGCGGCGGCGTACATCGCCCGGACGGGATGGCGGCGCTGTGCCTGGTGGGCTGCGCCGGTGGAAACTTTGGACGGACGCAGAAGGTGTACGATGGAGAGCAACGGCGGGTGGTGATCGTGGGGGGCGGATTCGCGGCGGTGCACATGTGCGAGGAGCTCGCGAAGCACCCGCACAACATCAAGGTCACCATGATCTGCCCTAACGACCACCTCGACATCGCGTGGGCCTCCCCGCGCGCCATCGCCCGCCCCGAAACCGCCAACCGCAACGTCATCCCGCTCCACAAGATCTTCCAGCGCTCCAAGCACGCGCACGACATGGTGACGCACGTCCACGACACCGTGGCGTGGGTCACGGAGACATACGTGGAGACCGCGATGAGCTGCGAACGGCACGAGTACGACGTCCTCGTCATCGGCACGGGCGCCACCTACGCGGAGGGCAGCGAGGCCAAGCGACTCAAGTCCAACCACTCCTCCATCGGCGGCGCCGATCGCGTGAAAGAACTTCGAGAACTCGCGGAGCGAGTCAAGGGCTCCAAAGGCGTCATGGTCGTCGGCGCAGGGCCGACGGGCATAGAGCTCGCCGCCGAGCTCGGCGCCGCGTACCCACACGTCCCGATCAAGCTCGTGACTAACAAATACGAAGTCGGAGCCGGGATGCCGAAGCCGGTGAAAGCCGCGCTTCAAGCCGCGTTTCAATCGAGGCCCAACGTGTCGTTCGTCACGGGCGAGCGTGGATCGATACTGGACTCGAAACGGCACGGGTGCGACGTCGTGTTCATGTGCGCCGGGATGGAGCCCAACACGAGCTTCCTCGGCGGCGGCGCGTTGAAGGCCAGTTTAGACGAGAAGGGGTTCATCAAGACGGGTGCCACCGGTCGGGTGCTGGTACGTTCATCTTATCATCAATTCGCGTATGGACAGTACGGGCAATCACAAGTAGACTGACGACGTCGTGTTCAACTCTTATCTCTTATTACAGGACTTTGCCAACGTCTTTGCCCTGGGGGACTGCGCCAAGACGTACGCGGACTGCGGCGAGATGGAGATGATGAGCGAGCGGTACCGGCGCGAGCACGACACCGAGAAGTTCGCGCGTCGCGTGTGTGCCCGGAACGTGCTGCGGTACCTGGCCGGGCAGGACTTGGTGGACAAGGCGGCGAAGGGTCGCAGGTGGTGGCACGCGGTCGGGGGTTCGGGTCGAGACGAGGATACGGGGAAAGAGTACGCGTATCCCGGCGCGGTTATCTCGTTGTCACCGGGGGATAGCGTCGGGTACGTGCGTGGGAGTGTGACGCGGGGGTGGTACGCGGCGGCGAGGAAACGGAAGGACCTGTGGAGGATGAGGCTCAGCAAGAAGCTGACGGGGCACGACGGGCCCCACTACACGTGACGAATGATGTGATTCTTAGTAAAAAGCTCGCGAAGAAATACGGTAGCTCTTACATTCTTCCCACGCGAGCACCACCGTCGCGAGCGTTCTTCCCACGCGCGTCGCTCCTCTTGTACGTCCGCGAAGTGGTCAGCATGCGCGTCTCGCGAGCGCTGCTTCAGGCGGCGATGGACAAGATCCACATGCGCGGGATGACCTTCATGGGGTACCACGGCGTCTTGGACGCGGAGCGGGTCTTGGGGCAAAAGTTCGTCGTGGACGTCACAATGTCCGCCGACATGCGCGCGGCGGGTGCCAGCGACGACATCGAACACACGGTGGACTACGCGAGGGCGTACGATTTGGTCAAACGAAGGGTGGAGAGCGACCCGGTGAACCTCATCGAGAAGGTGAGCGCGGACATCGCGCGAACGCTCCTTCACGAATTTCCCACCGTCGAGGACGTGCGGGTCGGGGTGCGGAAGCCGCACGTGGCGGTGAGCGGCGTGGTGGACTCGCTGGGCGTGGAGATTTACAGGAAACGGGGCGAACAGTTCTAGCGACGAGTGATGGGCGTGTCGTCGCGCGAGGAGGAGGGCGCGGAGACGGGGACGATAGGGATGCCCGATGGGTATGATCAGTTCTAGTAAAAAATAGTTTCGCTATCTGGACGCTCCCCGGGTCATTCCGGACCTTCCCCTCTGCTCCGTCACACCGACGCTCTCGTCGATGAGCACGTCCATGGTCCCCAAGACGCACTCCGGCACACCTCCCGTCCTCGCCCACTCCCGTTCGTACGCCGCGACGGCGCCCTTATCACCCCCGACGCCGCTGCGTCCGCCCCGACTTAACCTCGACAGCGCCGTCGTCCTTGACACGCCACCCGCGGCGGCTTCCAGCTTACCCGGCGGGACCGCCACCGCCAACGCGTCCCTCATGACCCGATCCTTCAGTTTCCGGTCATCCTCCGTGGTGCACGTCAGCGAGGGCGACGCGTTGACCTCGATGAGCCAGGGCTTGAGCTGCTCGTCGATGAGCAAGTCGTACCTGAAAAAAAATACGACGTCATCAATCTAATTGCCCATACCATAAACAAAATAAACTCTCACCCGTAGAGCTCGAAGCACCGCCTGTCGTTTATGATGACGTTCTGGACCGACTTGAGGGAGTACACGATGGCCTCGTCGATCTGACGGAACAGCGTATCCGCGACCTCCTTGCCCATGGTACCCTCGATGTACAGACGGAGTAAGTGGATGGCCCACTTGTTTCCGTGCGACGCGTTGTAGTCCTCGCCTTTCTTCTGAATGGCGACTGAACGGCATGGATGAATGGATGAATGAACGTCAGCGAGATTGATGCGTGGATTGACGAGAGCGGCTTAGGGTTTAGGGTTCCACGGGGGGTTCGACGGGGACGATGAGAACAATACGTACCGTTGGTGAGGTGTACGAACGGGTTGTCCATGTCCGCCTTTGCCTCGCTGTAAGACACCGAACAGAACCTCGCGAACCCGAGCCGCGACACAAACGCCCTCAGCGGCCGGTAGCTCGTGACCACCACGTATACCCGGAGGTCGAACTTCTTACCTCCGATGAGAAGCGGGTCCTGGACGTACCGGGAGACGATGTAGGACTCGGTTTTATCGTTTTCGGCTTTGCGTTCCTCCGCGGTTTTCCATCTCGCGTCCGGTCCGTCTTTGGCGTTGTACCCTGTAAAACACAAAGTTCATATGGGCAAACAGTTAGAGAACAAAAAAGTAAACTCACCGTTGCTCCATTTCTTGATTTGCGTCAGCTTGTTGATGAGGAAGATGCCCTTGCCCTGTGCTTTACCTATCGGTTTCATGATCCACGTCCTGTCCGGCGCGCGTCGGAACTCCTCCACGAACAGGGAGTAGTCGGACGGTAACGAGAACGTCGCGGGGACGAAGTCCAGCTTGGGCAGTAACTCCGTGGCTGACATGCCTGTCGTGTTGAAGTTGCCGTTGCATTGGCCCGCGCCGTTGGACTCGAGCGCCGCCTCCTTCTCGCATTCTTTCCGGAACCGCTTGACGTTCTTGACCATGAGGTCCTTACGCGTGAGCTCGTAGTGGTTCGGGAAGTGGTTCACGATCTGGTGGTCGCCCAGGCGGATGCCGTTCTCCGGGGCGAAGATCTGTTTGACGGTGCTGACGGACGCCCAGAAGACGTGCCAGTCGTCGTCGTACCGTGGGTCCCATCGCTCCCACCCTCGGCGCTCGAAGTTGCACGTCACCACGTGCTTGTCGAAGTCGGTGCGATACTTCAGCGGCGGGTCCCCCATGGGTCCCGCACCGCACGACCGCGCTCCGACCTTGTGGTTGAGTTCAAAATTTCCTAGTTGTTTCGTTTGAGAAATCTCGTTCGCTCCACACTTCACGGGGCGCGAGGGAGGGATGACGACGACGGTGTGGCGGCCACGCGTGAGGATTGCAGTTCCGGATATCGACGGTGCTGATGTCGACGAGAATCGGAGAGAAGAGTTGACGACGAAGGGCACGAAGCGGAAGCATGCCCCGAAGCACCACGGGCCGTGCGAGCACGGGGTGAAACCTCGCTCGAAGTGCACGGTGCGCGGTGCTTGTCCGCACGGTCGTCGGCGCTCTAGGTGCAAGGAGTGCGGTGGGGGTGAAATCTGCGAGCACGGGCGTGTACGCTCTACGTGCAAGGAGTGTGGTGGGTCACAAATCTGCAAGCACGGTCGTGAGCGCTGTAGGTGCAAGGAGTGCGGTGGGTCACAAATCTGCGAGCACGGTCGTATACGCTGTCAGTGCAAGGAGTGCGGCGGGGCATCAATCTGTGAGCACGATCGTCAGCGCTCTAAGTGCAAGGAGTGCGGTGGTGCATCAATCTGCGAGCACGGCCGTGAGCGCCATGGGTGCAAGGAGTGCGGTGGGTCAGGAATATGCGAGCACGGTCGTATGCGCCGTCAGTGCAAGGAGTGCGGTGGGGGTGCAATCTGCGAGCACGGTCGTCGGCGCTCTGTGTGCAAGGAGTGCGGTGGTGCATCAATATGTGAGCACGGTCGTCAGCGCTCTCTGTGCAAGAACTGCGGTGGGGCGTCAATCTGCGAGCACGGCCGTCAGCGCCATCGGTGCAAGGAGTGTGGTGGGTCACAAATCTGCGAGCACGGTCGTATACGCTGTCAGTGCAAGGAGTGCGGCGGGGCATCAATCTGTGAGCACGATCGTCAGCGCTCTAAGTGCAAGGAGTGCGGTGGTGCATCAATCTGCGAGCACGGCCGTGAGCGCCATGGGTGCAAGGAGTGCGGTGGGTCAGGAATATGCGAGCACGGTCGTATGCGCCGTCAGTGCAAGGAGTGCGGTGGGGGTGCAATCTGCGAGCACGGTCGTGTACGCTACAGATGCAAGGAGTGCGGTGGTGCATCAATCTGCGAGCACGGTCGTCGGCGCTCTAAGTGCAAAGATTGCCACGCGGCGAAACAGTAGCACTAATATTAGCAGCTCCACGTACAAGTAAGCTACTCCTAGTCAATCTCCGGCTCCACGTGTTCCCACCCGGGCGTCAAGTCAACTTGCGCACCCAACGCGCGATGTAGAACCCGTCGCAGCCGTGCAAGTCGGGCCTCAACGCGAAATCGTGAGACATACTTGTAACAACCCCGTTCTCAACCCCGTTCCCGTCCTCTAAATCCTCTGATTCAATATCCCCCGTCATGCTCGGCGCCAAAGGCCACTGCGCCTTGAACGGCAACGGCGCGAACTCATCGCCGAACTTATCGTCGAACCATCGACGCACGGCTTCGTTCTCAGAATGTAAAAGGGAGCACGTGGCGTACACGAGCGCGCCGCCGCCGGGCCGAACTAGGCCGGCCGCTTTGGCGAGTATCCGGCGCTGAATCTCCGGGAGTGAGAGGTTCGTGGATGCGCCGCGGCTGCCGTCGGAGTCGACGCCGTCGGTTTCGTCGTCGGCGTCCACCGGCGCGAAGATCCCGTCGGTGTCGTCGTCGTCGCCCCACTCGGTGGAGAACCGGTGAGGATCGCGATTGAGCGCTTCTTCGTGTTGCTCGCGCCATTCACCGATTGACTCGCCGTCGATGAGCCAGCGCATGGACGGTGTCCTTCGCAGCGCACCGGTGGAGGAGCACGGCACGTCGCACAACACCAGGTCGTACCTCGGGTCCACTCGGGAGACGTCGACGGGGCTCAATGTGTCCTCGCCGGTTATCTCCTTCTCTCGCTCATTTTCTTTTTCTTTTTCGGATCCGACGACGTTGATGGGTTTCTCGCCGTTGCCCACGCGCGCGGCGTCGCGCATCACGTCGAATGATATCACGCGCACGTCGCCCGTGACCCCCGCGCGCTCCGCGTTGCTCTCCAGGTGCCTCAAACGCCGAGCGTCCACGTCGAAGACGTCAATCGCGTACTCCTCTACTTCGCCGATCGATCTGCGGTGATGAAGCTCGCTCGCCATCGCCAACGTCTTGCCGCCGTTCCCCGCGCACATGTCCAGCACGACGCACTCGCGTCTGCGCGGACCACACGACCACGTACTCGCGCTCGCCTCGCCCGCCGCCTCGACCGCGACGCGCGCCACAGCCTGCGACCCGGCATCCTGGATCTCGAACCATCCATCCCGCCAAACGTCCAGCCGGAACGGTGACCAGTTCTTGGGAAACACCAACGCGTCCTTAGCGCCGTCGACCGGGGTCTTAATCACGTCACAAGGCGGCGTACCGTCCGCCTCCGCCGTCTCGCGCAGGTTGACCTGCCACTCCGTCATGTCCATGCTCTCCACGCCCTCACGTTGCAGCCTACCGCGGAGATTGGTCAAGCGCTCCTCCTTGGCGCGGTTAAGCCTCGCGAACATTGGAGCCTTCCTGAGCAACGCCCGCGCGATTGCGTCGGCGACTTCAGTGCCGTGCTGATCGATGAGCTTAGACGCGAGCCACACGGGGATGGAGCGTTTCGCGGCGAGTCGTGTGGACGGATCCGTCGGCCAATCGATGGACGCCGGGTCGATTATTTTGTCTTTGATCGACGTTAGCTTCGCCGCCGCGAAGCATTCGTCCCGGACCGCACCCTCGCCGTCGTCACCCAACCCCGCCCAATACACGGCGATCATGGCGTCCGCGGCGTCGAGGTACGAGAGCGTGTCGGGTCGCATGTCGTCATCGCACTCGTCGGCGATCTCCTGGTCGCACAGCGCCGACCACAGCGCGGCTCTGCCAAATCCCGGGACGGTCATGTCCGTCATGGCCGCTTGGTGCGCGAGATACGCGAGGCGAATGCGGTTCACCTCGGACGCCAGGACGGCGTCGGCGATGGCACCTCGCTCGGTGTTCGTCGGCGGCTCGGCTCCGGGCCATCGATCGGAAGATGAACCGTCGTACACGAGCGACTTCCGCGGGCGGTACTGCGCCCTGAGCGCCTTACGCATCACTTTTTGCGCGTCGGTTCCGGGGTTCGCGAGGATGTGCGCCAACGCCTCCACCGCGCGCGCGTGCACCAACGGCCACCGCACGGGATCTGCGGGGGGCTTGGTCTTCTTGGCGATCGCGGGCGTGTCCTCGTCGGGGGCGTCGCGATGCGCCTCGAGGCGTTCATCAATCTCGCGCTGCGTCGCCACGACGTCGGGGACTTGGTTCGGCTCCGTCGCGCGTATCCGCGATGGACCCGCGCGATGCGATCGGACGCGGCGATGCGGACGCGGGCGGGATGCCCGCGCCATCGCCGCGGTCGCGAGGAGCGGCGCGGAGGCCGCCATGTGGTTCGTGCTCCGTGCGCCGAAACGAGTGACCGATGACCTAGCTAGTATAAATCCTTCACGTTGTTATTTGGCGTCGAAATCACTTGCTGGAAATCATCACTCGCGTGGGCGCCTGCGTGCATGTCGAGCTCGTCGAGGGGCCTGGCCAGGCTGGTCCGGCGCCTCGCGTCGACCAACGTGCCGTCCCCAAAGCTGGCGGCGAACCACCTCGGAGCGATCAAGTGCGATAACCAGGGCAACGCGTGGAAGGTGGAGGTGCAGGTCGGACGGGGCTCGGGGCTGCTGGGCCACCTTCACCCGCGGGACGCGCCCCTCCTGGAGCGCACCGGTTCCTTCGGAGACACCCCCGCGACGCTCACCTCGCGCCCAGGGATGCTCATCGCGAGGTTTCAGCCGTTCAGCGCGGTCATTGGCGATAGCTGCGCGCTCCTCATGGACTCAGACCGAGCCTCGTCCAAGGTGAGTGCCACCCATCTGGGTGCCCAATTTACAATTTAATTCTTCCCCGAATCGAGTCCCGTCTCTAACTCCTCACCACCGTCCCGTCTCACTCCTCAGGCTGCGGCGGGTGCCATCGCCGGTACGATGAGCAACAAACACTCGGAGAATGGAAACCACTCAGATGGGACGGTCACGGACGCGGTCGCGGCCGCCGCCGAGGGCTTCGACCCAAAGATGCACGCGAAGATCGCGACGAAAGCAGACTCTCATCATCGTCAGCCACTTCGGTCGTCATCCGACGCCGGCATCCCCGTCGACGACTTCCCGCTCCGATGCCTCGAGTGCGTCCTCGACGAAGCCACGGGATACTACCACCAGAAGATGCGACGCCTGAAGCTGCTCACGGACTACTGCCTGGAGACAATCACGGACGAGCTCAAGACGACCAGGAGCGGCGTCGCAGGTGAAGCCGGGTTCCAGCGCCTGCTCCCGCTGAGACGCGCCATGACCGAGCTGGAGAGCGACATACGGGAAGCTCACCACGCGATATCGGACGCCATGCGTTCGGACGAGCGCGTCGACGGCCTCTTACCCAGGTGCTCGCGCGTGGCCTACGCCGGGGATGGGCGAAACAGCCTCAACGCCGGCGGAAAAGTCGCTGAAAAAGTCACAGACGCCTCCGTCTTGGAGGCGGGTCCCCGCGAAGGATCCTCCGAAACGGAGTTTAGCGAGGCGGAGACGGTGGCGCGGCGCGAGACGACGATGCGACTCTTACAGACGCACCTGTGGCGCATACGCGCGGCGGGCGGGCAGCTCGAGGAGATGTCCCGCCAGGTCGAGGATACCCGGCAGGTGTGGGAACTGTTCCTGGACGGCGTTCGAAACAGAACGGTTCGGCTCAACCTGCAAGCCACCATCGCGACACTCGCGCTGACCGTCACCGCCGTCCCGGCGTCCCTGTTCGGGATGAACATACCGAGCGGGCTGGAACAGGCGGACCCGACGCTGTTCTGGGGGGTAACCGCGACACTAGCCGCAGTCTCAGCCGCGACGTGGATGCGGTTCATGGTGAGTTTCTTAACCCTATATACGTAGACTACTCATACGGGCAATTAGAATGACCTCCTTGACGTGTTTCTTTACTATTCAACAGGGTGTCTACCGCGGCGGAACCGGTTTGTCCAGCGCCAGGGCTGCCGACCTCCGCGCGCTGCGGTTCGTGCTTCAGCGCATGGACGAGCTCGACGACGCGATGCGGGTGCGGGGCGAGGGTGTGCCAGGACGCGGCGGGAGGATCGTGAAGACGCGGGAGGACCTCGCGGGGGTGGTACGTTTTATTTTTGTTCTGTGACTGTTTGCCCATATGGACTTTGTGTTTTTCAGGTCCGCGACGCCGGACATAGAGTGGGTCTCGAGGGCGTCGACGTGGCATCGTTGGATCCCGCCGCGCTCGAGCTGCTGTTCAAGGTGTTCGACAGGGACGGGGACGGCAGGATCGACCCGAGCGAGGAGTGGGTGATACGCCCGTGGCCCCAGAAGCCGGACGAGGTGAAATAGCCGGACTAAATAAAATAAAAGTTTCATCGCCTGCTCATCCGCGACCGCTGTTCTCTAGCGGAAGCCGTGCTAGCGGAAGCCGCGCCGCTCTGCGCCTTCATCATGCTGCGCACGCTCGGCGGCGGCCCGCCTCCGGTGTCGCGCGATGTCCCCCTAGATCCTGCCGCGGCGCCCACCACGGGCCTCGCGCGCTCCTTTTCCTTCTCACTCTCCTGCGCGATCTTAGCCAACACCGCCTCCTCGTCGACCTCGACGGTTCGGGAGTACTCCTTGAAACTGTCGTCGGTTTCGCGCCTCTGCGCCTCCGTGAGGTACCTTTTCCGGTGGTACAGCACGGTGTCCACGTGCGTCCTGTGCTGCACCGCGAGGTCCAGCGCGCGTCGCCAGTTGAACAGCCGCACGTGCATGTCGATGGCCCGGTACGTGGCACCCGCTTGCAACAAAATCGCCTCAGCCTCATCCGGCTTTCGCCGAAACAACGCCAGCTCAGCCATCCGCCCTTCCTCCGTCGGGATCTTCCGAATCGCCTGCACGAACTGCACCTTCTCAACCTCCTCCACCGCGGCGTACGCAATCTCCGCAGTGTTCAGGTCCTTGTTCGCCACAGCCATCGCGGCGAGACACGCCCACATCGAATCATCCTTGACGAAACGGCACAGACGAATAGCCGCGTCCCACTGGCCGGATAGGACGTGGCGGTACAACACCGGGACGTGCGCGCTCACCGAGCACGATATCCGCGCGCCGTCCATCCGCCGCACGGTGCAACGCGCGCCGTCGAAGGATACGATCTTCGCAGACTTGCCGAGATCGCCGTCCCGCGTCAATTTCGTCCTCGGCGCCAAATCGGCGTCGACGTACACGGCGTTGGGGTAGTACCTGAGTAAACAAAACACGACGTCAGTCTACTTGCCCATACAAAGATTAAAAAGAAACTCACCACACTTGCAGCCGGCCGTCGACGACCGCGGCGAGCATGTCGGTGGTATCGCTCCACCTCACATCGTCCACCATCGTCGCGAGTTTGACGACCGCGCGTGCGGCGGCGTTTGAAGATGAACCGGCACGTGCGTGTGAAGAAGATGCGACGTTCTCGTCGGATCCCAACACGGTGGCGAGGTACAGGTCGCGGTTGGCGTCGACGAACGCGCATCGTCGATCGGGCGCGGCGCCCGTCTGCGACAACGCGACGGAGACGACCTCAAGCGTATGCGTCACGTCCTCGCCCACGGGCCGACCGGCACTCGTGTCCAGGAACCGGAGACATTTCGTATCGTTCCTGTCGACGATGGCGCACGTATCCGGCGACAGAGAGGCGGACACGTCGGACAAAACGTCCGGCCGGGCGAACCCTTTCGTCTTGAGCTCGCAAATGAGCCTCCCTTCGTACCCGTACACCCTCGCGGCGCCCCCGTCGGCGCCGCCGGTGCACAGTAAGAAACAGGATCGGCACTGCAGCACCAGCGTGACGATATCACGCACGTCCAGCACGCACGCCGGGTGGTTCGACCACCGCCCGCCCGCGCCACCTTCAGATTTGTACACGCAAACCTGTTTCAAAAACACGACGTCATTCTAATTGCCCGTACGAAAACTAAAATAAACTCACCTGGTTCGTGGTGACGCATACTAAATACCCGTACGCGAGCGACAGCCGCGACGCCCTGTCCTTCAACTCGATCGTCGAGTTCGTCTCGGACGGCACGTCGCGTATACGTACGGTGTGCGGGTCCACCTGGTCAGCCTCGGTATCGCCCCACTCGAGATTCGAACCCACGACCCCGGCGAAGAACACGGACCCGCCCCCGCCGCCGCCCGCGAGTTGAGTCCCATCCGGTGACCAGCCCATCCCGAAGACGCTGCCGAACCCGTTTGTGAGACGACACCGCCCGCCGGTGTTCCACCCCGAGCGGTCGCACAGGTGCACGCAGTCGAACGAGCCGACCGCGAACTTGTCACCCCCCGGGGACCACGCGACGGACGTCACGGGATGCTCCAGCGTGACGCTCGAGAAGAGCAGCCGGCCGAAGCCGTCCCAAACCTTGTACCTGCAGTCCTCGCCTCCGCTCACGATGACGTCGCCGAGGGGTGACCAGTCCACACCGAGAACGGCACCCTCGTGCGCTTTCCAACGAATCGTCTTACGTCCCCCAGGGTCCGCGGATTTGACGTACAGGTCTTTGCCGCTGCCCAGCGCGACGGCGTCGGATTGCGGGGACCATGCGAGCGTGTGTACCGCGTGCGTGAGTTGCTCGAGTGTGGCGCGTAGCATGCCGTTCCGTCCCCACGTCTTCACCGCGCCGTCCTCGCCGCACGTGGCGAGCGCGGTGCCGTCGGGGTTCCATCGAAGTGAGACGCACGCGCCGCGGTGGGCGTCCGGGACGTGCCGTTCGACGCGTCCTCCGCGGGTGATGATTCGGAAGGAGCCGTCGGAGAAGGAGCACGCGAAGACGTCGTTGCCGCCGGTGCCGCCGCCGCCGCCTTTACCCGCGGGGAACCAGTGCATGTCCGTGACGTACCCTTCGAGGTCGCACACCTACCGGGGGAGATTTTGTGAGTGAGTGGTTGGATGTCAGGGTCGGGTGCATGATGCGCGTTTGATGTCGGGGCGAGTGAAGATTTCATTGCAACGGTCGTGTTTTCGCACCTTTCCGCCCGCGTCGCCGTTGATGTCCCATCGGCTGACGGTCTTATCGTCGCCGACGCTGTACAGCTCGTTGAACGCGTTCCATCCCACGCATGCCACGAGCTCCTTGTGCACGTTGCTCGTGGACGTCACGTTGAGACGCATGTTGCGCCCGCCGACTGTGCTGTTGTCAGATCTGAGAGGCGTTTGACTTTGAGAAATTCGGCAAAAGGTCCCTCGAGGATTGGAAATCTTGAGAGTTTCTGTATGAGTAAAATATAGAAATACCACTCAATTACCTTCCGTATGAATTCCAGTTAGACCCACGCGAGATCTCAAACAGAGAATGGCGATCGTCCCCGAGAGATAAGCTAAGCCACGAGAAACCGCGTGTCCATCACTCAAACGCGGTCGACGCGCCCGGCCCATTGGCCCCGCGCCGACGCGCCACCGACCAACTTGGCCGATCCAATGTCCTCGACGAACGCGGATCGCGTCGCCAGCGGCCCCCTCGCCGCGGGCTCGGTGCCCAAGGAGGTGACGTGGGACGGGCTCGACAAGCGCAAGTTTTTCGTCGTGGGCGCAGGGATGTTCAGCTGCGTGACGTGCGCGCTCTACCCGCTCACGGTGATCAAGACGCGACAGATGGTGGACGGCAGCGTGCCGGGCGGTGGGAGGCCACCGCCCGCGCTGTCCATCGTGCGGGACATAGTCAAGGAACGGGGCATACCAGGCCTGTACCGCGGGTTCGGCACCATCGTCGTCGGAACCCTTCCCATCAGGTTCGTCTACCTCAGCACCCTCGAGGTGGTAAAGGCACGCGCGCGGACCGTGTGCGAGGCGCTGGACCTACCCCCGATGGCGCACGGCATCGCGGACGCCGCGGGCGGCGCCACCGCCAGCATGTGCTCGCAGGTCCTCGGCGTCCCGGTCGACATCATATCGCAGAGGCAGATGGTACAAGGCGTCGCCGTGCGAGCGGCGTCGGGGGAAGGCACCGTCCGGCTGCAGGGGTACCGCAACGGCGTGGACGCGCTACGAACGATCGTGCGCACGGAAGGCGTGCGCGGGCTATACCGGGGCTTCGGCGCGTCCATCGCGACGCTGGTGCCGGGGAGCGCCATCTGGTGGGGATTCTACGGAACGTATCAGCGCATGTTTTGGTCCACGGTTCCAGCCGAGCTCGGAGGCGCTCGGGTCCGCGAGAAGGCGCCGTCGCATGATGCTCTCGGCGACAGCGACGAGGCGACGCAGGCGTTCAAGGCGGCGGTGGAGAGGGGCACGGCGGCGTCGAGCGCGATCGACGCCGAGACGGGCGTCGCCGTCGAGCCCGGCGAAAGTACGGTTGTCGCCGTGCAAGTCGCGAGCGGCGTGTGCGCGGGGGCGACGTCGGGGTTCATGACCACGCCGTTGGACATCGTCAAGACGCGGCTGCAGGTGCTGTCGGGTCCACAGGGGGGTGCGTCTGGGGTCCCTGGGGTCAGGCACACGTTCTGGAGCACGGCGGCTGAGCTGTACCGGCAGCACGGAGCGTCAGGTTTCTTCCGAGGGGTCAAGCCCCGGATGATGTCGGTGTCCATCTGGGGAACCACGATGGTGACGACGTACGAGTTCTTGAAGCGAACCAGTAAGATGGACACCTAATGGGAGAGATAGCGGACAGTCCTTTTAAACCGGGAGACTTCCCTATGCGTTATTACAGTGTCGTTTCGTTCATTCCGGGTCCGACTCGGTGATGGGCACAACTCTGTCCTTTTTCGGCGACACATCTTTAACCTTGAGCATGGCTGGGGTGTAATCCGCTCGGAGGTGAATCACCCGCACCATCTCCTCCACCGCGGCGTCCCCAGCCTCCTTCGCGTGAAGCGCTCCTTCGCGCTCGATGTCGACGCGCATGTTAGGTCCGTCCCTGCGTTCGGTCCCGGCGCTCTCGATGCTCCGCCTGGCGCGTTCAGCCTCGGCGTCGTCGACGGCGGCGGCTCTCTGTAATGAACAAAACACGACGTCACGTCAGTCTAATTGCCAATACGAAAGAATACAAATAAACGCACCGTCTCGCGTAAGAGTTCGGGTAAAGCGTGCGCCGGTATGAGCAAAGCGTTGCATCGATCGAGCGATTCCCTCCACGCCCTCGCGGCGGCGCTGGTGCGCTCGTGTAGCTTACACGTGCCCTTGACCCACACATCGAACTCGCCGACGTCCCGCTTGAGCTGCAGCGCGCCGGTGACGGTGTAGTGGAACCTCATCGTATGCGCGGTGACTGTCTTGTGCAACGCGGAAGCGCACTCCTCCGCGAAGGTCCGGATGTCTGCGTCGAAGCCTTCGAGTGACACGTCGGATTCATCGAGCGAGAGGCACTCAACCGCGACGAGGTAGGTCTCGCGGACGAGCGCGAGCGCGGCGGCGCACGCGGCCGTGGATTCCTGCCCCGGGAAGTGCGTCCAGGTGTCCATCTCCTCCTCGTTGGGTTTGAAATCCGCGCGTTTTTGCGTTCCCGAGAGGGTCCGTTCCACGACGAACATGAGCGATTTGAGCCCCTTGCGAAGCGCGGCGACGACGGCGTCGGACGTATCACGGACGCACTCGGCGTGGCGGTCGGCGACGGCCGCGCGGCACGCCTCCGCGGCGGCTCGCGCGATCCTCAGCGACGCCGCCGCCTCGGAAAATTTATCATTCGTCTCAACCTCGACCGCGCCGGCGCCGATCTCGGACTGAATCTCCGTCGCCACGTCGTTGGTCCTAGCCTGAATTCCGTCGCATATCCGCCGCGTCGCGCCCCTCGCGCGCTCCACCGCGTCCACGCACGCCGCCGCCGCTCGAAGCACGAGCCCAACGCCCGTCTTGGCCACCTCGGTCGGATCCGAGGACTTATCGAACCGACCGCTCCGCCGTTCGCACGCGTCCACCGCGGAGTTGAGCGCCAGCTGGCACAGTCGCTCCGTCTCCCTCACGAACGTCTCCACGAGCGCGAGCTCCTTCTCGACGGACTCGCGCAGCGCGGACGCGGAAGCGACGGCGCGCGCCACCTTCGCGTCCTCCCGGCTACTCCCGGAGGACTCGAGTTGACTCGGTTGAGTGCCGCGGTTCCCTCTATACCCGGTTCCCTCTTCGTTCGACGCGCCCAATGCCGTGCCTTCGCTCGAGACGAGCGGGAGGACACTCGGCGGCGGTGAAAGCACGATCGCGCACCGCTCGCTCGCCTCCCTGTGCCAGCGAATCAGCCGGTCGAACCCCGGAACGGCGCCGCCTGATGAATCCGGCGTGGCGCCCGCCGCGGCGGCTGAAGTCGAAGCCAGACCCACCAGCGCGTCACCTTCCGCGTTCCCGTACCCTTCCCTGCGCTCGGAGAAGAGCGCGTCGCACATGCCGGCGGCGTCCACGGAACGACCCGCTCTGGCCGCGACCGCCGCGAGCTCCTGCCCGAGACGGCGAGCGCGGTCGACGGCGCCGGCGAGAATTTTGGCGTAGCACGTCAGCGCAAAGTGCCCCGGCCCCGGCGGCGTTCCTTCCACGATGGCGTCCCTTCCTACACCAAACGAGTTCTCGAACTCGTCGCGCGCGGGGTCGCCGTAGAACCCGGCGTTGGGCTTGGCGGCGAGGAAGGAAGGGGTCATGTACTCGGTGTAAGACCTCGATCGCGAGTGCCCGCCCGCGGTTTTGACTTGCGAGTGCGTAGTCTTGGGCGCGCTCGGGCTGGCGGGCTGCGATCGTTCGCCGAGCGGCGGGACCGTATCCTCCGTCTCATCGTCGGTCCCGGGTAAATCCTTGCCGCCTTCCTTCTTCTCGCCGCCTTCCTTCTCGCCGCTCCCGGGCCGTCCCTCGAGCATCCCGAAGCTCCTGGAGTGCCCGAGCTTCGACGGAACGGCTCCCTCCGTCTGCGGCGGCGCCGGCGGCTGCGCTTGCGCCAAGTCGAACCCTCCTCCCCTTTGGTTCACATCCCCGCCGAAGCTCACGTTCCGCCGGTGTTTCCGCGCCGTCGTCGGGTTCGGCGCCTTGCGCGGGGACATGAACGAGCTGAAGTAGCTGCCTTCCGACGGCGCGGGCGGCCCCGGGACCGGCGGCGGCGGCGCGTTCGGTCCGGCGACCGCGTCGACAGCCGCGCCCGCTCTCTGCTCCACGACGCGTCTTAACAACTGATCCACCGCGTCGGACGATGTCGGAAAAACCACGCGCGCGGTCTCCACCTCTTTAGTCGCCTCCTCGAGGGTCTCTTTGAAGAAGACTTCCAGAGCTTCCAGAGCCGTTTCCGCGGCGTCCGACGCCTCTTTTTCGTCAGACAAACCCGATCCAAACGCCGGCGCCGAATCGTGAAGCGCGTCCAGCCGCGTCAGCGCCTCAACCTGCAAAAACATCGGCCTGGTGGCGACGAACCGCTGGATCAGCGAGGCGCCGCCGTTGAAGTGCGAGACGGTCCTAGCGCACTGCCGCATGCCGACGACGTCGCGCTTGAGCTCGTATCGTTCAAACTTTTCGAGCAGCCGGTTCTCGAGGCCGTCGCAATATCGCTCCAAGTTTTCCACCGCTATTGCCAACGACGGCTTTCGTTGGTCGTCGTTCTCGAAGTCAGCCTGCGTTACATCGCGTTCGTGTTCGCGCGCGAGCTGTAAGAGTCTCTGCGCGAGTTTGGCAGCCTCCGCGTGCCGTTTCGGATCGGTAAACACGTCGGCGACGACGTCCGTGTCGTCGTCGAGGTTGAGGCCCAGACCGAAGCCCGTTTCGTCGTCCTCTTCGTCGTCGTCGTCCGAGTCCGTATCGAGGTCCACGTCGAGGGAATCGTCGTCGCCGTCCCCCAACAGGCCGTCGTGCCGTCGCGCGTTGAACATCGCGAGGTGCAGCGTGAGCTTACGCGCGCGCTCCAACGCGGACCGATGCGCGTCCGCGCCGCGAAGCCGTTCGCCGATGCCTGCGCTGGATCCCGCGACGTGCGACACGCGCCGCTCGAGGTCGTCGAGCGCCGCGTGCATCCCGCTTGTCGCCCGTTCGAGCGCTGGTGCGTCGCGAAGGAACGCGCGTGTCTCATCGCGGGTCCCTTCCGCGAGCGCCGTGGCGCGCCGCGCGATGGCTTCGCGCTGTCGAAGCAGCGCGTCTTCGGCGTCGAGGAGTTTGGCGAGCATCGGGGTCGCCGCCGCGAAGGGTTCGTCGTGCCCGCCGCCGCTGAGTGGGCCGTGCGTGGGGGTGCCGAGTGGGGTCGGGAGGGGTTCGATGAGGGATTCGAGGTAGGCGTCCACCGAACGCTTGTCGCCAGCCTGATGATGATCGAGGAGGAGGGAGAGGCGTCAGGGGTGACATCAGATGATTCACGAACGTGTACGTGTGGGCACCCTGCTGGGAGAGGCGAGATGGGGAGATCTGGGAAGGGACGCACCGCGAACACCGGCGGCACCGGGGTCGTTTCCGCCATCGTATCCATGACCGGTAGGTGGTGTCTTCCGCGCCGTCCCGCGGGCGCGTCCCGCCGCGACCCTCTCTGTCCGCGCACGGGGCTCTGTCCGCGCGCGCACTTTGGCACCTTCAAACTGCGCCAAGCAAACCGCGTTCTGTTTCGAATTTCCCGCGGGCCTTCCGACGGTTCGTCGTGCACGTCACCGTCAGAGGTGGGCGCGAGGGAGTGAGGGAGCAGACCGCGCGTGGTGGCCATGGACGTCACTCGATACAACTTCGAAGAGAGCCTCGATGCCCTGCAGGAGGCCATCGACGATCCCGACTTTGCCTTCTGGAGGTGCGCGCGCATGTTCATCCTCCCGCCCCCGTCGCACCGAAAACCCCCCTCGGATGCCTCAAAACACGTGTGTTGAGGCGACGTCCCGTCTTACCGACCCCGTTCATCCACCCACGTCCACCCATCCATCCACAGCTTCGACTGCGAGTTCACGGGCCTCAACGTCGGCCCGAACACCACGCACGACCTACTCGATACCCCCGAGGAACGCTTCCAGAAGGTTCACCAGTGCGTCCGCGCGTTCACCGTGCTCCAAGTGGGCGTCGCCATCTTCGCGTTCGATCCAACCACCAGGCGATGGACGTGCCGACCGTTCAACTTCTGGACCATCCCGGACGCCAAGGTCGGTAAAGGGGTCTTCGCCTCGCAGGCATCGAGCCTGCAGTTCCTGGTGGAGTGCGGCTTCGACCTGAACAAGTGCGTGGGCAAAGGCATCCCGTTCGTGCCGGCGTCGGAACGCTCGAAAACGGAACAAAGGCGAGCGCAACTCGCGCAACGGCCGCCGATCATCCCATCCTCCGACCGCGACATAGCCTTCGTCCGCGACTTACTCATCAAGGTCACGGATTGGCTCACGCGGTCGGACAACGACGAGGAGGACAGCGCCGACGGCGGGTGGAACGACGACCTGTGCCTCGACCCGACCAACGGGTTCCTCAGGGCGCTTACGTACCAGATACTGGAACGCGACCCGGTTCGTTTCGGGGGTAACAACGACCGCGCGGACCCTGGGTTCATCGCGTGCACGTCGAGGGACTTCGCGGACGGCCTGCCGAGGATCGTGCTGTCCAGGGCGACGAAGGAAGAGGTGGCGACGCACCGCGCGACGAAGGAAGCCGAGGAGCGAAAAAAGGATCAGATGAAGGAAGGCTTCGGTATCGTGCTCGCCAAGCTCGGCGCGTGCGGGCGCCCGTGCGTGGGACACAACGCCATGTTCGACTGTGTGTACATCGTGGACAAGTTCCTGGTAAGTTCATTCTAATGCTTGTGTGGTCAGTTAGTATGACATCGTGTTTTGTTCACAGGCGGAGCTAGACGGCAGCTTCGAGGGGTTCAAACGCGAGTTTGACAAAACCGTGCGTGGCGCTTTTTACGACACAAAGCTCATAGCGCAACGGTGAGTTTCTTTCTATTTCGAGTTACTTTTTATGTTCGTATGGGCGATTGGACCGACGGCGTGTTTCGTGTACAGGTTCATGGACGGGTACCTCGACACCCTGCAGGAACAGTCCCGAAACGGCGAGACAGCCGCAGCCGACGCGGGCCCCGGCGCCGGGGACCCGCCCCCGCCCCCGCCGCCGCCTCCTACCCGCAGGGCACCGCTCGATACCGCGCTCGGCCCGCTCTACCGCCACCTCACGTCCCGCCCCTTACCGCCCATGTGGACCGAGGATATCTTACGCGAACGCTCAGCGGAGAACGAGGACGACGGCGCCGGCGGAAATAAGTCGAACTCGGCGGGGAAACAGTGGCGCGGCGACGGAGGCGCCATCCTGGACTGGATCTCCTTCCCCGACGGCTTCCAGCGGTACGACTCCGCGCTGCGAATCCTTCCCAACAACACCGGCGGGGTTAACAACGGGTCGCCAGACGTAGTCGCCAACGCCTACGGGAACATGTCGGGGTCCCGTCGAGCGCCGCCTCACTCGTTTGGGTTTGAACACGAGGCTGGCTACGACGCGTACATGACGGGCGTGTGTTTCCTCACGATGGTACTCCACTCCCGGGGGGTGGTGGCGTCGGAGGGTGGCGCGGTCCGCGTCTTCGCGGACCCCGCCGCCATGGCGCAGGAGAACATAAGGCGGGGTTTGGGTTTCAAAACGAATTTCAAAATTCTTCCCGACAGAAACGGTATCGGTAAGCTCGGCGCCTGCGTGTTCTCCGCCGCGGACGGCGTCGTGCCCTTACAGCGCAGCGACATGTCGCACATGTCACTCCGGGCCGGGTACACGGACGTCATCCCGGACAGGGGGCACGTGTACTTCCTCGTGGGCGCGACGGCGGGGACGACGACGAACGCCATCGCTCAACTCTTCGCCGCCGCGGGTCTCGGATCGCCGTTGCACATCGTGTTCGTCGGGCGGGGGACGGTGCGGGTCATCATGCACGGCACGCAGTACGCTGGCATGAGCCGTGCCGTGGGTAACACGCACTACGCGATGACATCAACACGGTTCGGGTCCGACCACAGGCGCGACCCGGGAGCCACGGTGATGCGCGACGCGCTGAGGACGGTTGGCATGGGCATCGAGGTGTTGTCCTACGGCGAATGGACTCGCGCCAAGGCTGACGAGCGTGAGGCGGAGATGGCCAACGCGGCGGCGGCGGCGGCGGACCTCGCGGCTAAGCTCGCGAGGAGCACCAGGACGACGGCGCAGATATCGGCGGAGGTTCACGCGAACGTCGCGAGAGCCGCGCAACGGAAACAGGCGCACAGACCCGGGACCAACTTTTTCGGCTTCGGTTCGATGCTGGGCCCCCTCGGGAAGAAGCGGACGAGGGAGACGGCGCGCGCGGGAGGGGCGGGGATGTTCCCTCCGCCTAAAAAGTCACGAGCGACGGGCGGGAGCGGCTGCGTCGTCATGTGAGAGTCGTGTACGAGTAAGATCGTGTACGAGCGGTCGCGTCGAAGTGTAAGAGATGAGAGTCGTGTCAAAATTGAAAATTGTTTCGCGGGCGAAGACCGCTTTCGGCGCCTCCCGTGGTTGTGACTAGACTGATAACTCAGCGGCTCCTTCACTCGCAGAAGATGCGGCCGGGCCCGCGCAGCAGCCCGCGCTTCAGGGCGTCGAAGTGCTGCTTCGCCCAGTTCGCCTTCCCCCCGTCGCTGGCGCAGTCCTCCTTGAACTTCTTCGCCACCGGATCGCTCACGTCGTTGAGCTCATCTCCGGTGCCCATCGCCAGAATCTGCACCTTGCAGCATCGTTCGAGGTAGTACATGTCGTCGAACGCCTCCGCGACGGTCGGGCCGCAGACGATGACGCCGTGGTTCGCGTGGAACAGCACGCTCTTACCTCCCATGACGTCCACCAGCCGTTCGCCCTCTGTGTCGTCTAGTACCAGGCCGTTGAACGTCGGATCGTAGGCGATCTCGTCGAAGAATCGCAGCGAGTTTTGGTGGCACATGCGCACGCGGAACCCTTTGGTGCAGCACAGCGCGGATGCGTAGGGTTGGTGCGTGTGCAGGACGCACACCACGCCGGTCTTGTGGATGGCTTTGTGGATGAAGAACGCGGTGGCGTCGATTTCTCCGTCGCCCTCGAGCACGCGTCCAGTCTCGTCGAGAAGAAGTAAATTGCTCGCGGTGACCTCGGTCCACAGGAGTCCGTACGGGATGCATAGGAACCTGTCGGTGGTTCCAGGGACCATGACGGTGAGGTGGTTGCATATACCCTCGTTCATGTCCATCTGGTCGCAGAGGTGGTAGCACGCGGCGAGGTCGACACGCGCCGCCCACACGGACTGATCGTATCCATCCGGGCACATGGATGGCACGTCCCGCCTGACCGGGCCGAGGGAGGCGCGACGCGTGGCACCGTCGCCGGCGCCGTCGCCGATGACGGGGTACGCGCCGGCGCCGTCGCCCGCCATCGTTACGAGCGTCGCGTGGGGATTGCGGCGGCTGTCGATGTAAGCCGGAGATGGATCCGTCTCGAGATGCGTCCACGGCGCCGCGTCCTTTGGCCACCAAAGAAGGCACCGACAGTGGATTTCCGCGGTCCGCAGAGCTCCAAATTCGCGCGAACAAGCCATGAGGTCCCAAAGACACCAGTGGGACGCCAGTGCCTGCTGCGCGAGACTGGGGCGAACGCGACGTTCGCTCGGGTCATTACGAAGGTCACCATGTCGCTGCCAAAGTCATCGTCCGAGGTTTGGCACATCCTCGAGGTACGCTTCTCCCCATCGTGCCGATATGCACAAAAATTTATTGGCGGCGACGTCGAGAATGAAACGCCCCACACGCCGCCCCTCCATCCTGACCGGTCCATCTGACCCGCCCCACCGTCCTCCTCCATTCGACAGGAACCAGAGACGGAACGTGATGAGGAGCTCCAGACGATCGAGGACCTGGTGGACGCTCTCAAAACCGGCGCGGTGCCCGACAGGCGCGACGCGTTGCTCGACCTCGCGGGAAAGATGGCCGCCGACGCGCGCATCGCGTGCTTCGCCGAAACTCACGGCGCGCGCGCGCTGCTCCTCCGCGGGCTGGACGCCGCGGTGCGACGGGGCGACGAGGCGCTCATGGACGCGGTCTCCGCGGCGCTCGCCGAGCACTCGCGCGCGCACGACAAGGACCACATGCAGGTGGAGCTCAAGGCGGTCGCCGGGTCGCAAGTGGGCGCCGCGGCGCAGAGACCCGCGGGCGTCGAGGAGGTGCGACTGCCGATGCTCGGTACGACGCTGCGAGTGCACGAGAGCGCGTGGGGGGACGCGGGGTTGGCGTGGAGGATATGGGGCGCGGCGAGGATCACCGCACACGCCATCGACCACGCCAACGTCTCCCACATGGAAGTGGGACGGAAGCGACGGTCGTTGGACGGCGGCGAACAGATGGGAACGGAAAGGGCTCGACGAAAGTCGGAGAACTTTGGCGAGACGTCCATCGCGACGTCCGAGCTCACGTTCGGGGAAGAGGACGCGTGCGGGAGTTGCGACGGCGCGTCATCACACGGCGACGACACCCACGTCATGCATGCGAGTCCACATGAGCAGCACGCGCACAGCTGTGCGTCCACCTCGTTCATCGTCCGCGGAAAGAGGGTGCTCGAGCTGGGCGCGGGATGCGGCTTGTGCGCGTTCGCGTGCGCCGCCGCCGGCGCGAAGGACGTCGTCGTCACCGAAGGTGCACCCGGCGCGCTCGCCGCGCTGCGACGCACGGCGGAGGACAACGAGTTCCCGGAGGGCACGCGCGTGCGGGTCAAGTTTCTGGACTGGCGCGACGACCAGGCGGCGGCGGACGAAGAATCCGGGATGCCAATCGACGCAGAGGGTGAAGCCCGGGAGAAGGCGGGTTCGGGCGACGTTTCAGATTCCGTCGACGGTCCGATAGGCTCGCCGCCGGTCAAGGGTGGGAACTGGGTGCACATGCTCAACGGAGGATCGGACGCGGCGCGGGACCTGGACAGGCTGGACGAGCACGAACGCTTCGACCTCGTCGTCGGCAGCGACTTGATTTATGACGAGTCCCACGCCGAGCCCCTCGCCGCGTGCCTCGCCCGGCGAATCGATAGAAGATACCAACACAGCTGTGCGCACGTCACGCTCGCGGTGCGCAAGGGTGAGCTGCTCGACGCCCTCGCGTCTGCGGCGATGCGCCGGGGTTTGATCGTCGGCGCGCACGCGGTGGAGAACTTTGACGAGGAAGCGGCGGTGCTGAGGGTGGCGACGGGCGGGCATATCACACGAGCGGAGCCCCCGGGGGTGGCGTCGTGGCGCGAGCGGTGCGGAGTGCAACTCGCCGCCGGGGAGGGCGTGGTGCTGCCGGTGGGCGGGGTGGACGCGGATGCGATGAGGGAGGGGTTCATGGACTTGGAGGGACGCGTCGCGATGCTCACGTTCAGGTGGCCGAGTGAGCGATGACTTTGAAAATTGAAGATTTTTATTAAAACTCACTCGAGCACTTGCCGCTCACTTGGCTTCGAACCAGGTCTTGGCGTAGTCACCGTCCACGTTGAGGTCGATGTCGCACAGGTTCACGTGGTCGTTGAACGGCTTCTCCATGTGCAGCTTGACCAGCGCCAGCGCCTCGTCCTTGTGCTCCTCGGGCCCCTCCAGGATGACCTCGTCGTGAATCTGCATGAGGAGTTTGAAACCCAGCTCGCTCAGCCGCGGGCACCTGTGGATCTGGATCATCGCGAGCATGGCGATGTCCGCGGCGCCGCCCTGGATCGGGGTGTTGATACTGGCGCGCAGCGCGTGCCCACGTCGCATCTCGTCGCTGCTGGACGCCTCCGGAAGGTTCCGGTGTCGACCCAAAAGTGTGTTCACCTTGCCCTTCTCCGCAGCCTTCTTGTGCTGCACAGCCTGCCACTCCCGCACCTCCGGCCTGTCGCTGTACCACAAGTCCACAGTCTCCTGCGCCTCCTTGGTGCTCACGTCGAAGTCCTTCGCGAGGCCGTGCGCGGTTTTGCCGTACGCGATGGAAAAGTTGAGAACCTTCGCCTTTCGACGCTCCGACGCGAACATATCCTTCACCAGCGCCGGTCTCTCCGACCCCACGTCGTCCTCGTCGATGTCTCCGTACTCCAACAAACACTTCCCGGCGTCCATGGCGTCGCGGATCTCTTTGTACATGCCCATTGCGGTCCTCGAGTGGAAATCGCCCCCCGCCTCGAACGCCTCCCGCATGGACACGCACCCGGCCATGTGCGCCAGTAGTCGGAGCTCGAGCTGGCCGTAATCAGCCACGACCAAAATCTTACCGGGCTCCGCCCTGAACGCCTTGCGGATGCCGTACCGATCCTTCTCGAGCGCGGGCTGGTTCTGTAAAGAAGGCCGCCGCGCGGAGAGGCGCCCGGTTTCGGTGTTGATGTTCAGCGCCGCGTGCACCCTCCCTCCGAACCCGCGCAAGTTATCGGACTGCAGCGGGATGATAAAGTTGGAGAGGAGGGTATCGATCGCCGCGACGTCGTTGAGCGCATCCACCGCCGCGCACGCCTCGACGCCGTCGAATCCGCCGCCAAAGGCTAGGAAAGCGGAGCCGCACTTTTTCGCCAGCGCCTCGTCTTTCTTATCGGCGTCGGACAAATCGTTCCAGCCGTCCACGAGCGCACGCGCGGCGCCTGGTTTACCCGCCAACGCGCGAAGCACCGCACCCGACACCGCGGGTAGTCCCGTGGTGGTGTACACCGGGGGTTGGAGGTTCCGCTTGGTGATCCCGTGGAGCGTAAATTTCGCAGCCTTCTTCGGCGCCTTGCCTTCGCGGCCCGACTCGTCCCACTCGGTCCACTCTTTGGACACCATCGCAAACTCCCGTTCCTTCTCCACCCCTGGTTTGTCCCGGCGCTTGTTGGGCGCGCCCGCGAAGAGTAGTTGCCGGACCTGGATCCCCGATCCCACGTTCATGTGCTCCGCGGCGGGGCACTTGCGAAACGCCCAAGCCCGGAAGTAATCCTCCGCGACTTTTTTATCCCCGAGCGCCTGGACCTCGGCGTCCGCGAGGTGCGCCTTGTCCACGTACATCCCGTTGCTCTCCATGTCCGTCAGCACCTCGCCAAACTCGCGGAGGTAGTGCACGTAAAAGTCCCAGAGGTTGGAGCACTTTCTGAAAGATGATTTTGTTTGAAGCACGGGGCACGCGTCGCATTCGATGCCTCTGAGCTTCGCCTCGAGGCTCTCGCGAAGAAACCACGTCGCCTGCGCGTCGAGCGCGGAGTACTCGATCCACGTCTCGCGCTGCGTCGGGTCTACCTGGATCTCGTCGATTGGAGGCAAGATGACCGTCTTGCCCGGGGTCCCGTCCTTCTTCAACTTGGGCTTGCCGAAGATCTTCTTCATCCCGCGCTTGCTCCGAATGAGCTCCTCCCCAGCCTCCGAGTACATCTCCCCCGCGTCCGACATCACCTTCGCATCGGACGAAAGCGCCTCCAGCGAGTACCCACCCTCGAGCTTGCGGTTGCTGTTCCAAAGCCGCGCCATGTGCATCGTGTCCGCGGCGAAACCCGCGAGCTTGATACCCCCGTGGTTCTCGATGACGTGTCGGTCGAACCCGTAGTTGTGCCAAACCTTCTTCACATCGGCGGATTCAAAGTAGGGCTTGAAGATCCGCCATCCCTCGTCGCCCAACGTCATGGTATCAACCCACAGCAGCGTCTTGGGCTTGTTCGATTTTGAGTCGTCCGGCTTTGATCCCTTGCCGTTGGATTTCTTAGCCCTCGTCGCGCCCGCGCCGAAATCCACGTCCGGGCCGCAGTACACCGAGAAGCAGGTGACGCGCCCGTGCCCCACCGGGCACTGGTCGCTCACGTCGATGTGCGACACCTCGGTGTCCACGGCGTGGTACACCGGTCGGTCCGCGTCGCCGACGTTGTCCATGAGGATCTTAAAAACGCGCTTAGCTTCCGCGACGGTCTCGACCACCATGACCTCGTCGATGAGACCCGCGAGGTTGGACGGCTTATCGTCGTCGGCGGTGGACGTTGTCGTCCGGGTGACGTCTCGGTCATCGACGTCCAGCTCGTAGACTGCGCGTGGTTGGTTGATCGGGAGGGAATGGAATGTCAGTCTCGGTGGAGTGGGGTGGCAACCGGAGTCGGGATATTTTGTTTTTTTTGCTTCCGGTCAGTTTGGTTCGGGCGGGGAAAAGAGGCGATGATCTGGGACGCACCGCCGGTCGCCGCGCGTCTGCCGTTGCCGTTTCCGTTGGTCTTGTGCAGCGAGATCTTGTCGCCGTTGAAGCGCAGTATCTTTGGGGGTTTGTCGTCCTCCTCGTCGCTGTCCGCGCTCTCCACGGCGTCGTCCGGGAAGGCCACCGCGCTCCTCATCGTCATTGATCGCCGTCCACCTCGGTGGCCGCGTTGGGCTGCCCAGAATTTGGAGTGTCGGCGCGCCAAGCCCGCGGCGAAGCTTCCGCTCGGCGCGGCGTGGGACGTGGACGCGTGGCGCGCGAAGGCGCGCGTCGCCCTCGCCGCGCGGGCGGCGTGCGAGGGCGCGGCGCGGCACGCGAGGTCGCCCGTCGGCTGCGCGACGCTGTTCATGGTTGTCAAGTTTGTTGTCAAAACGGTGGTGTGTCTAAAGACGGTCTGTGCAACTCTCCGCCGCAGTTGGCTCAGCATCCCACGCCGTGGCGACCGAACATGAAGGGTCGCGCGACTGTGCGAACGCGATGTGACTCTGACTGTGCCCGGCGCGGATCGGGGCGGTTGCGCGCGTTGGTCTGAGTCCGAAGAAGGAATTAGACGTGATATTCGCGCCCTCATGGAAATCTTCTTCGACTCGTCATCACCGCGACACGCGGGTGTCATCAGGACTGCTTCGGGGTTCGGTTCAGCCGCGAGATGATCGTCGTCGTGGCGCCAACAATCATCATTGGACGAGGGCACCCACCAGCGCGGTTGGGTTCGGCCGGCGTAGCCCAAGAGCCATGTCGCACACGTACGACCCCGCGGGGGACGATCCATCCGTGGACGCGGGCGGCACCTATCGCTACCCCGTCTTCTCGGACGACGCACCGCCCCAACAGAATCGCGAAATTCGCGATCCTCACGACGCCGACGCGCTCGCCGACGACCTCCACGATCACCTCGACATCGAGGGCGACGTGGACGGCCTGCTGGACGACGAGGACGACGATTCTTCCGCCAGCGACCCCGACAGCGCCGACAGCGACTCCGGCGGCGAAGAAGAGGACCCGGACGGCCCGCCCCCGCCGCACGCGTGCTCCTACTGCGGCATACGCGATCCCGCCTGCGTCGTCAAGTGCGTCGCGTCCGACAAGTGGTTCTGCAACTCGCGTCACAGCACCCTCCCGGCGTCGTGCATCGTGTACCACCTGGTGCGATCCAGGAACAAAGAAGTCCAACTCCACGCGGACTCACCACTCGGAGACATGGTGCTGGAATGCTACCTCACCGGACAAAAGAACGTCTTCACGCTCGGGTTCGTGCCGTGCGTCGACGACGAGGTCGTGGTCCTACTAGCGCGGGATCCGTCCATGAACGTCGCGGGCGGCGCCGCCGCGAAGCAACTCGCGGACATGAACCTCGACCTCGCGCAGTGGCAACCGCTCATCGCAGACAAGCAATTCCTACCGTGGCTGGTCAAGAACCCAGACGAAAAAGCGCAAGTTCGCGCTAAATCACTCACGTACGCGCAGGCTAACCGGTTAGAGGAGCTGTGGAAAACAAACCCAAACGCGGGGCTGGACGATGCGGACACGCTGGACTTAGACGAGGAGTTACAACCAGTCGCGTTGAGATACGCCGACGCGTACCAGTACCAAAACGTCTTCGGTGAGTCTATTTTTAATTCTCGTATTGGCAATTAGAATGACGTCTCGTGTTTTGTTTAACTCTTACAGGCCCGCTGCTGAAGATCGAGGCGGATCACGATCGGACGCAGAAAGAATCGCAGAGCAAGGATGGCCTGCGCGTGCGTTGGGACGTGGGACTGAACAAACGACGGCTGGCGTACTTTTCGTTCCCGGCGGATGAGGAGATCACTCGGCTCGTGGTGGGCGACGCGCTCCGGTGAGTTCATTTCAATTCCCGTATAGGCGATTAGTATGACGTCGTGTTTTGTTGACAGGTTGCGACACAGCGGGTACCCGTCCAAGGAGACCCCCGGCGCGCCGTGGACGGGCGAGGGCGTCGTGCTCAAGTTCACGGACAGGGAGGAGGTTGTCCTGGAGCTGCGGAGCGGCGCGAACGACGCGCCGGTGGATGAAACGCTCGGGTTCTCAGTCGATTTCCTTTGGAACAGCATATCGTTCGACCGAGCTCAGGCGGCGATGAAAGCCTTCGCGCTGGACGAGACATCGGTCTCAGGGTACATCTACCACCTCCTCCTGGGCCACGACGTCGAACCCAAGCCGCTGACGAACGTGGTGTTACCAAAGAAGATGTCCGCGCCGAACCTGCCGCCGCTGAACCATTCGCAGGAAGCCGCGGCGAGGTCCGTGTTGACGCGGCCGCTCAGTCTCATCCAAGGTCCGCCCGGGACGGGCAAGACTGTGACGTCCGCGACGATCGTGTACCAACTCGCGCAGCAACACCTCGGGCAGGTGATCGTCTGCGCGCCGTCCAACGTCGCCGTCGATCAGCTCGCGGAGAAGATCGAACGAACCGGTTTACGCGTGGTGCGGTTAGCGGCGAGGTCGCGAGAAGCGGTGGCGTCCCCGGTGGAGCACCTCACGCTGCACTACCAGACCGCGCACCTCGACTCCCCGGAGACGGCGGAGTTTAAGAAGCTGCAGCAGCTCAAGGATGAACTCGGCGAGCTCAGCAGCAACGACGAGCGGCGGCATAAGCGTCTGAAGCGTAAGATTGAGCGAGAGATCATCGCCGCCGCGGACGTCGTGTGCGTAACCGCCGTCGGCGCGGGGGACCCGAGGCTGGCGGACTTTCGCTTCCGCCAGGTGCTCATGGACGAGAGCACGCAGGCGACGGAACCGGAATGCTTAATCCCGCTCATCATGGGCGCCAAGCAGGTGGTCATGGTCGGCGATCACTGCCAGCTCGGGCCGGTGGTGACGTCCAAGCGAGCCGCGCGGGCGGGTCTCGGTCAGAGCATGTTCGAGCGTTTGATCTCGTTGGGGGTCCAGCCCATCCGGCTGCAGGTGCAGTACCGCATGCACCCGTGCCTCTCGCAGTTCCCGTCCAACGCCTTTTACGAGGGTGCGCTTCAGAACGGGGTATCCGCGGCGGACAGGCTTTTAACCAGCGTCGACTTTCCGTGGCCGAACCCGTCGTCGCCTATGATGTTCTGGTCAGCCACCGGCGCCGAGGAGATTTCCGCGTCTGGCACCTCTTACCTCAACCGCGCCGAGGCGTCCGGGGTGGAGAAGGTCGTGACGCACTTACTTAGGAGCGGGGTGGACCCAGGGCGCATCGGTGTGGTGACGCCGTACGAGGGACAGCGCGCCTACGTGGTGCAGCACATGACTCGAGCCGGTGAGTTTCTTTCTATTTGCGTATTTCTATTTGCGTCACCAGGGCGATTGGGCTGACGTCGTGTTTTGTGTACAGGCGTGTTGGCCACGCGGTTATACGGCGAGGTTGAGGTGGCGTCGGTGGACGCGTTCCAGGGCCGCGAGAAGGACTTCATCATCCTCTCGTGCGTCAGGAGCAACGAGAAGACGGGGATCGGTTTCCTAAACGATCCGAGGCGCCTGAACGTGGCGATGACGCGAGCGAGAAGCGGGCTCGTGATTCTCGGAAATCCGAAAGTGCTCTCCCGCCAGCGCTTGTTCCACGACCTCCTGAACCACTTCAGGGACGAGGGATGTCTGGTGGAAGGGTCGCTGGACTCGTTGCGGCAGTCCGCGGTCGCGCTCTCCAGGCCCAAAGGGGAGTATTCGCGCGGTAAACGGTACATCGCTCCGCCCGGGTCCAATCCAAACTTTTCCGGAAATCTCGAGGACCACTCCACCGCGCCGCGAGCACGGTACGCGCCCCCAGCGTCGCACGAGTACCAGTACGACATCCCGAACGGGGATTCAGGCGCCGGGGGCGGGTACTCGCACTCGCAGGCGTCGAGCGTGGGCCAGTACGGCTTCGTGGAGGAGAGTTACCACCGCGACCAAGGGTACGGGCACAGCCAAGGGAGCCAGTTCGGGGGCGGGCGGGGCGCGGGGGAGTCGCAGGGAACGGGCGGGAGCTACTTCACGGGGGATAGGCCGAGCCAGCGGCCGGGGGGGTACCATTACGACTCCCAGGGGTACACGCAGGATAGCACCCGATGAGAAGACCGTACTACCCTCGCGCCTGGTATCGACGGGTACGAGGTGACTCATCGCCGCGAGATCCCTTTGGTCTAATAAAACTACTGTTTCGCCGCGTGGCAATCTTTACACTGAGAGCGCCGACGACCGTGCTCGCATATTCCTGCACCACCGCACTCCTTGCAATTATATCGCTGACGACCGTGCTCGCAGATTGATCCCCCACCGCACTCCTTGCATTTAGAGCGCACTCGACCGTGCTCGCAGATTGATGCCCCACCGCACTTCTTGCACTTAGAGCGCTGTCGACCGTGCTCGCAGATTTGTGACCCACCGCACTCCTTGCACTGAGAGCGCAGACGACCGTGCTCGCAGATTGATCCCCCACCGCACTCCTTGCACATAGTGCGCCGACGACCGTGCTCGCAGAATGCAGACCCACCGCACTCCTTGCATCGATAGCGCCGACGACCGTGCGGACAAGCACCGCACACCTTGCACTGAGAGCGTTGCTTCACCCCGTGCTCGCACGGCCCGTAGTGCTTCGGGGCTCTCTTCCGCTTCGTGCCCTTCGTCGTCGACTCTTCTCTCCGATTCTCGTCGACATCGGTACCGTCGATATCCGGAACTGGAATCCTCACGCGTGGCCGCCACACCGTCGTCGTCATCCCTCCCTCGCGCCCCGTGAAGTGTGAGCGGACGAGATTTCTCAAACGAATCAACTCGCCACTGCGACCAACGGTGGAAGAACACGTCACTCCATTGGTGCGCAGCGCATCGGGCGTCGATGCTGCCGCGCCAGCTGACGGTGCGCGGGGACGCCGCCGCACGGCACGAGCTACCGACGACGCATCAGCCGTCGGCGGCCGGGACGGTCGCGTCCCTCGCGCCTCGACCCCCGTCCCCGTCGCCCAAGCTGCTCGCGCTGTCGGCACGTCATCCCACGCGACCGAGACCTCGCGCGTCGTCGTCGGATGCGGCCGACGATGACACCGCCGGGGGCGGCGATGCCAGCCCGCCCGCCGTCAGCCGATGCGCGCAGATGGCGCACGTGGGACGGCGGGGCCGGACGCCCAACCTCTACTGGCTGGCGCCGCACGACGAGCAGCTCCGGCGACACCCGCGCTTCATCGCCCTGCCACACGTCGAGGACGTCGTCGTCGGCCACCCGTCGTCGTACAGGTACGTCCGTCAGCACACGGAGCTGTGGGACGACCTACACGCGGGGCGGATCACCACCGGGTGCCTGACCGCCGCGCTGGGATTCCAGGAGGACGGCGTGTGCAAGGCGTTGGGGATGGGGAAAGGCCGGGGCGGCAGCCATCATCCCCTACTCGGCGCGTACCACAGGCTCCGGCTCGGGACGATGCCCACGCCGTGTGACATGACCGCCGCGGATGTAGAGGCGGCGAACGCGGAGACGACGCGGGTGTACAACGCAGGGCTCGACGCGCTCGGGCCCGCCGCGCCCATCGACGGAGACAGAGACGGAGGCGACGATGCCGAACTCGACGGCAAAAAACTTCTCGTCTTCGTCGACGAGATGCAAGCCGATGCGCCGAGTTCGAAGGGTAATAACGGCAAGAAGAAGAAGAAGAAACGGCCCAAGACGAAGCATAAGCCATCCACCGCCGCCTTGGTCGGGGATACCACGCCGTGGGCGGGTATACGCGCGATGCGATCGCGCAGCGCGGCGAAGCGGGGCGAGGGCGGCGTTCGAATGGCGTGGGGTAGCGCTCAGGAAGCCGGCACGGTGGCCACGTTGATGCTCCACCACCCGCGCTGCGTGTGCGAGGAGGTGGGTTTGTGCGTGGTTGACACCGAGCGGTGGGCGCGTGAGTGGGACCTCGGGGACGTGGGTTTGATTCCGCCCATCGGCGCGTCCCCCGACGGGATCGTCCGGTTTCCGAGGAACGACGATTCCAATTCCAATTCCGATTCCATCGGCGGCGACTGGGAGCGGCTGGTCGTGGAGGTCAAGAACCACTCGCCGTTCCGTCGCGACGTCGGTAAACCGGGCGTGTTTTACGTCAACGACAGGGAACCGTTCGACAAACCTCCCGCGTACCACATGCCGCAGTTGCAGATGGAGATGTTAGCGGCGGATACGTCCGCGGGTTTGTTGTGCATGCAGTCGGCTACCCGGGGCGTTCGGGTGTTTAGGATCGAGCGCGACGACGAGTACTGCGCGGGGATGTTACGAACGCTCGGACGGATGCACGAGTTGTACGTGCTGAAGGGGAGGGAGCCGCCGGAGCGGATGTTCGCGGATGAGGACTGGTATTATGACTTGGTGCGAACGACGGTTCGGATCGCGAAGGGTGCGGTTTTGTGGGAGACGATTCCGTACCACGGTCGGCTACCCGGGGAGGCGTACGACGAGCGCCCGTTCCTGCCCGCGAGCGGGTGAGAGCGAGGTTTACTTATTTGTCGTTAGTTGTTCGATTCAATTAATTCATCATTCGCGACGTGTGGTGGTGCGTCGGTGCGATTGAAACATCGTCGGAGTTGAAGGGAGGGCTGCCGTCTATCGGCAGCCCCGCGATTGTCCTAAATGAAAAGTCAGCGCGCGAGGTGGCGAGGTAGGGTCCGTCCTACGCCTTGGGCGGCACCGCGCGGGGCTTGGGAAGGGTCTTGGGACCGGTGCTGACGGGCGCCGGGGGCGCGGCGCCCTTCCCCTTGACACCCTTCCCACCGCCGCCGCCGCCGCCGCCGCCGCCGTTACCTCCGCCTCCTCGGCCGCGGCTTCGCCGACCGCCGCGGTCCCCCTTGACGCCGCCGCCGCCGCCGCCGCCCCCGTCGCCGGCGCTCACGTACGCCCCGTCGCCCGGCTGCGGCTGACGCACTCCGAGAGCCAGCGATCCGCCGTTCTGGGCACCCAATCCGTCGTTCAACTGGAGCGAGTGGTTGTTGTTGAGCGTTGAAGCGTTCTGACCGTCGAACGGGTTCGGAGCCGTCGAGTTGCCCATCGATTGCGGGTGATGGGTCGGACCGTTCGGGCCGCCCGCGCCGAAGGAGAGCTGCCGGAACACGCCGTCGAGCCCGGGCGGGGGCCCCGCGTGCTGCCCTTGCGCACCACCCGGCCCGAGCTGCTGGCTCGGCGGCGGGAACTGCGGCCCGCCGGGTCCCGGCTGCTGCGGCATGCGATCGAACGGATTCTGGAGCGGGTTCTGGATGCCGAAGCCGGGCGGCGGCGCCGCCGTCCCGCGCGGGTGGGTCATCGACCCGCCCGGGCCCATCGACCCGGGACCGCCGGCCGGACCCCCCATGGGCGCGCCACCGCCGAAGATGCCTCCCAGGTTACCCTGCAGCCCGGGTGGTGGACCGGCCATGGGCATCATCGGGGGACCGGACATCGGGGCGCCGCGACTCAGCAGCGACATCAAATCGTTCCCGCGCTGCACTCCCGCGGGTGCCCCGGTACCTACGTTGATACCCACGTTCGGCGGCGCCCCGGGGAGACCCGGGAAATCGTTGTGTGCATTCACGTTCACGCCGTTCAAGGGACCCGGCGGTCCGCCCCCGAGGGTGGGCCACCCGTTCGCGGGCGGCTCCGCGAAACCCCGGCTCGCCGCGGGTCCGAGCAAATTCACCAACGCGTCGTCGAGGTCGTCGTCCCCGTCGGCCCACACGACCCGTCCCACCGCCAACGTCCCGTCCCGCAGCGCGCTGAGCACCTTGGGTAAAGACCTGCGCTGCACCGCGCGCGCGACGTTATCACCCGCGGCGAACGGGTCCTCCACGCCGAGGCAATATCGTCCCGGCGCCCACGAGCACCCCGCGGTCCACCTGCCGGCGTACGCGCTCGCCACTAAACCGTGCCGCCACAGCGGCTCCACAGCGCGAAAATGCGTGAAGAAGGTGACGAGGAGCTCCGCGAGGGTGGCGCCGTTGTTCGCGCCGCACCCGCGCCACCGCCGCGCGCGTCGTTCCACCGGTGCGATGTCCCGCATCGCGTCGCTCTGCTGCCGAATCTTCGACACGGGAAACTTTCGTATGGGCTCCAGGTTAGCGGCTCGTTCGTTCTCCGCGGCGAGGTCGGCGTCCGCGGCGGCGTCCGTCTGCAAGGTGAGTCGCATGGCGGGGGGTAGGATCGGCGGCGACCGCGTCTGTAAGTGGAACAGCGACATGAGCGAGAGTGAGTAGCTGTTGAAAGACCCGGCCGTCGCGTCGTTGCAGTCGAAATTCTTGGCCCACATCTTGATCAGGAACACGAGATCCCTGTACCGGGAGTCCAGGTCCGCCATCGCGCCGAGCACCGCGGACTTGTACACCCCGTCGTTGCCCACGCACACGTCGCACTTGACCCCGGTTCTTGGGTCCCGAAACTTGATTAAGGGTACCCGCGCGTGCGCGATCAGGTTGACGTCGGCGAACTTTTGGTACCGCAGCTCCGACGCCACTTTGCTCAGCAGCTGCACCTTGCGGGACTTGTACCCGCGCGGCGTTTGCTGCCGCCGGTTCCGCCCGCCGCGTCCACCACCCACCGCCGCGTTCACCGCGCCGGGTCCCATCTCACGCGGGTCGTACCAGTTGCTGTTAGGGGATACCTCGAGTGACACGTCCACGTCGCTGCCCGCGGTGTGAAAGACGGAGACGAACGAGCCGAAGGGTTGGAGCGTGACGCCCGCGAACTTTCGTTGGAGCATGGTGTCGAACCGTGCGAGTAGGTTCTGCCGTTTCTGGTCATCCTCCGGCGTGGTGCGCTGCGAGTCGACGATGCGCCGGAGCTCGCGATCGAGCCGTCGCATCTTCTCCGCGGACGGAGCTTCGCCGCCCTCGCGCAGCACCAAGGAATCCGCGGTGGCGAGCAACTCGCGCGCGTCCGCGAGGAGTTCCGCGGGTGAGGGCCACGGCCTCGCCTCGATCTCGTCGTCGCCGTCGAGGTCGTCCGGGTGGTCGGGATCGTGATCGTGGTCGGGGTCGTCGCCGTCGCCGTTGCCGTCGCCGCTGTCGCCGTCGGGGGCGTCGCCCGCGGGCGCGTTCAGGCTTGTGGTGAGGAAATCGGAGATGGTGTGCGCGCCCGCGTTGTGTGCCATGTAGCGGCCGCGATCGTCGTCGCGGTCGCGATGCCTGCCGCCGCCGGGCGTGCCCCTCTGCTGAGAAGGCCCGTCGCGATCCCTGGTGCGGCCGGGCGTGACGCGCGCGTCGTCGTGGGACCCGCCCCCACGACCGTGATGTTCATCCCCGAGCGATATTCCCCGGCCAATCGCCTCGCGAACCGTCTCCTCGTCGCGTTCGTTGCCCACGCCCGCGGACATGCCGAGCAGGTCGTCGGTGAAAAG